>Ga0326727_10013999_pt1 | contig 17619 bp, 11 predicted proteins | sample MB2enrmetagenome_FD_207643 | JGI IMG/M metagenome (GOLD analysis project Ga0326727, IMG submission 207643) | Lab enriched peat soil microbial communities from McLean, Ithaca, NY, United States - MB29MY | ecosystem: Environmental > Terrestrial > Soil > Wetlands > Peat | place: USA: New York...
GCCAACTCTTCCGTTGCAAGCTGTAATGGAACAATGGAACCAGATTGCCGCATCGCTCTCAGAACCAAACCGGAAGAGGAGGCCGCAGATTGATTTCTTATCTTAGCGCTTATGGGTGGGGCACCCAGGATTGTACGATCGGCGAAAAGGGCTAATTCCCGCTTTTGCCGAGGCCGAAGATCTTCTGGAGGATGTTGCGGTGCTCGGCGGGGTGGTCGCAGGTCTCCATGGGCGCGGTGCCGTCGAGGAAGGCCGCATCGTAGCTCTCCGGACAGGAGGCGTCGCTGAGCAGGTTGCTGACCTTGTCGAGGGAAACCAATTCAATGCCTTCGGGGGCTGTGAACTCGTTGGTGTCGGAGTACTGCGGCAACTGGACGGCTTTCTTCATGAACGCGGCCCAGATGGGCGCGGCGGCGCGGGCGCCCTCGATCTTCACGTCGGTGTAGTCGTCGTTGCCCACCCAGACGATGCACAGCAGGTTGGATGTGAAGCCGGCAAACCATGCATCGTGGCTAGTGCCGGTTTTGCCGGCTGCGGGAGAGACGAAACCCATGTTCCGCACCCCGGCGCCCGTGCCTTCGCCACGGAGCACGTTCTCCATCAGGCTGGTGGTGAGATAGGCCACGCGCGGGTCCAGAATCTGTTTGGAGGTGGGCGTGTAATCGGTGACGATGTCGCCGGTGGAGGTGCGCACGCTGGCCAGCATCCAGGGGTCAAGGTGGAGGCCGTTGTTGGCAAAAATGGTGTAAGCGCCGGCCATGTCCAGCGGCGTGGCGTCATAGGCGCCGATGGCCACAGCGGGCGTTCCGCGCGCGCTCTTGACGCCGGCGTCGCGGCCCAGCGCCGCCACGCGGTCAAAGCCCACCATGGAGGCCAGGCTGATGGTGGCGTTGTTCAGCGAGCGCATCAGGGCGTAGCGCGCCGTCACCTGGCCGTGATACTGGCCTTCAAAGTTGCGCGGCGTGTACTGCTGAGCGGTGCCCTCGCCGTAGGTGGTCTGTTCGTCGCTCAACATGGTTACCGGCGAGAAGAGCTTGCTTTGCCCGGCCAGCATGGTGCCTTCGGCGGCCGTGGCAAAGGCCGTGGCATAGACGAACGGCTTGAAGATGGAGCCGGTGGGCCGCCTGGCTACCGCGTGATTCAACTGCGAGTTGCCATAGTTGCGTCCGCCCACCAGCGCCAGCACCTGGCCGGTGTGTGGATTGAGAGCCACCAGCGCCACCTGCGGATAGATGTACGTTTCGCCGGGCTTGCGGTGCGCGTGCAGCTTGTCCACCTGCTCGTCAATGATGTGAACGGTGGACTCGACCGCCGCCGTGGCTTCGCGCTGCAAATCGGGGTCGAGCGAGGTGTAGATGCGCAAGCCCTCGCGGTTGAAGTCGCGCTCGCCGAGCTTCTGCACCAGTTGCTCATGCACAAGGTCAACGAAATACGGCGCCTCGCTGGCGTCCACGCTCTGCGCACCGAGGTGCAGCGGCTCAGCCTTGGCGCGCTCCGCCTGGTCCTTGGTGATGGCGCCGGTTTCCACCATGGAATCCAGCACCAGGTTGCGCCTGTCGATGGCCCTGTCCCCGTGGCGGAAGGGCGAAAAGTAATTCGGCCGCTGGATCATGCCGGCCATCAGCGCGCAGTCGGATAGATCGAGCTGGCTTACGTCCTTGCCGAAGTAGGACTGCGAGGCCTCGCCGAAGCCGTCGATGGAGAAGCTGCCGCGCTGGCCCAGGTTGATCTCGTTGGCGTACATCTCGAAGATCTGCTGCTTGTTGAAGCGGTGTTCGAGCTGGAAGGTGATGATGATCTCGATCATCTTTCGTTTGAAGTGCTTTTCCGGCGAAAGAAAGAAGTTTTTCGCCAATTGCATGGTCAGCGTCGAGCCGCCCTGCTGCTTCTGGCCGGTGGTCACGTCGCGCAGCCCGGCCTCAATCAACCGGCCATAGTTGACCCCTTTGTGCTCAAAGAAGCGGCGATCCTCGATGGCCAGCACGGCCTGGACCAGGTTCTGGGGAATTTCGTTATACGTGAGCAGGCGGCGCTTGGTGCGGTTGGCGTCCTCGCTCAGCCCGGTAATCAGCAGCGGTTCCAGCTCGTAGCTGGCCAGCGGCTGGCCATGGTCGTCGGTGATCGACTCCACAACTCCTCCGCTGACGCGGATCACCGCTCCATCCTGGGCGTGGTAGGACTGCGGGCCGGGGCGCACGGTGATGGTCTGCACGCCTTCCTTGAATGTTCCCAACTCGGAGGTCTGGGCGGAGCCATCGGGCGAGTAGCCGGCCTCGCGCAGCTCATTGGCAATGAGGCTGACCGTGAGTTTTTGCCCAGGACGCACCTCGCGCGGCGCGGCATAGATCTTGGCCGTGTTGGCGAAGATCGGCTGCTTCAGGCGGTCGTCCACAACGTGCTGGTACTTGATGTAATAAAAGGCGAAAACAACAAAAAACAGCAGGGCGGCCGCCGCAAACGTCAGCAGTCCCGCCCGCAACAGCAGCGACGTCCACGGATGCTTCCCCGTGGGCCTGGGAATTCTGATCTTCAACGCCATCGCCGCTCCTTCAAAACCGCTGCCGGTTGACAGCTAACAATTGGTGGTTGGGCATCCCAGGTCCCGGTTCCGAGACTTGGAAAACCATGAAACATCGGTGTCGTTACGCTCCCGCTGCCGTCAGCAGCGCGTCTTCCTCAACGCGCTCCTTCACCTGCGTTACCACGTCCTGCAACGCAACATCCACGCTCGCTTTTGTGGCGCGTGTCACCAGTTCAGCAAAGCCGCCCGCCGCCTTTTTGCCTACGTTGATGCGGTAGGGTATTCCCACCAGGTCGGCGTCCTTGAATTTGACGCCTGCGCGCTCATCTCTGTCATCCAACAGCACGTCGAGGCCGGCGGCTTCCAGCTCGGCTGCGAGCTTTTCGCCGGTTTCGGCCAGCAGGGCGTCGCCCATGTTGGTTACCGTGACCACCACGGTGAACGGCGCAATCGAGGCCGGCAGCCAGAAACCGTCCTTGTCGTTCGACTGCTCGATGGCCGCCGTGAGAATGCGCTCGATGCCGATGCCGTAGCTGCCCATGATCGGCGTCACTTCCTTGCCGTTCACGTCCAGCACGCGCGCACCCATGGACTCGGAGTACTTGTAGCCCAGCTTGAAGATGTGGCCGATCTCGACTGCCTTGCCGACGACCAGTTTGCCGGTGCAGCCGTCTTTGGGACAGCCTTCGCCCTCGTTGACGGTGCGGATTTCAGCCATGAGCGTCCAGGAGAAATCGCGGCCCGGCGTTACGTTGCGCAGATGGCAGTCCAGCTTGTTTGCGCCCGCCACCAGATTCTTGCGGCCTTCGAGCGACTTGTCAACAACAACCGTCAGGCCGTCTTCGAGCGGCTTGGCGCTGGGCTTGAGGCCCACGGGTCCGAGGAAGCCCGCTGGTCCGTTGAAGTACTGCTCCAGCTCCTCGGCCTGCATGGTCCGAAGCTCTGCCGCGCCGATTGCGCCCAACAGCTTTGTCTCATTCACCTGGTGGTCGCCGCGCAGGAAGGCCGCAACCCCATGCCAGGTATCGGACTTGCCTGCCACGCCCCGCTTCAGCGCCATGTAAGCCACGCACTTGATATCGGAGGACTCGGCCATCTTGAAGAACGCCGCCACGTCGGCAATGGCACCGCAACCGGGCGTCGAAACCAACTCCGGCGCGCCGTCTCCACTGGGCTCCAACTCGACCACAGGATCAAGCCGCGAAGTGGCCTTCTCGGTATTGGCCGCGTAGCCGCAGACCGGACAGCTTGCGATCAGGTCCTCGCCCGCATCGGTGTACGCCATGAACTCCTGCGACTGCGAGCCGCCCATGGAGCCGGAATCCGCTTCGACGGCCTCGAACTTCAGCCCGCAACGGGAAAAGATCCGGCGATAGGTGGCGTCGTGCAGCTCGAAGCTCTTGTCCAGGCCGGCCTTGTCAATGTCGAAGGAGTAGGCGTCCTTCATGGTGAACTGGCGCACGCGCAGCAGTCCCGATTTGGGCCGAGGTTCATCGCGGAACTTGGTCTGAATCTGGTACCAGATCTGCGGCAACTGCTTGTAGCTGCGCAGTTCGTTCTTGGCGAGGGTGGTCATGATCTCTTCGTGGGTCATGCCCAGGCAGAGATCGGCGCCCTTGCGGTCCTTCAGCCGGAACATGTTGTCGCCCATGCCCGTCCAGCGCCCGCTCTGCTCCCACGGCTCTTTGGGCAGGATGGCGGGCAGGTAGAACTCCTGGCCGATCCGGTCCATCTCTTCGCGCACAATGCCGATGATCTTGTTGATCGACCGCTGCGCGAGGAAGAGGTAGTTATAGATGCCCGCGCCGAGCTGGCGAATGTAGCCGGCGCGGACGAGAAACTTGTGACTGGCCACTTCGGCGTCTGCCGGGGCCTCACGAAGAGTGGGAATGAAGAGTTTCGACCAGCGTTGCATACGGATGAGTGCGTACTTTCCCGCCGGCGAGCCGGCGCAAGACGATGTACCTCAGGGACTATTCTAAATGTTCCCGGAGTTGCATTGTCCCGAATGTCAGTGCATCGCCGGCAAGCGCTGTCCAGATATAATGCTGGGATGGAGTTTTGCGTCCGCCAAGCGGGTCATCCGGCATGAAAAGATTTCTGCGCCTCTTGCGCTACGGGCTGCCGTTCTGGTTTCAATGGTTCCCGGGAGTGGTCCTGCTGGCGCTGGTTGGCCTGCTGGATGCTCTGCGGATGGCGCTTTTCGTGCCTATCCTCGGCGTGGTGCTCAACCCGCACAACCCGTCCAACGCGCTGCCCCTGTTTCCCTTCGCTCCGCCGCAATGGCGCTTCGATTTGCACAGCTTCGTTCCCGGCTGGATGCACAATGCCTGGACAGTGGTTGCCTTTGCCCTGATTGGCTCAACGATCATCAAGGGCCTGTGCGACTACCTGGGCACGTACCTGGTTAACTACGCCGGGTACGGCATGGTCACCGACCTGAGGAACCACCTCTACGAAGCCACGCTGCGCCGCTCATCCAGCTTCTTCCACAAGCACGCCACCGGCACCATCCTTTCCACGCTTATCAACGATGTAGACCGTGTGCAGACGGCGGTCAGCTCGGTGCTGGGCGATTTTCTGCAACAGTTCTTCACCTTTGTGGCAACGGTCGCACTGGTCATCGTTCTGGGAGGCCGGCTCAGTTGGGCGCTGCTGCTCTTTGTGCCGGTGGTCATCACTTCTTCGCGGCGCATTGGCCGCTCAGTCCGCACCCGCACCCGCACCGGGCAGGACAAGCTGGCTGAAATCCAGAACATCCTGCATGAAACGGTTACCGGCCACCGCATCGTCAAGGCCTTCAATACCGAGCTTTGGGAGATTCTGCGCTTCAAGAACGCCGCCAAGCGCCTCTTCCGCGCCAACCTGCGCAGTGTCCGAATTCAGTCCATCAGTTCACCGTTGATGGACACCATCGGTTCAGTAGCCATCGCGCTGATGCTGTGGATTGGCCGCAACGAGATTCTGCACGGCCGCACGTCGATTGAGGTTTTCATCCCCTTCATCATTGCGCTCTTCAAGCTTTACGACCCGGTGCGCAAGTTCGCCTTCTTCTATAACAGCTTTCAGCAGGCCATGGGCGCCTCAATATCCATCTTCGGCTTCTTCGATGCCGAGGACGACGTAAGAGAAAAACCGCACGCAGCCGTCCTGAAGGGCTTCAAGACATCGATTCAGTTTGAAAACGTGGGTTTTTCCTACTCGACGGATGAGGGCGAGCACCAGATTCTGCATAACGTCGATCTGGAGGTTCATGCCGGCGAGGTGGTTGCGCTGGTCGGCCCCAGCGGCGCGGGCAAGTCTACGCTGGTCAACCTGATACCGCGTTTCTTTGACGTGACCAGCGGCCGCATCCTCATCGACGGCCACGACCTGCGCGACGTGACGCTGGGCTCGTTGCGCCGCCAGGTTGCCCAGGTGACGCAGGAGACCATCCTCTTCAACGACACGGTGCGCAACAACATCGCCTATGGCCAGCCCGACGTCCACATGAAACTGGTGAAACAAGCCGCGCGGAACGCGCTTGCTCACGACTTCATCATGGGCATGCCGCAAGGCTACGACACCGTGATCGGCGAAAAAGGCTTCAGGCTCTCCGGCGGCGAACGCCAGCGGCTGGCCATCGCCCGCGCCATTCTGAAGAATGCGCCGGTCCTGATTCTGGACGAGGCCACCTCCTCGCTGGACGCCGAAAGCGAATCGCTGGTCCAGACCGCGCTTGCCAACCTGATGCAGGAACGCACGGTCTTCGTGATTGCCCACCGCCTGGGCACGATTCGCCGCGCCAACCGCATCGCCGTCCTCGAAGACGGGCGCATCACCGCCATCGGCCCCCACGAGGAGCTGCTGACCACGTCGCCCACCTATCAGCGGCTCTATCAACTGCAATTCATGGACATGCCGGAAGAACTGGGAATAGGGAAATAGGAAGACTCGCGGAGCAGAGGAAGAAAACGATGCCGATTTATTCGATGACCGGGTTTGCGCGTACGCAAGTCCGCGTGCCGCTGCCCAACGAGGGCCAGCTCAGTTACACGCTCAGCGTCAAAAGCGTGAATCACCGCTTTCTCGATGTGCAGTTGCGCCTGCCCTCGGGCCTGGACGCGCTGGAGATGGAGCTGCGCAAGGCGCTCAAGGACAATCTAATCCGCGGCCATGTGGATCTGACGCTTTCTGTTGACCGCTCCAGCCAGCAAACCGCCGGCTACAACCGCGAGCTTGTGAATGGCTACCTGGCCGCCTTTGCCGCGGCGCGCGAGGAGCATGGGCTGGGCGGTCAGCCGGACCTGAACACCATTCTGCATCTGCCCGGAGCGCTGCAGAACGACAATCGCGGGAACGGCGACGAGGAGCAGGCCGCGCTGACGGAAAGCGTACAGCGTGAAATTGGTCCGCTGCTCGAAGAGTTGAAAACCATGCGGGCGCGGGAAGGCGAGGCGCTCGAGGGGATTCTTCACGGCACGCTGGACCGTCTGGCGGAAGCCACCGATGGCGTGGCGGCGTTGCGCCCCGAGGTAGAAGAACGTTACCAGGCAAGGCTCACCCAACGTCTGGAAGCGGCCACCGGCCCGGAGTTCAACCGCCAGCGTCTGCTCGAGGAGGTTGCCGTGCTCGTCGAGCGCAGCGACATCTCCGAGGAGCTGACCCGCATGACCACCCACATCGGCCACTTCCGCGAACTGCTGAAGGCCGGCGGGGAAGTGGGGAAGAAGCTTGACTTCCTGCTGCAGGAGATGAACCGCGAGGCCAACACCCTGCTCTCCAAGACTGGCGGCATTGGCGGCCAGGGAACCCGCATTACGGAACTGGGACTGGCGATGAAGTCGGAGATTGAAAAGGCCCGCGAACAGATTCAGAATGTGGAATAACATCATCGACAGGGCAGGAGTTTCAGCGGAAACGCCCGAAGGATTGCAAATTGGCAGGAATTCTCTTCATCATTTCGGCGCCCTCGGGCTCGGGCAAGAGCACGCTCGTTAATGAAGTGCGCAAGCAGTTGAGCGGAATCGAGTTTTCCGTCTCCTGGACCACGCGCCAGCCACGCGGCTCCGAGCAGCACGGGCGCGAATACAACTTCACCACCCGCGAGGAGTTTGAGCGGATGCTCGCAGCCGGCCAGTTCCTGGAGCACGCCGAGGTCTTCGGCAACTACTACGGCACGGCGCGCTCGTCGCTCGAATTGGCCCGCCGCGAGGGCCACGATCTGGTGCTGGACATCGATGTGCAGGGCGCGGCGCAGGTACGGGCCACCATGCCCGAGGCAGTGAGCATCTTCGTTCTGCCGCCCAACCCCAAGGTGCTGCGCACCCGCCTGCGCAATCGCAGCCGCGCCGAGGGCGTCGAAAACGAGGCGGAAGTCTACCGCCGCCTGGGCGAAGCCAGCAAGGAGATTGAGAATTATCGCGAATACGGCTATATTTTGGTCAACGACACTCTGGACCGGGCGGTAGCGCAACTGGAAGCCATTGTGCTGGCCGAACGCTTCTATCGCAACGACGAGCCGATCGCCTATCGTTCGCGCCGGGTGTTGGAGGTGGCGGCCGGCTGCCTGCAGGCCAACTCGCAGGAGCGGCTGAAGCCCGTGCTCCAGGCCTTCGGGATTCTGAATCCCCCCGGCCAGCGGGAGCTGCCTTTTGTGGAGGACTTCGATGAGGAGGACTCCCAGGAAGAAAAGGAGGATCTCGATAAGGGAGACTCCAATGACGAGCAACGAGGACTCCAATGACGATTGAAACCGGCTTCGACTCGAACTACCGCAAGGTTCTGGTGGCCGCCCGCCGCGCGCGCCAGTTGCAGAACGGCTCTCACGCTCTTGTCGCCACCCAGTCCAACAAGCCCTGCCGCATCGCCCAGGATGAGATCGACGCCGGCAAGATCGCCTACGTCAAGGCAGACGTGCCGGTCGTCAAGCCCACGGTGGACGGCCCGGCCATTCCGATCCTGGCGAGTTAGAGTGGTTCTCCAATTCATAGGCCCTTACCAGGACTGCGGAAGGTGGATTTTTCTTGAGGAAAAAGCCACTCGGCAGGATTGTTTCGGTGTACGGCAATTGAAGAACCGCTATCGTCTTTTCATCTCAGATGCGGCTGCCGCAAGAATGGTGTGAACCACATCAGCCGCGGTTTCATTGCGGCGAGGCAGGGTATCCATATCTACTGCCGTTACAGGTATCTTGTGATCCGCCACAGGTTGGATGTGAGACGCCGGGCAGAGCGTGATGAGCTATTTCCGTCATAGCTTGTACGATTCAATCCAACCGGCTTCCCCAGTAGTGCTGGAGTAAGATTCGGCGCAGTGGCTGCAACGGTAGTAATTGACAGATTGCGAAAGGTGCCACTCTACCTCGCCTTGATAGTCGGTCCTCACGGTCTCATTTCCTTCCCCTTCAAAGACCCAATCGTGCGGGCACTCATCAATCGCACCATCCCTGGCGCAGGTGCGGCGGTAACAGCAATCGTGCTGGTCCTGCGCATCTGTCCAGTTGTGTTCGATTCTTTCTTCCTTCTTCCCGCATTGAGCGCACACTCGAACCTGGGCGCAGGAGCCTTCCGCAATAAACTCCCAAGGGCGGAAATTGTGGAGCGCCGTTCGGTATGCTTTGCCTCCACACCTTGTGCAGGAGCGCACCTGTTCGCAGGAACCGTCAGCGACATATTCCCAAGCGCCGAAATTGTGCAGCAGATTCTGCTGTTCCCCCTGTCCACACCGTTCACACCGGCGCGCCTGCGTGCATGATTCGCTGGAAAGATACGACCATTCAGTGAACTTGTGCCTTGAAAACATACAAAGAATGTGTTTCACCCAGTGCCTCCTTTGTGTGAGTTTCTTGAGCCCGCGGGTCACTCCATGGACATGATTCGCCCGAATTCTATCACTGCGGCACACATCCCGGCCCGATTGCCGTTCCAGAGCCGCGCAAGCGCCGGAACCCAACACTTCGCAACGTGTCTTTCACAATCGAAACCGGCTACAATCGAGGCATGAGAGTTACGGTCGGAGTCTCGGGCGGAATTGCCGCGTACAAGGCGGCCGAACTGGTGCGCGCCTTGCAGCGCCAGGGCGTGGAAGTCCACGTGGTCATGACCGAGGCGGCCTGCAAGTTCATCCAGCCGCTTACCTTTGCCGCGCTCACCGGCCACAAGGTCATCACCAGCCTGTGGGAGGACACGGGCACGGGCGACACTGCATACAACGATGCCAGCGAGCAGAACGGCATTGAGCACATCGGCGAGGCGCAGTGGGCCGACGCCCTGGTGGTTGCTCCGGCCACGGCCAACATTCTGGCCAAGTTTGCCAACGGCATTGCCGACGATTTCCTCTCTACGATGTATCTGGCCATCACGGCGCCGGTGCTTGTGGCTCCCGCGATGAACGTGAATATGTGGCAGCACCCGGCCACGCAGGCCAACCTTGAAACCCTCCGGCAGCGAGGCGTTCGCATCGTTGAACCGGGCACGGGCGAGCTGGCCTGCGGCATGGTGGGCGCGGGGCGCATGGCCGAGCCCGCAGCCATTGCCGACGCCGTGCTGGGAGCTCTGGGGCGCTGCCGCGACCTGGCTGGCGAAGTTGTGCTGGTCACCGCCGGCGGCACGCGCGAGGCGCTGGACCCGGTGCGCTTTCTCGGCAACCGATCCAGCGGCAAGATGGGCTACGCCCTGGCGGAGGCCGCGCAGAGCCGCGGCGCCAAAGTCATCCTCATCAGCGGCCCTTCGGCACTGCACGCACCCGCGCACTGCGAACTGGTGAAGATCACAACCGCGGACCAGATGCGCGAAGCCGTCCTCGGGCGCATGGCCGAGGCCACGCTGGTGATCAAGGCCGCCGCCGTGGCCGACTACCGCCCGGTCAACATCGCAGAGCAAAAGCTCAAGCGCTCTGGTCCGCTCACCCTGGAACTCGCGCCGACTGAAGACATTTTGGCCGAGGTGGTTCGCCGGCGGCGTCCCGGCCAACTGATCGTCGGATTTGCCGCCGAAACCGAGAACCGCATGGAAAACGGCCGCGCCAAGCTGTTGCGCAAAGGCGCCGACGCCATCGTGGTCAACGACGTGGCCGCCGAGGGCGTGGGCTTCGACGCAGACAACAACGCGGCCACTTTCCTCACCCTTACGACCGCCATCGAGCTGCCCGAGATGTCCAAGCGCTCACTCGCCGACCGCATCCTCGACGAGATCCTCACCCTCCGCCGGCCAAGTTCGCTCGTTCTCGAAATGGACGAGGGCGAGGACCTGAAGCAACGCCAGGATCGCGTGCGCAGTGAGGCCATTGCGCCTGCCGCCCGCCGGCAACTGATTATCGAATAGTTTCATCGTGGAGCAAAGAAGTTGGCGCTGCCGCTCGATTCCACAACCCGTGAAGCCCTGTTGGCCCGCGTCCGCTTCTACCGCGATCTGGGCCTCACTGAGTTCTACCGCCGTTCCGTGGACCCGGCGCTCCTGGCACAACTTTCCGCCGTGGCGGAGCAGACACAGGGCCTGGGCGTTTCATCCTCTCCGCTTCTTTCCGCGGAAGGGGTGGGAGGCCACGAACCCCAGCCGGCGTCCGCTCCCCAAACCTTTACACTGGAGGACCAGCCCATTCCGCCCCGCAAGCACATGCCCGCACCCCCTGAGATCGCTGCCGCCGTTCCCGCTGCCGACCGCGCCGCCGCTCTTCAGCTCATTCGCGACGAAATAGGCGACTGCACCCGCTGCGCGCTCCACTCCGGCCGCAACAAGCTGGTCTTCGGCGACGGCGATCCAGCCGCCCGCCTGATGTTTGTCGGCGAGGGTCCGGGCGCCGACGAGGACGCGCAGGGACTGCCCTTTGTCGGCAAGGCCGGGCAACTTTTGAACAACATGATCGCCGCCATGGGTCTGAAGCGCGAAGAGGTCTACATCGCCAACGTGGTGAAGTGCCGTCCGCCGGGCAACCGCGTGCCCGAGCCGGAAGAGGGCGCCACCTGTTCGCCCTTCCTCTTTCGCCAGATCGATGTAGTGCGCCCGCAGGTGCTGGTGGCCCTGGGGGCAACAGCGGCCACATGGCTTCTGGGCGCGCGCCAGCCCCTTGCTGGACTGCGCGGCCGTGTGCATTCGGTCCGCGGAACGCAGCTCATCGTTACCTATCACCCGGCGTACCTGCTCCGCGACCCGCGGCAGAAGAAGGAAGCCTGGGCTGACTTGCAGATTGCGATGAAGGAACTGGGGCTGAAGCCGCCCAAACGGGGATAGATATATTAGAGCGGTTCTCCAGTTTTCGTAGCGTTTCCAGTACCGCAGAAGGTGGCTTTTTCTTGAGAAAAAAGCCACTCAGCAACAATGGTTCCCCTCTACAGTAACTGGAGAACCGCTATACCGCGTGATTTCGTGCGTTGCGGTTGAGTTTTGTGGTTTCCCACCCTAGCCGCAAAAACGCGGCGAGGGTGGGGCACCTCATCTATGAAAATGCTCTCAGAAAAGCGGCGCGTTCTTGCTCTCAGGAGAGTTGAAGTAGCGAACCCAGAAGGCGAATCTTGCGCTGTTGGCCAGCGGAATCGACCCCATTCGCGATCCGATTTCCATGGTTGCGGGCGCGGAAGGGTCGCAGGCTGGCCACTTTGGGGCCTTCTGCGCATTGGGATCTCCAGTTTTCGCAAACTCTCTGAGGTAAGAAGAGGCCGTATTGGATACTTGGGAATCGACGGGTTCCCAGGGGCGATCCAATGCCGCGAGGTTCCGGAAGAAATAGGGGATCTCCCCGGTATGGAAGGCTCCGAACTCAGGATGCTGCGGCCAGGGAATCGCCCGGTCGAAGTAGTACGTGAAGACCGGAGCTTTATGGTTCTTCAGGCGGCGCGCGGCCCAGAGATACATGGAGACGCGCTCGCGGTCGCGGGTGGATTCAAGCGAGGCCGTCTGGACCTCGTCATCGCTTTGAGCGGGATAGAGAGTTAGAAATTCGCCGGCCATTCCGCCGAAATAATGCTGCGCCATCTCTTTGAACGCAGAGGCGGAGTGGGCCGGTGGTCCGAAGAGCAGTCCATCATTGGCCTGATAGCCCGTGATGACCGGAACGTCGGAATCGGCTCCCAGGTCGCCGAGCGCGTGGGGAGACTGGGGCAGGATCATGCCATCGATCACCGGCCAGAACCTGGGCCCGGAGAAGTCTCCGGGACGCGGCAACAAGTCTGCCGCCGGGATGGCGCGCAGCTCGCGGATGGAATGCGCGTTATGAGAAGTTGCGAATTTTACGCCCGCTTCTTCGGCGGCCGGCAGCGCAGGCATGGGGAGTTCCGAGCTTGCCAGGCCGCTGTCGGCAACGGCGCGCTGAAAGAGGCCTTTTGCCTCAGGGGATGCGAGCAGGGCGCCCACGCTGAAGGCGCCGGCAGACTGTCCCCATAGGGTGACACGGTGCGGATCGCCGCCAAAGCCTTGAATGTTTGCTTGCACCCATTTCAAAGCCGCGATCTGATCCATGAATCCGTAGTTGCCGGAGGCGTGACGATCCGATTCCGCCGTCAGATCCGGATGAGCCAGAAAGCCAAAGACGCCCAGGCGGTAATTGATGGTGACGACGACCATTCCTGTGGTGGCGAGCCTCGTTCCATCGTAGACCGCAATGCTGCCGGAGCCCTCGGAGAAGGCTCCTCCGTGGATAAAGACCACGACGGGCAAATTGGCGGTTGCTGAAGTCTTTGGGGTCCAGACATTGAGATAAAGGCAATCCTCGCTGGTCTGATTCTGGACCAGGAATTCCTTCGTCCACGGCAGAAAATCTCCATGAACGGTTTGCATGCAACTGGCTCCGAACTGCTCGGCTTTGCGTACGCCTGTCCAGGCTGCCGGGGCCACGGGCGGACGCCAGCGCAGATCGCCGATGGGTGGAGCGGCATAGGGTATGCCTTTGAACACGTTGACGGAAGAGAGGGCGTCTTTTTGGCCGGAGAGTTCGCCGTAGGCGGTCTTGACCTCAGTGGCTGGCGCAGTCCTGGCGGATATCTGTTGAACCGATGCTGCAAGAATAATGATACAAAACGCTAAATTCAGTTTTTGCTTCATGATGAATCTCCCAGGCCATCATAGAAGGCGCGGGGACAGGACCGCCATCGTGCGGCTAATCCTTCGGGCAGGTGGACCGCATCTCAAAATCGAGATGCAAGGCACCCGGTTTTATCAAGGGTCAGATTTGGGCCATCCGCCTGCTATAGCACTTTCGGAAATGCTGTAGACCGGATACATGACCTGAGGCTGGCGCGCCCTCCAGGGCGCGACGGCCTCCTATGCGGCAATAGAGTTCACACGATTTCCGAAAGTGCTCTAACCCCGCTTCAGCCGTCGAATCGCCAGAGGGCTACGCCGCCCAGCAGTCCGGTTTCGTTGGAGACGATGCTGACGTTGGGGCCGGGCGTGAAGAGGATCTTCTTGGTGTTGCCGCCGCCCAGGTAGAGGTGGTCCCAGTTGAAGGTGGCCTGGGTCTGCTTGATGGCCGCTTCGAGGAAGTCGTTCCAGCGCGCTTTGCCGAACTTGTCGAGACCGCGGCGTCCCAGGTAGTCCTCGTAGGTCATGCCTTTCTTGCGCCAGGGGTGGTGGCCGAGTTCGAGGCCGGGGCAAAGATGCCCATTGGTAAAGAGGGACGAACCCATTCCGGTGCCTAGCGTGAGCGCCATTTCCACGCCTTTGCCCTTGATGGCCCCGTAACCCTGCACGGCGGCGTCGTTGCAGACGCGTACCGGCTTCTTCCAGCGTTTTTCGAGCTGTTCCTGGAGCGGGAAAGCTATCCACGAGGGATGCAGGTTAGCGGCGGTCCACGTGGTTCCGCGCTTGATCACGCCGGGAAAGCCGATGGAGACGCGATCGAAGGCTCCCAACAGCTTGCGCAAATCGTCGAGGCCGGCCAGCACGGCCTCAGGCGTGGGTATGGCTGGGGTGAGCACGCGTTGCCGCTCGCTGACCGGGTTGCCCTCCGGATCAAGCAGCATGGCCTTCAGCCCTGAGCCGCCAATATCGATGGACATGGTGACGGGCAGGGTTGAGTTGGCAGAGGCGGAGTCGGGAGCGGCGGTGGTGGTGGAAGCGTGAGGTGTCATCAGGACGAATTGTACTGCGAAAGGCCGGATTTGGAACATGCTGAATTGACGCAATATGCACAGGCCGTGTTTTATGCCTCCTCCATCCCCTACACTGAGTCTTGCCGCTCATGCCAGCCTACTGCGAAGTCGCGTTGCCCGTGCCACTTGACCGCGTGTTTACCTACGCGGTGCGCGCGGGACAACTGCCCCAGCGGGGAGCGCGGGCAATTGCGCCCTTCCGGAATGAAAAGCTGATAGGGGTGGTCACGGAACTCCACGCCAAGGCTCCGGCCGACTTCGAGGTCCGGTACCTGGAAGCCGTTCTGGACGATGAGCCTCTGCTGAGCGAACCGCTGCTGGCGCTGGCCGAGTGGATGGCGCAGTACTACCTGGCTCCGTTGGGCGAGGTATTGCGCGGGATGCTGCCGCTGATGGCCGAGGTGCGGCGGACGGTCTATTACCGGATCACCGACCTGGGAAGGGACGTGCTGGCAGAGTGTGTGGAGGGGGATTCGGGGGACGCGCAAGGCCATTTTTCCGACAAGCGTGCCGCAGGGGCTAAAGCCCACAATGATTTGGCGGAATTTAAGGCGCGCCTGAAGTCGTGCACTGACACAAAACAGCTTTTTGAAACACATTCTGAAAGTTCTTCCGGGGCTAAAGCCCGAGCTGATTCTGCTGGCGTTGCGCGGAGGTTGAAACCCCCGCCTCCCTCCGAATCGAGTTTTTCCGCGGCTTTGAAGACTGGCTCGAAGCGGCGGGGCAGAATCTCCGCCGAGGAGCAGGACGTGGAGCGCCGGGTGCTGACCCGGCTGGCTTCGGGGGAGCCTGTGAAGGTTTCCACGCTGCGCACGGCGACCGCGGCCACACTGCCGGTGCTGGCAAGCCTGACGCGCAAGAAGTGGATTGCCCGCGAGACGGCTGCCGTGGAGCGGGACGCGCGGCGCATGGAGCGCTTTGCGGTTCTCATTCCCGAGGCGCGGCTGCCGGCGCTGACCGTGAAGCAGCAGGCCATTCTGGCTGAGCTGGCCGCCTGCGGCAACGAGTTGCCGCTGGCCGAACTGCGCCGCAGGGATTTGCCCTCTTCCACGCTGCAAACCCTGGTGCGGCGAGGGCTGGTGCGCATAGACGAGCGGCCGGCGGTCTTCCATCTGGGCGGTTTGCAAGGCGAGCCTGGGCCGGTTCGGCTCAACGAGCCGCAGATGGACGCCCTGGCCAGCCTTGCGCCGGCACTGGGGGGATTCAAGCCGTTTCTGCTGCACGGAGTGACAGGCTCAGGCAAGACGGCCGTTTATCTGGCGGCGATGCAACGGGCTCTGGACCGCGGCCTCTCGTCCATTCTGCTGGTTCCGGAGATCGGCCTTACGCCGCAGACCGTGGGCCTGCTGGACGCGGCCTTTGGGCAGAAGGTGGCGCTGCTGCACTCCGCGCTGACGCCCGAGGAACGCAGCGACCAGTGGCGGCGCATCCGGAGGGGCGAAGCGCCCATCGTCGTCGGCACACGCTCAGCCATTTTCGCGCCCGTTCCGCATCTGGGGCTGATTCTGGTGGACGAGGAGCACGACCAGAGCTACAAGCAGGAAGAGACGCCGCGGTACAACGCCCGCGACGTAGCCGTCATGCGCGCCAAGCTGGAGAACGCCGTGGTGGTGATGGGCTCGGCGACACCGTCGCTGGAAAGCTGGCAGAACTCGGCACAGGGCAAGTACCAGCGCATTGAGATGAATGACCGCGTGATGAACCGCCCGTTGCCCGAGGTGGAACTGATCGACATGCGCCGCGAATTCCAGGAGACCGGGCAGGAGCAGCTTTTTTCCCGCGCGCTGATCGAGCAGACCCGCCAGGCCCTGGAGCGCGGCGAGCAGGCGCTGATCCTGCTCAACCGGCGGGGGTACTCATTTTCAGTGATCTGCCGGGCTTGCGGAGAGAAGCTGGAGTGCCAGAACTGCGCCATCTCGCTGACGCACCACAAGCCGCCGGCGGAAGATGCGGGAGTGGCGCGCGAGGGCCAGCGGCTGGAGTGCCACTATTGCGGCTACCAGCGGACGGTGCCTGCCCGGTGCCCCAAGTGCGACAGTGAGCACCTCTACTACCTGGGGGCCGGTTCCGAGCAGGGCGAAGAGCGGCTGGCGGAGATTTTTCCTATGGCGCGCATAGGCCGCATGGACCGCGATACGGTTCGCGGGCGCCACGATTTGGAACGGCTGCTGGCGCGGCTGCACTCCGGCGAAATCAATCTGCTGGTGGGCACGCAGATGATCGCCAAAGGCCACGACATTCATGGCGTCACGCTGGTGGGCGTGGTGGGCTGCGATCACTCGCTCTCCATGCCCGACTTTCGTGCCGCCGAGCGGGTCTTCCAGCTTATGACCCAGGTCTCGGGCCGCGCCGGGCGGGGCGAGCTGCCGGGCCGCGTCGTGGTGCAGACCTATTACCCGGACCACTACGCCATCCTGGCTGCGAGCCGCCACGACTACGCGAGCTTTGTGGAGAGGGAACTGAAGTACCGGCGCTGGATGCACTACCCGCCCTTCGGCGTGCTGGCCAACGTGCTGTTGCAGTCGCAAAAGCTGGAGGAAGCCACGCGCTGGTCCGCCGAGTTGGGCAGGTGGTTCCAGAAGGCCGCGCCGGAGGGGGTTCGCGTGCTTGGCCCATGCACAGCGCCCATCTCCCGCATCAAGGGCGCGTATCGCTTTCACCTGATTCTCAAGGCAGCCTCGCGCCGGGCGCTCAACGCGGCGCTGCGCGGCATGTTGAACCACGCCGACGAGGCGGGGATTCCGCGCCGGAATCTGGTTGTGGATGTAGATGCGCTGCGGCTGATGTAAACCCCTGCGGCCACCTGCGGTGGGGCCAACTGCTCGCTATCCGCTCGCTTGAGGTTCGTGGATTTCCAGGTCCCAAAAAGCGGGACATGAGGCACCCAATCATTTTTAGATGGTAGGAGGTGGGGCACCCATAAGCGCTAAGATAACGATTGACGATTGAAATGAAGATTACTATTCTATTTGCATGGCTGAACTTGAGAATTGGCGAGTTCTGGTAGGATTGCTTCCTTTGAATTGGGAGCAGT
>Ga0326727_10014000_pt1 | contig 17617 bp, 16 predicted proteins | sample MB2enrmetagenome_FD_207643 | JGI IMG/M metagenome (GOLD analysis project Ga0326727, IMG submission 207643) | Lab enriched peat soil microbial communities from McLean, Ithaca, NY, United States - MB29MY | ecosystem: Environmental > Terrestrial > Soil > Wetlands > Peat | place: USA: New York...
GTCCTGGTGCTGACGCGCGCTGTGGACATGCGCAGTTACCTGGATGTGATGTACCTGGGAGCGCACGATTACGTGGAAAAGCCTCCCGTCGCATGGGAAATCGTCAAGACGGTGGCGAACTGCCTTGGGCCCTGTGCTGGCGCGGCTTAGCCGGCCTACGGCCCTGTGCAGCCGTAGCTCGGGCGTCTCTCCCGCTGTGGTGCAAGCATGCCTTCGCTCCACTCCGGGCGGGCTCTGCCTGCGCGCGGCAGCCGGACGCCCCCGCCACGGCGGGCAAGGCGCCTGCGCTACGCCACAGGTTTTTCCGGGCGCAGCAGAGGAAACAAGATGACATCGCGTATGGAGCGCGAATTGGTGAGCAGCATCGTCAGGCGATCGATGCCGATGCCTTCCCCGCCCGTGGGCGGCAACCCGTAGCTCAGGGCGCGGATATAGTCTTCATCGATGGCGTGCGCGGTCAGGTCACCCTTCTCGCGCAGCAGTTGTTGATATTCGAAGCGGTCGCGTTGTTCGGCGGGATCGTTCAGTTCGCTGAAGGCGTTAGCCACTTCCATGCCGGCGATGAACAGCTCGAAGCGCTCGACGAAATTGGGGTCGTCGTCCTTCTGTTTGGAAAGGGGCGAAACCTCGAGCGGGTAATCGAGAATAAAGGTGGGTTGGATCAACTGGCTTTCCGCCACGTGCTCGAACAGCTCGGCGAGCGCCGTACCCGGGGCCGTTCCCTCAGGCAGCACGAGGGGCTCGAACCCTTGGGTCGAGTCGCTGCCGGCCCAGCGGTTGAAAGCTTCGAGCCATGGGAAGATGGCTTTAGGTTCGGCGAGGTCTTCCAAGGAAGGCCCTTTGCCCGCCGCTTCCGGCCAATATTTACCCACCGCCTCTTTCATGGTCAAGCGCTGGAATTGGGCGAAGGAGATATAATGTTCGCCATAGTCGAAATCGACCGTTCCCAGGACTGCCATCGCCACGTGGCGCAGCATTCGTTCCGTCAAGTCCATCATATCCCGGTAGTCGGCGTAAGCCTGGTAGAACTCCAGCATCGTAAACTCAGGATTGTGCTGGGTGGAAATCCCTTCGTTGCGGAAATTCCGGTTGATCTCGTAGACGCGGTCGAGGCCGCCCACGGTGAGCCGTTTCAGGTAAAGCTCGGGGGCGATGCGCAAGTAGAGATTCAAGTCCAGAGCATTGTGGTGAGTCACGAAAGGTCGTGCCATGGCGCCGCCTGCCAGCGGCTGCATCATGGGGGTTTCCACTTCCAGATACCCTTCGCCCTCGAGGAATTCGCGAAGCGCGCGAATCAACCGGCTGCGGCGTTCGAACGTCCTGCGGGATTCTTCGTTCACCATCAGGTCCAGATAGCGCTGGCGGTAGCGGCTCTCCAGATCAGTGAGGCCATGCCATTTTTCCGGCAAGGGCAGCAGGGCTTTGGCCAGGAATTGCAGGCGTTCGGCGTGGATGGTCAATTCACCAGTCCTGGTGCGAAACAGGTACCCAGCCGCGCCGACCAGGTCGCCGATATCGAGAAGCTTGTAAAGTTCGAAGTCACGCTCTCCCACGGCATCCGAGCGCACGTAAATCTGCAAGCGCTCTCCGCCCCCCGCCAAATGCGCAAAACCTGCTTTCCCGTGGGGGCGGATGGTCATGACGCGTCCCGGCACCCTCACCGAAATCTTCTCGGCACTCAACTGGTCGGCCGAAAAAGAGGAGTAGGCGCTCAGAATCTGTGGGATGGTGTGTGTAAGGTCGTAACGGCGTGGATAGAGTTCGAAACCCAGTTCCGCAAGGGTCTCGAGTTTCTTTCGCCTTTGGAGTATGAGATCGCGAAGTTCGGTTGTGGACACGACGATGACCTGCCGGGAAGGCCCCTGAATGTAGTTACCAATAAAACCAGCAATTATAGGGTTGGGACGGAACTAGTGTCAAGAAGTGCAACCCGCACCTTAGTACCAGTTCCATGCCTTGCCTCGGCAACTTCCAATTCTCTATACTGAGCGCTATGCGTTGGCTCGTGGGTTTCCTGATTCTCGGCTTCGTAGGTTTTCTGTTGCGCCGTGTGCTTTGGACCAAGTTGCCGACTCAGCGCACGCCCGCGGGCCTGGCGCCTTTGGGTTCAGAGCGCCGGGCCGTCTACGACGGATTCGCGCCGGAAATCGAGGCCAGGATTGCCATGCTGGGCATCTCGCTCAACGACGCGTTCGAAGAGAGGGATGCCGGCCGCCACGACCTGGCCTGGCGCATGGTCCGGCTTTCGGCCTCCGAGTGGTACGGCATGGAAAGGATCATCGCCGGGCTTCTCAGCACCCTGACCAAGCACTTGCCGGAAGCCCAGTTTGTAGTCACCCCGCGCAGCATCCATGCGCATCGTTTCCTGTCCAAGTCCATGGTTGATTACGTGCGCATGCATGAACTCCTGGACCAATTGGTTTTTAGCTCCCAACGCCGCTATCAGCTTCAACTCCGCCTGCTACGCCGCGCCGTGGAAATCGTCACGGCAGAGTTTCGCCGCACCTACCGCGAGGCCGAACGAGAGGACGACCGCTCGGCGGAAATCTGGAACGAGATTGACCTTGACTTCCACGACTTTGACCTGATCGCCAAAGAAGCCGTCCTGGCCTTTCGCGCTTTGCTGGCCTCCCTTTCCCCCGCCGCCTTACCCACACTAGCCGTCGACCTTGACGCCCTATTGCGCGGCAGAGTTCGCGCCCATTCGCACCCTGTCCAGCACGTGTAGGTGATACCCTTCGAGCTAGCCTTCGAAAATCTCAGCCATGCGAATCCATTCTTCGTCCACCAACTTCAGTTGGGTCATCGCCTCGAGCAAGGGGATGGAAGTGATCTCATTGCCCTTCAGGCAGACCATGTGGCCCAGCTTGCCTTCTGCGATGAGATCCACGGCTTTCACTCCGTAGCGTGTTCCCAGCAACCGGTCAAAAGCGGTGGGTGAACCGCCGCGCTGGACGTGGCCCAGCACCGTGGACCGCGTTTCGTAACCGGTCTGCTTCTCGATGAGCTTCGCCAGTCGCTCGCCAATGCCCCCGAGCAAAACGTGGCCGAACTGGTCCAACTGCTGGTCCTTTGTCACCAGCGTGTCCTGGCCCTTGAGTTGGAACCCCTCCGAAGCGACCACGATGGAGAACTTCTTGCCGCGCGCATGCCGCCTATTGATCACCTCGCAGATTGCTTCCAGCGTCTTCGGCTCTTCCGGAATCAGGATGCAATCCGCGCCACCTGCCATGCCGGAGAATAACGCAATCCATCCCGCATGCCGGCCCATCACCTCCACCACCATCACGCGATGATGCGATTCTGCGGTGGTGTGTAGGCGGTCAATGGCTTCCGTAACGATTGAGACCGCTGTGTCAAACCCGAAAGTCTGGTCGGTGCCTTCCACATCGTTATCGATGGTCTTCGGAACGCCGACCACCTTCACGTTCTCATTGACGAGCTTACGAGCCACGCCCAGGGTGTCCTCACCCCCTACCGCAACCAGAAAGTCAATCCCCATCGTCTTGAGGTTAGCGAGCAGGGTTCTCTTATCCTCTTCCTTCTTCAGCGGGTTGGTACGAGAAGTTCCGAGAATGGTGCCGCCGCGCGGCAGAATCCCGGAGATGGAATCCAAAGTGAGGGGCATCGCATCCGCCTTCAGCATCCCCTTCCAACCATCCTTCACGCCCAAGACTTTGTAACCGAGCTGATCTCCGCGCCGGACCACCGCCCGGATCACCGCGTTGAGCCCGGGACAATCACCTCCTCCTGTTAGAATCCCAATTGTCCCTTTAGAATTATTCTCCATATCGACTGTTGACTCCTTAAAATGATTGAATTGTATTTAGTGCCTCGCCGGTCTTACGATCGTTCCTCTTCATTGCCGCAGAGCCACGTTGTATTATCTCACAGGTCGGCCGCGATGCAGGCAATGACGAACTCTATGTCTCGCGCAACCCGAAGACTCCTCCTGATCACCGCTTCATCCCCGGAGATGCAGCGCGTGCGGCGGAACCGCGTCTTGAACTTCCAGCAAATCACCATGCCGTATCTGGCTGCCCTTGTGCCGCCGAATTGGAGCGTGCGCCATATCGACGAAGCTGCGGAGCAAGTCGACCTCGACGCCCGGGCGGACCTTGTTGCGATGACTTTCCACACACCGAGCGCGCCGCACGCCTACGCCCTGGCAGACCGCTTCCGGCAGCGCGGAATCGCGGTCGCGCTGGGCGGACCGCACGCAACCCTGCTGCCCGACGAAGCGCAGGCGCATGCGGACGTGGTCTTCGTCGGAGAAGCAGAGTACGAGTGGCCGCGCTTCCTTGCCGAGTTTGAGACGGGCCGATACCAGGCGCGCTACTGCTGTCTTGAGCCCCCTGCCCTCGATCAAGCCCCTGTGTCGCGGCACGAACTGTTTCATCGCCACGACCATACGGCCGGAGTGCTATTCGCTACGCGCGGCTGCGCGCATCAATGCGATTTTTGCACGATTGCGCTGATGTACCAGCGCCAACTGCGCCATCGGCCGGTGGAGGCCGTCACGCGGGAGTACGCTTCCTTCCGGGGCAAAATCATTATCCTGTGGGACGACAATATCGCGAGCGACATGCAGTACGCCAAGGCGCTTTTCCGGGCTCTCACCCCATACCGGAAATGGTGGAGCAGCCAGGCCACCATCTATGCAGCCAAAGATGACGAGTTCCTGGAGTTGGCCGCGCGCAGTGGGTGCAAGCAACTGTTCATCGGACTTGAATCCGTCTCGCAGGCAAGCGTTAACGCGGTCTCGAAAGCGTTCAATCGCGTGGATGAATACGCTCGGGCGATCGAGCGCATCCATTCTTACGGCATGTCGGTGCAAGCGGGAATCGTCTTTGGGTTCGATCACGACACCGAGACGGTGTTTGAGGAGACGGTTGACTTCCTCGAGACAGCAGGCGTACAGAACGCAACCTTCAATATCCTGACCCCTTTTCCCGGCACTCGCCTGTATCAACGGCTCGAAACGGAGGGCAGGATCCTCACGCGTGATTGGAGCAAGTACAACGGCCGAACCCAGGTGGTGTTTCAACCACGGCAGATGAGTCCCGAGGCGCTGTTAGCCGGCTACCGGTATGCCAACGCGCGCTTCTACTCGTTGCGCAGCATAGCCACGCGCTTGTTGCATTCTCCGGTCCAGTTCTTCTGGACATTGCCCCTGAACCTGGCCTATGCCTTCGCTCTTCGCTACCATCCGGTAGTGTCTCAGTTTGACGTAGAGGCCACTTTAGGCCGTCACGTCGCGAGGTAAACTCCCCGCTACAACTTCAAACTGAGAGACTACCCACCATCCGTGGTAGTTGAGGATCATCCTATTGACTACGCCACGTTTGAGGAAAACGGCTCAATCGTGACCTCGTCGATGTAGCACCATCCCCAGTTCTCGCCCCTCTCATTCGAGCGCATAATCGGGTGGCGGGTTTTTCGGAAGTGCTTGGTGGCGTGCTTGTTTTTGGAGGAGTCGCAACACCCTACGTGCCCGCACTCCACGCACAGTCGCAGATGGACCCACGTGTCGCCTGTTTTTACGCAGTCTTCACACACGTGCTTGTCAGTGCTCGTGATTCTGATTTGATCGAGGTGTGTACAATCCGATGCCATAGTTTGCTCCTTGAATGGAAAGTCAAGAGTCGAGAAGCTGCCAAAGCAAGAAGTTCGGGGCGATGTTTCGACGGTTCGTGGATAATTCGAACTCAGAGGCTTACTCGATTTCGACCTGACTGCTTGCTGGAATACAAGTGCTGATCTGCCCTCTTTAAGAGCGAGTCGAGAGAATCACCAGGGGAGGCCATGGCGGCCCCCAGCGAGACAGTCACCTGTATCTCAGTGGCGTCCAGGCACACAGCAGACTGAGCGACCAGCCCTCTGAGTTTCTCGGACGTTTTCGCCAGCACTTCTCTTGTAATGCCGGGAAGAATCGCCAAGAATTCGTCGCCGCCCCAACGTCCGATCACGTCGGACGCACGCAAGCAATTGGAGAGGGTCCTTGCCACAGTGACCAGCGCCGCATCTCCTGCGGCGTGCCCATAGGTATCGTTGATCTTCTTGAACTCGTCCAAGTCCACCAAAATGATTCCGAACGGAGTGCCGTGCTTGGAATGCTGATCGAGTTGCCGCGAGAGTTCTTGCTCCACGTACCTCCGATTTCCCACCTGGGAGGTGGGGTCAAGATAGGCGAACTTTGCGAGCTCCTTGGCTCGCTCTCGCACAGCCTTTTGCCGGGAGTTGTCGCTGAAAACCTCGACCGCACCCGTGACCTCGCCGTTCCGGCTCCAAATCGCGCGAACACGAACCTCCACGGGAACCCGGTGGCCGCTCTTATGGTGAAGGTAAATGTCTCCTCGATGCGGACGCCCATCCACCAGGGTACGGCTGAGTGGGCAGTCTCCCTCGCACAGCAGACAGCCGGAATCGTCGACGTGCATCAGGACGTTGTCGGCGCAACGTTTCCCTATAACTTCCTCAGCCTGGTATCCGGTAAGTTCCTCCGCCGCGCGGTTCCAGTAGGTAATCCTACGTTCCCGGTCTGTAATGTAGACGCCGTCTGGAAGGCTGTCCATCGCGTCTCTGAAAAGACTATTCGTTTCATTTGAAGATGAAGCCGGAAAACAAGCACTTGGAAACTCCATGCACCTCTCCCTCATCCGGCGCGCCAACCTCTCGCACCCATCAGAGATCCTCGCCGATAGCTTACGCCGCTGGGTGAGGCGAAAAGAGAAAGCGCCCCTTCAACCAGCGGTTTTCATTCTGGAACCCAGATTTCTGCCAGTATACACTGAGCCGGCTCATTTTTCATCCGTTGGCATATGAGGGGCCAGAAATCGTGACACTTGGAGAGACCTAGGGTGGCTTGGAGAGGCTTGCATGTGGTTTAGAATCAACACGAATATTAAGCGTGGCGGGCGGGGCAGCAGGGGATGGGCCAGAATTCGTGGCGCGTGACGATGCCTGGCGACAGCGACAAAAAAATCGCTTGTATTGAAAACTAAGCACTTACACGCTGGCGGCGAAAAATGTAGGTAAAAATCAGGAAGTGGCGCGTTGTCAGTGGGTTAGTTATTTCGTGGGCCATAATTCGTGGCACGCTGCGTCAATGCGACATGCGAAAATGCCGTCACAATTGCGACATGCGAAAATGCCGTCAAAGCGACATGCGAAAATGCCGTCAAAGCGACATGCGAAAATGTCAACATATCGGTATGTCAGGATGCTTGCCTGCGTGCGCTATCTGCAAGGATAGCTAATTGGGCGGGTGATATTAAAGACCGCGATCTGCTCAAGCCTTAAACCGGGAATCCGAGCGGAATCCCGCGGGGAGGCCGGACACCCGGCCCGGCCTCCGCGCGATTAAGTTAGAACCACTCTGAGTCGAGCGGCCTTCCTCCAACGATCCATTTCGCGACTTGGATATCCTCTTCAATGATTTGCATGACCTTAGCCACAGCCTCCAGCGGTAGCTCGCTGTCAGGTTCAGATAAAGCCAAGTCCTCCACGATCCTGGATAGCCCAATGGCTCTTCGGTGCATTTCCGAAATAACCCCCTGTTCATTGTCAATACTCAGGCGCGCCTCGGCCAAAGCAATGATCTGTTTTTGCCAAGGTGCAAGTTTGTCTCTTCTTTCCTGGTCAGACGGTGCGGGCAGCGGATTAGGCTGCTCGCTTTTCTCTGATATTATTTTCTTAGCCTTCATGGGAGCTTATTCCTCCTTCGTAGGTTAGGCGCTGGCCGCTTCTGATGCAGCGGCCAGCGCCGATTTACAGAACTTATGCCGTTGCCTTTCCACCTTCGCGCATATCCCGCATGTCACGCAGCGTGTTGAATAGCCGACGCGCGTTGACGTAGCTCTTGTGGGTCTTGGGGTCTTTTACCTCACAGCCCTCGATAATGGCTTCCACCTGGCTACTGCCGGTGCCGGGTAATTCCCCAAGAATCATGCGACGCGCTTCCGGGCGGCCGGGTCCAAGTACACACTCTTCTAATTGCTGAATGCGGCTCCGCCATTGTTCAAAATGGACCTTGCGCCGGGATTCAAACAGGTCAAGGACTTGCTCATTTCCCGCCACCAGGATGCCCATACGGGTGCCTGCCAAGTCGCCAATCTCCCGCAAGGTTTCAAGAGTGTCGATGCGCGAATAAAGGTGCTGCGCTTCGTCCATCGCTACGGCCACGCTCGCCTTGCGCCGTTGCAAAACATAGAGCAGGCTCTGGCGAACGGCATCCACTGATTGGGCGTAAGGCACACTCAGCGCCCGCGCGATTCGGCTTAGCAAGACGGTGGGAGACATGCCAGAAGCTGACGCACGGATATAAACGAGCCACGGCTCAGGTTCGCGGGCGGCCTCCGCCGCGCGGTACTCGAGCAAGAAGGTCTTTTGCGCTCCAGCCGGGCCGTAGAGCGTTCCCCAGCGCCCGCGCCGGATTGACGCCAGCATAGCATCCATGGTGCGTGTGGCTTCGGTTTCGTACAGCTTGCCGGGCAGATCGGGGAGGGTTGCGGGGTTGGCCGCGAAGAATTCCAGCAACTTTCGCGCGGCAGGCTCGCCCAAGCCGTCGCGTTCTCCAAAGCGCCCGGAACTGGAGAACTGCCGCAACGTCTGATAGGCGTAGCCAGTGAATTCGGCCACAGTACGGAGGCCGAAGCCCGTGCGCGACATGTAGACGTGCAGTGCTTTTCGCGCCTCTTGCCGAACTGCGTTGGATGTGTCCACGATAGCCCCTAACCTTTCAATCCTAAAACCTGCTTTGCTAAATCCGCCGAAGTCGGCGCACGCTCAATCGTCATCGGTCGCGCCCGCAGCCCGCGCATGTTGTTTTGAAGAGAGCGCAAATATTCTTGCATTTCGCGGTCCTGTTCCGCCGTCTCTCCGCCCAAAACCTTGCGAACATGCTTCAGCTTTTCAATTTCGTCGGAGAGTAATGCTTCGTCCTTGGTCCCCACGATGGCGCGGCGCTCGGCAGTGAACGGCTCAGCACCGGGAGGGGATACAATCAGGTGCAGCGGGTCGCGCCGGTAGCGCATCACGGGGATTTTCACGGCAGCACCCAAGCGCAAACGCCACTCGATAAGCTGAGAGCAGGAATAGCGCGCGCCGTCTTCTAGCTCGATGACTCCGCCTTCACGGATGGCGCGTTCATCCCGCTCGGCAAAAGCAAGATCAAGCGCAGCCTGATTAGGTTTGCGCTGGGCAATCTCATCAGCGGGCGGCTGAAACTGCCGGAAGGCCGCAAGGCGCGTCAGGCCGTTACATCCTTTCGCTTCCGTGTCGGCTAGATTGATTTCTTCAACCCATTGCGCAATGCGGCGCTCGGCTTCCTGGATCGACATCAGTTGCGGTCCGATGGTTCCATAGCGGCAGTGGGCACTTAGATGGCGGTCAACGGCGTCATCAATCTCCCGGTGTTCGTGCTTTTCGAGGGGCGGCTTCCACGACGGGCCGAAGTCCCGCGCGCGGTCGGCATAGAGCCGGTGCAACCGTTCCAGCCGGTTGGCACGCGGATTCTTTTCTTCTGAGCCGCGCGGAATCACGCCAAGCTCACCCAGCGGGCCAGCGAGTTTTTCGACTAACTCGCCATCACTGCCCAGCACCACGCGACCACGGACCAAGGCACGGAAACGGCCCGCGCGGTCGGAGACGACGCGCTTGGGCAGGAAGTGTCGCCGAATCGTCCGCTCTGCCAGCGCAAATACCGCATCTTCGAGGGAGACTTGCCATGTCACCAAGTGGTCAATGATGCAGGTTGTGCGCTCATCCAGAATGGTGAGAATGTGAACGATGGGGCGACCCGCGCCGTAATTGAAAATGCACCGGTGATCTTGCTCATCAAAGAACGTGCCACCAATTTCCCATTCATCCAGGCACCAGGTATCCCCCGCGAACTCGTCATCATAGAGGCGATCAATGTAGCCCGCAGCGGTCTTCACGGCTTCCTTACCCTCGCGCTGGGGGCCATACATGGGAATCAGAACTTCGCGCCAGTACCGCTTGACCATACTGTAGCTGGGAATATCGTAGAAGTGGGAGACCTGGCAGCCGTCCGAATTCTGCTTCGTTTGCAGGTACCTCACGACGGACTGATGAGACTGCCGACAATTGTCATGCTTGAACAGAAAGCAATCGAGCAGGTGAGCACGCACGTCGGCATCGAGGGATTTGAACTCGCCGCGCTTGGGGCCTGGCCGGTCGCAGGCCAACTCTTCCAGGTCATCGCCGCGCCGCACTACCTCTGCGCAACGTTGCACTGTGCGCACCGAGCAATGATACTGTGCGGCGAGAAGCTTAAGGTAGGGCTGCTTCCTATCAAAGCCTAGGGCTCTGTAGTTGCAGTTGATTGCCTGTTCGGCCATACGCAGACGGCGAAGGATAAAAGCCTTCTTCGCCGGGTCGCACTTCAGAGCATCAACCCTCCGGTCAAGCTCGGTTTCAACGAATAAGCTGCTCATCGCTTTGACTGCCTTCGCGGCTTCCCCACGGCCTTTCGGTTGCTTCCCTCGGCCAAGGCGCAATGGAGTAGCGAAATGACGCGGGCGGTCGATTCGCCCAGCTCGAGGGAGCGGCTGAGTTTGTCGCTCAAGAGCAGGCGTTGTATGCTATCGTCTCCTAGGATTTCACAGATGACTGGAACTAGGTTTGCCGGAAGGTGCCATCTATGCCTCTGCTCGGCTTTCCACGCGCTCACGAGGCAGGGTCTGACGGTGCATCCTAGCCGTTGGGTTAGCTCCGCGGCAAGCTTCTCTTCGTTTATGCCACGGGAGAGCATGGCGAGCTTGAGCGATTTACGGAGAAGGGCGTCCAGATTATCTGTAAGGGGGCTCCGACTTGTCTCAGAAATATACATTGCGATAGTCGTATGGTAATAGAATACAATAGCAATGTCAAGGGGATTTTTATGCAGTCAGGACGCGCTACACTAGGGGAACGGATTAGAGCAATTCGCGGCGAAATGCACCAAGCGGAATTTGGAAAGCTACTGGGCGTGAGTCAAGGGACGGTGTCCGCGTGGGAGAGAAACGACAAGGACCGCCCGCCATCTGCCGACATGTACTTCCGTCTCGCTGGGCTGGCTTCTCGGCCAGAAGATCAGGCATTCTTCCTGCAAAAGGCCGGTCTCACTGGGGACATAATCCTGTCCGCCGCTGAAAGAATTTTTGCGGACCGAAGCGCTCCGCCTTCTAAGAGTGAAATCTTCCGCGTACCAATCGTTCGACGCACACCGAACGGAACCGAAGACACTGGAGAGCTTTTCCCAGTTGCGGCGTGGTTGGTAGAGCACGAAGCTTCGACAGTCTGTTTCCTTGTCGATGACAACTCAGCTAGTCCTGCAGTTCCTTCTGGGGACCTTATACTGCTCGACACCTCGCAGTGTGGGGCAAAGGACTTGGACCCCTTCTTGGGCCAGGTGGGCCTTTTGGACCTAGGTCCCCCTGAAAAGACCGTCCTGCATGGTACGGGGTACCACGGCTTATGTATGGGCCGACTCCGGCGGAGAGTCTTGTCTGATGATCTTGGGGGAACGTTGCAATTTCCCTTCTATAACGCGGTAGCCACATTGCTTCCCTTCGGAGCTCCCAGACCGCGATTGGAGGGAGGAATCACGGAACTTGTGATTGGGCGGGCGGATTCTCCTCCCCGAATCCCAACCACAGCAGAGGAGGAGGCTGCTTTTCGAGCGGAAGTTCGCGGACAAGCAATCTCGCTCTCTCCGCCTCTGAAAGTCCTTGGGCGCGTGATTGGCTGGTTTAGACCACCGAAGCAAGGCAAGTGACAAAGGGAAAGGAGCAGAACCGAATGAGCAGACGAGGCGACTTCCCACAGGCTGGAGCCACACTGGGGATCATCAGATTACCCCGCCTTCTAACCACCCACGAGGCGGCGCAGCTTCTCGCGATGAGGCCAGCTACCCTAAAGTTTTGGCGTGTCTCGGGATATCGAGGTGGCCCAAATTTCATCAGAGTGGGCGGCAGGGTACGTTATTCTCTGCAAGACTTGAACGGCTATTTGAGCCGCCACACGGTGGAGACTGAGAGCACAAAATGCAACAAAAAGCTTATAGCGGCAGCACCAGAGCGGAAGTCATCCGGGGCATTTTCACTCGGGGCGTGAAGGAGTTCGCCAGAGAAAGCGGCGCGCCTCTTGGCCAAGCGCTTTCGGAACTGATCCAAGCGAACCCTGGCTTGTGGCAGGAATACTGCGCCGATGTCGTGCCGGTGCAGGGCGCACTACCAGAAGGACGCGCTTCGGCGCAATTGGCCTCCGAAATGAATGCCTACGCCAGAGAGAATCACGTCTCCCTGGCTGTGGCTCTGAGTGAGGTCTGCAAGTCCAATCCCGATCTGCTCATCGCCTGGAATGAGGAGATTCCGACCATCGTTTAACTTTTGGCCGAAAAAATCGAGGAGAGCATGAGCCCGCAAACCATGACGCAGTACGATGAAGCACGCAGGACGCGCAGTCGGCGCTCTATACTTGCAGAGAATGACCTTTGCAACAACCTAAAGAAAATCGATACAGCGGCAGCAATCAGCGAGCAGCGCATTCGCCAGGGTGATGAATACGTAAGACGGGTTCACCGAGCAGTCATGCTGGAGGGCAACGAGCAGATGCGCCCACAGCTTGAGGACGCTGTGAAGAATCTGGCCGCGCAGCGGGAGATTCTGAAATCCTGCCAAGCCCAACGAGCATCGACTGAGGCTGAAATAGAAAAGCTGAGCCCCAGCCCCGCAGAGGCAGCACTCAGGGAGCAGCGACAGCAGCAGACGGCAGAGCTTGTTAAGAGGCGGTTCGAAAAGGACCGAGAGGCAGAGCAACTGCTCGGGAACCTTCACGAGATTTTGCAGGACCGGGGCCAATTGACGGCTGAAATTATCGAGTCGATCGCTCCCCTCGAGTTGACTATTTCGGGCGACGGCTTGGACACAGCACGCTTTGAGAAACTTCTTGCTTCGCTTCCCAGCGGGCTGCTGACGGAGAGTGAGCGCTGGTCTGGTTGGTTCTTGGGGCACCCAAAGGACGCCAAGCCCTATGTGGTGTGTGTGCAGGATCTGCTTGTGCGCGAAATCCTGACTGACAATGGGCTCTACCACTTTGGTGAGCACGTCAGCCTCACGGAAGAGGAGGCGCGCGATCTGCTGTGTGACGATTATTTTGGGCCTATGCCGGGAGCGCCGTGGCGATGCGAGCCCCCCAGGGTCATGACCGCTGAGGCTTATGAGAGCGTGCTTCGGACCGCCCGAGAGAAAGGGCTCTCTGCTCAAGAGGTGGTTTTCTGGCGGAACGTTGAGCGAGATGTGGAGAACAGAACGTGGTTCAAGAACAATGGCGCTAGGAAGACAAGCAAGAGGCGTCCTCCCGCGCTGGACGATAACGTAACCCTTCAAACTGTGGCAAAGGTCCGAGTCCGATACAAGGGCGAGGTGACGGAAGTTCCCGAGAAGGCCGCGTGGGAGCTGGTTGACGTGGGCGCTGTCAGTCCGTAGCAAGTTTGCGATGCGGGATATATCATAAAGGGTCTTGGTTGAGGCGAGGCAGATTCTCAGGGGAGCTGTCGATCTGGTGGCTCCCTTGGGGATTCACGGATGTGATACGTTGGTCGATGGCTTGGGGCTGCTCTGCGACCGGGGACGCCATCCCCCTTCTCCTGGGGCAGCCCCGTTTTTTCTAATCAGCAGGGAAGCGAGCTAGAGAGGCTGTATGGGTGGTTCAGGCGATGTTGGCTTGATTTTGGGTCTGGGCATCGACGCTAGCGGCGTAGAGCCGGGGCTGGATGATGCCGGCAAGAAGGTCGAGGACTTCAATAAGCTCTTAGACGATGCCACCGAACAACAGGCCAAGGATTTCGAGGCGGCTTCGCAGGAGATGGATAAGGGCCTGCTCTCGAATCGGGAGTCGGCGCGGCTGCTTTCCGAGGAGTTCGGCGTTCACATGCCGCGCGCCGTCTCGGGTGCCGTTGCTGAGATACTGCCGGACATCGGCAAGTTGGGCGGCGCGCTGCTCGGGATTTACGCCGCTAAAGAACTCTACGCGGGCATCTCGAAGTTCACGGATTGGATTAGGGAATCGTTTGCGGAGCAAACAGCGGATGCGCAGGCATTCGCGAAAGCCGCAGCGAGCGCGTACCAGTCCGCGCAGAAAGCCGCCGAGGAGACATTCACACACTTCAAAACCGTCGAAGCGGGCGCATTTAATATCGCCGATATCGACGCGCGCGCCAAGCATCTGGAAGCTGTCGTGAAGGCTTTTCACGAGCTGGCGGACAAAGCTGGCGGCGATATCCGGGCGCTGGGTGCGACGGATGCCGAAGCGCTCAAAGTGATTGCCGAGGGCGCAAAGGAAGGGATCAACAGCCTCGAAGACGCGGAAAAACGCTTGGCTGAGGCCGGGCAACTTCAATTTGCGGCGCGCCGGCGCATGGCCGAGGTGCAAAAAGAAACAGATAAAGAGGCGTTGCAGGAGGGTAGAGAACTCGACAAGTTGACCGCCAAGACTGGCGAGGAAATCACAAAGAACACCATGACGCTGAGGCGGTGGCACGAGGAGGTTATCCATGGCGGGCAAGAAGCCGGGAAGGTTGCGGCGGAGCTGGCCAGACACAATGATGAGGCGACAGCCTCCGCCATCCGTGCCGCCAGGGCGGAACTCGAATTTGCCCTCAATATCGATACCTACGGCATCGCAGCGAGGACAATCATCCCCATCGAGAACCAGCTCTTGCCGGCTGTCACTGCCCAGACGACCGAGACCAAGCACCTGAGCGCGGCGCGCAAAGAACTCATTGGCATTACGCAGGACCTCGAGAAGGTAGAGCAAGCTTTCCAGCAGGCCATGCACGGCGAGACCGATGCGCTCGAGGGCCTCACGGAGGACATGGGGGAAGCCGCTGAGGCGGTTGCCGGCGACATTCAGAGCAAAAAACTCCAAGCCGAAGTACACGGGGCCCTCGATGTGGCCTTGGCGGGCGAAGAGATGGCGAAATACATTGCCAGCTACGGCACGGACACCGCCGCCCTATTGTCCTCGATTAAATACGCGGCAACGGCGGTTCAGATGTTCCAAGTGGCCGGAAAGGGCAGCAGCAGCGGCGCCGGGACGGCCGGAGGCGCAGGCGGTGGCGGGGTGATGGGCGGATCGTCGGGGCCGCAGGCGCCGGGAGCGATGGGTACTGAAGTTCCGATGACGCCTGGCTACACAGCCGAGGGCGGCCCGAGCGGCTTTCCGAGCCCTCCGGGCGGCGGCGGCCCCAACATCACCGTCCATGTTTACGGCCCAGCACAGGAGGCCGCCCACATTGCCGGCGTGCTCAACAACTACACCCAGCGCCAAGGCGGCCAGCTTATAGCTTCACGGGCAATTCAGCCCCCCAGAGCAGGCCGCTAAAACAGAATCGGACGCGGTACGGTGACCAGCGGCTGGCCGACCGTATTTGTGTCTCTCGCCATACTGCGCGCCACGAATTCTGGCCCATGCGCCGCGCGCCACGATTTGTGGCCCATGCAGTGACACGAATTCTGGCCGCACACATGGCAGTGTCTACCCGCTCAACCTGCTGCAAGCCATACTACTGACCGGACAGAGCTCGCGGCTCTACCAACGGTTGGTGGATAAGGACCAGTTGGCGATTTCGGTGGACGGAGGGTTCGAACTGTCGTGCGACCCTACCTTGTTCTTCATGTCCGTGCAGCCCAAGGAAGGCGTCGATCCGAGGGCCGCGGAAAGGGCCGTTTACGAGGAAGTAGCGAAGCTCATCCAGCAGCGTGTGGACGGCATCAAGGCGGACAAGGATCAAGCTCTTGCCGTCCTCCCACTCTATTTCAATGCCTACTTGTATGGTGCGCACCGTTATGCGCGGCCCAGTGACGGCGATGAGATCTCGCTGCCTAACATCACACGCGAAGCCATCGTTAAGTTCTACCAAGCAGAATACACGCCGGGGAACGCCATCCTTGCCGTCGTCGGGGATTTCGATCGAGCGGAAATGGAGAAGATGCTCACGCACCGAAACCACTATGTAGGAATCAAGGGCTGGGTTGGAATCGAACTCCGTGAAATCAGCGACGATGAACTTGGTGCACACCTCACCGAAGCTTGGAAACTGATCAGCAGTGGGCGAGGCGGAGAACACAGGCTGAACGCACCGTGCTAAGTCTCGGCGTTCAAATCGGCGCCGGCGCCGCTTGCTTTCCCCGCCGCGCAACTGCAGCAACGACGGCGCCCAGGATAGCGCCCAACACAACCGTCCAGCCGATCCACAAGGTCATCTGGGGCACGATAGCCTCGTAGACGAACTTCCTGGCAAAAGAGGCAGTGGCAAACATAGGGGCTACGGCGTCGTAATGGGTTCCCCACCCTTGGCCGCCATTACCGCCCATTGCCAAGAACATCACGACCAGGACGGGAATGCGGGCAGCAAAGGCGTAAGCGAGTAGAGTATTCCCCAATAATCGCCAGCCGATACCGGGAATAAACGCCGCCACCAGCGTTAGCAAGAAAGCCAGCAGGGACACGATTGGATGGCGCGCCAAGCTTACCTGAATCAACACGCAGGCTAGAACGTACAACACGAGTCCAAGGACCGCGAACCCAATGGCCTTCCCGGCGCTCGAAGGTCCGTCGCCGGCTCCGGCCAACTTCAGGGCGAAGTAGGGACCGAAGATGATCGGCAACCAGGAGATGCCAACGATGGCCCCACCGCCACCTGCCGCGGCGCTGAACCATGGTTTGGGCCAGTGCTCCAGTTCACCGACCAGGCGCAGGATGGTAATGCCCAGGGTAATCAAAGCCGGAATCGCGATCAGACTTGTGATGGACATTGACTTTGTCTCTGGCACGAGGACCTCCATTGGACTTTGAATTGTTAATCACTCACACCGCAGCCGGAACCGCGTGCTTTCCTCGGTGACCGATGGCGGCCGCAATTGCCCCGATAATTGAGCCCAACACAACCGTCCAGCCGATCCACAAAGTCATCTGGGGAAACACGGCCAGGTGCAGGAACCTTGCCGCGAGCGTCTGAGACGGGAAGCCGGGCGGAGCTACGTCATAATGCGTTCCCCAACCTTGGCCGCCATTGCCGAGCATCGCCACGAGCATCACGATCAAGACCGGAATCCGAGCCGCAAAGGCATAGGCGAGCAGGGTGTTCCCCAATGACCGCCAGCCGAGGCCGGGAATGAACGCAGACACCAGCATTAACAACAGCCCAAGCAGAGCGACCCTTGGATGGTGCTTGAAGCTTGCTTCAGCCACCACGCCGCCGACTATAAGTAACACCAATCCAAGGAACGCGAAGCCGATGGCCTTCCCGGCGCTCGAAGCTCCGTCGCCGGCTCCCGCCAACTTCAGGGCGAAGTAGGGACCGAAGATGATCGGCAGCCAGGAGATGCCAACGATAGCGCCTCCCCCACCTGCCGCGGCGCTGAACCATGGTTTGGGCCAGTGCTCAAGCTCACCGACCAGGCGCAGGATGGTAATGCCCAGGGTAATCAAAGCCGGAATCGCGATCAGACTCGTGATGGACATTGACTTTGTCTCTTCCATAAGATCCTCCTTTTGCTTTCGGTTTGTGGGGCGGATTTCCATTCCCTAGAATTGACGTACTCGGACCTTA
>Ga0326727_10014001_pt1 | contig 17617 bp, 16 predicted proteins | sample MB2enrmetagenome_FD_207643 | JGI IMG/M metagenome (GOLD analysis project Ga0326727, IMG submission 207643) | Lab enriched peat soil microbial communities from McLean, Ithaca, NY, United States - MB29MY | ecosystem: Environmental > Terrestrial > Soil > Wetlands > Peat | place: USA: New York...
AGGAGAAGCAACAGAAGGAGGCTGTTTGATGGCGTCGATGCAAACTACGTGCATTGTGCACTGCAGCCGAAGGGGAAGCATGTGATCCCGGTATGCGACGGGACGTCCGGGTGCCCCGTTCTAGCTATGCTAGGGCGGGTTGATGCCGGGGTGCCCCATTCATCGCGCCTTTGTCTCATGCGATGAGTGGGAGGAGAACCACTACACTGGGTGCCCCATTCATTGCGCCTTTGTCGTATGCGATGAGTGGGCATCGCGCGAAGGCGCGATCCGGAATCCCCGGCCGGGTGAGATCGAGTTGCAATGGAAATCGCCCGCTGTCGAGCGTTAGCGCAGCAATCCCACTCATCGCGATAAAGCCGCGATGAATAGGGCGCCCGGCATGTTGTTCACTGCATCGTGCAGCGCTTGACCGATGTTTACGTATTGCGCAGCGGCTCGATCACCGCAGACATATCCACTTCGCCAAAGCCTTTTGCCACGGCGTCTTCAAACAGCTTTCGCGACGCCTGCGCCGTTGTCAGATCGACGCCGCATTGCGCGGCTTCGTTTTGCGCGTACTGCAGGTCCTTCACAATCAGCCTGAGCAGGAAATTCACAGCGTAGTTCTGCGCGGCCATCCGGGCTGAGATGGTCGCCAGCAGAGGACTGCCCGGCGCGGCCGAATTCAGGAACGCCAGCGACTTCTCCCGGTCGAGCCCGCTGTGCTCGATCCAGGTAAGCGCCTCGGCCAGCGAGGCAATCTGCACGCCGCAGAGAAAATTGTTGATGAGCTTCAGCTTCGCGCCGCTGCCCACCGGCCCCAGATGGATGATCTCCTTGCTCATGGCACGCAGCACCGGCCTGACGGCGGCAAGTGCCGCTTCATTTCCGCCCACCAGAAATGAGAGCTGCCCCGTCTGGGCCTGCATCCGGCTGCCGGTCACCGGAGCGTCCAGAAACTGCACGCCGCGCTGGGCTGCGGCGACGGCAAGCTCGGCGACCCAAGCCGGGCTGACGGTGCTGGATTCAATCAGGATGGCTCCCTGCTCGGCAGCCGCGAGCGCTCCATCCTTGCCCAGCCAAATCTCGCGTGATGCTGCATCGTCCGCCAACATGCTGAGGACGACCGACGCGCCCTGCGCGGCGTCCGCCGGAGTGGAGGCCAGCCGCGCTCCCGCGTCCACCAGCGGCTGTGCCTTGGCCCCCGTGCGGTTGTATACGGTCAGCGTAAATCCCGCCTTCAGCAGGTTCGCGGCCATCCCGCTGCCCATGGTTCCCAGTCCAAGAATCGATACTTTTTCGGCCACATCAATCTCCTATACTCTCTGGATCAGGCCAGCGAACGGACCGCGACCAGGCGGTTCAATTCCTTCGACTCCACGCGGATGGGGTTGCGCAGGGCGCGGCCGAAACCCTGGAAGCGAACCTCCATCCAGTCTCCATCCTGCAGCACAATGCCCTCGCCAAAGCTAAGCCGGTCGGCGCCGTAGAAGTGCACATGCACATCGCCCGGCTGGCGGTGGCCCTCGAACTTGAAGTGGTGGTGCTCCATGTTGGCGAGACTGTGGCACATGTTCTCTTCTCCCGTCGCCACCGCCTTGCGCCAGAGGGTCTGGGTGCCGCGCAGGATCTTTACCTCGCCGTCGACGGCTTGAAATTCGCCGCCCGTCACCAACTCCGGCCCAATGCTGCATGTGCGCAGCTTGGATCCGGCAAGGTTCAGATAGTTGCGCCGCTCGAACTTATGGTCGGAGAACTCATTGCCATTGGCCATCCCGATGCGGACCGGCGCGCCGTCCTCGCCGACGAGGTAGACGCCGGCGATCTCCGCCTCTTCGCCGCCATCTTCCGCATAGGGTGGCACCATCAACGGCTGCAACGGGCCGCGAAGAATCGAGCCAGTGCCCTTGTAGAACCACTCCGGCGCAATGCCGATCTCATCCTTCGCGGGACGTCCGCCCTCGACGCCCCATTGAAACATCTTCATGCTGTCCGTCACCGTCTCGGCCGGCTTCGCGGCTTCCCCCTTGGCCGCGGCGGCCTCGTGCATGGCATTACGCTCCCTAGCGCTGCCCAGGTGGGTCAGCCCCGTCCCTGAGACCACGACCCGCGACGGATCGCCCGGCACGTCGATGGGCGGCAGCAGATGCCAGGCGGAGTTCCCGGCATAGATGTCGTCGTAGTCCAGCACCTCGCCCTTCGCCAGGGTTTGCGCCCGCGCGGCTAGCCCGCAGCCATGATGCAGACAGCCGTTGGCCAACTCATAGATGCTCTGCGTCTCGGTGAGGCAGCGCAGATGAGGCTCTTCCACCAGCGCGACGCGTCGCTGCTTGCCATTGCCGATCTGTACCAGATGAATCATGGATTCCCTTCCCTATTCGATAATCCTGAAGCGTTTCAGCGATTCTTCGTTAACGGTCAGTCCCAGTCCGGGAGTGTTCTCGTCGAGGTCGATAGTGCCGTCCACCGGCACTGGCTCCCCATCGAAGATATACCAGAAGAGCTCGTTGCCGACTTCTACATCGACCTTGGGAAAGAACTCGGCAATCGGGGAGTTCAGGCTGGCCATCACCACGTGGTAGTTGTGCATCTGCCCGGCGTGGGGAACGACAGGGACCTGAAACGCCTCGGCCAACGCCGTAATCTTGCGCGCCTGGCTGATGCCTCCCACGCGGTTGGTATCGAACTGGATATAGTCCAGCGCATTGGCCTCCAGCAGATCGCGGAAGCCGAAGACGGTGTGCTCATGCTCTCCGCCTGCAATCGGCACGCGGCCGTAGGCCTTCAGCTCCTTGTAACCGCGAGTGTCATCGGGAATCACGGGCTCTTCCAGCCAGCGCAGGTTGAATGGCTCCAGCAGCGGCAACATGCGCTTGGCGTAATCCAGCGTCCAGCCCATGTAGGCGTCGGCCATCACATCGACGCCATCGCCCACTACCTCGCGAACGGTACGCACCAGCTCGACGTTGCGCTGCATTCCCTCCGCGCCATCGATTGGCCCCCAGCCGAAGCGGAGCTTCATCGCCTTGTAGCCTTCGTCCTTATACTTCTGCGCTTCCACGCGCAGTTCGTCCAGAGGCATGGCGTAGAGGCGGCTGGCATAGACCGGAATGCGCAGCTTGGTGCGCCCGCCCAGCAGCCGGTAGACGGGCTGTTTGGCACTCTTGCCCAACAGGTCCCATAACGCGATATCGACCGCGCTGATGGCCGTCATCCCCACGCCCTTGCGGCCAAAGGCCATGGTCCGGCGATACATCTGTTGCCACAGAAACTCTATGTCCCATGGATCGGCGCCCATCAGCAGCGGCTTCAGGTAGGTGTCGATGCATGCCTTGGTCACCAGCGGCGACAGCGCTGCGTCGCCCAGGCCCACCAGGCCCGCGTCGGTGAAGATCTCCACCAGAAGCCATCCATGGAAGGCAAAGTTGCCCATGGACGCCTCGCGGAAGCTGACCAGGTCCATTGGGTTGGTGCAGAAATGGGGAGGCAGCGGCGTGGTCTTGCCCTCCCACTGAACGACTCGCGTGCGCACATCGGTGATCTTCATGCTCTGCTCTCTATCTCCTTCAGGTCATCCGCGCGAAGCGGTTGAATTTTTCCGGCAAATAAAAGGATAGTCGTGTACCCGATCAGATGGAACGTCCCCACCAGAACAAACAGCGTCCCATAGCCGAACCCATGGTCCAGCAGCCGCCCGGCTACAAGGCCGAAGATGACCCCGCCAATGGCGCCGCCAAAGCCCACCAGGCCAGACACCGTCCCCACCGCCGACAGCGGAAAGATGTCCGCCGGCACTGTCATAATCAGTCCCGACCACGACTGCTGGCAGAAGAAAGCGACGCTGAACAGAACGATAGCGGCCTGCACCGGCACCAGCGGCACCAGCATCACCACCGGCATAAACGCCGCACTCAATCCCAGCGCGATCTTCCTCGCCGCATCCAGCGACCGCCCACTCCGCAGCAGCCGACTGGAGAACCACCCGCCCACAAAACTCCCCACGCCCGACGCGGCGTAGGGAATCCAAGCATAGTAGCCCACATGCTTCACATCGAAACCGCGCACATCGTAAAGATACTTCGGCAGCCAGAGCAGCAGAAAGTACCATGCTGAATCACTCATGAACTTCGCGAACACTACCGCTCGCACGCTGTTCATGCCGATCAACTCGGCAAACGTAAGCTGCTCGCCCAGCGCCCGCGCATCCAGCGTATTCGACGACACCGCCGTCTCGCTATTCCGATATGAGAACGCCCACCAAAGCACCCACACCATCCCAACCCCGCCCGCAACAAAGAACACCCACCGCCAGCCCAGCGTCAGCACAATCCGCGTCACCACGGGCGCTGCCAGCACACTCCCCACGGCCGTCCCGGCATTGATGATCCCCATCGCGGTCGACCGCTCCTCCGGTTCGATCCACTCGGCCACCACACGCACAGCCGCCGGAAACGCGCCGCCCTCACCCATTCCTAAGAGCAGCAGCGCCACCAGCAGCAGTGTGAACCCCGTCGCGAGCCCTTGCAGCGCGCACGCCACTGACCACCACACCATAATCAGCGTGAAGCCAAGCCGCGTCCCCAGCCGGTCCAGCAGCCGTCCGCCGCCGATATACATCACCGCATACGCCAGCAGAAACGCCGAAGTCAGATAAGAAAACTGCTGGTTCGAGATGGGGATGGTGCGCTCGATCGCCTTGATCGCCACCGGCAGCGTCTGCCGGTCGAAGTAGCTGATGGCAATGGCTGCCGTCACCAGCGCGACAAAGTACCACTGGGTCTTGCTCGCACCGGTCCGCATGGTTGGCTCGGCTACACTCAACAGGGTCGCCGCCTTGCTGCGCCGGGGCGTGATAGGCGCAAGACCGGCGCATCGTCATTGCAAATGCAATCGGGATCCATCGGGACAATACTATTCACTCTGCGCAGGATTCTGCAATTAATGCTGCCGGCAAGCGCCGCGGTATCCGGATGGATCAGTCTTACCCGGACCTTGACGCTTGCTGCTGCGGATGATCGACTGAGTCAGCAGCATGACTGAGTGAGCCTATGCAAGTGCCTCAATTCACCCTCGACGATTACGAACGAGACTATGCCGATCGCCATCTGTTGCATGGCGTGTTGGCGAAGTGGGCGAAGGCCAGGCCGGACGCTCCTGCCATTCTCAGCGCGGAGGGCGATCGCACGGTCACCTGGAGAGATTTCAACCGCATCACCACGGCGTTGGCGAGGGAACTGTTGCGCATGGGCTTCGCCAAGGGAGATTTCCTGGTCACCCTGTTGCCGATGTCCGTGGACCACGTTTTGTTGGAATATGGCTGCTTCAAAATCGGCGTGATCGTTGCCCCGCTGGACCTGCGATTGTCCCCTGCCGAGGTGCTTCGGGCGCTGGATATCCTACGCCCGCGCGGGTTCGTCTGCCTCGGTGTGAAAGCGGCCTTCGATCCTCAACAACTGTGGCGCGCCGTGCATGCGCAGTGTCCCTGGATCCAGCACCGCGTAGCGGTTGACTCGGAAGAGGCAATTCCCGGCACACAACCCTATGCGTCCATTGCCGGGCCGGCGTTGCGTAGTGTAAATGATGCAGGCCCCGCTTCCCTGCCCGAAATAATCTGCGATGTGACGGAAGACGACGGCGCGCTGATCATCTTTACCACTGGATCGACTGGATCGCCCAAGCCGGCCCTGCTGTCGCACCGCAACATTACGGTGCAGAACATGTGCATGTGCGGCAGCTTCTTTGGCGGGGACAGCGGCACGCGGACGCTGGTCAATCTGCCTGCGTCGCATGTGGGCGGGCAGACGGAGACGTTAATGAGCACATTCTTCGGGGGAGGCACGGCTGTGCTGCTGGAGGTCTTCGACGCAGGCCGATCCTTGCGCTCCATTGCGCAACATCGCGTGGAGCTGCTGGGCCAGATACCGGCCATGTTCAATCTGGAGTGGATGCTCAAAGACTATGATCGCTACGATCTCAGCAGCCTTAGATTTGTCGCCTATGGAGGGCATTCGGTCTCGCGTCCCTTCGTGGATCGGCTTGCCACCATGGCCCCGGTCGTCGGCACCGGGCTGGGGCTCACCGAGGCTGCCGGCTTCTGCACCTACGTCCAGACAGACGCGGACGGCAAGGAGGCGATCCTCACCGGGCTTGGCCAGGACATGCCTATCTATCCGTGCACCATTCGCCAAGCCATGCGCTCCGATGGCAACGCCGGCGAGGAACTGCCCTCCGGCGAAATTGGAGCTGTATGTTTTCGCGGGCCGCAGACATTTCTCGGCTATGTCAACGATCCCGCGGCCACGGCGCAGGCAATCTCGCGCGATGGCTATCTATATACCGGCGACCTTGGGTATAAGGACGCCGCGGGCCTGCATCTGACCGGACGGGAAAAGTGGGTGATCAAATCGTTTGGCTACCAGATCTTTCCCGGCGATGTGGAACGGCATATCTGCGGCCTGGCGGATAAGGTCGCCAACTGTGTGGTGGTAGGCGTGGCGCACGCCGTAGCCTCCGAGGCTGTGGTGGCCGTAGTGGAGAAGAGGCCTGGAGTTGAGCTGGACCCGCAGGAACTGAATCGGCACGCGCGTTCGTTGGCCTCGTACATGCGGCCGCGCCACTGGATCCTTCTGGAAGCTGGACAACTGCCGCTGAACCGGTTGGCCAAGCCCGATTATGCGCGCGCCCAGGAGATGGCCCGCACAGAGATAGCCCTGTTGCGGGAGCGCGGCGAGTGGGACAGAGATTACGAATAAAACTTTAGAACACTTCCATCGGCTGGCTGCGGCTTATCCCTCAATCTCGACGTGCTTGGCGGCCAACTGTGCGCGGATCACCAGCTCGGCCGCAAGTAGGCACTGGGTTTGGTCCTGCGCAGTGTGCGTACGATGGACGACGTCGGAGATCAACTGCGGCCCGAAGGGCAGCGTGAGATTGTTGCAGTCGATGTAGCGGGCCTCCTTCTGGTCCACGATAAAGAGGTGGTTGCCTCCCTTGCGGCCGGCGATGTCGACATACTTGCGCAGTTCGATGTATCCATCGGTGCCCAGGATGAAGAGCCGCCCGTCGCCCCAGGTGCCCACACCCTTGGGAGTGAACCAGTCGAGCCTCACGTAGCCGAAACCGGCGTTGCCGCGCAGAAGCATGTCGCCGAAATCCTGGAATTTGGGATGGTCCTTGTGGCGCACGTTGGCCACCTGGGACGCAACCACCTCGGCGTGCGTGGAGCCGGTATAGAACAGGAACTGATCGACCTGGTGCGAGCCAATATCGGTGAGGATGCCGCCGTACTTCTCGGGGTCCCAGAACCAGTCGGGACGGCCCGATGCGCCTCCCGCATCGCCGCTTGCCTGGACGATCTGGTGGGGCGCGATGTTAGTGGTCTGGATCACCTTGCCGATCGCTCCCGCCTGCACCAGTTCTCCAGCGCGCACGGCTGCCTTCACTTCCAGCCGCTCGCTGTACATGATGGCGAAGATGCGCTTGGTCTGGGCGATTGCGCTGCGCACAGCGGCCAACTGTTCCAGCGTGGTGACGCCGGGCTTATCGCTTAGATAGTCCTTGCCGTGCTGCATCACGCGAATGCCGAGCGGAGCGCGTTGGTTGGGAATCGCTGAGCTGAGGACAAGCTGAATCGAGGGATCGTTGAGGATCTCGTCCTCCGACCTGGCCGCCCTGGCCTGGGGATAGCGCTTGAGGAAGGCAGCTCCGCGTTCCGGCTCGGCTGCGAATACGCTGACCAGTTCTCCGCCGCCGCGAATCATGGCATCCACCATGCCATAGATGTGGTCGTGGCTCATGCCCGCGACCGCGAAGCGGACGGAATTCGCAGGCAGAACGGATGCAGCCTGCGCGGGCTGGGCAATCTCGTACACCACGCTGCCCGTGGAATTGGAAGCTGCAATCGCAGACACCGGCAGGGCCGGGTACAGGCTTGCAGACCCCATCGTCTTTAGAAATGACCGCCGATTGACTCCATCCATTGGCATTCACACCGCCTCAACAGCCCATCATACGATGTCTGCCCGGCGACATTGATATATCGGTAGATACACGGCTATTAGGATCGAATGGCTTGGGACCATAGTGACGGCGGTCACATCCCAAGCAAGTGGCCGGAACTTACCATCTCATCCAGGGTGTAAGATGCCGGGCAGAGGGGCCACGGGAAGTGGGTTGCTGAGGGTGCAATCTACGCGGTTTGTCTGTCCAACAACAACGGGGAAAGATCTCTTAGGACGCGGTCGAGTCCAGGAGCAGCACGGAAGGCCCCAACTTCGGCCTGGCAATGCAACAGGGCCCATGCAAATTTTCAGAAGTATAAATTTCAAGCGACTCGGTTCCGATCAAAAGGAGATTCCAGATGAAACACGATAAAGTTTCGACGTCCCGAAGAGATTTCCTGAAGAAGTCAATGCTGGGTGGAGCGGCAGCGATTGCCGTGACGCAGATACCGAGCGCCGCTGCACAAACGGCACCGGCGGCAGCGCCGCCGGCGGGCCGCGGCCAGTACCAGGCCGGCCCTCCGCAACCCCCCTTCAGCCCCATCGACCCTGCCAACTCGCCCATGGGAACTGCCTTCGGCGTCAAGCCGGGCCGTGTTGCCTGGGCTTTCAATGCCAAAGCCACCAACTGGGATGGCGTGAACAACGCCCCAGGCTGGTGGGATGACAGCAACACGCATCCCGAGCTGGTTGCGGCGATGCTGTCGGGAAGCATCCGCTCGGTGGGCGGCGATGCCAGCAGCGACAAGGAAGCCTGGAACAAGATCTTCATCGACTTCAACAAGCGCCATGGCAAGGGAGCAGTGGGCTACAAAAAGGGCGAGAAGATCGTCCTCAAATACAACCTGAACCAGATGCACAACAACGACGGCAAGAGCAACGATTCCTACATTGCTCCGCAGCTCTCGCAAGCGCTGCTACGCCAGTTGGTCCAGCAGGTCGGCGTTGCGCCGGCAGACATCACCGTTTACGACGCCATCCGCAACGTTCCAGCCACCATCTACGACCGCGCCACCAAGGAGTTTCCCGGCGTTCACTTTGTGGAGTCGACCGGCACAGAGGGCCGCGAGAAGGCGGTGGCCGACAAGTCGAAGCCGCTGGTCTTCTCCAACGGCAGCTTGACCTTCTATCTCCCCACCGTGGTTACCCAGGCCGACTACATGATCAACGTGGCCGGGCTGAAGGGCCACACCATGGCGGGCATGACGGTCTGCGCCAAGAACCATCAGGGAACGGTGCTGAAGGAGGATAGTTCAGCCGGTGCGCGCGATGTGCATCCCACCATTGCCGTCAAGGGCGGCGGACGCGGTCCAGCCCCTCAACAGATGGGCGCCTATAACGGTCTGGTGGATATGAATGGTCATCCGGATGTTGGCGGCAAGACCATGCTGTACCTCATTGACGGCCTGTATGCCACCAAACACAACGAGTACCGTTTGGTCGCGGACTGCAAGTGGGACAGCGCGCCCTTCAACGGCAACTGGACATCCAGCGTGTTTGCCTCGCAGGATGGCGTGGCCATCGACTCGGTCGCGCTGGACTTCCTGCGTAACGAGCCGACCCTGAAGACCATCGTCACCGGCGCGGTGGACAACTATCTGCACGAGATGGCGATGGCCCACCAGGCGCCCTCCAAGACGGTTTACGATCCGGCGAAGAGTGGCAAGCCGATGGTCAGCATGGGCGTCCACGAGCACTGGAACAACGCTACGGACAAGAAGTACAGCCGCAACCTGGGTAGCAAAGGGACAGGGATCGAACTGGTCAATGTGAAGCTGGCCTAGCCGGCATCCATAGCAAGCAGCCAACTCGCCGCGCATATCCGTCGGTAGCCTCGCAGGGCATCACGATCGATATGCGCGGTGTTGCGTTACTCACATTGCGGGCTCCTGGACTGCATTCGTTCCCGATGATCAATTTCTGCGCCTTGTCCATCTCTGCATTCGCGCGATGCCGCAGGTGTGGACACGCAGCCCCCGCGCGAGGGCATTTCCTGTTCTGCGTCTCCGCTTCGCTCTAGTTCAGTTTGGAACAGCCAGGTAATTCAGCAGGGTGTTTGGCAGGATCTTTGCAGCAGCGGCCAGAGCAGCATTGTTGTCGGTCTCCGCCTGGCTTAGATTGGTCGCGGCCTTGGCCTCATCCACGCCGATCAATGAATTCTCCTGCGATGCCAGGGTGACTGTCTCCTGCTGCAGGTAGGTGTCCTGGGAGTTCAACTGGCTCTCGGTATTGCCATAAATGACGCGTTGCTGACTGACATAGTTCAGGGCAGTGCTTACCGCAGCGGTCGCTGTCCCTATGGCCGTCGTATTCCCGCTTTGCAACGCCGTGACCAGCGAACTCAAAGACCCCAGCACGTTGGCGCTGGAGTTAGAGAAGATCTGGCTGCCGGGAAGGTTGACCTGGACGCTGAGTTGATCGCCAACCTGTATGGTGTTCACATCGTTATTGCCGTTGTAGGTGTATCCCGACGGCGAGGAGGGGTCTGCAGTGTAGGGCGTTGTGGTGCTGGCTGTTCCGCCAAATAGATAGGCGCCCTGGTAGGACAGGTTTGCCTGGGACACTACGCTCGACAAGATTCCCTGCACCTGCGTCGCAATTGTCTGTCGGTTCGCCGCGGAATTGGTTCCGTTGGCCCCTTCTGTGCCCAGGGAAACCGCCTGGGTGAGAGAGGTCACAACCGAGCTCAATGCGGAATCGGCCGTCTGCACCGTGGACAGCACGCTACTGATGTTCTGCGTATATTGGTCAACATCCGCCGTCTCGATGGTGTTTTGCACCATGTCGGCGGCTGCGGATGGATTGTCCGAGGGCACATTGACGCTCTTTCCCGTCGCCACCTGCTGCAGCGCAGAATTCAGCGACACCTCGCTCTGCTGGATCGCGGCGAGCATATTGGGAACCATATTGGGATCAACGCGCATGTCCGTTAGTAACCTCCGGTGGTGCCCATGTCGAGGGTCACTGTATTGAGTTGCTGGATGGTGCTGACAATCCGGGCCGCGGCCTCATAGGCGGTCTGGAAACGAATCAGATTGGTCGTTTCCTCGTCCGTGCTTACCGCGGAGACCGAGCCCTGCTGGGTGGTGAGCTGCTGTAGATTGAGACCAATGGCCGTGGACTCCGAACTGGCATTGGAGGCGGCGGTCCCTACCTGAAAGACCAGTTTGGCGTAAGAGCCGGCAGCATTCTGTCCGGACGGAAGCGTGTTGGTGAGCGCGGCCGAGAGGTTGGCAACATTACCGTTGCTGCCCGCCGACCCATCCGAACTGATGGCGATCAGCGCAGGATTGGAGATAGCTACGGCGATGCCGGACGCAGCGTCCGCCGCATTGGCCGGCAGCGTAAAAAAGTTCTCGCCCGCATTGCCGTTTGAGTTGAAGCCTTGTGCCTGCGCGGCGTTGAAGGCCGTGGCAAACTGGCTGGCCAGCGTATTCAACTGGGTCAGGAAGCCGGGAATCGCCTGGTCGCGGACCTGGATTGCCCCGCCGAGTTGGCCTCCCTCGAGAGATGCGGTAATGTTGTTGCCATTGGAATCCAGCACCTGCTGCATCCCGTCGCTGCCGGTCGTGGTCTGCAGGGTGAAGCTCTGTCCGCCCATCACCAGCGGCGTTCCATTGCCCGTGGTGATGGTCTCACCGTCGCTGGTCTGGGTCACGGAGATGCCGGTCAACGCCGATAGCTGCTGCACCAATTGGTCTCGCTGGTCCTCAATCGTGCCACCACCGTTTGAAGCTGTTGCACTCTGCGAGAGCTGTCCATTCAACTGCGCGATCTGCGATGTCAGCGAATTGATCTGCGCCACCGTTTGGGTCACCTGACCATTGGCATACGACTGCGCGGAGGTGAGCCCGTTCGCGGTAGAGTTGAAAGCATTGGCAAGATTCTGGCCTGCCGACAGGACACTCTGCTGAACAGATGAACTGGTCGGATTCGCGGAAAGTTGCGAGAGGCTGGTGGAAAAGGCTGCCAGTTCGCTGGCGATGTCGTCGCCCGAAGACGAGGAGAAATAGCTCTGTATCTGCTGAAGCGTGGAAGATTGCGTGTCGGCGCTACTCTGCAGCGAGGTCTGCTGTTGAATCTGCAGGTTGAGCAGTTCGTCGCGGACACTCTGCAGGCCGTCCAGCGATACGCCTCCGCCGCTGACCTGGCCATTGGTGTCGATTTCCGGGTTTTCGCTGAATTGCACCACTTCGCGGGTATATCCCGGAGTATTGGCATTGGCGATGTTATTGCTGGTTGCCTGCAGCGCACCCTGCGTCGCGTCTAGCGCCTGCATGCCCACCAAGAGCGATGTATTCAATCCTCCCATGGCGCCTACATCTGGCAAGACCAGGTCTGATGCTTCAACCTGGGGCCGGAAGCCTCCTGAAATTGACCTTGGAACGAACTGAAAAGCGACGCCATCCTGGCAACAGAACGGCTGGAATGCTTGAGCAAGGCCGCGTATCTGTGATTCAGCTTCTGAAGCGTGTCGGAGGCAGAGCGGATCTGATGCCTCAGGTCTTCATCGAAACATGCAATGGGGATCGTAGGACCGGTTTCCAGGGGAACGCACATATCATCCGCCAATTCACCAAGCCGGGCACTCAAAACTTGCTGGCTGTCTACGCTCTCCTCCAGTTCCGACAGAGCATTGTGGGCGATCGCCTGCATGGCCCGTTCCAGTTCATGGGTCAAGGAACGCAGCGACTGGAGATACTCCGTGGCCTTCAGATTTCGATCTTGAACGCCAGTGGTATTCATGCTTCGCACTTTCTATGAATGTCCTTCTCCTAAGGGCAGGTAAAAGCTGTCCTGCGGTCAGGCTTGTTCATCGACGATCGATGCGGCGATCTTTTCCGGGTCGAGATCATACTGCCCGCTGCTGACGGATAGTCGCAGACTATCCACTTTGTCTTGCCGCACTTCGGGAGAACCGAGGGCCGTGCTGACGAGCGAACCGATCGAAACCGAATCCGACGTAAGCGTCGCCGTATCTTCCACGCCGGACTGGCCCGACTTCGCGGCGTTCTGTAAGCTAACCTGCTGCGAGCTCTGCTCGTTGGAAATCTGACTGGCTGCCGTATTAAATAGATCGACCCTCATCCTGCCTCCTCAGTTTTAATGCTGTTCTCACTATCGGCACTTTATCCCAAAAAATCTAGCGCTATTCTCCTTGTTTTCCGTTAGTTACTTCCGGTTACTTGAGTGTGAACTGCCTCCTCCGGAGATGTGGTTTGCTCCTCTGCTTTATCCGCCGCCTCATGCATGGCTTTGGCGACCATCTTACCGATCCCGATACCTCCCATAGCGGCCATGGAAGTTGCCAGGGTCTGAACGCCCAGGCTCATCATGGAATCGCGGCCTACATCCTGGTCCTCGTCATCCGTGCCCGGAACGGTGGCAAACGACTGTTCGGCCTGTTGCAGCCAGCTACCCACCAGGATGGCTTCAAATTCCTTCGCGCCTTTGTCGATCTTGGCGGCATCGGTCGTGCTGTTGCGGGATTTCAACCCCTGAAGCATGCGGTCTTCGCTCAATTGCAACATGCCGGTCTGCGCGCTGAGTGGACCGAGGTCTGTGCCGGTTGCCATTACTGGACCTCCAATTCAGCCTGCATACCGCCCTCGGCCCTGATGGCCTGAAGGATCGCAACCACATCGTGGGCCGAGGTGCCGATGGCGTGAAGCCCTTTGACCAACTCGTCCACATTGGCTCCCTCGTCCAGGCGCATCGACTGGGTGGCTTCGTCGTTGGCAGTAAGGTTGGTTTCCGGCACGACGATCGGTTGCAGCGTATCCATACCGCCCTTACCCCTCCTGTCGCCACCAGCCCCAGCCTCGCCAGGTTGTCCAAGTCCACCCACTGGCGTTGCCCCAACTGCAACGTAGGTGGTAACCACCTGGATGGACAGATTTCCATGGATGACGGAAACCGGGGACAGCTTGACGTCGCCGCCCATCACAATGGTTCCGGTGCGTTCGTTGACGACGATTTTAGCCGGCGTATGAACGTTGAGCACCAAGCTCTGCACCCTGGAGATCAACATGGTCACGGTCTGCGAGGAGGCGTCGGCTACGCTGATGTCGACGCGGCTGCTGTCGAGGGCCGAGGCAACGGGCTTATCGAACTCCTTGTTCACTGCATCGGCAATCGCCACGGCGGTGCCGAAATCTGGATTGCGCAGAAGCAGCGATACCGTTTTGAACCCGCTCAGATCGACCGAGGTGTCGCGCTCAACCAGGGCGCCTTGGGGAATCAGGCCGACATTGGCGGCATTCACTTCCTTCTTGTTCGCGCCCGTACCGGCGGAGTATCCGCCCAGAACAAGCGGCCCTTGCGCCTCGGCATAGACCTGCCCATCTGGACCGTACAGCGCACTCATCAACAGCACACCGCCTTCAAGGCTCTGGGCATCGCCGATGGAAGAAACGGTGACATCCAGTTTTGACCCCGGCCGGGCGAATGGCGGCAACGATGCCGTAATAAAGACAGCCGCCACATTCTTCACTACGACGGAGGTGGGCGAGATCAGGACCCCCATCTTCTGCATGGCATTGGCTAGCGTTTGCACGGTAAAGATGGTCTGCTGCCGATCGCCTGTCCCGCGCAACCCCACCACCAGGCCATATCCCACCAGCAGGTTCTCCCGGACACCTTCAACACTGGTGATGTCGCGCACCAGGACCTGGCGATTATTGGACTCATCCGCGAGCGCAACCGGCGGCAGCACCGACAACACAACGGCGATGACCATGGCACAGGAGACCATGGACCGGGGTCGAGCGTTCGAGTTCGTCATTTCAAGCTTCATCAAGGTCAGAATCCTATAAGCCACAACAGTGCTTTGGTGATGGGGTTGAGAGGACGCGTGCTGTCGGCGATGATGCCCTTGCCCTTCATCTCAATTTCGAGATTGCTCAGCGCCGCCGAAGAAACGGTGTTGCTGGGTCCGATATCGTTGGGGCGCACAACCCCGCGGACCGTCACATCTTCGTGCTGATTGTTCATAAAGATATTGCGTTGAGCTTCCACAACCAGGTTGCCGCTGGGCAGTACGGCAATCACCTGTCCGGTCAGGCTGGTTTGAAAGGTAGTGCTGGTGTCCGTTGCTCCAGCACCTTTCAGCGCGGTAGAGGAGTTCGCATTGAGCAGCGGGTTCAAGCCTTTGGTCTTGAGGTCCCCCCCAAGGCCGGTGATCGCAGAGCTGGTTTGCACGGTCCGCTGATAGTTGGAGTCTCCGCTTTGCGCAGCGGTGGTCTGCACCGCAACCAGAATGACGATGGTGTCATTGAGCTTGCGTGCCTTGTAGTCGGTGGAGAGATCGCCCATGGTGTTGTTCGGCGACCAGAGACTGCCCACCGTCTGTCCGGAGACTGCGTGGACGTCCTGCTGCTGGAGGCGGGCAATGTAGGCCGCTCTCGACTGGTCGGATTGGCTCTTCGCCTTTTTGGCAGCCGCATGGGCAAACGGCGTCACGGCAACAAGCAGCAGAATTGCAATCAGCCGATGGCCCAAAGCGCCTCTTAATCTTGTTGTCATCACAGTTTGCCCCGCAGTACCGCACCGTCGCCAACCTCAGCCGTGTAGGTCTGCCGGCGGTCTGTGCTTGCAACACGAATGGTTTGCCCAATGGCGCCATTCTCAAGGCAAACCACAGGAAGCTGTATATGGATGTGGTCCCCTTCAAGCAGAAGGACCGCGGGCGAACCGGCCCGCACAATATAAGAATTGGAGTCAGGCTTAGCCTGGAAAATCGCAGTCGAGGAGTGGTCTGCGAATAATGGGGGCACGGACTCAGCCTGACTCCAACGGACTGCGACAAAGAACGGCAAGCATTCTCCCGCCTTTACGCAGTCCAAACGAAACTTCATCTGATGGTCGCCCCAACGCTCCATTGACTCGACCTTGAGTTTCGGGGCGCTGTCGGTCGCCATCACATCGGCCAAAAGAACGACCTGGTCCGCGGACACCTTCATGCCTGCGCTGTTGATTGCCGCGGCAACCTGTTCCACGGTGATGGTGTTGCGGCCGGACGCTGCCACGGCCGGCAAAGCCATTGCAGCGGTGAGGAAGAGGGCCGGAATGTTGGAATATCGCGTCATCGCAGTCAACCTACTGAGCTACCTGGTTCAACCCCTGCAGCATCTCGTCCGCGGCCTTGACCACGCGCGAGTTCGACTCATACGAGCGCTGAGCCAGAATCATATTGACGAATTCGTCGACAATGTTCACATTCGCCTGTTCCAACATTCCCTGCTGGATGGTGCCCAGGCCGTCCGAGCCGCCCGGCGTGCCCACCACGGGGTCGCCCGACGCGGTGGTAGGCAGATAGATGTTGTTCCCGACGCTATCGAGACCACCTGGGTTGTTGAAGGTCGCCAACTGAATGGTTCCTACCTGAGCGGCGTTGATCTGGCCGGGGAGGGTCACGCTGACGGTGCCGTCGCTGCCCACTGTGATGTTGGTGGCGTTGGGGGGAATGGTGATGGCAGGCTGAAGCTCGTTGCCATTGGCGGTGACCAGGGTGCCCTGCTGGTTGGGCTGGAAGGAGCCAGCGCGGGTGTAGCCGATCTGATTGTTGGGCAGGAGGATCTGGAAGAAGCCGGTGCCTTCGATGGCGAAGTCCAGGGGATTGCCCGTGCTGCTCAAGTCGCCCTGGGTCTGGATAATCTCGGTGTTGCCGGGGCGGGTGCCAAGTCCGACCTGCAAACCTGCAGCGACGGTGGTCTGCTGGGTTGCCGCGGCGCCCGGCATCACTTCACTCTGATAGAGGAGATCGGAAAACTGCACCCGGCGCGATTGAAAGCCGGACGTACTGGCGTTGGCCAGGTTGTTCGCGATGTTGTCCAGGTTGATCTGTTGAGCGGTCATTCCGCTGGCTGCTGTATAGAGGGCGTGAAACATTGTTGAACTCCTTTAACCAACCTTGGGCAGGTCCTGAGTTGCGGTTTTGTCCATCTCCGAGGAGTACATGGAAAGCTCGCGCTGCATCATCTCGGCGGACCGTTGAGCGGTAATCAGCTCGACCATGCTGGTAACCGGGTTTACGTTTGAGCTTTCCAGCATCCCCTGCTTCACGCTCGAATCGGTCGCTGCTGTCTCTGTCTTTGGCGGCGCGGAATAATAGGACTCGCCGGCGCTCGTCAGGGTCGTGCCCGCCGGAAAACTTACCAGCTTCAACTTGCCTGCCACCGCCCCATTCGAAGAGATGGTCCCGTCCGGGCTGATGGAAACCGAGCCGGGCGGCATCGCGATAACTCCCTTATCGCCCATCACAGGGTCTCCGGCGGCAGTAACCAACTGTCCTTTGGCGGATACCTGAAAGCTGCCGTTGCGCGTGTACATGGAGCCATCGGCGGTTTGGACGACAAAGTATCCTGACCCCTGGATTGCCAGATCAAGGTCGTTGCCGGTCTTTTGCAGGGCTCCCTGGCTTTGGTCCAGCGTGGTTCCGCTCAGGATTCCATAGTTGTTGATTGCCTGGTTCAGGTCGGAGTCCGGCGCGCCGCTAGCCGCCGCGAGCACGGAGCTGAATTGGTTATGCTGCGCCCGGTAACCCACCGTGCTTGCATTGGCCAGGTTGTTGGCAATCGTATCCAATGCCTGTGTGCGAGAGACCAAAGCTGTGCACGCGGCATAGTATCCACTGT
>Ga0326727_10014002_pt1 | contig 17616 bp, 15 predicted proteins | sample MB2enrmetagenome_FD_207643 | JGI IMG/M metagenome (GOLD analysis project Ga0326727, IMG submission 207643) | Lab enriched peat soil microbial communities from McLean, Ithaca, NY, United States - MB29MY | ecosystem: Environmental > Terrestrial > Soil > Wetlands > Peat | place: USA: New York...
CTGGCTGCGACCCGCCACATCGATCCGCGCTCGATTGTCCTCGATGGCAGCGGCCTGGGCGCCAACCTCGCGCTCGAAATTGCGGCGGCCCACCCCGAACTGGCTGGAGTCGTTCTGGAGTCGCCTCTCGACGCCCCGGTCAACGCCATCTTCGGCGATCCACGCGCGCGCCTGGTTCCCGCTCATCTGCTGGTCAGCGACCGCTTTGACCTCGACGCGCCGGCCGCCGCCCTACGCATCCCATCGCTGTGGTTTTTTCAGAATCCGCCGCCAGGACAGAGCGGATCGCCCCAAGGCTCGGACGCATTTCAGAAAGTGACAGCCACAAAAATGCGGGTCTGGCTCACACCTTCTTCGGGCACGGGGAATAACTTTGTGAAAGCCCTTTCGCGCTGGCTTGACAGCTTGCATCCATAAGAACCCGGCCCGTCAGGTTGCCGGTTCGGCAATGGCTTCGCCAACTGACTTGCTGACTCTGTGGCTTGCTGACTTGCTTACCGCACCATGTCACGATGCAGTGCCTTCACCTGGTAGCCGGCTTTCTTTAGCCGCTTGCTTATCTCCTCGGCCATCATTACGCTACGGTGCTGGCCGCCAGTGCAGCCAAAGGCAACGGTCAGGTAGCTCTTCCCCTCTTTCACGTAGTGCGGCAGCAGGTAGAGCATCAGCTTCGTAACTTTGTCAAGAAACTCCCCTGTCTGCGGGAATCCGCGCACATAGGCGGCCACCTTGGGGTCCAGTCCGGTCTTCTTGCGAAACTCCGGAACAAAGTGGGGATTGGGAAGGAAACGCACATCGAAGACCATATCCGCGTCCAGCGGCACGCCGTTCTTGAAGCCGAAGCTCAGGCACGATACCAGCAGGCGGTTGGTCTTTTCTCCCCTGCCAAACCGTGCCTGGATGTGGGCGCGCAACTCGTGTACGTTGAAGTTCGAAGTGTCGATGAGCGTGTCCGCGACGTTGCGGATGGGGTCGAGCAATTGACGCTCTTCCACGATCGAGCGCCACACCGTCTCAGAGCGGCCCAGCGGATGCGGCCGCCGCGTCTCAGAGTAGCGCTGCACCAGCGACGCGTCCTGCGCGTCCAGGAATACCACCCGCGTGTGCAGGAGCGTCTTTACGCTCTTCAGAATCTCCGGCAGGCGGTCAAGCGTGGTGCCTTCGCGGACGTCCACCACAATCGCAGCCTTCTCCACTTCAGTGGATTTACTGACGAGAACGGCGAAATCGGGTAGAAGCTCCAGCGGCAGGTTATCAACGCAATGAAATCCCAGATCCTCAAAGGCCTTTAGCGCCGAGGCCTTGCCCGCGCCCGAGATGCCGGTCACAATCACCAGTTCCCTGGCTGGCTTGCCGGTTAGCTTGGCGTGTTTGGCAGCCGCCCGCGATGAGACCGTGCGGGACGCCGGCTTGAGTGGTTTCATGCGCACATGCTACACCGAAAAGCGCACTTTTGGCTGCACGGTCCCCAGCGAAGGTTCTTTGCCAGGCGGTTGATTGACCGAGCTACGCCGCCTCAGGCTCCCGGCGCGATGGTCATGTAGCCCAGTTCCGCCAGCTTGACCGCTTGCCCAGCTTCCAGCGCAGGCGACAACAGCGGACCCTGGCCCAGGTCGCAGCCCATCCGACCCAGCGCTCTCAGTTGCTCGGGAGTCTCGATCCCCTGCGCCACCACCAGTACGCCCAGCGTGCGGCCCAGACGAAGAAGCGACTCGAGCACCGCCTGATGCCGACCTGTGGAAGTCGCGGCCGCAGTCAGCTTGGGGTCTAGCTTCACCATATCAATGGGCAGACGGACAAGGTGGTTTAGCGGCGCAAGACTGGAGCCAAAGTCGTCCAACGCCACGCGCACATTGCAATCTACCATGCGCTGCAGAATTGCCACCGCCGCATCCGGGTTCTCGTTCAAGGTGCCCTCCGGCACTTCAAACAACAGCCGCGAAGGATCGGCGCCGCTGGCCGAAAGCGTCCGCTGCAACTGCGCAACCAGATCGACGTTGTAGAACTGCCTGTGGGTCAAATTAACGGTCAGGGAGATGTCCACCGACGGCAGAGTATTGCGCCAGCTCCGCAACTGCCAGCAGACGGCCTCCATCGTCTCCCGGCCCAGGGTGATGGAAAGGCCGGTCTCCTCGGCTACGGCCAGCAAGTCAGCGAAGCTGTCAATGGTTCCGTCTGCACGACGCCATCGCAACGAACACTCGAAAGCCTCCAACTTGCCGTCCTGGAGCCGGCAAATCGGCTGATAACGGAACTCGAGGAGCCGCTTGTCCAGCCTGTAGCGCAGCTCGCGTTCGCGCTCTTGCTGGCTGGTGAGGGTGACCTCCAGGTGCTTGTCGAAGATTTCGTAGCGCCCCCCGCCCGACTGCTTGGCGCGATACATGGCAAAGTCGGCGTCCCGGATGAGCAGATCGGCAGAGATATGCTCCGGTCCGGCCATCGCCGCGCCAATGCTGGCGCCGGCCTGGATAAAGTGCCCAAAGATATCGAAGGGCCGCGCCATCTCAGACAAAACGCGCTTCGATACTGTCTCCAGATCGCCGGCGCTCAGAATATTCTCGACCAGGATGGCGAATTCGTCGCCGCCCAGCCGTGCCGCCGAGTCCTGCGGGCGCAACGCCGTGCGCAGCCGTTCCGACGCCGCCACCAGCACTACATCCCCCGCGGCATGGCCCAGCACGTCATTGATTTCCTTGAAGCGGTCAAGATCCAGGAACAGCACCCCGCAGCTCTGGTCGGAACGGCGCAAGCGGCGGGCCAGCGAAAGGTTAAGCCGATCCATGAACAGCGCCCGGTTGGGCAATCCGGTCAGCACGTCGTGCATGGCATCGTGCTGCAGCTTGTCCTCAGTTTGTCTGCGCTCACCAATGTCGCGAAAAGTATAAACGTAACCCACCTTCGCTCCGTCGACCAGCAGCGGCGCGCAATGCAGACTCACATCCACGAATTCGCCAGCTTTGTTGGCGCGCACCGTCTCCACCGTGGCGCGCCCTTGCTCGTCCACGGCCTTTTCCAGCATTGCATGCTCGTTCAGGCGCGTCTCCGGCACAATCAACTCGCGCAGGCTTCCGCCGCTCGCTTCCTCGGCAGTAAATCCAAACATGCGCGTAAACGCTGGATTGGTATACAAGACGTGATTGCCATGCTCGATGGCCACGGCTTCGGGAATGCTGGCCAAAACGTCTTCCATCAGCCGCGATCTGGGCGCCCGCTCCCGGCCGCCGGGGTGGGCCACGATGACCGCCACCCGTAGTTGCGCGTCGAGTATGCTATAGGTGCCTTCCACGGGCAGCAGCTTTCCGTTCCTGGCCGGCATGGTGGCGTGGAACGGGCTGCCCTTCCTGGTTGACTTCAACAATGTCTGTGGTTCGGCGGTGCCCGGAAACAACCCCCACAATACGTCTTCCACGGGACGCTGAACCCACTCGCCTTCCGTGAGCCCCAGCATCTGGCGCGCCTCGGCATTGGCAAAAACGATCTTGCCCGCCCGCTCCAGGAAGACCAGAACCGGCAATGCGTCCAGAATCTCCCGCTGCTTGCTGGAGTCCGCGTTTTCCGGAAGATTCAATCCCGTAGCCTCCCTGAGAACCTTTGCAGTTCCCACACGCGCTCGCTTAGATTCCGGCTCCTTCGTCTTCTTCGAAGCTGTCGCCGCCATACCTCAAGATCGTAGGCCGCGCGCAACCCGGCTTCCATCCCCTAAAGCGGTTACGGGATGCAACCAAAGTCCACAACATGTCCCACTTGCACACAGTCGCCCAAGCGCTCTGGCTGCGCGTTTATCGAGTTCGAAAGGGATAAGCAGGGCTCGCAAGACACCCTGCCGCGCAGCACCGCAGGGATTGTGCCGACAAAGCGCCGTCGTGAAACTTCAGAGGGTTTTAGGGAATTTCCACCAGTTCCATCTGCCCATCGCGACGTCGATGAAGCACAAACATATCTCCTGAATTAGTGCGAAAGATGAGCAGATCGCGGTCGCGAAACTCCGCTTCTTTTACGGCCTCTTCAATGGTCAATGGCTTGAGGGCAATCGCCTCGCCGTTTTTCAGGATATGCGGCTCCACAACCGTCGCGCGCGCGGGAAAGGAGTGAACCGCGATGGACGCGCGGGCCTTGGTTGCAGCCCGGCCTGTTTTCGGTTCCCCGCCATCGGCCGGCGGCTGAGTGGCGCGCGCCTTGGGCCGGGCCACCGGAGGCGCTGTCAACACCTTCTCTTCCTTGGGAAGGCGCTTGCTCCCCATGCGCCGGTCCCGGTAACGCCGCGCCTGGTTCTCGGCGTGTTCCATGGCTTCCCTCAGCGCCGCATCCAGCGTAGCGGCCTTGCCCGCGGCCGCAATCTTCTGCGCCCGCCCCTGGACCGTCAACTCGACAATCTGCACATGCCTCTGGGCGCTGAACGTAATGCTGGCGTTCGCGCTCTTACCCAGTATCCGGCTTATCCGTTCCATGCCCTGTTCGGCCTGCGCCCGCAGCGCCTTTGAAATCTTGACTTGCCTGGCGGTGAACTCCACTTCCATGGTCAGCCTCCGCTCCTCGCTCCCCCATGCTGGAGAGCTGTAGATTCCGTATCGCTGTTCGTTTTTCATTGACCTGGCTTGGTGCTGCCCGTCAATCCGTCTCCGCATCCCCGAATGCCGGATCAGTTCGCCGGCCATGAGTCTCCGGGTTAGAGGAGCACAGTATATGCCAAACTCACAAAGCTGTTAAATCCCACGCGTGATACGGCCGATTTTGTTCTCTTGGCAATAAGACAAAGCTGGTGTCCAGGGGAATTGGCTAGAAGCCCGGGGCCAGAAGCTGAAAGCTGGCTTTCAAATCTCCCACCTGAGCAGCGTAGCCCCCACCGTAAATCCCGCTCCGACCGCGGCCAGCAGCACCAGGTCACCCTTCTTCAGCTTGCCTTGCTCAATGGCAGTTTCCATGGCCAGCGGAATCGTCCCTGAGGAGGTATTGCCATATTTTTCGATATTGATAATCACCCGCTCCGGGTCCATCCCCAGCCGGTCGGCTGTCGCGGTAATAATCCGTTTGTTGGCCTGGTGGGGAATAAAGCACCCCAGGTCAGCGCCGGTGACTCCATTGCGCTCCAACACTTTCGACGTGGCCTCGGCCATCTTCCGAACCGCGAATTTGTACACTGCAGGACCGTCCTGGTAGATGTAGTGCATCTTCTTGTCCACGGTTTCGTGGCTTGACGGATTCAGGCTGCCGCCGCCCTTCAGATTCAGGCTCACGCCTCCTGACCCGTCGATCTCGTTCACATAGTCGATAAACCCGATCTCGCCTTCTTCCGCGGGCTCAATCAGCACCGCCCCGGCGCCGTCGCCGAAGAGCACGCAAGTTGTCCGGTCAGTGTAGTCGGTCATGCGCGTATTCGCATCCGCCCCGCACACCATCACCTTGCTGTGCGCCCCGCTCTCCACCATCTTGACGCCCGCCTGCAGCGCATAGACAAACCCCGAGCAGCCTCCGGAAACGTCGAACCCCCACGCTCCTTTGGCTCCAATCTTGTCCTGCACCAGGCACGCTGTGGAAGGGAACATCATGTCCGGCGTGACCGTGCCCACAATAATGAGTTCGACCTCGCAGGCTTCGATGCCCCGCGCCTTGAGACACCTCTTAGCCGCCTCGGTGCACATATCGCTGACGCCCAGCCCCTTGGCCAGCACGTGCCGCTCGCGGATACCCGTCCGTTCCATAATCCACTGGTCGTTGGTATCCACCATCTTTTCAAGGTCTTTATTTGTAATCACATCGGGAGGGACGTAGGTCCCGAGCGCGGTGATCTTCGCGCGCCGGCCTATAACAGGACGAACGGTAAGACTCAATGGAATTCTCCTTGCGGGTATACCAGGGCGCCACCCCCGGGCTCGCCACTCTGAATCGCAAAAAATTATAACAGCGCAAAAAAGTACCGGGTGACCTACTGCGCCCGTACTAGCCCGTTACCGTTGCTTCCTTCCGGACCTGGCGGGATTGGCGGGATTACGTCGCGTAGGACCCGGCACTGATTGATTTTACCACCACGGCATCCCTATCCCCGCGCTGCAACCGCAAACCGCAACCGCCGCTTCCTCATCATGGAATCGCTTAGCCGGTACAATAGAAGTGTGACTAAACCATCCCCACCCACGGCCCCTTCCGTGGGCTTTATTTCGTTAGGCTGCCCGAAAAACCTCGTCGACTCCGAGGTGATGATGGGGCTGCTCGACCGCGCCGGCGCGCGCCTCACCGCTCATCCCGAAGAGGCTGAAATCCTGGTCGTCAACACCTGCAGCTTTATCGACACAGCCAAGCAGGAGTCGGTCGACACCATCCTTGAAATGGCGCGCTACAAGACCTCCGGCTCGGCCCGCAAACTGATCGTCGCCGGCTGCCTGGTGGAGCGCTACCGTGACGAAATACGAAAAAGCATTCCCGAAGTCGACGCCGTAGTCGGCACCGGCGAACTGGAGTCTATTCTCGAAGCCGCCGGCTTCGTGATGCCCGCCGCGCCCGCATCCGCATCGCCATTCACGATCATTACCGGCAACGCCGGCGAAACCCGCCCCGGACAGGAATCGCTTTCCGGTTCCCACAAGCACCAGTCAAGAGCGTCAAGGCCCGAAGGGCGCCATCGCGAGCAACAGGGCCGCTTCAGCCGCGACGATTGGCAAGGCGCAACCCACCTGCTGCCCACCTACCTCTACGACGAATCGACCCCGCGCTTCCTGACCACCCCCAAATCCTCGGCCTACATCAAGATCGCCGAAGGCTGCGACCATCCCTGCACGTTTTGCGTGATACCGAACCTGCGCGGCAGATTCCGGTCGCGGAGATTTGAATCCGTGGTTGCGGAAGCCCAGAAGCTGGTTGCCCGCGGCGTCAAGGAGATCACGCTCATCGGCCAGGACACCACCTGCTATGGCGAAGATCTTGGGCTCAAAGACGGCCTCGCCACACTGCTCGACGCCCTTGCCGGCATCGACGGCTTGCGTTGGCTCCGTTTCCTCTACGCCTATCCCAACCGCATCACCGGCAAGCTACTGGACTCCATCGCCCGCCACGACAATATCTGCAAATACCTCGACGTCCCGCTTCAGCACGCCTCGCCCGCGGTGCTGAAAACCATGAAGCGCGGCGCCGGCGCGGAGGTTTTCCTGAAGACTTTGGAAAAGGTTCGCGCAACGGTGCCGGGAATCGCTCTCCGCACCAGCTTCATCGTCGGTTTCCCCGGCGAATCGCTCCTCGACCTCGAGATCCTGGAGGAGTTCATCAAAGAAGCAAGATTCGACTGGCTGGGCGTCTTCAGCTACTCCGACGAAGAAGGCTCCGCCGCATTCCCGCTCAACGGCAAGCTTCCCCGCCGTACCATCGAGTCTCGCCGCCGCCGCCTGATGAAGCTGCAGCAGTCCATTTCGAAGCGCGCAAAACAGCAGTGGATCGGCCGGGAATTCGTCATACTCGCTGAAGGGGAGAGTGACGAGACGCCGTTGCTCTGGGAAGGCCGCACCCAGTTCCACGCTCCTGAAATCGACGGCAAGGTCTACATCAACGACTTCGGCGAACTCGAAAACCCGGAGCCCGGCCGCTTTTACAAAGCGGAGATCACCGAAGCCCATGACTACGACGTAGTCGCCCGCATTCTTTCCGGCCCGCTGTAGACTGAACACAATGCTGGATAAGCCCTTCATCAACCCGCCCTACGAGTTGGCCTCGATCGAGGCCCGCACAGCCGAACTGAACTTCACAATGGGCTCAGAGCTCCGCACCGGCGCGCTGCTCCAGTCCCTGGCGGCCTCAAAGCCCGGCGGACGCCTGCTCGAACTCGGCACCGGGACCGGCATCGCCACTTCCTGGCTTCTCTCCGGCATGGATGCCACATCCATCCTCACCAGCGTCGACACCGACCCACGCGTCCAGGCTGTGGCTCGCGAGTTCCTGGGTCACGACCCGCGTCTCACCCTGGTGATAGAAGACGGTGCAACCTTTCTACGCCGCCAGCTAGCGCTCAGCCCTGCTGTGAAATTCGACCTGATTTTTGCCGACGCCATGCCCGGCAAATACGAGTCCCTCGACGAAGCCCTCGCCCTGGTTGCGCCGGGCGGTTTCTACGTGATCGACGACATGCTCCCCCAGCCCAACTGGCCCGAGGGCCACGCTGAAAAGGTCCCTACCCTCCTCTACCGGCTCTCAGCAAACCCGCAATTCAACATGGCCCCCTTAGTTTGGTCGAGCGGAGTCGCCCTGCTGGTGAGAAGGCCGCCGGCCACGTAATTCAGAGGATCATCTTTCCTGTGGATTTCGATCCGAAAAATACGCTGGTGCGGGACCAGCAGCACTCTGATAAACTGCGCGCATGAAAAAGCGGCTTCTCCCCAACTCCCTGACGTCAGCTTGCCTCATCGCCCTTTGCGCCGTGCTTCCCTTCACCACGCCTTCCGCCACTGCCCAGGACTGGGCAAAGCAGATGCTGGAGAAATCGCCGCGCCATCAAGAATGGGTGAAGGTAACCTATGGCAGCCGCACGGTTGAGGCTTTTGTGGTCTATCCCGAGGTGAGCCACAAGGCACCCGTGGTCCTGCTCATCCACGAAATCTTTGGGCTCTCCGACTGGGCGCGGAGCATGGCCGATGACCTGGCGGCAGCCGGATACATTGTTATCGCGCCGGACCTGCTCTCCGGCTTCGGTCCCAATGGCGGCGGCTCCAGCGCCTTCCCGGACATGCAAGCGACGACGAAAGCGGTATCCGGGCTGGCGGCGGAGACGGTAACCGCCGATCTGAATGCGGTGGCCGATTACGGGAAGAAACTGCCCGCCGCCAACGGCAAGTTGGCCGTCGTGGGCTTTTGCTGGGGCGGAGGAAAGAGCTTTCAATTTGCCACCGAGCGGAAGGACCTAAGCGCCGCGTTTGTCTTTTACGGACCCCCGCCGGCGGCGGACGCCCTGGCTCGCATCACGGCGCCGGTCTACGGCTTCTACGGCGGAAACGACGCGCGCATTACCGCGACGGTTCCGGCCACGAAAGACGCCATGCAAGCCGCCGGCAAGAAATACGATCCGGTCGTCTACGACGGGGCCGGGCATGGATTCATGCGCGCCGGCGAAGACCCGGGCAACACGAATCCGGCCAATGTGACGGCGCGTCAGGAGGGTTTGAAGCAGCTGGAGGCGCTGCTGAAGGGCCTATAGAAAGCAGCCTGATGATGGCCTTCTCCAGTCTCAGCAGGACAATCCGCACCGGCGCATAACTTGCCACAATCCGCAAGTTGACCTGTCTTGCATCGAACACTGCCGTACCCTCGCTGTGAAGCCTGAACAGCCAACATGAGTCTCCCTCGTCCGGGCGATTCCTCTTTGATTTCTCCTCATGGCTCTGCGATGGCCTGGCGCGGATTCCCGTCCACGAGTTTTCTCGCAGTTTCCTCGCCAAGTCCCAGATTCCGCGTCAAATTCCTGAAGCTCTCAGCCATGGTGATCGTCGAGCCCACTAGGTGCGAGCCGTCGGGCGAACGGGCGATGCCATCCTCCCCAATGTTCAGATCCCATCGTCCGAATCGATAACTTCCCGGCCCCAACCCGGCGGCGGAGATAGCATCTGTAACTACAATCGACTTATCCGCTCCAACCATATCCAGATAGTTCTTCAGCGCAAAGAATGGAATATGCGCCCCATCCGCAATGAAACTGATCCATAGCTGCTCGCGAAGGCTCAAAACCCGATTCAATATATTGTCGTGACGGGGCAGATTTGACGGACAGCCATTGCCTAGATGAGTGAACATCGTAACTCCCGCATCGATTGCCGCACGTAACTCATCCATCGAGGCATTCGTGTGGCCGGCTGATACGACGATGTCACTTTCTGCAAGCATCCGTGTAACATCCAGGCCCGGGTCCTGCTCCGGAGCCAGCGTGACCAGCCGCGTCAATCCATCGGCCGCGTCCAGCAATCGCCGCATTGCCGACTTGTCGGCCTTGACAATGGCATCCGCAGGATGCGCTCCCCGGTAACCCTCCGCCGGGTTGATGAATGGTCCTTCGATGTGAAACCCGCGCATGATCTGCCGCAACGAAGAGATACTCGCGCGCAGTCGAACCAGGCTCTTGAGCCGGGCTTCCATTGCAGGCAGAGAATCCGTGATGATGGTTACCAGCATGCCTTCAACGCCCTCACTGGCGAGCCGCGCGCACACGGCGTCAACACGCGCCGGGTCAAGATCGTCTCCATTGAAGTCGACCCCAGCGTACCCGTTCACCTGCAAATCGAAGAATCCCATCAAGCCTTCCTCATCCCTTTGCGCATTTCAACCTCTTACCTTCAAGAGAATCTCTCTTGTTCAGAGGCCATCCGACGTCCCATCGATTGTAGTGAACTGGCCCCCATCCCGAAGGCGATTTCATCAGCAGATAACAATCACCCACCTCCGCGCGCTACCATAATCCTTGATTGCTGCCCCGAGGCAGCCAAAACCGCGATGCCCGCAAAGAAAAAATCCGCAAAGCTGCTGCGCTGCCCCACCTGCGGCATGTTAGTCCGCATGACGGACGAAGACTTCCCTTTCTGCTCGGATCGCTGCCGCAAGATCGATCTCGGCAAGTGGGCCATGGGCGTGTACAAGATCAGCTCTCCCATCCTCGACCCGGAAGTCCTGGAAGACCTGGGGGAACTGGGCGGAGGCGGAGGAGACTCCAATGACGACTGAGGGCTCTCCCCAGACGCTCGACCAAAACAAGCACGGCACGAAGCGGCGGTGGGCCTGGGCGGTCGCCACATTCTTCGGCGCCGGCTACGGCAAGCCCGGCCCCGGGACCTGGGGCTCAGTCGCCGCCTTGCTGCTGTGGGCAGCCTGCTCCTGGGGCCTGCATCCCTCAGCGCACGCGCTGCTCTTCATTCTTCTTGCCGCCATCTCTATCTCAATCCTGCTCGGCGTCCCCGCCGCTACCATTGTGGCCCGCGAATCGGGCCGCGAGGACCCGGGCTTCGTGGTAGTCGACGAGGTCGCCGGGCAGTGGATCGCGCTGCTCGGCTGCCCTGCCGATTGGCGCCACGCTCTCATCGCTCTCGTCCTCTTCCGGCTCTTCGACATCACCAAGCCATTCCCCGCGCGCCAGCTTGAAAGCCTGCCCGGCGGCTGGGGCATCGTCTTCGATGATGTGGCTGCCGGGCTGTATGCTTGGGGTATAGCAGCATTGCTGCGCATCTGGTTCTGACACTGACATGGCCCGTCCCCCTGCCCAATCCGCTCCCGCAGCTCTTCTCGAGCCCCGCATCGACGACATCGTCCCCGCCGCCGCGTTGCCGCTCGGCGAAGTTGAAATACTCGGCATCCGGCTTGGCCCAGACGGCTTCGGCGCCCCTGCCGTGATGGTGGACGGCACGCCGGCACAGGTGCTGATGAGCCGCCCCACGCGCCTCGCATTCGCTGTCCCTGCCGAGGCAACCAACGGCCTGATCGAAGTCCGCAACCCCTCCGGCGCCAGCAACACCGTGCCACTGCGCATTGCCCGCCAGCTCTCTGACGGTCTGCATCCCGTGACCAGCCCGGCCGTCAGCCGCTCCGGCATGATCTATGCCACCATCTCCGGCCCTCGCGGCAAGCAGACCCCGGTCTCGGTCGTTCGAGTGAGCCCAGGCGGCCACGGCACTCCATTTGTCACCGGCATCCTCAACGCCACGGGCCTGGCCTTCTCACCCGAAGGCGACCTCTTTGTCACCTCCCGCGCCGAGGGCAACGTCTACCGTGTTGACGCTGCCGGAGAGTCCACCGTCTACGCTGAAGGCATGGGCGTGGCAACCGGCGCAGCCTTCGACGCCGAGGGCAACCTGTTCGTGGGCGACCGCAGCGGAACGATCTTCAAGATCAATCCACAGCGCCAGATCTTTGTCCACGCCACACTGGAACCCAGCCCCGCGGCGTATCACCTCGCCGTCAACGCAGCCGGAACCGTCTTCGTTACCGCACCTTCGCTCTCCTCGAACGACGCGATCTGGGCCATCGAGCCTAATGGCGACACCCGCGCATGGTATCGCGGCCTCGGCCGTCCCCAGGGTCTCGCGCTCTCAAAAAACGGTGACGTCTATCTGGCCGCCTGCCTGCACGGCAACCGCGGCCTGGTTCGCGTGACGCCCCAGGGCGATGCTTCGCTGGTTGTGGCCGGAGTCAACCTCGTGGGCGTCGCATTCTCCCCCCTCGGCTCCACGATTCTCGCCACCAACGAGGCCGTTTATGATGTGGATTTGGGAGTCGAGGGCCTGAATCTTTTTTAGCTCCTGGTAACTGATCCCTGATCTCTGCCCTATGAAATCCGAAATCATCGCCGTCGGTTCCGAGATGCTCACGCCCTGGCGCCAGGACACCAACTCCCTCTATCTCACCGAAAGACTCAACGAGATCGGCGTCGCTGTCTCCTTCAAGACCATTGTCGGCGACCGCCTCAAGGACCTGGTCAGCGCCATCCGCACCGCGCTCGGCCGCATCGATATTCTGATCATCATGGGGGGTCTGGGCCCCACCGAGGATGACCTTACGCGCGAAGCTGTCGCCGAAGCGCTCTCACTCACCCTGCGCCGCGACGCCGCGCAGGTGGCCGCGCTGCACGCGCGCGCCGCAACCTGGCGGATATCCATGCCGCAGAACAACCTGAAGCAGGCCGACGTTCTTCAGGGCGCGACGCTGCTGCCCAACCCCAACGGCAGCGCTCCCGGGCAGTGGCTCGATGTCACCTTCGAGGGCTATCGCAAGCTTGTGCTGCTGGTCCCGGGCCCACCCAACGAATGCCGTCCGATATTCGATGAGGCCTGCCTGCCGCGGCTGCGCGCTGAAGCGCCCTTGCGGCATATCGCCAAGCGCACACTGCGCGCCGCCATGATTCCAGAATCGCAGGCGGACAAGCTGCTGGCCCCCATCTACACTACGTATCCGGATGTTGAAACCACCATACTGGCGCACGCGGGGGACATCCAGCTGACGCTGCTCTGCTCCAAGTCCTCGCCTGAGCTGGCCCACCAGCGTGTCGATGAGCTGGCCACGCGCCTTGAAGAAGCTCTCGAAGATTGGCTCTATTCCTCCGACGGCGAATCTCTGGAGCAAATCGTTCTGTATTATCTGGGTCTGCGGCAATCCACTCTGGCCGTTGCGGAGAGCTGCACCGGGGGGATGATCGCGCAGCGCATCACGTCGGTGCCGGGAAGTTCGCGCTCTTTTCTTGGCGGAGCCATCGTGTACGCGGACTCGCTCAAGGCCGTATTTACTGGGGTTCCCGAGGATCTGATCGCCGAAAAAGGCGCGGTTTCGGCTGAGGTCGCCGAAGCTCTGGCCATCGGCATTCGGCTGCGCACCGGCGCGACTCTTGGACTGGGAATCACCGGCATTGCCGGCCCAACCGGCAGTACAGAGACCAAGCCGGTCGGGCTGGTTTACATCGCGCTCTCCGATCCTCTGCGCACCGAAGTGATGGACCGGACCTTCCGCGGCGACCGCAATCGGGTAAGAGAATTTGCCACCCAGCAAGCTCTGGATCTGATCCGGCGGCGGCTCATGTAAGCGAAAATTCAATGGGCCTGCATGACCTGAAATGGTCGCTTATAAGCAGCGACGTAAACGTTAATGGTTCGCTTATAGGGTTACGAAACAGAGCCAAAGGTTCGCTCAAGTGGTTGCACTTCTTTGAGGCCTTAACTCTACAGGGTTGCGAAATACGCCCTTTGGCTGCTGAGAATTTTCCATTCTGGAGGAAAAGGTTGCTGAGAACTACCCTGAAAACCTCGAAAAGGGGGGTTTATTGAGGTTAATTGGGGGTTTTCGGTAGGTTTACGGTAGGTTTTCGGAGGTTTTCGCGACTGTGGACGGGGGAAAAGTGCACAGGGAACGGTGCATAGTTGTCAAGGGTCAGAGATCGGGGGTCAGAAAAGCCCCCGGTTTAAGGTCGTGGTCTCCCAGGTCTCAAAATCGAGGCCCTGGGGCACCCGGCGTGGTCCTTATCGCTCTCTCCGGCCCCAGAAAACCTAGGTCGCGGACCGCGCCTTCCGCGGCGACCTCCGGCGCATAAGAGAATTCGCCACGCATCAAGCCCTCGACCTGATCCGCCGGTGGTTCATTTAGCCCGTGAAATGCCTCAGGCGGTTAGCCCGACTGCAATACATCCTGCATTCGTCCAGCGCTCCATCCCTCGCTTATGGTTGGAGCAAGGCTACATTACTCTCCTTGACATTTGCACGATTTCATACAAATAATGGAAATTGCATAAATCCATACAGTTTCGGAGCTCCTCCTTGGCAGCAAAATGCTACTCGGTCATCACCGCAGACGTAGTGGATTCTCGTAAGATTGAGTCCTTTCGGGTAAGGCGAGACCGCAAACTCGACGAGGTCTCACGCCTACATCTCAAGGAGAAGTTGATCCTCTCGCCATATACGATAACGGCCTGGGATGAATTCCAGGTAATTCTAAGCAAGCCGGAGAATACGCCCCGCGTCATTTTCGACATGCGCCGTCTCTTCTTCCCGTTCCAGCTTTGGATTGCCGTTGGAATGGGCACCGCGAGCGGTGTCCACAAAAACCCGATTAACATTCACGCAGGAGGCGAGGCGTTCGAACGGGCTCGGCAAGCTGCGGATCAGCTGAAATCAAGAAACTCAAAACATCGCATTCTTACCCGTTTTGAATCGGGGAAAGAGATCTTCGACACCATCGCAAACACTATCTACCGCCTACAGGACTCCCTTCTTCAAGGAACAACTGTAAAGCAATGGGCAGCGGCCAACATGCAGGCGGAAACCGGCCGCCAAGAAATAACAGCCAAGAGGCTGAAGCTGGACGTCTCGACCGTATCACGAAATCTCAAACGAGGGTATTATTGGCACTTGGTTGAAACCGTCGACGCAATGGAGCACATTGTGAAGGCTTACTTCTGACTTGTATATATCAATACAAGTCCGGGAATATGTACGCTTTTATGCAACCGATACAAATAACGTTCGGGGCCTTGCTCCTCGCACACCTGCTCGGCGACTTTCCCTTACAAATGCAATGGATTGCCCGGAATAAGGGGGAGCGCCTTTGGCCGCTGATTTGCCATGGCGTTACACACTACATACTCGCATGGACTTGCTTGCTCATATTCGCTCAAATCCAATTCCTATCGATCTTCAGCCAGGTCGTCATCATCGGATACCTGGCCGTTCATTTGACGATCGACAAGCTCAAGCACAACCTAATTGCGAGAAAGAAACTGCTTGATAATTGGAAGACATTCCTGCTCGATCAGTCACTCCACGTGATTGTTTTGACAATCGGGGCCGTCGCTTTAACTGGAAGTGGTCTTAGCGGACTCATTTACAGTATCCGGCTATCGCCGCTCACCAAAACACACATATTGGAACTGGCGATCATCTATGTCGGAGTCGTATTTGGAGGAGGTTACCTTATTCGTTACCTTACCAAGGGACTTGCGGATGACAATGATGTCGAGGCCCCGGCACAACTGGAAAATGCTGGTCTTTACGTTGGATGGATCGAGAGGTTCCTGATAATTACGGCCATTGCAATGCAATCGCCCATCTTAGTCGGCCTCATCCTTACCGGAAAATCGATTGCCCGTTTTCCTGAGTTCAAGGAAGCGCGGTTCGCTGAATATTTCCTCGTAGGAACGCTCCTAAGTGTCTCACTATCCGTACTTGGTGGAATCCTCTTGCTGCAGCTGCTGTATGGAACCGTTTCGCTAAAGTGACACGCTCGCCAGATAACCCACGTTTAGCCTCTGCGACCTGGGATCTGTGCCGGGCTTGTTCCGCGTGACGATCCGCGTCGGCCCCTTCCTATTCCCAACCATCATGGAAATATGAGAGGATCGGCCGGTACGGGACTCCTATTCCCCAAGAATCTCTCGACAAGGAAATCGGCGATGGCTGACCATGATGCGGCGAGTATTCTCACCCTGGACATTGAACGCAAGGGCGATATGGTCGTGGTGCGCTGCCATGGGCGACTGGTTTCGGAGGTGAGCCGCAACTTCCACGGCAGGATCTGCCAGCTCATCCCGGAGTACAAACGGATCGTGCTGGACCTGTGCGATCTGACCAACATGGACAGCATGGGTCTGGGCACGCTGGCACGGCTTTACGTCACAGCCAAATCGAAGGGCTGCAGCCTGGAACTCGCCCACCTGGGCAAACAGATACGCGAGCTGCTTGGAATGACCCACATGCTGGGGGTTTTTACCGTGCTCGGCGAGAAGGGCGTTACGCTGGGATTCTGACGGAAGGACAGCTTTTAGCTTTTAGCTTTTAGCTTTCAGCTTTTAGCTAGTCCCTGGTCGCTGCCGGGGTGGCTATTCCCCATTCCCTATTCCCTGTTGTTTACGCTCCGGGGTACAATTGGCCAGGTTTCTTGAGAATGAAGCCGAAGTTGCTCTTCCCCGATTCTCAAAACTGTTCCGTCAATGCAGAGAGGTTAGCCGAATCATGAGGATGAATTGCTCCCGCAGAGAGTTTCTCGGCGCCATGGGAATGGCTGCCGGCGCGTATATTGCCAAGCCCTCGCTGCTCAAGGCGCAGCGAGCCCCGGCCAGCCCGGTCGCGATCGGGATGTGCCGCGAGTACGACCGCCAGGTGGTGGATGTGCTTTCAACCATGTTCGACCAACTGGGCGGGCTGCCATCGCTGGTGCGGGGCAAAACCGTGGCCATCAAGCTGAACCTGACCAGCACTCCGACCGACCGGCTGAACGGCATGCCCAACGAGATGACGCATTGGGTGCACCCACAGGTGATCGGCGCACTGGTTTCTCTGCTGGGCCAGGCCGGAGCGACGCGGGTGAGACTGCTGGAGAGCGCACCCTTCGGCACCCGGCCGCTGGAAGAGTTCATGATGGCCGCGGGCTGGCAGCCAAAAGACTTTGCGAGCGCCGCCACGCGCGTGGAGTTTGAGAACACCAACTTCCTGGGCAGCGGCAAGAGCTACGCGCGGTTCATGGTTCCCGGCGGCGGCCTGATGTACGCGGGCTACGACCTGAACCATTCCTACCGGGACACGGATGTGTTTGTCTCCCTGGCCAAGCTCAAGGAGCACCGCGCCGCCGGCGTGACGCTCTCAATGAAGAACTGCTTCGGCATCACTCCCAGCACGATTTACAGCAACACCGCTCCGGTGGATGAGCCGGGCATCGTTCCGAGCGGATTTCGGGGACCGATGCACGATGGTTCGCGCCTGCCGGCGAAGAGCGCGCCGCCGCTGGTGGATACCACGAATTCGAAGGACCAGGGCTATCGCGTGCCCAGAATCGTCGCCGACCTGGTTTCGGCCAGGCCGGTGCACCTGGCGGTGATCGACGGCATCTACAGCATGACCGGCGGCGAACTGCCGAACCAGGGCCACGGGTGGGTGCACCAGGCGGTTCATCCCGGAGTGCTGATTGCGGGAATGAACTGCGTCTCCACCGATGCCGTAGCCACGGCGGTGATGGGATTCGATCCGATGGCCGATCGGGGGACGGCTCCGTTTGAGACCGCCGACAGCACACTGCGCCTGGCCGAACATCTGGGCGTGGGCAGCCGCGACCTGAGCCGCATCGAAGTTCTGGGGACGCCGATTGCGAAGGCACGGTTCCGGTATCCACCGCTGTCGGATCTGTTGG
>Ga0326727_10014003_pt1 | contig 17615 bp, 12 predicted proteins | sample MB2enrmetagenome_FD_207643 | JGI IMG/M metagenome (GOLD analysis project Ga0326727, IMG submission 207643) | Lab enriched peat soil microbial communities from McLean, Ithaca, NY, United States - MB29MY | ecosystem: Environmental > Terrestrial > Soil > Wetlands > Peat | place: USA: New York...
GTGATAATAGCATCTCTGTCATTCTCAGTCAAGTATTATCTTGGCTACACTACAAGCTTTCGAAGAACCCCTTCTTGCAGCTCAAGGGGTCAAATCACCCCGGGATGCGGGGGTAAGTTCGGTCTAGTCGATATGCTGCCGGTCCGTCGTCCCGCCCGTTTGACGAGAAGCACCAGGTCAAATGGGGTATCGGAGAGATGCAAAAGAGCCAGAGGCACGAGGTAGACGCCGCAGACGGGGCGACCTGGGAGGAGAGGTCAGGCCCTCCGCTGGGGTGCCGATTGGAGCAGTTCGGTGAAGGGCCTCAAGGACTCGTCTTCCATCGCAGCAGCAGGCCCTTCGACCACGACATGTTCGGCCGGAACGTCTGGGAAGAGCGCCCAGTTCGGAGCTCCGAGGGCGTAGCAACGACGAAGGCGGCCAAAGGTTCACGAGTGATCCGCGAACTCGGATGTCACCGTTTCGTCGCCTGGGCGGCTCTCGTTCCGGCCTAGAGGACCACGGGATCGGCCATCGGGGCTGAACGCAGGCGGAAGGCGAACAGGCTGGGCACGAAGACCATGGTGAACGAGTCGAAGGCCGTGCCGCTCGAGGAGGCCGAGACGCCGGTGATCTCCACTACGAAGGATCCGGCGCCGAGCGCCAGGTCGGTGGCCTCGGTGGAAGTAGCAAGCCGGGCGATTAGCGTCTGCTCCTCGTTGGTCTCGCTGAGGCCGTAGTCCCGAGCCAGCACCTCGTAGAGGCTCTGGTCCTCCCGCGCGAAGCGGGCGTCCAGATCGGGGGCGAGGATCCGCGGGATCACAGCAACCTCGCGCACGGCGCGCCGGTCGTCGACAAAGCGAACCCGGACGATCCGCCACACGGCAGTGCCCGCCGGGATCGACAGGCGCGCGGCCGTATCTTTGTCGGCCGGCTCCTCGACGAAGGACATCACCAACGTGCGCAGCGAGACGCCTTGCAGGGCAAGGGTCTGCTGGAGACCGCCCATGATGGTGGACTCGGCGTGAATGCGGGTGGACCGGACGAACGTCCCCTTGCCCTGGACGCGCTGGATAGTCCCCGCGGTGCCGAGCTCGGACATCGCCCGGCGCACTGTCATGAGGCTGACGCCCGCCATGGCGGCGATCTCGACCTCGCTGGGGAGCCGGTCGCCCGGGCCCAACTCCTGGTCGGCGATCAACCGGCGCACAAACTCGATCGTCTTCTCGTAGAGGGTGATGACGACTCCTCCCGGCTCAGCGATGCGGCTTCACGATAGGGCACTCAAGGGCTGAAAACCCTCGAGTAGGGACAGGCGTCGCGGGTGATGACGGCCACACTGCCGTGACGAAGCGGTCCGGCGACGAGCCGCTCCGGCAGCCAGGGATCGTCTCCGATGCGCCAGCAGCCCTCGTCCAGCTCGACGAGGGCGAGCTCGTCGGTTGGCGCCTCCACGTCGTCGCCCGCAGCCAGGTAGAGGCGCCCGGAGCGACGGTAGATGCGCAGTTCGCGGTACCACGGCGAGTAGGAGCGGTAGTGGCCCTCGAGCGGATGCGGGGGTCCGTCGTCTACGGCCCGGCCGTCGCGGCGCCAGGTGCGGGGACCGCAGGTCCACGCGTCATCGTCCGGGTCATAGTCCAGCGGGAACGTGCGCAACGCGGGGTGGTCGGAGACCAGCCGGCCCTCGGGTGGGCGGAAGAGGAGGCCGAGCGAGCCCGCTAGATCCACCTGGGTGCCGTCGGGACCGGAGCGCACCTCGAGTACGCCGCTTCGTCCCATGAAGCGACCCTCGCCCGCCAAGCGACCGCGGACCCGGGTGTCCAGGGTGATCGTCGGCACGGTAGCGCAGAGGTGTCCGACGACGCCCGCGTGCGTGGCGCGGGCCAAGAGGTGAGCAGCCAGGGAGTTGCCGTTCGCGTTGGTGAGCACCGTGACGGCGAAGCCGCGCCCGACGTCGACCAGCCAGAAGGTCGAATAGCCGACCATGCCCCCACCGTGCGTCAGGCAGGTGGATCCGTCGACGGCCTCCATGTTGATGCCGCGGCCATAGCGGCTGCTCGAGGCGGAAGCGATGCCGGGGACCGCGTAAACGGGCTCGCCACCGGGCGCGAGGTCGCTGACAGCGCGGGCCAGCGACGCTGGGGTGAGCGCGGAACCGGTGGGCGGCGGTTCGCCTGCGTGGGCCGACAGCACGGCGGCGCCGAAGCGGTCCATGTCGGCCACCGTCGCCGTCAGGTTGCCGCTCGCCGAGTCGAGCTCGAACCAGGGGGCGATCTCCAGCGCGTCGCCGGGCACCCAGGGGCGATCGGGGCGGGCTGACCAGTGGCCCGAGGCCATCGTCCCGCGGTCCGCGTGGCTCGTCTGCGATCGGGCAGCCTGCAAACCGAGCGGCCCGAGGAGGCGTGCGGCGACGTGGTCGGCGAGAGGGTTCCCGGTGGCAACGAGGACGGCCTCGCCGAGCATCAGATATCCGAGGTTGGAGTAGTGGAAGCGCCTCGGCGTGCCTGCTCGCCCCACGCCCCGGGCGACCGCGATCTCGCCGGCGTCGTCGGGCAGGACGTCGCCGCCGAGCGGGAGGCCCCCCGTGTGGTTGAGCAGCGCGGCCAACGGGATGTGGCCCAGTTCACGAGGCAAGTCTGCCCAGGCGAGGAGCGACCCGATCGGATCGTCGAAGCGCAGCTTTCCCTCCTGGACGACGGCGTCGACGACGAGGGCGGTGAAGAACTTGCTGATGGAACCGATTGCGAAGGCTCGGTCGGTGGCCATCGGGACCCCGGCGACGTCCTCACCGAACGCCACCGTCGCGACCGTGCCGTCGGGGCCGGCTACCGACACGACGCCTCCCGGGACGGGGTAGAAGCGGCGCGCCTCGTCGAGGAGGGGAGCGAGCCAGTCCCGGGTCGCCGCCGCGGCGTCACTGAGGAGGCGGGCGGTCACCTGAGGAGCGTCGTCGCGGCCGCTGTTACGAGGTCGACCGTGGTCACCACCTCCGGCAGCGATACCCACTCGTGGGGGCTGTGGAAGTTAGCGCCCAAGGGGCCGAACATCACCGTGGGGGTGCCGGCGGACTGCAGGAGGGCGGCGTCGGTCCAGGCGTTCAGGCCCACCGGCTCGAGGCGGTGACCCAGCCGCTCCAGGGCGGCGTGATCGAGCGCCGCCAACAGCGCCTCGTGGCCGGCGGCCTTGAACGGCTCTCGCTCCAGGCGGACGACGACCTCGCCGCGCAGCCCGGGCATCTCGGCGGCGACCTCAGCAATGAGGGCCTCGATCTCAGCGACGCGGATCGCCAATGTCTCACCTGGCTGCGTGCCGATCTCGACGCCCACCACGGCTTCACTCGGGTACGTGGCGTAGTCCGTGCCTCCGCGCACGGTGCCGGTGTGGAAGACCGTCTTGCCGTTGCGCGGAACTGGGGGCGTGGCGAAGTGGTCGCGGTCCCAGGCCCGGAGCCGCGTGAGGACCTCGGCCAGCCCCAAGATGGCGTCGACGCCCTCGCCAGGCGCAGAGCCGTGTGCAGCACGGCCGTGCACCACGATGTCGAGCCAGCCGAATCCCTGGTGCTCGACCACGACCCGCGGCAGCGCATCGGCCTCGAGCACGATCGCGTAGTCGAATCGCCGGTTGCGCGCCAGCTGCTCCGAACCGAGAGAGACGCCCTCCTCGTCGCCCACGCAGGCCACGACGAGGTCGCCTCGCAGGGACGGGCCGTCGAGAGCCAGGGCGCGCAGGACCATGACGGCGACGGCGCAGCACCCCTTGTCGTCAGCTGCGCCGAGTCCGTAGAGGCGGTCGCCGTCGCGTCGGGGGACGAGCGCCTCCTCTGGCCATCCGGCGTAGCCGACGGTGTCGGTGTGGGCGTTGAGGCACAGTGAAGGACCGCCGCCCGTGCCCCGCAGGGTCGCCAGCAGGTTGGGCCGGCCCGGCGCGACCTCCGTGATCTCCACCTCTACGGGCAGGTCGGTGAGCCAGTCGGCCAGGTAGGCGACGACGGCGCCCTCTCCGGCGCCTCCCGGCACCAGCCACGGGGTGACGGATTCACGCACCACCAGCTCACAGATCAGTTGGGCGGCGGTGTCGGGGGTAACGGTCATGGTGCTCCTCGGTCGGTCATGGTGCTCCTCGGTCGTCGGTGTCGGGGAAGTGGCACGCCACGAGGTGCTCACGCTCTCCCGGCGCGGCCCGGCCCACCCCGCACAGGGTCGGGTCTTGCGTGCGGCACACCTCCGGTTGGCCTCGCTCGGCGTAGAGCGGGCAGCGCGGGTGAAAGCGGCAGCCCTCCGGTACGCGGGAGGCCGAAGGCGTCTCACCGGCGAGCACAGCCCCCTCGCCGAGCTCGCCGTCGCCGCTGGTCACCTCCAGAAGGGCTCGGGTATAGGGATGCGCCGGGTGTGCCACGACCTCGGGTGAGGTACCGATCTCGACTACCCGACCCAGGTAGAGCACGGCGAGCCGATCGGCCACCATCCAGGCGACGGCGAGCTCATGGGTGATGAACAGGTAGGAGACACCCGTGCGGTCGCGCAGGTCCATCATCAGGCGCAGGATCCCGGCGCGGGCGGAAACGTCGAGCATGGAGACCGGCTCGTCGGCGATCACCAGTGCCGGTTCGAGCACCATCGCCGAGGCGATGGCCACCCGCTGGCGCTGGCCTCCGGAGAGCTCGTGGGGGTAGTTGGCAGCCAGGCGCTCCGGGGGACGCAGGTGGGCCAGATCCAAGGCCGCCAGAACCCGGCGTCGTCGCTCCTCCCCCTGGCGTCCGAGTCCGTGGACCACCAGGGGTTCGGCCACCGATTCGTAGACCGTTTGCCGGCTGTCCAGCGAGCCGAAGGGATCCTGGAAGATCATCTGGATCCGCTGTCGGGCCCGGCGCAGCTCCCGGCCCCGCAGCGATGCGAGGTCCCGACCCTCGACCAGGATGTGACCACTCGTGGGCGCCAGGAGACGCATCACCGACATGGCGATCGTCGACTTGCCGCAGCCCGACTCACCGACGAGAGCGAGGATCTCGCCCTGTGAGATGTCGAAGGAGACGCCGTCGACGGCGCGCACCGTCGTGCGCTGGCGAAAGCCGCGTCGGGTCTCGAAGTGGACGACCAGGTCGTGTATCTCGAGGACGGCGGACTCGCTCACGTTGCCTCCAGCAGGTGACACGACGCGAGGTGGCCCGGGGCCAGGGTCACCGGGACCGGCGCGATCGTGCGGCAGCGGTCCTCTGCCTTGGGGCATCGGTCGGCGAAGCGGCAGCCGACCAGCGGGCGCGACAGGTCAGGTGGGTGACCCGTCAGGCCCTCCGCCAGCTGCCGCTCGCCTTGGAGGTCGGGATGGGACCGGATGAGCGCTTGGGTGTAGGGGTGAGCGGCTCGAGCGTCGCGCATTCCATGGCCCAGCAGCAACCGCGTGGGGCCGGACTCGACGACGATGCCGGCGTACATGACCACGAGACGGCCGCACACCCGCTTGATGGCCGCCAGGTCGTGGGAAATCATCAGCAAACTGAGGGATTGGCGGCGTTGCAGTGACGCGAGGAGCGCCAGGATCTGGGCCTGACTGATCACGTCGAGGGCCGTGGTCGGCTCGTCGGCGATGAGTAGCGATGGTTGGCACGCAAGCGACATGGCGATCATGGCCCTCTGGCGCATGCCGCCCGAGAACTCATGGGGATAGCTGCGAACGCGCGAGGGCGCGATGCCCACCAGATCCAGGAGTCTGAGTACCCGGGCGTCCGCCTCGTCTTTGGTGGTGGTCGGCTCATGGGCGCGGATGGCTTCGAGGATCTGACGGTCGACGCGCTGTACCGGGTTGAGGGCGTTCATCGCTCCCTGGAAGATGAAGGCGACGTCGGTCCACCGATGGTGTCGCATCGCCTCCTCGGACAGCCCGACCAGCTCCTCGCCGTTCAATTGGATCGAGCCCTGGGGGATTGTGGCGTTGCCAGGCAGCAGCAGGGGGATGGCCAATCCGAGTGTGGTCTTGCCGCAACCCGACTCGCCCACCACACCCACGGACTCGCCTTGTTCCACCTCGAGACTGACCGAGTCGACGGCGCGGAGCGAGCCCCCACCGAGCGCGTAGTCGACGCTCAGCTCGTGGATCGCCAAGAGGCTCACGGTCGACCTCGCCGCAGGGGATTGAGCACGCGGTCCAAGGCGTGACCGATCAGCGAGAAGGCGAGCACGAGGGCGACGATGCCCGCACCGGGGGTGAGCACGTACCACCACGCTCCGGCGCTCATGGCTCCGGAGTCGAACGCGTTGTGCAGCATGGTTCCCCAGGAGACCTGCACGGGATCACCGAGGCCCAGGAAGGCCAGTGCCGCCTGAGCCAGAATCGAGCCCGAGAGGACGAGGACGAGGTTGGCGAAGATCAACGGGGCGACATTCGGCAGGATGTGCTTGCCCATGATGCGTACATCCCTCGCGCCCATGGAGCGGATCCGCAACACGAGCGGCCGCTCGCGCAGGGAGAGCACCTGGGAGCGGATGATGCGGGCGGTCTGTGGCCAGCTCGTGAGGCCGATGACCAGGCTGGTGACCAGGATGCTCTGCCCGAACAGGGCCGCCAGAACGATGATCAAAGGCAGCGTCGGCAGCACGAGGAAGAAGTCGGTGAAGCGCATCAGCACGGTGTCTCGCCAGCTGCCGTAGTACCCCGAGATCAGGCCGAGACCGGCGCCCAAGACGATGGCGATGATCGTGGCCGACCCCCCGACATACAGGGAGATGCGCCCGCCGATGAGGAACTCGCGGAAGACGTCCTGGCCCAGCTCTGTAGTGCCGAACCAGTGGGCGCGCGACGGACCCTGCAGGATAGACGCCGCCGAGATGCCGAAGGCTTGGGCGTTGAAGGGGAAGATCACGGGTCCCACGCCGATGACGAGCAGCATCACGATCGCCGTGATGATGCCCGCGCGTCCCATGCGGTCGTGCCAGAGCTGCCGCCAGATTCCTGGCCGCGACCGTCGCGACTCGTCCTCCGTTTCCTGCACGATCTCGGCCAGGCTCATCAGTTCCGCCTCACGCGGGCGTCGAGCATCTGGTAGACGATGTCGCTCACGAAGTTCGTCAGGATTACCGCGAGGGCGAACAGGAGGAAGCAACCTTCAAGGACGGGGTAGTCGCGCTGCTCGACGGAGCTGTAGATGAGCAGACCCATGCCTGGCCACGAAAAGACGGTCTCCACCTGGATGGCCCCTCCAAGGATCATCCCGACGTAGAGCGCTGTCGCCGTGGTGATGGGCAGGAGAGCATTGCGCAGCGCGTGGCGCCACACGATGGTTCGACGCGAGAGACCCTTCGCCCGGGCGGTGAGGACGTAGTCCTCCGTCAGCGCGTCGACCAGGCTGTTTCGAGTGATAAGGGAGAACTCCGCGGCGTTTACCAGAACCAGGGTGAGGGCGGGCAGCACGAGATGGCGCGCCACGTCGAGAACATGGCCCCAGGTGTCGGTGACCAGACCTGGCGTTTCGATGCCCGAGACCGGCAGAACGTGGGTCCATACGCCGGAGATGAAGATGAGGATCATCCCGGTGAAGAAGTCGGGCATGGACCACAGGGCGAGGCTGGTCACCGTGATGGAAGCGTCCGACACCGAGTTGGCGCGGTTCGCCGACACCACGCCGAACCACACGCCGATCACGATGGTGAGCAGCGTTGCGGTGCCGACGAGTAGCACCGTGTTGCCGATCGTCGAGCCCAGCACCGTGGTCACCGGAAGGCGGAACACGTAGGAGAAGCCCAGGTTGCCATGGATCATGTGGTTCAGATAGATGACGTACTGGGTCGCCAGGGGGTGGTTCAGCCCGAACAGCTTGACCAGCTGAGCCCGCGCGGCAGCCGTGTAGTGGCCGGAGCGGGCTAGGAGCTGGACGGGACTACCGGGAAGGACGTGGAAGAGGAGGAAGTTGGCCGAAACCGTGAGGTAGATCGTTAGCGCCAGGGTTGCGGTCTTGCGCAACAGATAGCGCGCGCTCACTGTTCCGACCGGAAGGGGCAGACAGCTGGACCGATTAAACCGGTGTCACGCGTAAGTAGTTGTATCGCGTGAAGTTGTAGATCATGCCGCCGCGCGTAGGCACCCAGCCCGTCCAAGTACTGGCGTTGTAGGCCTGGAGCTTGCTCTGGTACCACATGATGCAGTAGGCGGCATCGTCGTAGTAGATCTTCTGCATCTCGTGGACGAGCGCTTGGCGCGCGGCGGCGTTCATCGTCGTCGACTGCTCGACCCAAAGCCGGTCGTAGATGGGATTGGCGTAGTAGACGTCGTTGTTGTTGCCGATCTGGTCGGTCAAGTCGATGCCCATGAGGTAGTCGGGGTCGGGAACGTTCGAGTCCCAGCCCCAGATGAAGATGTCCCAGTTGGGCGCGGCTGCGTTGTAGACGGTGTTGCTCAACGTCGTGGCGTCGAGCGTGTTGAAGGTCAGCTTGACGCCGATCGCAGCGGCCGCCTTCACGAAGATCTGCGCGGCCTCCACGTCCACGTCGGTCGTCTCGATGGCGATCAGTCGGAAGCTGAGCGGTCGCCCTTGCTTGTCCCGGCGCACCCCGTTCGGTCCCGTCTTGTAGCCCGCAGCGTCGAGGATCGACTTGGCCTTATCGGGGTTGGCGTTGAACTGCTGGTCAAGCGGGATCTTCTCTTGCCACGCACCGAAGGAGGGCGGGAGCAGGACGCTGCCGGGACTGCCCCGGCCGGCGAGGCAGAGGGCCACGAGCTGTTCGCGGTTCAGCGAGTACTGGAGGGCCCGGCGAACCTCGACGTCGCGCAGCAGCGGGTTGCCGCCGGACTTCGGGTTGGTCGACACGTTGAAGCCGATGTGGTGGAACGAGAACGACTGCATCTCTACTGCCTTCACGCCGGACTCGCGCGTGAGCTCGTCGAAGAGGATAGGGGGCACCTCCGTCAAGATGTCGACTTGTCCGGAGGTGAGGGCCTGAGCCATGACGTCGCTGTTGTCGTACTGGATCCAGATGATCGAGGCAGCTGCGGGGCGCGGTCCCCACCACTTGGCGTAGCGGTCGACCTGAACGTACTGGCCGGAGACCCACGTGTTGAAGGTGAACGGGCCGCTCCCGATCGGATGGGGGTTGGCGTAGCCCTCGATCTTGGTGGGGGACATCGAACCCCAGATGTGCTGGGGCACGATGGCGATGGCCAGGGCTGGGTCGAAAGCCTGCGGCGACTTGTAGGTGATCTCCACGGAGTGGTCGTTGATGACGCGCGAGGAGTCGTACTCGGCGAGGGCCCAGGCCGCCTGTCCAAGGTCGTGGTGGGCCGTCATGTCGTAGGTGAACTTGACGTCGGCCGCCGTCACCGGCTTGCCGTCATGCCACGTCGCCTCGGGCCGCAGACGATAGGTGAACGCCTTGCCGTCCGCGCTCACCTCTTCGCTGGCTGCCAGGGAGGGGACCGGCTTGAGGTCGAGGTCGTAGGTCATCAGCGTGTCGTAGATGAGCCACAGAATCTCGTTCGAGGCCGTCGACGTGAAGGTGAAGGGATTCATCACGTCGGGCGGCGAATTCCAGCCCACCCTCAGGGTCGCGGACGCGCTGGCTTCGGCCCCTGACGGAGTGCCTAGGGCAGCAATCCCGACTGCACCGGCGGAAGCGGCGGTCAGGGAGAGGAAGCGTCGACGACTGAGAATCGGCTGCTGCGCGCCCATTTCGCGATCTCTCATGGTGTCCCCTTCTTCGGTTCCGCGACCGGGGACCATCGTCGTCCGGCCCCTTCGGGATAGACCTTATAACGATAGTACATCCTCACTGCCCGGTTCAGCAGAAACCTACACTGAGCTGGCCATTCGTGGTACTAGCGCACCCGCGCTGATCACTGGCCGACAAGCCAAGCATGAGCAGTGAGTCCGATTCTGCCGCTGTCGCACCTCTCAAGCACGGCTTTGCGTTCCAACGATGGACAATCTGCATTTGAGCTCAGCCGCGGGCCAGGTCAGAACCCGCAACCTTGCAACATTTTCGGCGTCGGCAAAAATGGTTCGACTATCGAACTACTTCCTCTAGACTGCTCTCGTGGCCAGCAAAGCCCTGATTGCGAACCCCGCTCCGGCCGGCAGCGGCCCGGTTCCGGAGCGGGGCGCCGCCACGCCCGAGCCCCGGACTGTAGAGGCGGTACAAGGACTCACAAGGGCGTCGAAGGTTATGGAGCGGGCGTCGGGCGGACTGAGCCTCGCCCACTACCGTGTGCTGTCGGCCGTTGCCGCCGGTGATGAGCGGGCCAGCCGGGTTGCCGCTCGCCTGGCTCTCGGCAAGCCAACCGTCAGTGCGTCCGTTGAGGCGCTCTGCTCGCGCGGGTTGCTCGTTCGCTCGAGCGTCGCCGACGACCAGCGTGCTATTCAGCTCAGCATCACCGAGGCAGGCACCGAACTACTCGAGGGAGCACAACTGGCGATGGCCTCTGAGCTCGAGGTGCTCGCGGCTCGCACGGGCCGTCGGGACGAAGTGATCGAAGCGCTGATGGCGCTTGGCTCGGCCATCGAGCAGGCGGCCGCGGAACGGCGCAGGTGAGCAGTACGACGGCGCCCGACCGGGCGCCCGACCCGGTGCCCGACCCGGCGATCGAACACGCGGCCGAACCCGCCCGCGGCTGGGTGCGGCGCCTTGGCGACTATGTGCTCGTTCACAAGCGCAATCTGATCATCGCCTTCGCCGGTGCCATTGTCGGCAGCGTTGCCCAGGTGATCGTGCCGCTCATCGAGCGACAGATCGTCGACAAGGTGATCCTGAGCCACTCGTCACCTCTGGCGCCCTGGCTCGCGGCGTTGTTGGGCCTCGGCGTGGTGACCTTCGTCGGTGCCTATTTGCGCCGGTACCGAGGCGGTCGCGTGGCCCTTGACGTCCAGTACGACCTGCGCAATGACATGCAGGAGCACCTGCAGCGGCTCGACTTCGCCAACCTCGACCGAATGCCGACGGGGCAACTGGTCGCCCGGGCCAATTCCGATTCGATGCTCGTTCAGGGACTCCTCAGCTTCCTGCCGATCATGAGCGGCAACATCCTCATGCTCGTCCTGTCGCTCGCAGTCATGCTCTATCTCTGCCCGTTGCTCGCGGTCGTGAGCGTGCTCGTAGCTCCAGCCCTGCTGTTCATCTCCTACCGGATGCGCTGGCGGGTCTTTCCCGCCACCTGGGACGGCCAGCAGAAAGAGGGCGACGTCGCCCAGATAGTCGACGAGGACGTGAACGGCGTGCGCGTCGTCAAGGCCTACGCGCAAGAGCGCCGTGAGCTTGACCGCGTCGTGGGCGCCACGACCAAGCTCTACGGCTCCCAGATGCGCGCCGTGCGCCTCCAGTCCCGCTACCAGCCCCTGCTCGAGGCCGTTCCTAGCCTCGGGCAGGTCGGTGTCCTGGCGCTGGGGGGCTACCTCGCGATCCGCCACGAGATCTCGCTCGGAACCTTCCTCGCCTTCTCGACCTACCTGACCCAGCTAGTGGCGCCGGCTCGCATGATGGCGGGGATCCTGACGATAGGTCAGCAGGCTCGAGCCGGCGTCGAGCGCATCTTCCAGCTTCTCGACATGACCCCGGCGATCGTCGATCTTCCAGGTGCTGTCGAGCTCCCACCGCTCGCCGGCGAGATCGTCTTCGACGGGGTCGGCTTCTCTTACGAGGACGGGCCACCGGTGCTGCGCGAGCTCAGCCTGCGGGTCGCGCCGGGCGAGACCGTCGCGTTCATTGGCCCGAGCGGCAGTGGCAAGTCGACAGCCGTGAACTTGGTGCCGCGTTTTTACGACGTCAGCTCCGGCGCCGTGCGGGTAGACGGCTATGACGTCCGCGATGTTGCGCTCGCGTCACTGCGCCGCCAGATCGGCGTCGTCTTCGAGGAGTGCTTCCTGTTTTCCGACACGGTGAGGGCGAACATCGCCTACGGCAGGCCGGACGCCACCTCTGAGGAGATCGAGGCGGCCGCACGTGCCGCCCAGGCGCACGAGTTCATCGAAGAGCTCCCGAGGGGCTACGACACAGTCGTCGGGGAGCGAGGGCTTACGTTGTCGGGCGGTCAGCGCCAACGTGTCGCGCTCGCCCGGGCGATCCTCACCGACCCGCGGATCCTCATCCTCGACGACGCCACGAGCGCCGTCGACGCCAGGGTGGAAGAGCGGATCCACTCTGCCTTGCGCGAGATCATGGCGGACCGCACGATGCTGCTCGTCGCCCACCGGCGCTCGACGCTGCATCTTGCCGATCGCATCGCGGTCCTCGACGAGGGGCGCGTTGTCGACGTAGGCACGCACGAGGAGCTTGTCGAGACGAGTGCCCTCTACCGCTCGCTTCTCTCGGGGCTCGAGGAGGACGAGGCGAAGTCGGTCGGCGACCGTATCGAGGTGCTTGCCACCATGAGCCCTCTGGCTCCCGTTCCGCCTCCACAAGCCCGACCGGCAGCGACCTATCGCAGCGTGGGAGCGCCGAGCATGGGCCCAGGCCTCATGCGCGGGGGCGGCGGATGGCGCACCAATCTGGCGCCGACTCCGGACCTCTTGGCGAGGGTGGCGGCGCTCAAACCCGTCCGCGACTTCCCAGACGTCGACATCGAGACCGAGACTCGTCGTGAGCGCCACTTCAGCCTCCGGACGCTTCTGAGCGAGTACCGGCGACCGCTCGGTCTCGGGCTCGTGCTCGTCGCCCTTGACGCCCTGGCATCGCTCGCCGGGCCCATCTTGGTGAAAGAGGGCGTCGACAGGGGTGTCGCGACCGGCTCGACAGCCTTCGTCATGGTCGCGTCGGCGATCTACCTCGTCATCACGTTTGCCGACTTGATCGACGAGATCGGTGCGACCTTCGTGACCGGGCGCACGGCCCAGCGCGTGATGATGTCCCTGCGCATCCGGATCTGGGCCCAGCTGCAACGACTGTCGCTCGACTACTACGAGCGGGAGATGGCGGGCCGGATCATGACCCGGATGACGACCGACGTCGACCAGTTCGAGTCTCTGATAGAAAACGGGCTCCTTTCCGCCCTCGTCTCCATGTGCACCTTCGTCGGTGTCGGTATGGCCCTTTTCGTGCTCAACGCGCGCCTGGCCCTTGTCACACTCAGCGTGGTCGTTCCGCTGTCTTTCGCCACGGTCGCGTTCCGCCGCAAGGCTGCTCGGACCTACGACCTCGCCCGCGAGCGCATCGCCGTCGTCAACGCCGACTTCCAAGAGAGCCTGTCTGGAGTCCGCGAGTCGCAGGCATTCGTGCACGAGGATCTCGCGACGCAGCGCTTCCGTCACCTCGGCTGGCAATACCTCGAGGCCCGGGTCGCCGCCCAGCGGCTCGTCGCCACGTACTTCCCATTCGTGGCATTGCTCGGTGATGTCGCCGACGCCCTTGTGCTCGGCGTCGGGGCGGGCCTGATTGCCAGTGGTCATCTGACCACAGGCGCCCTCATCGCGTTCGTCCTCTACGTCGACTTGTTCTTCTCGCCGATCCAGCAGCTGTCCCAGGTCTTCGACTCCTGGCAGCAGACGCGGGTGTCGGTCGGCCGGATCACCGAGCTGATGTCGCTCGACACGCTCACTCCCGAGGCGCCAGACGCCCTGCGACCGGGGAGGCTGGGCGGCTCTCTGTGCCTCGAGGGTGTGCGCTTCTCCTACCCCTCGGCTTTCCGGCGACCCGGGCTGGACGAAGCGCCCGCCCGGAGCGGTCCCGCCGACCCCAAGCTCCTTTTGAGCGACGACGCCAGTCGGCGTCCCCCGCCGCAGGCGCTCAAGGGCATCGATCTCGAGATCCGTCCCGGCGAGACTTTGGCGCTGGTGGGGGAGACCGGAGCCGGAAAGTCGACGGTCATGAAGCTGTTGGCACGCTTTTACGATCCCGATCAGGGCCGGGTGCTGGCCGACGGCATGGACCTGTGCTCGCTCGATCTCCACGAATACAGGCGCCAGCTCGGTTATGTGCCCCAGGAGGCCTTCCTGTTCACGGGCACGATCCGTGACAACATCGCCTACGGTCGGCCCGAGGCCAGCGACGAAGCGGTCGAATCAGCCGCCTCGGCAGTCGGCGCCCACGAGTTCATCCTCGGGCTCTCCGGTGGTTACGACCACGTCCTGTCCGAGCGCGGGCGTTCGCTCTCGGCGGGCCAGCGTCAGCTGATCGCCCTTGCCAGGGCCGAGCTCGTCGATCCGGCGATCCTCCTCCTCGACGAGGCGACCTCGAACCTGGACCTTGCCACCGAGGCCCGGGTCACAGCCGCGATGCAGCTCGTCTCGCACGGTCGCACCACGGTTGTGATCGCGCACCGGTTGCAGACCGCGAGGACGGCCGATCGCATCGCCGTTCTCGACTCGGGTCGGGTCGTGGAAATAGGCACGCACGAGGAGCTGCTCGACCTACGAGGACGCTACGCCTCGATGTGGGAGACCTTCGAGATCGTCGGCAAGGGCGCCGCCGCCCGTACCGTCGCCTGAGCCCGCGCGGCTCACTCGCCTTTGAGCGTGGCGACCATTAACGCCTTGATGGTGTGAAGCCGGTTCTCCGCCTCCTCGAAGACGATTGAGGCTTCCGACTCGAAGACGTCGTCGGTCACCTCCATGGCTTTCAGTCCACGCTTTTCGAAGATCTCCCGACCGACCTCGGTCTCGGTGTTGTGCAGCGCCGGGAGGCAATGCATGAACTTCACATCGGGGTTGCCCGTTGCAGCCATGAGGGCAGCGTTTATCTGGTAGGGGAGAAGCTGGTTGATGCGCGCGTCCCACTGGTCGGCCGGTTCCCCCATCGAGAGCCAAACGTCGGTGTAGAGGAAATCCACTCCGTGCACCGCGGCCTTGGCGTCCTCGGTGAGCTCGATCCGGGCTCCCGACTCGCCGGCAAGCCCGTGGGCTATCGACTGGACTTCTGAGGACGGCCAGAGTGCCTCGGGTGCGGCGACGCGAACGTCCATGCCGAGCAGGGCACCGGTGACGAGCAGAGAGTTCGCCGTGTTGTTGCGGGCGTCGCCGAGGTAGCAGTACGCGACCTGCTCGAGCGGTCGGTTCGCGTGGTCGCGCATCGTGAGGATGTCGGCCAACATCTGGGTCGGGTGCCACTCGTCGGTGAGGCCGTTCCAGACGGGCACGCCTGCGTACTTGCCGAGGATCTCGACGTTCGACTGCGCAGCGCCGCGGTACTCGATCCCGTCGAACATCCGGCCCAGCACGCGGGCGGTGTCCCGGATCGACTCTTTGTAGCCGATCTGGGATCCGCTGGGCCCGAGGTAGGTGACGTGGGCTCCCTGGTCGTAGGCTCCCACTTCGAAGGCGCACATGGTGCGCGTCGAGGCCTTCTCGAAGATGAGGGCGATGTTGAGACCTGTGAGGTGTCGCTGCTCGCGCCCGGCGCGCTTGTCCTCCCGTAGGCGAGCTGCGAAGTCCAAGAGGTACAAGAACTCGTCCCGGGTGAGGTCGGTCTCTTTCAGCAGATTGCGTCCGCGTAGGTTCGTCATGGCTCCATCTTGGTACGTGAGGCACCCCGAGTTGCAATGGGGAGACCTGTCGTTGAAGGACCGGAGCGCGAGCTGGGCTTTTGGCCGTCTCGAGTCATAGGGTGGTTGCGATGCCAGGAGTATCTGTTGAGATTGATCCCCCGGAGGTGGGTCTCGACCCCTTCCGGCTCGCCTCCATCGGTCGTCACTTCGACCGCTACGTGGAGAACCGGAGGATTCCCGGGTTCCTCCTCGTCGTCACTCGCGGCGGCAAGGTTGCCTATGTGGTCAAGAGCGGCCACCGCGATCTCGAGAACGGCTTGCCGGTCGAAGCCGACACGCGTTTTCGGATCTATTCGATGACCAAGCCCATAACGTCGGTCGCAGCCATGATCTGTTACGAGGAAGGCCTGATCGCGCTCGACGACCCGGTGAGCAAGTTCATCCCGGAGTTCGCCGAGACGCGGGTCTTCACCGGAGGCTCGTCGTTCCAGCCGGTCACGGTCCCGGTCCTCGAGCCGATCAAGGTCTGGAACTTGATGACGCACACGGCAGGTCTCACCTACGGCTGGATGTTCAAGCATCCCGTCGACACCATGTACCGCTCGGCCGGGTTCAACTGGGAGACGCCACCAGGTCTCGACCTGGCCGGCTGTTGCCGCCAATTGGCGAGGATTCCCCTGCGTTGCCAGCCTGGCACCGAGTGGACCTACTCGGTGGCGACCGACGTGCTCGGGCGTGTCATAGAGGTCGCGGCCGGTCAGCCGCTCGACGAGTTCTTCTCCGAGCGCGTGCTCAGGCCGCTCGGGATGACCGAGACGAGCTTCTACCTCGAGGGCGAACAGGCGGAGCGACTTGCTGTTCTCTACAGTCCCGACCTCTTCACCGCCCGGGCGACGCGCGCCACCCACATGGGCGAGGTGGCCTTGAGACGCCCGATCGCGCCACTCGGGGGCACCGGCCTGGTGTCGACGGCGGCGGACTATCACCGCTTCACCCAGATGTTGCTGCGTCACGGCGAGCTCGACGGCGTACGGGTGCTCGGCGCCCGGACCGTCTCGTACATGACCCGCAACCATCTGCCCGGCGGCGTCGACATGGCCCACTTCGTCGACCCGGCAGGAGACAGGCCAGAGCCCGGGATCGGCTTCGGGCTCGGCTTTTCGGTCGTCGTGGATCCTGCGGCGGCAGAGGTGACCTGCAGCGCCGGAGAATACGGCTGGGGTGGAGCAGCGAGCACGGAGTTCTGGGTCGACCCGGCAGAGGAGCTGACTGTGCTGTTCTTCACCCAGTTGATCCCCTCGAGCATGTATCCGATCGGCCGCGAGCTGAGGCAACTCGTTTACTCGGCGATCGTCGACTGACAGGCTATGGCCTGGGCGTGGAGCTCCCGCTGAGGGCGCGATCGTCTAACGAGCAAGGCCTGTGGCCTTCGAAGACTTCGTAGCGATTTCCAAGGCGTTTCACAGAATGGGCGGGCATAGTCAGTTCCAGCAAGGGATGGGCCGACCAAGCTCAGGGTCGGCTCATCCCCCTTCTACGACTTCAGAATCGAGACCTTGAGATGAATGACTTGAACCCAGGGGATCAACCGGACCTGGGTAATGTGACGCCCGTGACGCCCACCGGGCGCGCCCGGCCTTGGCGGGGCTCGCTCGGCGTGCGTGTCGCGGCGGCAGCGGTGGTCGTGTGCGCTCTGGCAGCAGGGAGCTACGGCATCGCCTCGGCCACCTCCGGCCACACGGCGACGGCGTCTTCTGCGAGTCAGGCCCTTTCCACGCCGTCGAGCCCGACGAGCCCATCGAGCCCGTCGACGCCACCCTCCGGTCACTTTCGATTCGGTGGCCTGGGTGGCTTCGGCCGTTCCGGTTTCAGTGGCGGCTTCGGGCCCAACGCCTTCGGCCAGGGCGGCACGATCACGGCTTTCAGCGCGACGACGATAACGGTCGACACATTGTTCGGTGGCACTGTCACAGTCACGACGAACGCCTCGACCGTCTACAACGAGGCCGGCAAGCAGGTTACGCATTCCTCGCTGGCCGTCGGCGAAGAGGTCATGTTGCTCCCTGCAGGCCCGTCGGGAACCTCGAGCTCGGCCGCCTCGAACATCGTCAGGCTTGTCGAGATCGTCGAACCTCACGTGTCGGGCAAGGTTGTCAGCGTGACCTCTTCGACGATCGTCGTCTCCGAAGAGGACGGCTTGTACGTCACCGTCAACACTTATCCGTCGACGACCTATGACGAGG
>Ga0326727_10014004_pt1 | contig 17615 bp, 15 predicted proteins | sample MB2enrmetagenome_FD_207643 | JGI IMG/M metagenome (GOLD analysis project Ga0326727, IMG submission 207643) | Lab enriched peat soil microbial communities from McLean, Ithaca, NY, United States - MB29MY | ecosystem: Environmental > Terrestrial > Soil > Wetlands > Peat | place: USA: New York...
CGTATCCCGTGTCCCGGCTGCAGCGATCTCCGGTCGCTGCAATGAATTCTCTCATCTTCCTGACCGAACCCGTCGATAACGATGCGGGGGAGTGTGGGCCGCGCGGGTCGGAGCGCGGGCATCCTGCCCGCTTTGGAGAAGGGGGTCCCGCTCGTCCTTTTGCTCTTGTACTACGCCTGTCGCTCGCTCCGAGTGCCGCCCTAACCCCTAATCCCCAACCCCGTATCCCGTATCCCGTACCCCGTGCCCCGTATCCCGAGTGCTGCCCTAACCCGCTGAACTCCGCATCGCCATTTCCCTGGAGCCGGATGTCGCCAAGGCATTCCGCAGCTCGGCGGCGGTAAGTGAGGCTCTCCGATCTTTGCTGCGCCTTTCCGCCACCACCCACCGCCTGACCAAGTCGTCAAGTAGAAGGGCGGCCAGCCCTTGACGCTGACCACCACCGTCATGCAGAGTGGGTAGCGAGGGGTTGTGCGCTTTCCGCACTATTCCGCGGCTCTGAATGCGACGGGCTTTCACCTCGTTTATTGATGCCAAAGAACGAAAAGCCGCAGAGTTTCTGAAAGACGAGATCCTGCGCTACCCCAGCCTGCTTGATTTCGTAGTCCCCCGAACCCCTAATTCCCAAACCCGAATCCCGTGCCCCGTATCCCGTGTCCCGAGTCCTTGCCTAGCCCCTAATCTCTGCTCTTCGAGGTCGCAACGCGAGGCTTGGGCGCCCCGATGCGTCGGGGGTGCCACCTGCGGGCAACCTATTGTTGGGAGGCACCTTTTCTGTATTCCGTCTGATAGCTTGAAAATCTGCGCGATTGCGAGGATAGTGGTTGAGGGCCACAGAATTCCGGCATGTTTTGTTGCCACCCGCGGGTGAATATTGCGCTACACTTTTGAGTGGGATCCGGTCAAAGCCAAGGAAAACCTGAGGAAGCACCGGATTAGCTTTGACCGCGCCGCGGAGATTATTCTGGACCCGCTGGCTGTCTCCATCCGGGACGAGGAGCACAGCGAAGACGAGGAACGGTGGGTAAGCATGGGCAAGGATCGAAGCGGGAGCCTGCTGATTCTTATCCACACGTTTTCGGAGGTTGCGGCGGAAGAGAGCAGGATACGCATCATCTCGGCGCGGAAAGCGGACAAGCGAGAAACCAGGCAGTATGAGGAAAACCAGCTATGAAGAAACAATATGATTTCTCCCAGGGCGAGCGCGGAAAGTTTTACCGTCCCGACGCTGAACTCCGCATCCCCATTTACCTGGAGCCGGACGTGGCCAAGGCATTCCGCAGCTCGGCGGCGGTAAGTGCGGCTCTCCGCTCTTTGCTGCGCCTTTCCGCCACCACCCACCGCCTGACCAAGTCGTCGAGTACAAGGGCCGCCAGCCCCCGCCGCTGACCACCCACCGTCAAGCGGAGTGGGTAGCGAGGCCTTGTGCGCTTTCCGCACTACTCCGCGGCTCTGAATGCGACAAAAACGAAAAGCCGCAGAGTTTCTGAAAGGCGAGACTCTGCCTCCGCTTGAATTTTGAATCTGCGATTTCTGATTCCCCAACCCCTAATCCCGAACCCCTAACCCCGAGCTCCTACCCCTGCTCTTGAACACTTGAGCGCGAGAGGTCGCAACCCGAGGCTTGGGACGCAGACATCAAACCCAATGTCTGCGCCACCCGCAGGCTACCCACTGCTTATACAGATTGCGATTGTGGCTTTGCTTCCGGAGGAACCGAGAAGGCGTCGTTGAAGAGTTCCACAACGGGCGTGGCTTCCTTATCGCTCACGGACCATCGAACCCGAACATGTCCGGGCCGCCCCTCAACGACACGCCGCTCTTTCGCATCCCTTTTAAGTATCTTATCGACGAGCGGGTCGCGTACAGGAGGTCTTCCTGGCCCAGACGAAGTACAATAAAGCTTGCTAGTTCGCCCCTGAAGCCTCTGCAAATCTGCACGTTGCGGCAGCGGCTTCCCACCATTGAAGGGCGTCACAACGGCGATAGGGTCATCGATCAGCATTTTCGTCCATAATTCAGGGCAATCGGCATTGTTCGATCCATGGTGCGGCACCTTAAATACTGCAGCTTGGGTGAGACCTGTGCAAGCGCTCAGGACAGCACCCCACCCATCCCGGAAACTACCGGTATGCTCGAGGTCAGCCCCTAACAATACTCGCCGCACACCCGTTTCAACCCACAGAGCCACTGATGTACGGTTCGGCGCCCGGTTGGTAATCCGCCGTTGTGTGTCACCAGGTCTTGGAATCAGTGTTCCGATGTCCTTAAATGCAAGCTTCACCGTTCCATCGGATGGACTCAATGCAGTAACGGTCGCATGGAAAGGGCGACCCTCCCTGGACAATTGCAGCAACCTGCGATTCTCTATCGCCCATATTGGCGCTACCAGTTCCTTTTCCCGCCCTGACGATTCTTTCTCGAGAAGTATCTGGAACACTCGCGCAAATTCGTCAGTACCGGAACCGCCTTGGATGGCAGCTGCAGCGGATTCTACCAGTACTGCGAACTGATCCGTATTTAGCGCCTGAGAACACGCAAACCGTGCATCGGGGATCTGCCTGAGCATAGCTGCTAGGCCGCGAATATGGTCGTCATGCCAATGAGTAGCGATGATTAGCCTAACCCTCTGTAATGCTCCATTGCGAAAGGCACGCAGGTACTCCACCGCGACAGGCTCATCATTTCCGCGTGCAATGCACGAGTCAACAACACACCACTCATTGTTACCGAGATGAATTATTACGCATTCTCCCCGACCCGGCCCTATGATCGAGACCTCAAGTTCATCGAATCGCGGAGGTACTGATCGACTCATTCCGAAGCTCGAAACAGCTGTCGAACACGTCGGGCCCGCTCAGCCGCACGTTTGAGTGCCCTACTGGTCCATACTGGAAGCCGCCGAAATTGTATGTATGAGACGTTTTTGAGTTGGCCGCCTATTGTAGTCTCCGTGCCTATGATCCAGTAGAAGGCAGATCCCGGGCGAACCAGTTGTCGGTCCTCAGCCGAGACCTCCCCAAAATAGAACATCGTCTGTTCGTCCGGGTTTCTGGTATTGGTTCTGTCGCTGAGCGTTGCGACAAATCCCTGCTGACGAACTTCCTTCACTGTCCCTTCCCAAAGTTGACGCGTCTGTAAGATACAGCCATGCCCTCGCCTAGCGACCCCTACGGGTGGACGTAAAGAAACACTCGTAGGTACGAATGGCCGACCGTCCGCTCGTGAGCGTGAAGTCTGAGTTAAAGGAAAATCCTGCCAATCAACCTGGGATTGTGCAGTTTCAGACAACGGGACATTCTGGCTGGCACCCAAAGGGCTCGGTTCTCCAAATCGATAAATCTTCGTTATCCCGTCATCGGATTGACCCAGCACCGAGTTACCCAGTTGTTCCTGCCCAGTCAAGTACGTGTTTTGCGATTCGTGAGGCATAACTCTGGCTCTCTTCCCATCTTTCACCCAGAATTTTCATTAGTGTACTAAGTGGCTCGTCCTTAGGCGCGGGATAGTGTTCGTTAGTCTCAAAGTACACACCAAATTTTACCTGAGTTGATGGCTCAACTCGAACGGTGTAACATGCCCCCGGGTAGTCCTTCTCTCTCCAACCGCCTGTACTAAGGCCGCGGGCAGTGGTTATGTAAAGGGATCGGAGCCCTGTGCCGGTTTCAAGTGCGGCACTCCAAGGATCCTTGGGGGCCAGTTTGTCGCCAACCTGATGCCACGTATCTTCTGATTCTAAGGGAAAATGCATGTGGCGGTTCAATCCCATTGCGGTAATCGGGGTGTGCTCAAGTATAAAAAATGCTCCCTGCACGAGATCGCGAAGCAACACCGGATCAGTATTCGGCGTAGAAGTAACGATGAATCGATCGAGCGTCACTTGAAGGTTGAACTGCTCGGTTTCAAACTGCGCAATCTCTGGTACGATGACCCTGATTTGGGCGGACTCCGCCTGTTCGTTTGCCAAAAGCCCTTGTCTGGCAAACCATTCAGGCTGAAAGATCTTTGGGTTCAATGAACCCACCAGAACAATTGAGGAGCTACTCTGTTGTGGAATTCGATCAGGCATCGCACCTCAACTATAATCCAATCTGGCATCCGACTCAATTCCTAATTAGCGTCGAAGTAGACGCAATTGGCCCACCTCTGCGGCACTAGATCGGGGAATGACCGCTGGGCGACGCGGGTGCAAGCCCTATCATGGGCGGCATGTGGTGTGGCACCCCGATGCATCGGGGTGACACGCCACCGCTCCGAGCACCCGCGTTGGATGGCCTAACGCAGCGGCGAGTTCACCTCGCTACAGGCGGCGCAATGCCGCCACGAAAATGGCGGGGTAAACCCGTCGCAACGAAAGCAAGGTGCGATTCAGGCCACCCGTTCGCGGCAAGGTGCGCCGCCCTAGCCCGCCCTCACCTATCATCCAAAACCCGCTTGACGCGGGGTACGGCGGCGCTTACTCTCGAAGCTATGGAAGTTCACCTTTCGCCGGAGAAGGAAGCCCGTCTGCAGCAACTTGCCACCCGTACGGGCAGAGATGCTGCCCAGGTCGTCCAGGCGGCCGTCGACCGAATATTGGAATACGAAGAAAGCTTCCTGGCGGCCGTCGAGAAAGGCCGCGCATCTGCCCGCCGTGGCGACTTACTGGAACATGACGAGGTGGTCGAGCGCATCGAGCAGATCCTCCGCTCGTGACCCGGGTCCGCTGGACTACCGACGCCGCCGCTGACCTGGCCAGCATTGTCGAGCGAATCCGTGAAGATAACCCCGAAGCCACGCGGCGGGTTGCCGAGACCATTTACCAGGGGGTGGCCTCGTTACGCAACCTTCCCAACCGTGGACGGCCCGGCCTGGCCGAGAACACCCGTGAACTTGTTTTCGCTCCCTGGCCCTATATCGCCGTGTACGAAGTGACCGAGAACCAACGCCAGGTGCATGTGCTCCGCATACGCCACACCTCGAAAAACTGGCCTTAAGATCCAACCGACAAGCAGGCAGCCTATAAGGCGGCATTTCGCCTCCGGGCCACTAGCGGCAGGCAGGCGCACGGCAAGCTCAGCCGCGCGATTCCGGGCGAATCAAGCTGGGCGTACTTGACCCTGCTCCACGGCGCGCCATCGGGAAATGACCGCTTGGGGGCGCGGGTGCAAGGCCTATCTTTCGAGTGCGGCGACTCGTCGCCGCTTTTGGTCGCCGCCACTCGTCGCGGCGACCCTTCGCACCGGTGACGAGTCACCGGCGGCAAAAAGCGGGAGCGATCTCCCGCACTCCGAAAGTGACGCCACCGATCACAGCACCAGCGTTGGATGGCCAGTCGAAAGCCGCCCCGGACACGGGCCCTCGCCCGCCGAAGGGCTTCGGCCCGCAGGCGGGACACGGGAAACGGGGCACGGGATACGTGGCCGGATGACGGGCCAAGAGAAGTGACGAGTGAATTGTGATGAGTGGCGAGTGGCAACCGGAAGGGCAAAACACGAAGAGGCCAAAGTACGTCCACATCCGCGCTTCCTTGACTGCGGCTACGCGCAACCAGCTCTAGGCGTTTGTCAGGGGCGCTTTGCCAGCGGATCGAGCAACTTAATCTCGCTAATCCAGCGAAAATCTTCGGTATTATGGGTGACACGGACGCGTCCATGTTCCACCGCCGTGCCGGCAACAATGGCGTCGCCCAGCGTCATTCTGCTCCGCTGACGCAACTTGATAGCCCACTCGACCACGGCATCCGACACCGGCAGCACCTCCGTTGCCTGGAAGAATCGCTCCAGAAACTGCCGTTCCTCTGCACTCAGGCGGTGGTAACCCAGCGCCTCGATGTAGCTGATCACCGAACCGCGGGAGTATGCTCGGCAATAAACTGCCGGAGCGTGGTGTGCTCAGCTTGGGCGGCGTCTTCGCCGAACCACTTCGTTAGGAAGGACTTCACCCTGACGTCTGGACATGACGTCTGGACAAGGTGGCCGCGCGCGCCTTTTTGTGTCATAATCACAGTCAATGAAGAAGCATTCTGCAGCTTGGCTCCTGACCCTGCTTGTTGCCCTTGGGGCGGGGCAAGCCGCACCGCTTTCGAGCTTGCAGCGAAGCCCCGAGACTTCCGCCATCGTGCGGCGTGTCAAGGTGCGCCGCGAACGGCATATCCACCGCGAGCGGGCAACTCGAAGATACCCCCATCACGACTTGGGGGGTTTCTATAGTAACGATCTTCCAGCAATTTCCCACAATTCATGGAGTGCTCGACTTTTACGCGCTCCCCCGCTCTCCTCCATCGTCTAAAGACATTCCCCAACAACCTAAATCTGAGAGAAAAAGAGGAGGGCGCCGTGGTCCACTTTTTGAAGTCTTTGTTTCGCGGTCGAGCTTCATGCAAGCCTGAAATCGGTTGGATAAACCAGCGTCGCGAGCAACTCGCCACATTGCAAGACAGTGACCTGAGAGCCGCCGGAAAGTGTGCCCGCGATTTGCTGGAAGTAGTTGCCATCACCGCCGCGGTGGGGGCGCGCGTGTTGGGGTTGGTAATGTTCGACGTTCAGATATGGGGCGCAATGGCGCTGGCGCGCGGGAAGATCGTGGAAATGCAAACGGGCGAAGGGAAGACGCTTGCCGCCGTGCCGGCGATCATCAGTTATGCCAAGGAGGGGCACGGAGTCCACGTGATGACGGTGAACGACTATCTGGCCCGCCGGGATGCCAGGTGGATGGGTCCCATCTATGAATTCTTAGGCCTCTCCGTTGGCTGCATCCAGCAAGGCATGGGCACCAGAGAGCGCCAGCGCGCCTATGCCTGCGCCATCACCTACGCCACAGCGAACGAGGTGGGGTTCGATTATCTTCGGGACCAGCTCGCCCTATATCCCGGGGATCAAGTTCACCGGCCTTTTGCCGTGGCCGTGGTCGACGAAGCGGATTCACTGCTCATCGATGAAGCGCGGGTTCCCCTGGTGATTGCCGGCGGCGAATCGGTGCAGACTCCATTAGCTCGTCGCGTGGATGGCCTGATGCGGCGCTTCCAGCGGTCCTTGCACTACTCGGTGGATGAGTACGGAAGAAATCTCGGACTTACGGATGCTGGAATCCGGGCGGTGGAGAGCGTCTTGGGTTGCGGCAATCTCTATGCCGAGGAAAATCTGCAATTGCTGGCGGCCGTTCAGAACTCCCTGCATGCCCACGCGCTGCTTCGCCGGGACATCGATTACTTGGTGAAGGACGGAGAGGTCAAATCCATTGATGAGTTCAAAGGCCGCATTGTGCGGGAAAGACGCTGGCCTGGCGGTTTGCAAACGGCGATCGAAGTCAAGGAAGGCGTTTCGCCCAAAACTCAGGGCAGGATTCTGGGATCGATCACCATGGAGAATTTGATCGCCCTTTATCCCCAGGTATGCGGCATGACGGGCACCGCCGCAACTCAGGCGGAAGAGTTCAGCAAAATCTACGGACTGGAAGTGGAAGTCATTCCCACCAACCGCCCGGTGATTCGCGTCGACCATCCCGACGTGGTCTTCCCGACGAAAAAGGAGAAGGAACGCGCGGTGATCCAGGAGATTCGTCAGGCACACCAAGCCGGCCGCCCCATTCTGGTGGGTACAGTCAGCGTGGAAGAGTCCGAACGGCTGAGCTCCAGCCTTCGGGATATTCCGCACCAGGTCTTGAATGCCCGGAACGAGGAAAAGGAAGCGGGGATTGTCGCCCACGCCGGAGAACTGGGAGCGCTGACCATCTCGACGAACATGGCAGGACGCGGGACGGACATTCCTCTGGGCAAGGGAGTGGCCGAGCTGGGGGGATTATACGTCCTCGGGACCAACCGGCACGAAAGCCGCCGGATCGACAATCAGCTTCGTGGCCGCGCCGGACGCCAGGGTGACCCGGGCAGCTCGCGATTCTTCATTTCACTCGAAGACGACTTGCTGGTCAAATACGGCATCGATAATCCCAGGCTCCACTATGACGCGGAAGGCATTCAGCGGTTGGTGGAAGGCCAAAACCTCGACAATCGGCAATTCCTCCACAAGTACGAAAGTGTCATTGAGGGGCAACGGCTGGCAATTCAGGAGCGACGCCAAGCCATCCTCACGGGCGCAACTCCAAGCTCTTCGGAACTCGAAAGGCTGGTATCGTTGAATGCCATCGACGATCTCTGGTCAGAGCACCTCGCGGCGATCAAGGAGCTCCAGGAAGGGACGCAATGGGCCTCGTTTGGCGGCGGTAATGCCCTATTCGAGTACCTTAAGGCCGTGCACCAGCTATTTGAAAACTTGCAGACGAGGATTACGGAGGATATCCCAAAGCGATTGGCGGAAGCAGAGATCAGCAGTTTCGACCCCTCTCAACGTGGTGCGACTTGGACTTACCTCACCACGGACCAACCTTTTGGCAGTTTGGGCGATCGGTTTATGAGGGGGCTTAAACGAAAGCTAATGCGTGGGCATTCTTGGGGTTAGTTGGGGAATAGGCTCATCGCGCCATTTAACCCGTGTCGGGAACGAAAATGAGACATTTTAGCAACTCCGCGTTTTGAGTTCCAAAATAGGCGTTCCGTCCGGGGGGATTCGCTACGAGAGCCCATGTGTGGAGATGGCACGCATCATGGGACTAAAAACGGGTCGCAGGAGGACCCGGCGGAGGGGAGAACGATGCGACAAGAAGAGAAGCTGAACTCCATGCAGCACAACACCCCGTACAAACCCCAGCTTAGCAGCCGAACGCTTACGGGGCGGTCCTCCAAACTGGTGTGGTATGGGTGCCTGGGGTTAATCGGCGCGCTGGCGAGTCGTCTGCTGAGACCGTGGATCGCCGCTCACCTGGGGAAACCGTCACCGCGCGACTGGCCGTTGTGGGCAACCCTCGCCGGGTGGCTTCTGTTTAGCATCTATTGGGATGTTGCTGCAAAGAACACGGCGCCGGCAGCAAGTTCAGAATCGCGAGGTTCAAGGATTCTGCACGTTTTCCTGACCAATGCCGCCTTGCTTCTGATCCTCGTGCCCGTCCATGGGCTGAGGCAGCGGTATTTGCCTGCGTCACCGATCGTCCCCGCAGCGGGACTCATCGTCCAAGCTATGAGCCTCCTGCTGGCGGTTTGGGCGCGGCGACACCTCGGCCGCAACTGGAGCGGGGAAATCACCATCAAAGTGGACCATAAGCTGGTGCGGAGCGGTCCCTATCGCGTCGTGCGCCATCCGATCTATACCGCCCTGCTGGGGATGTATGCCGGGTCGGCTGCGGTGTCGGGGGAGTTGCACGCCTTGCTCGGTTTGGCGTTGGCCGCATTCGCTTATGTGCGCAAGATCCGGCTCGAAGAAGCGGTTCTCATGGAGTCCTTCGGAGCAGACTATCGCGATTACAGTCGCACAACACGGGCACTGGCGCCAGGACTCTTCTGATGCGCTCGCAGGATCAATGGCGAAGTGTCGGATCCATCGGCTTTGCCTCAACAGAAGATCACCTGACGCGCGTTGGGCAACAGACTATTTCTTGCAGGGCTTGTGTCTATCGTGGAAAAATCAATGCGTGTTCGTGGCCATTAGCAGGTTTTTGGACAAGCTTGAGGTGCATTCGCTGCTACCACACCCCACTGGTTTACTACTCATCCCTTCCAGGTGTTGCACGAATGTGTTAAAGTGAGCGAATAAAAGGCGAAGAAGAATCGGTCGATCTGGTGATCGGGAGATCGGATGAACTGAAACCCATTCGGCCTGATTGGTTCTTTGTTCACCCGATCATCGGATCACCCGATCACCCGATTACTCGATTGAAGGAACCCAAGATGGAACCCAAACCCGACGCTTTGGCAAGCTTCCGCGCGCATGACCTTGCTCCGGTGGAAAGCGCGCTCAAGGAAATCGAGGAAAAATTCCGCGCCGGGCGTGCCCAGGGCGGTGTGACGGCCATCCGCCATTTCCCCGCTCGCGAGCCGCGCGTGGCGCCGTTCCCTCCCTCCCTGCCCGCCCGCTTGGTGGAGATTCTGAAGGCGCGCGGCTTTGCCTCGCTCTACACGCACCAGGCCCTGGCCTTCACCCTGGCTGGCGAGGGCAAGAACCTGGTGGTGGTCACGCCCACGGCGTCGGGCAAAACGCTTTGCTACAACCTCCCGATTCTGACCGAGCTGATGGCGAACCCGGAAGCGCGAGCACTTTATCTTTTCCCCACCAAGGCCCTTTCGCAGGACCAGCTTGTGGAACTCAATCGCTGGGCCGAGCAGCTTGGCGACGAAGTTCGCACCTTCACCTACGATGGCGACACGCCGCAGGACGCGCGCAAGGCCATTCGCGCTCGCGGCAACCTGGTGATCACCAACCCCGACATGCTGCACGCCGGCATCCTGCCTCATCACACCAAGTGGCAGCGCCTTTTTGAAAACCTCCGCTACGTGGTGATCGATGAGCTGCACTACTATCGCGGCGTTCTGGGCAGCCATCTGGCAAATGTCTTGCGCCGGCTCAAACGCGTGGCGCGCTTTTACGGAAGCACTCCGCAATTTATCTGCACTTCGGCCACGATTGCGAATCCTCAGGAGCTCGCCACCCTCATTCTGGAAGAAGACGTAACGCTGATCGATGACAATGGCGCGCCCGCGGCGGAGAAGTACTTCCTCTGCTACAACCCGCCGGTGGTCAATCCGCAGTTGGGCATTCGCCGCTCGTACTTGAATGAAACGCGCCGCCTCGCCAAGCTTTTTCTTTCGCGCGAGCTCCAGACCATCATCTTCGCCAACAGCCGCTTGGCTACGGAAATCCTGGTGACATATCTTCAGGAGGATTTCTCCCAGCAACCGGGAGGGCCGCAAGCGGTGCGTGGCTACCGGGGCGGTTACCTGCCGCTGGAGCGCCGGGAAATCGAGCGCGACCTGCGCAGCGGCCGCTTGCGGGGGGTGGTGGCCACCAACGCCCTCGAACTGGGCATCGATGTGGGCAGCCTGGATGTGGCGCTGCTGGCGGCCTACCCGGGGACCATTGCCTCCACATGGCAGCGCGCGGGCCGTGCCGGGCGACGCCAGGGGACCTCGGCCGCCGTGCTTGTTGCTTCCAGCGCGCCACTCGATCAGTTCATGGTGCAGAACCCGGAATACCTTTTCGGCCGCTCGCCTGAGCATGGCTACGTGAATCCCGACAACCTTTTTATCCTGCTGAATCACCTGAAGTGCGCTGCCTTTGAGCTGCCGCTACGCGACGACGAAAAGTTTGGAGCGCTCGACCTCAAGCGTCTCTGCCAGCACTTGGAAGAAACCGGCTTTCTGCATCACACCCAGGACGGCTGGCATTGGGTCTCGGAAAGCTATCCCGCCGACGCCCTCAGCCTGCGCTCCGTCTCCTCCGACAACTTCGTGATCGTCGACAACACGCATGAGCCGCGCGTGATCGGCGAGACGGACTTCTCCAGCGCCCTCACCACGCTGCACGAGAAGGCCATCTACATCCAGGATGGCGTGCAGTACCACGTCGAGCGGCTCGACTACGACGACCGCAAGGCTTACGTCCACCAGGTGGATTCCGAATACTTCACTGACGCCATTTCCTACACCAAAATCAAAATCCTCGAGACGTTTGACTCCGCCACGGCCGGCGCCGCGCGCACGAATCACGGCGAAGTTCAGGTGAACACCCAAGTGGTGGGATTCAAGAAGATCAAGTTCTACACCATGGAGAATGTGGGGTCGGGAGAACTTACCCTGCCCGAACAGGAAATGCACACCACGGCGTTTTGGCTCACGCTGCCGCGGCCCCTGATGGAGGCGTTGCCTTACAACTCGACCGACCGGCTCGACGGAGTGAACGGCCTGGCGAACGCCCTCGGCGCTATTGCCACCCTGCTCGTCATGTGCGACGCTCGTGATTTGGGAACTTCCGTGGGCGAGAATGCCGAATTGGAAATTACCCCGGATGTGGGGCCGGACGTAGCGCCGGGCTTTAGCCCGGAAGGTGCCGCCCTAAAGGACGGCGCTACAATGGGCGAGAATGCCGAGTTGAAAGTTCCCGAGGAGCCTGATCCTGAAGGCGGGCAGACGGGCAAGCGCACGGTGGTGCGGAAGATCTTCGAGCCCAACATCTATCTCTATGACTCCTACCCCGGCGGTGTGGGGCTGAGCGAGCCGCTCTTTCGCTTGAGTGATTCGTTGCTGGAAAAAACTCATAAGTTGATCTCGGAGTGCCCGTGTCCCACGGGTTGCCCCTCGTGTGTCGGCCCGATTGGAGAGATTGGGGAAAAAGGGAAGGAAGTCGCCTTGGAAATCCTTGGCAGGATGGTGAAAGTTCCACCGATGTCATCGCGAACTTGAAGGCTGTCCGTGGTCCGTTGTCAGAGGTCAGTTGTCAGTTACAACGGACGACGGACAACTGACCACGGACAGCGTTTTCCATGAACCTCGATCAAAAACTTCGCCAGCTCAAGAAGGCCTCGGCGCCTCGCGACCCTGATCGCGAGCTCGAGCAAACGCTGGAATTTCTGCGCCGCATGGAGAAGCCGCCCGGCCCGCGCCCGCTTCCCGCGCAGCGAGCGGCCAAGGGCATCGAAGAGTACGTCGAAGGGGTGTTCGAGAAGAACGATTTAGGCGAATACTTTTTGGCGCGCCAGGCTTTTCCTTTTGGTAGGCCTTACGGCAAGCTGCGCATTGGCGATATCTCCGCCGCCGACTTGACCCCGCTGAATCTGCTTTTCCCCCAAGCCGCCCTGCCCGCGCCGGAGCGCCTGGTCTACCTCGACACTGAGACCACGGGTCTGGCGGGCGGCACCGGCACCTGCGCGTTCCTGATCGGCATTGGTACGGTGGAAGGGACCCAATTCCTAGTCAGGCAATTCTTTCTGCGGGATTATCCGGAGGAGAAAGCCGTCCTGCGCGCCCTGGCGGAAATCCTCGACTCCTTCGAGGGCCTCGTAACCTACAACGGCAAGACCTTCGATGTGCCGCTGCTGGAGACGCGCTACGCCCTGGCGCGGCAAAAGTCTCCCTTCGCGCGATTGCTGCACCTCGATGCCCTGCACCCGTCGCGGCGGCTATGGAAGCTGCGATTGGAAAGCTGCAAGCTCACCGACCTCGAAAGCGCAGTGCTGGGAATCGAGCGCGAGGGCGACGTCGCGGGCTCGGAAATCCCCGGCATTTACTTTGATTACCTGCGCACGGGCGATGCGCGCGGCCTGCAACCGGTGTTTTACCACAACGCGCTCGATATCATGACGCTTGCTGCCGTCACCCTGGAATTGGCGCGAGCGATGGGCGACGCGGGCACGCTCGATTCTCCCGTAGACCTCTTCAGCCTCAGCCGCATATTGGAAACCGCAGGTTCAAGGGAACAGTCGGTGGAGACTTGCCAGCGCGCGCTTTCCGGCGGTTTGCCGGAAGAAATCGAGGCCCGAGCGCTGCACCAACTGGCCATGCAGTACAAGCGCCAGCGCCAACACGAACTGGCGGTAGAGACCTGGCTGGAACTCACGCGGCGGGCGTCACCGCTGGCGCTCGAAGCCTTCGAGGAATTGGCGATTCATTACGAGCACCACGTCCGCGATCCCAAAACCGCGATGGAATTCACCCTCGCCGCCCTCGAACGCCTGCGCGGAGACGAGCCGCAGGGCCGAACCGCGGGCCCTGCGCTACTTCCACTTCAAGCCAAGCGCTTTGCTCACCGCCTGGAAAGGCTGCAACGCAAGACCGCCCGGCTCGAAAGCGCCATCAAACTTCCGATTACCTAGCACGGAGTTCTCGTAGGGGCGGTTCGCGAACCGCCCGCAGCGAGTCCCCGCTTGCCGATCGCTTTGGATAGCAGTAGGATTGTGGGGATCATGGAGACCCTGAACGACGAAATCGCACGCTTGGACATGGCTGCGCGGGCCAAAGGTGGTGAGGTGTTTTTCTCACGCGGGCGATGGAGCCTACTGTTTTTAAGTCTTATCCTAGCCGCTTTGGCGATTGAATCCACAGCTTCCTTCTACGAGACGCTATCCATTCGCGTGGCGGCTTTCTTTGCCGTTTTGACGACGGTGATTCTCTGGAGCAATTGGCGATACAAGTTCTATCTCCCGGCGCTTTTCTTTTTGTCTATCGGGATCGGAGCCCTATTCTTAGTTGCAGTGCCCGGTATCGGTCGATCCTTACAGACCACGCTCAATCGGGTTTTCTGGGTGTGCAGGGGTGGGGTTTTGGGTATCCCAAGCTACTATTTGTGGAGGCAAGCCAGGCTCTTCTCCGCCGTGAACGCTCCGGGATGGGAGAAGGAGCAATACCAGGTGGACCACTGGCTGGATGTGCTGACGACTCCAGGGAGAACACAAGAGATCATTGAATTCTCGACGGGGAGCTTCTGGACTAGATACTACACTTATCGCCTCATGCGACCGGGACCTTACTGGGTGATCGCCAAATTTAATAGAGGCAACACGCGCAGACCATTCGAGTACCGAGTTCGAGAGTTGCGCGCCGTCACTTTCATGATGTTGCCGGTGGGAGAGACGATGGTTACCATCGGGAAGCGTAGGATGCGTGCAGTCAACGTATCACCGCCAATGTGAGGCGGTCCTGTGGAAACTACCCTGCCCAAGATCGCGTAATTGGCGCTATTAAGAAGCGTAGCGCGGACCCGGTCCGTGGGGAGTCTGCGATTCCCCCCCATTTTCTACCGCGGCATTTCATCCCCTTTGCGAGGTGGTTTCCCCCCGCGGCGAAGGCGGTGCCATCCAATTTTCGACAATGGTCGCGCGGCACTGCCCGGTTGTAGGGGTACGGCTTGCCGTAACCTCTTAATTCGGTCGCACGATAAAAACGAAGAGGGTACGGCAAGCCGCACCCCTACAACCGGCGTGGCAGAGTGTGAGCTGCATTGCGAGTTTCGATTCGATTTCTTGGAACAAACCGGGACAATATGGTGTCTATATTTGGTATGAAATGGCGTCGAGGCTTGCTGTTCGCCCTGATTCATATTTGCATCGCCGTGCCGCTGATCGTCTGGCAGGAAGCTCGCGACTGGTGTTACCTAACCAATCGTGTGTGCGCCTCCGACCTGCCCCCTCACATTGACCTTGCGCCTCCCAAACCGCCTCCCAACCTGGTGCCTCAACTTTCACGACCCCTTCCCGTTCCGCCGAGCCAGGAGGAGGTTGTCGGGTTCGACCCCCTGAGTATCTACTATGTCTTGCCTCCCCAAGTCAAAATCCTGAAGATTATCGATCTACCGGCGTGGGCCGTGGCACAGTGGCACGAACCCTTCCACTCAAGATGCTCGCTCGCGGGAGTTGTCGAGGCACATTTTAGAGCCAAGCCGCGGCACCAGGCTGATATCATTGTCTCCCTGGGCTTCACGATATTGATATTCGTGCAATGGCTGGTGCTCGGAGCAATTCCCCTGAGTGGTCTCAAGGAGCCGTTAGTGATGATCACGGCCTGCGGCGTGGTCGCGGCGCTTGCTCTACCCGTGCCGTTAGTGGGGGTCTTGGCAGGTGGAGCAATTCTGATTGCTGGTCTGATGTGGCTCCTTTGGCTGGGGGTGTTTCTGGTACAAGCGGTCAAGGCCGGGTGGAGGCGACTGAGGATGCGGTTCGCCTAACCCTCCCCTTAGGCGTAGAATCTGGCAGCTTACTATTAGCAGGCACGCGGCACTGCCCGGTTGTAGGGGTACGGCTTGCCGTACCCTTCTGATTCGGTCGCGCGATAAAATGAAGAGGGTACGGCAAGCCGCACCCCTACAACCGGCGCGGCAAAGCCGCTAGCCACACTTGAAGACCTAGGTGTTACTCAACACTGCTTACGTCCAGTAGCTGCGGTCGAGAGAGCGGTATTGGATGGCTTCGGAAATGTGGTCGCTGCTGATATCGGCTTTTGCTTCCAGGTCGGCGATGGTGCGCGCCACTTTCAGGATGCGGTCGTGGGCGCGGGCGGAGAGGCCCAGGCGGTTCATGGCGCTTTCCAGCAGGCGCTCGCTTTCCGGGGAAATATCGCAATACTTGCGCAGTTGCCGCGAGCTCATCTGGGCGTTGCAATAAATCTTCTCGCCCTGGAAGCGTTCCAGTTGGCGCTCGCGCGTCTTGATAACCCGGGCGCGAATGGCATCGGAGGATTCCCCGCCCGCTTCCTGGCGCAATTCCTGAAAGCGCACGGCGGGCATATCAATGTGAATATCGATGCGGTCGAGCAGCGGCCCGGAAATCTTGGAAACATAGCGCTGGATCAGCGGCGGTGTGCAGGTGCATTCGCGCGAAGGGTCGTTGAAAAATCCGCATGGGCAGGGATTCATGGCCGCCGCCAGCATGAAGCGCGCGGGGAAGGTGAGGGTCATGGAGGCGCGGGCGATGGTGACATTCCCATCTTCCAAAGGCTGGCGCAAAACTTCCAGGACGTTGCGCTGGAACTCCGGCAGCTCGTCGAGAAACAGCACGCCGTTGTGCGCCAGGCTCACCTCACCGGGCCGCGGAATGACGCCGCCCCCAATCAAACCGGCATCGGAAATGGTGTGATGGGGGGAGCGGTAGGGCCGGACGCCCATCAGCCCCGCGCCCGCTTCCAGCACCCCGGCCACGCTATGAATCTTGGTGGTCTGGATGGCTTCATCGAAGGTGAGGGGGGGCAGGATGGTGGGAATGCGTTTGGCCAGCATGGTTTTGCCCGCGCCGGGCGGCCCGATCATCAGGATGTTGTGGCCGCCGGCCGTGGCCACCTCGATGGCGCGTTTGGCGTGGAGCTGGCCTTTGACGTCGCGAAAATCCACCGCATACTGGCAAGCCTGCGCCAGCATCTCCGCCGTATTGACGCGCACGGGCTTGAATTCGCGCGTTTCGTTGATCATGTCCAAGGCTTCCGGCAGTGAGCGCAGGCCGTAGACTTCCACTTCCTGCACCACGGCGGCTTCCGCGGCATTTTCCAGCGGCAGCACCAGCTTGCGCAGGCCCTTCTGACGGGCCATGGTGGCGATGGAAAGGGCGCCTTTGATGGGCCGCAGGCTGCCGTCGAGGGACAACTCGCCGAGAAATAGGGTGTTTTTCAATTCATTCTTCAGCAGCGCGCCCGTCGTGCCCAGAATCGCGAGCGCGATGGATAGATCGAATCCCGAGCCCTCCTTCTTCACGTCCGCCGGCGCCAGGTTCACGGTGATGTTTTGCCAGGGAAATGCCAGACCGCAGTTGTTGATGGCGGACCGGATGCGCTCGCTGCTTTCGCGCACGGCGGCGTCCGGCAGGCCGACAGTCAAGAAAATCCCCTTGCCGGCGGTGACGTCAACTTCCACTTCCACCGGATAGGCATCAATACCAAAGACAGAGGCGCTTAGAGCTTTGAAGAGCATGGGGGCAACCCGCCGCGGGAATCGTCGCCAGGTAAGAAGTCCCGGACGCGTTCCCGGACGCGCCCTTTTACCCGAGGGTCCTGCGAGGACGGTTATTATACCAGAAGTAACGAGGTGGGAAGCAAAAAGCGCATCGCGCCGGCGAAAATGCGATCCGGGGGGTACGCGGGGCTGGCGCAGAACGCAGCTCTGCGATTCACGTCCAGCTTGCTTAACGCCTAGTTCCCGCATGAAGACGGTCGCGGTAGGGACAGCGGTTACCCGCTGCCCCCCGCGCGGACCCGTGCTGGCACTGCTAGCGCACACGGTTCTTACCTCGGATCGAGTAAATGCTTGGCGTCAAGGCGCACGCTCAGGCGGGGT
>Ga0326727_10014005_pt1 | contig 17615 bp, 10 predicted proteins | sample MB2enrmetagenome_FD_207643 | JGI IMG/M metagenome (GOLD analysis project Ga0326727, IMG submission 207643) | Lab enriched peat soil microbial communities from McLean, Ithaca, NY, United States - MB29MY | ecosystem: Environmental > Terrestrial > Soil > Wetlands > Peat | place: USA: New York...
CTCGTCGTTGAAAAAGGTCTGTTGCCGGCGGTTGCCCCGCTGGGTCACATGGTGCGGCATACCCGGGACCACAAGTCGTGCGAGCCTTGACATCCCCTGAAATTACCAAACCCCGCCCAATTTGTCAATAACTAGTATTGTGTCCCCCGATTCTGTTGTGTCCCCCGATTCTGATTCTGTCCCCCGATTCTTCGTGTCCCCCGATTCTTCGGCGCGAACACGGCGCGCCGTGTCTGCCGCAAGTCGCCGCATTGAGATAGCGGGGCCGGCTCGATCTCCACGCTTCCAGCGTCAGCCTTCTTGGCGGCCGTGCATCACGGCGGCATGGACGCCACCATCCTACTTATCTTGCCTGGATTCGGTGGCGGGCACCTTTTTCGCTTTCGTCCTTGAGTCGCAACCAACGGGAGCGGACAGGATAATAGAAGCCCTCACGCCTGAACTCAAGTTCCACGATCACGATCTCGGGGCCCATCCGCCGCACGAGTTTAGGATGATCGGAGTCACGATCAATGGCCTGCCAAACGGGCGGAGCCACGGTGTTCAGCAGCGCGCGTTTGGCTGCTTCTCTCGGGCCGAGGAGCGAGCCGAACATCAGCGCACAAGGGCGATCAGCGGCGACGACTGGGTTCCAGCAAGTAATCTGCAAGAACGGCTCAAGCTTGGCCACCGTCTCGTTGTCTGGGGCCACGGTCCCTACAGTGAGCCCTCGCGCTTCACCGAGCGCACTGTACTTAGTCTCGTCTATTGCCGTCGCCCCCGAAAGCCGAGCAAGTATTTCGCGTGCGGCGTCTCTCAGTAGTTGCCGATGTGGTCCAAACACTTCTTTCCACACCCGTGGAGCGGTCGAAAACGCCAAATCATCTTGCGACAAGCCGTTCGCCTCCTTGAGGCGTGGCAGAACTTCGTGCCAGAGCCGGTCGGTATAGCGCTCCTGAAGTTGCTGCAACTGAAGTGCAGCCTCGCGATTGTTTGGGCGGGGAGGCTCATCGAATGACAAGGCCAACGTGGCAGTTTGAGCAATGGCCAAGAGTATCACAATTCGTATCATAGTCTCTCCATTAGCGCTAGGAGGGCGGGGGGACCCACAGATATTTCCCAACAACCTTGTTGTTCCTGAGGCCGACGTAGAACTCGTCCTGCCCATCTTGCCAGAAGTAGAACATGTCGCCCTCCACCACACGCTTCATCCCTTCGCCGTCCGTCATCTGCTTGTCCGGGTACGCGCGCACTTGGTTTGGCGGGATTTCCTCGCCTGGCCCAAGAATGGCTTGGACCTCCCGCAGCGTCATGCCGTCTCTGACTTTGTGGGAATGTCGTGCCAACTGTCCTTCGCATCCCGCGAGCGCGAGTGAGAGTACGGCACCGACTAGCGAGACCGCAATGTTCCTGCTCATCGGCTTGTGTCCCCCTTTTACGTCTGCCCGAACTGCTCCGCAGCAGGCAACGGCACCTATTGGTCCTGCCCCCGAGCTTCGAGAACCCCTTTCAGCTCCATGTATTTGGCTCTCACGAAGGCGTCTTCAAAAACTTTCGGACGGGGACACGAACCGATATTGGTAGTCTCGGTGAGCATTTATTGTACCCATTCACGCATTGTGGTATCTCGACACCCCCGACGCTGGACTGCTCACGGCCGACTGCTCGCTGTTCACCGCCGCGGGGGCGGGACCAGGACCTGGCCGTCGCGCTCCAGCCGCGCACGGAGCTTCGCGTAGTCGATCTCCTGCACCGGCCGGCCCTCCTCGAGGGCATGTACCGCCGCCGTGGCCGCCGACTGCCCCAGGATCATGAACACCGGCTCCATGCGGATCGAGCCGTAGGCGATGTGCGAGGCGGAGAGGCAGACGGGCACGAGCAGGTTCGGGCATTGGCCCGGTTTGGGGCGGATCGCCCGGTAGGACACCACGTACGGCCCGCCCGGGCTGACCTCAACGTCGCCCTCGTTGCGGGCGTGGCCGTCGGCGGCCACGTAGCGCTGGGTGTTGTGCGAGTCCATGTTATATGAGCCCATGCCCACCGGGTCCGCCGCCACCCGCCACCCGCCTCCGGCGGGTACCCGGCGGCAGTCCTGCTCGCTGATCACGTAGTCGCTGAGCATCCGCCGCGCCTCGCGGACGTAGATTTGGTGCGGCCAGTTGCCGTTGTCGGTGAACTCGTCCTTGGCCAGGCCCCATTGGCCAACCCGGCGGCGGACCGGCTCCGGCACGCGGGGGTCGTTGGCCAGGAACCACATCAGCCCTTTCTGGTAGGTTTCGTGCCGGCGGACGATCCGCGCGCGCGTGGCGTAGTCGCCCGACCACGCCGATCCGGCCGTGGCGGCGAAAGGACGATCCGCGCGCGCGTGGCGTAGTCGCCTTCCGGATAGTCGTAGTTCATGCCGATGGCGTCGGTGCCGACGGCCCCGTGGTTGTTGGTGTCGGTCTTGCGGTTGGGCATCCGCTGGTTGTTGCCGAACACGTCATTCCAGTCGGGCGTGAGGTAGCGGAGCAAAAGTTCGTACTGCCGGGGATCGTAGCCTGCGGGCTTGGGGAACGCCGCGCGGTTGGCCGGCAGGTCGGTCAGGCACATGCGGAAGCAGTACGCCTGGATGCGGAGGTCGCCGGAGCCCTCCTCGCCAGGCGGGCCGGGATGGATGCCCGGCAACAGGCCGCTGGCCGGATCGCCCGCCTGCACGTAGGGATCGACCGGGCGGGTGAACTGGTGCGAGCGGGCCTGCCGCGTCTGGACGCCGTCGAGCGTCTCGCCGTAGCGGCTATTGGGCTCACGGCCGACGGTGTACTCGACGCCGGCGCGGGCCATCAGGTCGCCCTCGTAGGTGGCGTCGATGAACATGCGGCCGGCAAACGAGCGACCCGATTCCATGACGATGGCCGTGATCCGCCGGCCTTCTTGCCGCACGCCGGCGCCCGGCCGCAGGTCCAACCGCTCGCCGAGCACCAGCGGCACTTGCGCCTCGTCGAGCATCTGGCGGAAGACGGCTTCGGCCGCGTGGGGCTCGAATCGCCACAAGGCGTCCGCCCCGCGGCGGTAGCCGGGGAAGTCCTCCGGCTTTTCCCGGGTCCATGCGGCCGGAGCGTCGTAATACCGCCGGATCCGCCGATAGAACTCGCGGCTCAGGCCGCCGATCACCCGCGTATCGCCCGAGTCGGTCATGCCCAGGCCGCCGCTCGTGAGCCCGCCGACGTGCCGCCCCGGCTCGATCAGCACGACAGTCTTGCCCATGCGGGCCGCCTGGACCGCCGCCGTCACGCCGGCCGACGTGCCCCCGTAGACCACCACGTCGCAGGGCGTCTGGCCGCCGGCGGACGCGGCCCACACGCCGCAGGAGGCCAGGAGGAGGGGGCGAAGGAAGATCATCTTGGGCAGCAGGGAGTTAGGGATTTAGGGATTTGAGATTTCAGATTTGAGATTACGGGATTGGCGTTCAGCGGGCGACCATGCTTCGCGCGGTGCCCTGCCCGCCGTTCTGGGGTACGGATGGTTTTCGCGTCCCCCGGTGCGCAGAACTAACACTAGCGAATCCCGCCGCCCACGGCAACAGCCTGACGGACGTCCGGCTGATACCGGGTCCCACCAAGCCGTGATAGAATAGGGGCACGTGCCGGAGGAGAGCAGCCGGCCCGCCCCCCCGATTTCCTGGAGCCGGCAGAGCGATGCCTTTCGCAGTCCAGGTTTCTCGCCAGCCCGCGCTGCCGGGCCGCCGTGTGCCGCTGCTTCCGCGATTTGCGATTTGCGTTTTGCAATTTGCATTTGGCGTTCATCTGGCTGCGGCCGCGGATGCCCGCTACGTGGCCGTCTTGAGCGACGGCAGCCGGGTGGAAGGCAAGGAACTCCGCAACTGGGGCAATCCGCAGGAGAAACCGCAGTTGGACGGTACGGAATTGCTCAGCCCGAGCCGGCCGTTTCGCTGGCTGCGCGACCTGGCGGCAACGACGGACGAGCCCCGCCGGGAAGCCAGCGGGTTGGTCGAATTGATCGGCGGCGACCGCTTTTTCGGCCGTGTGCTGGGGTTTCTCCCCGGCGGGGCCGACGCGCGGCCCGCCACGCCGCCCTACCTGCTGGTGGCATTGGAAGGGCCACTGCTATGCGCGGGCAGCCCGCTGACAGTGGAAGCCGGCGGCGGGCGGCGGACGGAAATCCGCGTCCTCCCCCAGTTCGTGCGGCGGATCGTTTGGGGAAAGGGCCGCAGCCGCGACATCGAGCCGGGCGTGCTCCTGCTCCGCGACGGCGGCCGGCTGGCGTGCCAGAGCCTCCGCTGGCAAGCCGACGGGGTGCGCGTGCTCACGGCCGACGGCATCCGCCAGGTGCCGCTGGCCGAGTTGTCGGAGGTCTGCCTGCCGCAAGCCGACGCCTGGCAAAGTTACTGCGAGGAACTGGCCGCCTTGGATGCGGAGTGCAAATCGCGGCTGGTGCGGCTGGCCACGACCCGCGGCTGTATCCTCAGCACTTCGCTCGCACACCTGGAAGCGACCGGCGGCTGGGACCGGACGGCCTGGTGCCACGTGGTGCGGCCGGCATGGTGTCTGGATGCGCTGTGCGTGCCGTTCGCGACGATTCAGGCGTGGTGGACCTTCGCCCCGCACGAGGTCCCCTTGTCGCGGTGGCCGCCGCTGCGTTTCGTCTCCCGGCCGATGCTCGGCAAGGGTTGGTCGTGGCAGGTCGATCGCAACGTCGAGGGGGGCTTGTTGGCCAGCGCGAAGCAGGTCCACGGCTGGGGTTTTGGGGTCCATGCGCCGTGCGAGCTGTGGTTTGAGATCCCGCCCGCAGCGCGTGGGTTTCAGGTGCGGGTGGGGTTGGACCGGCTGGCCGGCTCGGGGGGTTGTGCGCGGGCCCTGGTCTGCTTGGACCGGCCGGACGCCGCGCCGCGGTTCCGCAGCAAGCTCCTGATCGGCTCCAGCGAGGTCGTGGACGCCGGGACGCTGGCGCTGGACAAGCGGGACGCGCGAAGGCTGCTCATCCTGGTAGCCGACGCGGCCGGCCGCGACCGCCCGCCGGGGGCCGACCCGCTGGACATTCGCGACACGCTCGATTGGATCGAGCCGCTTTGGCTGTTGGACCCCGCGGAGCTGCGTGGCGAAGTGCAGAAGCGCGTCCCAGCGGCCCGCCCAAGCGGGCCGCAGCCGTGAACGTAGTTGCGTGATTCAGGGAGGAAGCAAGGAGCCCCGGGCGTCAGCCCGGGATCGGTGTTAGAATAACCGCGGCCCTGCGAAGAACCCATGCCATCCCCGGGCTGACGCCCGGGGCTCACCTATCGCCGGGCTGACGCCCGGGGCTCACCCATCGCCGGGCTGACGCCCGGGGCTCAGCAATGTGCAAATCCGAGGATAACATGATGGCCCAGAAAAAATCGCTCTCTTGCGCGGGTGTCTCGTTACGGGCAACGGTGCTTGCCGCCGCGATAGTCACACTTGCACCGGGCGGTTCGTATGGCGCGGACCCGCCCAGGCACGTGCCGCCGGAGCGAAAGCACGGTTGGAGCTGGACCCCGCGGAAAGATGCCGTATCACCCGACTGTGGCAGGCGAAACCCATTGTTCTACGTGGGCGACCCGATCGTGTTCAAGCTTGGGCCATCGGCCGCCAGCTACGAGGTCCGCGACTACTGGGGCGAGTTGGTGGATCAGGGCCCGGCCGGCCCGAGCATCAGGCTGAAGGTCAAGCAGCCGGGCTGGTACAAACTCTACGTCTACGGCAAGGAAGCGACCAAGGAGTGGGGCGACGCGGTGGGTGGCACGACGCTGGTCATCTTCCGCCCGAGCAACAGGTTTCCCCTGCTGCCGCCCAAGGGCACGCCGGGCGGCGGCGGCACGGAGGACGAGGTGCTCCGCGCGGTGGCCGGCATCGGCCCGCAGCGGCACCCGGCCGACGCCGACAAACCCGAGGAATCCATCCGCGAGCTGGAAAAGTCGATTGCCATCGACCGCGCGATGTACCTGCCCTACGACCCGCTGCGCGAGCGGGCGCTGATGATCGCCTTCTCCAACGGCACGCGGGGGAAAGAGGCGGGCGTGCGAAAGATCGTCGCGCACTTCCAGGACGTGGTCCGCTACTACGAACCCCGCAACGAGCCCAACTATGGCAGCTCGGGCAAGGATTTTCTGGAGCGGGAGTTGAAGCCGTTTTACGCGGCGGTCAAGGGCGTCGACAGGAGGCTGAAGGTCATGGGGCCCGGCACGGTGGCCATCGGCCCGTCGCTGTTGCCGTGGATCGAGGACTTTCTCAAGGCCGGCGGCGGCGACTACCTCGACGCCTTCTCGTTCCACGTCTACAACGGCATCAACGGCGACCTGGTCATGGGCCGCAGGTCGCTGGACGGCCTGCTGGCCCTGCTGAAGAAATACGGCGTGGAGAAGAAGGAGTTGTGGCAGACCGAGCAGGGCTACTTTGCCGCCATGTACGGCGCCTACCAGCCGCGCCATCAAGGCCGCTGGACGATGCTGGAAATGATGCTCTTCGACCAGTACGGGCTGCCGCGCGAGCACAACCACCTGTGGTACGACCGCAGCCACGGTTTCTGGGATTTCCCCACCTGGTGGGAGAACGACGACGGGGGTTTCAATCCGGCCGTGCCCTTGATGCGCGTGCTCGCCGAAGAGCAGTTCGGCACGCGTTTTTCCCGGGCTTTCGACTTCGGCGAGCCTGGCAACAAGCTATACCTGGGCAGCCTGTTCGAGTCGCCCGACCGGTCCAGGGCCGTGGCCATGTTCGCCAGCGCCGGCAGTCCCGACGGCAAAGTCCGCCTGAAGGTCTCCGGCGGCGATGCGCTGCACGTCGTCTCGGCCTTCGGCGTGGAGCAGGACCTGCCGGTCCGCGGCGGATCCGCCGTACTGGGCGTGCCGGAATTGCCGGTCTACGTCGAGCTGGCCCGTGGGCAGAAGATCGAGGTCGTGCCGACGGATTGGGGGCCGAACCTGGCGCGTGCCGCGGGCGCCACCGCGGCGGCCGCCTATCCGCCGGCGCCGCCGAAGAACTTGCAGGACGCCGGCCAGGTGAAGGCCGCCCAGCGGAACCAGGTTGCGAAGATCATCAACGGCGAGTTGGAGAACTGGTACTATGCCCAGCAGCCGGGGGACGGGCCGTGGGTGGACAACGCCCCGGCGTTTCCCACCTGGGTCGAGGTGCGCTTGCCCGCGGCGGCCAGCGTGGCCCGCGTGATCGTCTATGCCGCTCCGCCCTGGCAATGCCAGGGGACGCTGCTGGACTACGAGCTGCAGTACGAGCGTGAGGGCCGCTGGGTAACGCTGGCGCACGTGCGGGAGCCGCCGCGGTGCGTGCCCGTCTTCACGCCCCCGACCCGCACCACCGTGGACAGCTTCTTCAGCGACCGCTGGATCTTTCAGCACTCGTTCCCGAGCGTGACGACGCGGAAGATCCGGCTCTTGGTCCACGACGTGACCTGGGGCGGCGGGGCGACCCGCGAGGAAACCGAGGCGGGCGGCCAGACCGGCCCGCACCAGATGACCCTCCGCGAGCTGGAAATCTACGCCAAGTGACCGCCGGCGGCGGCGTGGGCCGCCGGCCCCGGTTTGCCCCGGGTTTTGAGGCGATTCCCGGCGGCAGCGAGGGCTGCCGGAGAATCCTGGCGGGCGTGGCCGAAACGCGGCGGAAACGGGAGCTTGACAACTGGAGACGCCGTCGGAAGAATAGGGCGGTTGGGGTATTGAACCGGAGCGGGGCTTGACAACCCGGAATGCTGAAGGCATAATCGTAACTTGACCGGTTTGTGCTGCCGGTCTCCCCGCCAACCGCCGCAGACGACGAACCCGCCCAAGACCCCGCCTTCGTCCGGCCTGCCCGCAGGCTTGAGAACCCCACCGATCGACCGCACCCTTGCAACGCGAGGTGGACTTGCCATGAAATCGGCCGCGCTTTGGCCTTTCGCTGTGATTTCGGCCGCCCTGATTCTGCTGCCAGGGCACATTTCCGCGGCGCGGGCCCAGGGCACTTGGGAAATGACGCCGGAGAGCGAGCAAGCCCTCAAGCGCGGGCTGGCCTGGCTGGAGCGGAGCCAAGGCCGCGAGGGGAATTGGACATCCAACGACCTCGGTCTGGTGAGCATGGGGGCCCTGGCCTTCCTGGCGGCCGGAGAAATGCCCGGCCGCGGATCCCATGGCGAGGCCCTGCAAAAAGCCCTCGACTACGTGCTGACCCAGGCCCAGAAGAAGAAGTCCGGCCTGCTGAACATCTCCGACACGCAGCGCGACATGTACAACCACGGGTTGTCGACGTTCGTGCTCGGGCAGGCGTACGGCATGACCAGCGACCCGCGCATCGGGCCGACGCTCGACCGGGCCCTGCGGCTGATCGCGCAGACGCAATGCCGCGACGGCGGGTGGGACTACCGCGCCGAGCGCCAGGACCAGGGACACGACCTGAGCCTGGCCGTGATGCAGGCCAAGGCCCTGCGCAGCGCGGTCGATAGCGGCTTGGAGGTTCCTCCCGAGGTCATCGAGGCGGCCATCGTCGACGTCCGCCGCCACTATTGTCCCCAGGGCTGCTCCTACGACGCCGACGAGGCCGAGCAGCAGAAGCACCCGGGCCAGTTCGGGTATAGCAAGGGGGGCGGCCAGGCCACGCTTGCCATGGCCGCCGCGGGGGTCGTCTGCCTCCAGGAATTCGCCCAATACGACGACTGGCGCATCGAGAAGAACATGCAGTTGATCGAGAAGGCGATCCACGACTTCGGCGACCCGAAGGCCAAGCGCAACCAGCCCCCCGTGGACGCCTACACCTTGTACTATGTCGGCCAGGCCTTGTATCAGGTGGGGGGCAAAGCCTGGGAGCGGTCCTACCCGCTGCTGCGGGACATCCTGGTCAACTCCCAGACCCGCCAGCCGCGCCCCGAGAACACCGACGGCATGTGGAATCCGAACGGGCGAGTCGACGGCAAGCCGGGGCAACTCTACATGACCTCGGTTTGCTGTTTCATCCTCGCCATGCCCAACCGTTATCTGCCGATCCTGCAGGAGGGAAAGATCGACAGCCTCAGGCAACAGTTCCGCAAGAGGTAAGGTAAAAGGAGTCTGTGATGTCGCTGCCGTCGTTCCTCTTGCCGTGGTTTGCGGTGGCCGGGCTGGTCGCGGCCGGCGGGGTGGTCGTGATCCACTTGCTCAACCGCCGCCGCTACCGCGTGCTGCACTGGGCCGCGATGGATTTCCTCCGCGAGGCGGTCTTCCGCAGCCGGCGGATCTTGCAGCTCCGCGACCTGCTCTTGCTGGTGCTCCGCGTGCTCTGCCTGGCGGCTTTCGGGGCCGCCCTGGCACGTCCCTTCTTCACCCGCGCCGCCGCCCCGGCCAACCCCGACGAGCCGGTGCACGCCGTCGTGCTGGTGGACAACAGCCTGAGCATGGGCTACGAGAAGCTCGACGGCACGCTGCTGGACGACGCCAAGGCCAAGGCCCGCGAAGTGATCGAGAAGCTGCCGCCGAACAGCCGCATCTCCGTGCTGCCCACCTGCGGCTCGGCCGGCGGCGTGCGCACCGAGCCCTATTTCAGCACCGAGGACGCCCTGGAAGGGCTGGCCGCCATCCGGCCGGTCGATCGCCAGACGCGGCCCGACGCCACCATCGACCTGGCCTTGACGGCCTGCCGCCAGACGGGGCAATCGGGCCTGCGGTCCAAGCGGATCTTCCTGATCACCAACCCGCACGTGCAGAGCTGGCCGGCCGAGTCGCTGGCCGAACACCTCAAGCAGTTGCCCGCCCCGATGGAAGTCCTGCAGGTGGCCCCCGACGTGGTGGACAACGCCTGGGTCGCCGATTTGCGGGTCCGCGACGGGCTGGCCGACCTGCAGACGCCGGCCACCCTGGTGGCCACGCTGGGCTACCAAGGCCCCACCACGCGGCGCGACGTCCAGGTAACGCTCACCATCGACGGGGCGCCCGCCGCCACCGCCACGGTGGACCTGGAGCCGGGGCAGATGCGCGAGGTGCAGTTTCCGCCTTACAAGTTCGACGTGCCGGTCGAGCCGGGCCATCCCGCCTTCGTGACCGCCGAGGTCTCGATCCCGCACGATCGCCTGCCCGCCGACGACCAGCGGTTCCTCATCGTCCCGGTAGTGACGGCGCTGCCGGTGGTGTTCGTCGACGCGCTCGGGTCGGACGAGGCTCCCCGCAACAACCGCTACGGCGAAACCTTCTACTTGCGACGGCTGCTGGCGCCCATCACCAGCCGCACCGCCCGGGACCGCCAGCTCATCGAGGTGCGGCACGTCAAGCCTGAAGGATTGACCCAGGAGCTTCTGGCCGACGCGCGACTGGTGGTTGTCGCCGGGTTGCCCAACCCGGCGGGCGCGGTCGGGCTGTTGCGGGAATACGTGGAGCAAGGCGGCAACCTCATCCTGGCGGCCGGGGGCGACTTCGATCCCGCCGCCTGGAACGAGACGGCCTGGGCCGACGGCCGCGGGATTTTGCCCGCACCCATCGAGCCGGCCACGGTCGGCCGTCTGCCCGACGATACCGCCGGCACCCTGCAACCCTTCCTCCTGGACTTCGATACCCTGGTACACGACTATTTCCTACCCGAGGGAACGTCCCCGGACGAATTGAAGAGCATGTACGGCCCTCCGGCATTGTTCTTCAAGGCGGTGGCGGCCGATACCGGCGAGGAGGTCGGGCAAAAGGCGGTCGAGGCGGCCGGCGAATACTTCGACCAGCAGCGCCGCGGCCTGGCGGAAATCGACCGCAAGCTCTCGGAGCTGGCCCCCGCGAAGAGCAAGACCGCCCCGGGCGACGCGGGCGGGTCGCAAGAGGACGCGCGGAATGAGCTCCAGCGGCAGCGCGAGGCGCTGGCGCCGCACTGGCTCCTCTGGCGCCGCGGCGACGAGGAGGGCCTGCGGCCGGTGAAGGAGTTGGCCGAGCGGGCCAGCCCCAAGGTGCTGGGCCGCTTCACCAATGGGCTGCCCTTCATGGTCCGCCGGCAGTGGGGACGCGGCCAGGTGCTCTTCATCAGCACCGGACTGTCGCCCGGCTGGAACACGCTGCCAATGGTGCGGCAGGCCGTCTGGCTTTACGACCGTATTTGCCGGAGCATGCTGCTGGAGACGTTTCCGTCCCGGAACCTGTCGACCGAGCAGTCGCTCTTGTTGCCCGTCGCACCGGCCGAGCGCATGGCGCGGTTCGCCCTGGTCGATAGCGAGAACCACGAGCAGGCCCTCTCGGTGGACGCGCTGGAGGGTGACCGTTACGGGATCACCCTGGGCAATTGGACGCGGCGCGGCCTGTACCATGTAATGGCCTCCCCCGGCGAGGGGGTGGCCGGCCCGGCCGGGTCGCCCGGCGCGGACCCCCAAACCCGACTCTGGGACGTGCCCCTGGCGGTTAACGGGCCGGCCGAGGAGTCGGATTTTGGCCAGGGCGACGAGTCGGCAAAGGCGGGCCGGCGGAGCTTCCTCGACGTCACGCAGACCGGTGCCACGACGCTCGTGGAAGCCGAGAGCGCCGAGTTGTGGAAATGGTTGTTGGCCGCCGTGCTGGCCGGCCTGTTGGTCGAGCTGCTATTGTTGGTGTGGACCTCCGGCGGCAGGGAGCGGACGGCATGAACGTGCACGCAATCGTGATCGAGCTGCTCGGGCGGCTGCTGGGACTGGGCCGGACGCAGGCCATCGAGAACTGGCAGGCGACCTTTGCCGCGCCGTGGGCCCGGCATTCCCCGGTCTGGCTCTTGTTCGGATGCCTGGCGCTAGTGGCCGTGGCGGCGGTGTTTTACCTCCGCTACCAGCCGAGCCGGCGCGGCCGGCCGCGGCTGGTCTTGGCGGTGTTCCGCGCGGTGGTGTTGTGCCTGTTGCTGTTGTTGTTGGCCGAGCCGATCCTCTCGATCACCCTGACCAGCCGCAAGCGGCCGGCCCTGTGGCTGCTCGTGGACGGTACGGACAGCATGGCCATCCAGGACGAGTTGCCGACCGCCGATCGGGCGGCGGCGGCCGAGGCGGTGGGCCTGGCGGCCGAGGACCCTCCGGCCACGGCCGCGGGTGCCCCTCCGGCCACGGCCGCGGGTGCCGCTCCGGCCGGATCGGCCTCGGTCAAGCCCGAGTCCGCGCAGCCGAGCCGCATCGACTACGTCAAGGCCCTGCTGGCGAAGGATGGCGGCAGCAACGGCAGCCTGCTGGGGCGCCTGGGTGAGAAGTTCCGCCTGCAGGCGTTCCTGTTCGACAACCCGCAGGGCGTGCGGTCGCTGGAGTTGGCCCCCGGGGGCACCGGCTTGGACGGCCGACACCTGGCCGGGCAGTTGACCACGCAGGGCAAGGTCACCGCCATCGGGGCGGCCTTGGGGGACCTGGGCCGCCGCTACGCTACCGGCAACCTCGGCGGCCTGATCGTGCTGAGCGACTTCTGCCAGAACACCGGACCGCCGGCCGTCGAGGCGGCCAAGCGGTTGGGAGTGCCCGTCTACACCGTGGGCGTGGGCGCCACGACCGCGGTCGACGTGGCCGCCGAGGTGCAAGCCCCGGTCTACGTGCAGAAGGACGAGCGGGCGACCGTCGAAGTGACGCTCCGCCAGCAGGGACTGGACGGCCAGACCGTACACGTCCGCCTGGACGCCGAGCCGCTGGGCGGCCTGCAAGGCACGCCCGGCGCACAGGTAGCCCTGGGCCGCAAGGACGTCCCGCTGACGGCCGCGGTGCAGACGGTCGAGTTCCCATACGTGCCGGACAAGGCCGGCCGCTTCGAGCTGGTGGCCGAGGTGGATCCCGTCCCCGGCGAGGTCGTCCGCGAGAACAACCGCGCCCAGCGCGAGATCACCGTGCTGGACGACTTCCTGCGGCTGTTGTACATCGAGTACGAGCCGACCTGGGAGTGGCGCTTCATCAAGGAGGTGTTCTACCGCGACAAGCTGGTGGGGCTGAAGGGCTTCCGCACCTTCCTGCACTCCTCGGACCCCCGCGTGCGCAAGACCAACGAGCTGTTCCTGCCGAGCATGGCGGGCTCGCGGGCCGACTTCTTCGCGCACGACGTGATCTTCGTGGGCGACATGCCCGCCTCCGCGCTGAGCCCCCGCTTCTGCGAGCTCACGAAGGAGTTCGTCCGCGATTTCGGCGGCGGCTTGGTGGTGTTGGCGGGGCCGCGGTTCGGCGTCGGGCAATTGGCCGAGACCCCGCTGGGCGAGTTGCTGCCGGTGAAGATCGAGGCGGGGGCGGGCCCGGACGACCGCCGCCCGTTCAACCTCCGCCTGACCGCCATGGCCGAGGCGTATGAATTCATGCAACTGGGGACCTCGCGGCGCGAGACGGAGCAGGCGTGGGCCAACCTGGGCGAGTTGCCCTGGTTCCAGCCCGTCCGCCGCGTTCACCCCCAGGCCGTCGTGCTGGCCGAGCACCCCACGCGCACTTGCGTGGACGGCAAGCAGAAGCAGCCGCTGATCGCGGTGCGGCCCTACGGCCGGGGCGAGGTCATCTACCTGGGCTTCGACGAGACCTGGCGGCTGCGGCGGCTGCACGGCGAGAAATACTACCGGCAATTCTGGGGACAGATGATCCAACGCTTGGCCTTGAATCACGCCTTGGGCAGCCAGAAACGGTTCGTCGTACAGACCGACCGCCGCCACTACCAGCCCGACGAGCCGGTGATCGTCAGCGTCGAGGCCTACAATGCCGACTTCGTGCCCCTGACGGAAAACGACCTGCCGAACCACAAGCTGCAGGGTGAGCTTTGGCTGCCGGCCGGGCAGGGCGAGTCGCAACACGGCGTCGAGCGGCTCACCCTGACGCAGACCCGCAAGGGCGTCTTCGAGACCCGCTTCACCGTCTTCACGCCGGGCGAACACCGCATCCGCGTCACCGACCCGATCAGCAAGAATCCCGTCGAGTGGACGTTCCAGGTGACCGGCACGCCGGTGGAGCGACAGCGGGCCGTCCGCAACGTGGCCCTGCAACAGGAACTGGCCGCCTCGACCGGCGGGCGGAGCTTCGAGCTGAAGAACGCCTGGGACCTCGTCGATCAGCTCCAGCCCGCCGCCAAGACCGAAACGACGGTCGAAGTGCTCTCGCTGGCCAGCACCTGGCTGAGCTTCGTCCTGGTTGCCGGACTCCTCTTGGGGGAATGGCTCATTCGGAAGTGGGAAAACTTGGCATGACAGCCCGGGAAGCCACATGAATCGACTCACCGATATCCACCGTCGGCTGCTGCGGCTGGGGCGGACCCGGAACCGTTTTCGCCGGGCGACCGCCTACTCTGCGGTAGTCAGCGCGTTGTTGGCGGCGCTGGCCGTCGCCTTTCCGATCGACTGGTACTTCCAGCGGAGCATGGACTTCTGGCAGCGGCTGTTCCTGCTGGCGCTGTGCGCGGCGGTGACGATCTGGGCCTTTCGCCGCTTCGCCCGGCCGTGGCTCCGCGGCCACGAGAGCGAGCTGGACCTGGCGCTGATGGTCGAGCGGCAGGAACACGTCGACAGCGACCTGGTGGCCGCGCTGGAGTTCGAGTGGCCCGAGGCCCCCACCTGGGGCTCCGTGCAGTTGGAAGAGGCGGTGATCGAGCAGGTCGCGGTGCAGGGGTCGCGGTTCAGGATCATGGAGAACCTCCCGCGGCGCGAGCTCAAACGGCGGACGAAAGTGCTGGCCGCGGCGGTGGCGGTGTGGGTCGTGCTGGTGCTGCTGGTGCCGGCGCACGTGGCCGTGTTCCTGCGGCGGCTGCTGCTCAGCTCCGAGCACTATCCCACGCGAACGCACATCGACGCCATCACGGTCGCCAGCCAGCCGGTCGAGCCGGCCGCGTGGGGCCGCAAACCGATCCGGCTGCGCTACGGCCAGCCGGTAGCCTTCACGGTCCACGGCTCGGACGAGCTGCCGGCCGAGGGAACGGTCGACCTGGTGGCCCGGCAGGGCGGGCTGCACGCCTCGGTCTTGCTCCAGCCGGTCGCAGACCAGCCGGGGACGTACGCCGGGCAGTTGCCGCGGCTGGTGGACGACGTGCGTTGCCAGCTCTATCTGGGCGACGCCTGGACCGATCCCGGCGATGTGCTGTGCACGCAGTTGCCCGTCATCGAGCTGGAGGCCGAGTACCTGCCCCCCGCCTACGCCAGCCGCAACGGCAACCAGCCCGTGGCCGTCGCCCGCGGCATGCGGCAGTTTTCGGTCCTGGAGGGGTCGGAGGTCCGCATGAAGGTCCGCGCGGACAAGGTGCTCAAGGAAGTCGTCTTGACGCTGGACGACAAGCCGTTCCAGCTCGTGCGGGACGAGTCTTCCGACCCGACCTCGCAGCTTTGGGTAACCGGCGAGGAAGAAACGCCGCTGGGCTGCGTGTTGCAGCCGACCCGTTATTCAGTGCAGGTTACCGATTTCGAGGAGCAGCAGCTCGAGCGGCCGCTGGAGGGCGTCATCCGCGTGCAGCCCGACCTGCCCCCGCAGGTGGCAAATCCCAAAACGCAAACGCCGGTCGTCGTGCCGGCCGGCCGCCCGACGATCTACTACGGCGCTAAAGATGATTACGCGCTGGCGAGAATCTGGATGAGCTGCGAGATCAGCCACGGCCAGCCGGGCAGCCGGGGGAGCGAATCCAACGGCGGCACGAGCAGGACCGTGGAAGTGCCGGTCTACGACTTGCCGGCCGGAGAGACGCCCCAGCGCCTGATCTCGGGCGAATTCCCCTTGAACTTCGCCCCGCTGGGCGTCGTCAAGGGGGATACGGTGAAAGTGACGGTCTGGGCCAAGGACTTCCGCGGCCGCCGCGAGGGCAAGGCGTCCTCGTCCGAGCCGCTGGTGTTCCAGGTCACCGATGAGCTGGGTGTGCTGGCCCACCTGGCCGAGGCCGACAAGCTCACGGCCGGCGAGTTGAAAACCATGGTGGAAAAGGAACTGGGAATCGGACAGTCCCGATAAGGCGTCTTACGCACGTAACGCGAGAGATTCCAAAAGCCCCCGGATCGCATCCGGGGGGGCCCGAATAAGGAGTTTTCCCATGAAGGCGATGCGCGGCTTCCTGGCGGCAGGATGTGTGTTGGGGCTCGCGGGGGCGCTGTGGGCCCAGATATTGCCGGTCGAGCAGGCCCGGCGACAACAGCAAATGCAGCAGCAGGTCCGCGCCATGGCGCGGCAGTTGGTCGGCGGCGTGCTGGACGTGCAGCTCCAGCAACTTCGCGAGAACGGTCTCGCCAAGCATCCCTGGTACGGCGAGATCCGCGGCATGCGCGAGCACCTCGACGAGATGATCGATGCCGAAATGCCCCAGGTGATCGCGCTGTTGGCGAAGATCGACACGGCCGCGGAAGGGGACCGGGACAAGGCCTTTCGGGCGGCGCGCGAGAAGAGCCGGCAGATCGTGGTGCGGTTGCTGATCGAGCGGCAGACCCTGCTCCGCCGGCTGAAGATCGCGGAGATGGCCGCCCAGGTGCAGCAGCTTATCGAGCTGCAGACGAAGGTGCTGGTGGCCACCGAGATGCTTCCCGAGCAGCCCACGGCCCGCCGCCAGGCCCTCAACGTCACGGCGATCGAAGACCAGCGCGACGTGAAAGTGACCTTCGGCCAATTCAAGGTGACCCTGGGCGACGTGAGCCGCTGGACCGGCATGGTGGGAGAGGAGGCCGCGGCGGGACTGCGGATCCTGGGAGAGCAGCGCCTGGACGAGCATCTCGGCAAGGCCGAAGCGCACCTGGCCAGCGCCGCCTTCCCCGACGCCGCGACCAGCCAGAAGGCCGTCATCCACGGCCTGCAAGCCCTCCTGGCCGAGATGCGCCGCGCCCAGAAGCTCGCCGAGGCCGACGCCAATGCGCTGGCCCGCAGAATCCATGACCTCATGGAAAAGCAGGAGGAGACCCGCAAGTCGACCGCCGAGAGCAAGCTGGAGAAGCCGGAAGAGGTGGAGAAGCTCGTGGGGCAGGAGACGGAGGTCCGCAAGGAGATTGCCGATCTGAGTGACGCCGCCCGCGAGAAGCCCGAGATCACCGCCCCGCTGGAGCAGGCGCAGAAGGCGGCCCAAGAGGCCGCAGCCAAACTGTTCGAGCAAAAGCAGCCTGAGGCCGTCGCCAAGCAGGAGAACGTGCTGAAGGCCCTCGAGCAGGCCGCCCAGCAGGCGGAGCGCAATCAGGCCGAGGCCGCCCAGCACAGCCCGGACGAGATGGAAAAACTCATCGCCGACCTGGAAGCCGCGGCCAAGGACCTGGAGAAGGCCGCTGCGGACCAGAGCCAAGCCTCGCAGGCCGCGCAGGAGAAGCCGGCCCAGGCCAAGGCCCAGGAGCAGCAAGTGGCCCAGGAGCTGCAGAAGGTCCCGCAGAACCGCAATCTGCCCCAGCCCGTCCAGAGCAGCGTGGAAGCCGCGCAGCACGCCGCGGAGCACGCTGCCGGCGAGATGCAGAGTTCGCCGCCGGACCGCCAGCAGGCGACCCAGGCTGCCGAGCAGGCAATCGAGCACGCACGTTCCGAGACCGCGGCCGCCCTGGCCGACGCCAAGCGGGAAAGCCTGGCGGACAAGATCGACCAGCTCGCCCGCGCCGCCGCCACCCTGGACCAGGCCGCCGAGGCCGAAAGGCAGATCGCCAAGGAAAGCAAAGAGAGTGCCGAGAAGCAAGGCATGACCGCGGAGCAGGCCAAGGGGCTCAGCCAGGAGCAGAAAGACATCTCCAAGACGGCTGCCAACGTGGCCGAGGCCGTCAAGAACGCCGCGCCCCAGGCCGCCGAAACGCTGC
>Ga0326727_10014008_pt1 | contig 17613 bp, 18 predicted proteins | sample MB2enrmetagenome_FD_207643 | JGI IMG/M metagenome (GOLD analysis project Ga0326727, IMG submission 207643) | Lab enriched peat soil microbial communities from McLean, Ithaca, NY, United States - MB29MY | ecosystem: Environmental > Terrestrial > Soil > Wetlands > Peat | place: USA: New York...
GGTCGTTTTATTGACCCTTTGACGCCTTACCGCCTGCCTGTTATAATCTCGCTCGGACATGGTTCCTTCTCCTTTCTGTTATGTTGTCTTGCCTATTCAACTTTAACAGATCGAGAATACCATGTCCCCCTCTTGCTTATAGTAAGCTGTATTTGTCTTTCGGTTTGTCTGTACCGGATGGAATACCAACGGGTATAACACTCAAAGGGATAACACCCCCAGGTATGTCGAGTACCGAACGCACATGATTCATCCTGTCCGCATGGGGGAATGCTGCTGTCCACAGACCGCCTAGCCCCAGTGCCTCTATCGCGAGCAGGATACTCCCCAGCCAGTGATGCATCGATTACGGCGAAGTCCTTGTTTTTTTTATGAGCCTTATCGACCTCCGTGCAAACGATGATCGCCGCCCCCGCCTTGATGAGCATCTTTGCATAGGGAAGGCCTTCAGCAAGCGTGTCCAGTTTTTTCCTGTCCGTTACGACCACGAAGGACCAAGGCTGCATGTTGACCGCGGTCGGTGTGGCCATTCCCGCCCCGACGATCCGATCCAGATCGGACTTGCTTACCGGCCCACCGGTAAAATCCCTGACACTCTTTCTTGAGTGGATTATAGAAAATATGTCTTTCATGTCTGATCCTCCTTTGCATATGCCATTCCAATTTTCGCTATCGGCATCTACCCAATCCTCTCCCCCCCAGATCATACCATGCCTGCTCCGCACCTTCCAGATGATCCAATTTCCGGTGGCCTCTCGCCCGATAAACTTCCGGCGAGGCAGGTATGCCGTGCCATGATGGTGGGATATTTGCCGGTTCAGCCACGTAAGCTTCTGCCTTCTGGCTGCTTGTCTAATAGTGAGCGGATCAAACGTATTATGGGTTGAATAGAGCTTATCAAGCCCCTCTATGATATGTTTGTCAGATTTTTTTGTCCGCTGCTGGAATTCCGTTCCTATTTCACTTCAAAAGGCGTGCGATTGGATTCACACCGGTCGATGGCCATTTATTGTATGACCCGATGGCGATACCTGTGCCACATGTCGGGCAGGAGTTCTGCCTTTCTTTGATTGCAAGCAGGTCAAATATTCTTTAGAACCCATACATTACAGCCCGCAATTCGTCCATATAAGGCGCCAAGTCTTGACTTCCGCTATAAAAGGTATAGAGGGAAAAGGATGAAAGGGGAGCAGGAAGGCCCACGATATGAAATTCAGTACATGCATGGGGTTGGTAATAATTTTGCTGTCAGTCATGATTTTATCCGCTTGCGGTGGAGATGCGGGCGATGAAGATTCCGGCCCGATCTTTAGCATCTCGGGAACCGTGACCCTGAACGGTAAGCCCTTGCCTGGTGTCACTATCGCATTGGGCGGTGCAAGTTCTGCCACTACCACGACCGATGCGAATGGCAACTATACATTTACGGGGCTTGAAAACTGGGCATATACGGTCACACCGAGCTTGGCAGGATATACTTTTAGCCCTTCCAGCATACCCATCTTGATCATCGTGGCAAGTTCCAAAGGAAACAACTTCACCGCTACAGCGGACGCAAGCCCCACCTATAGTATTTCAGGCACAGTCAGTGGCACCAATACGGTACCGGTTACGATGACTTTGACCGGTGACAGCAACAGAAGTACAACAACCGATAATGAAGGCAATTACCGTTTTCCAAACCTTGTAAACGGAAGTTATACGGTTACTCCGTCTCTCGACGGTTATACCTTTACTCCTGCCAGCATATCATTGACCGTGAATAATGCGGATATCACGGGACAGGATTTAAAGTCATATGATCTATCAAAAACCCAATAAGTGAAAAATACTAGAAAAGCCGAAAAGAGGTTGCCCATGCATCCTGTCAAACAAAAAGCACATGATCTGGGAGTGGATGACGTTGCATTTCTTAATCTGAGGGAATATTCCAGCCCACGCTCTCCGGACCCTAGAAATTATCTAAGCAGTGCCAGAAGTTTGGTTGTATATCTCCTTAGAGAACTGCCTGGCGGATATATGAATCAATCATTTATTAGAATGCATTCCCTCGGAGGAACCGATCACGCAGACGATTACATAGGATACAACCTTGCCCGTTTTATCGAGGATAAATATGATGAAGAGACCATCACCATACCAGGTCACAGACCCTTCGAGATTAATGAGGATTCATGGAGGTCCATCATCGGTCCGATTTCCCTGAGGCATGCAGCAGCCCAATGCGGACTCGGCATCCTGGGGGAAAATGGTGTTGTCGTAAATCTGACGTGGGGTTCCATGATACGGATAGGGGCGATTCTCACCAGCATCGATCTAGATTCCGATAAGCCCATGGACTACAAACCGTGTGAGTCGTGCAGTTATCCTTGCGACAAGATGTGTCCATCCGGTGCAATAAGGATTGAAGGAGGACAAACTATTGTCGATCAGGCTAAATGTACAAAGTACAGTCAGCCGTATGATGTTGGTAACTATACTCGGTTTTTGATTAAACAAATTGAGGCCGATGATAAGAAGAAAGTAGAGATGCTGCTGACGCCCCTCTGGTTTAACCTGTTCATGGCCAGCATGGGGTATATGTATTATAGCTGTATTGAATGCACGAGGGGTTGTCCGGGGACTCGTCTCAAGAAGGAATATGCCTTTCCGGAACCAAAACGACGTGTTGCCTCAAGATTGTCCGACATTATTTAGTGGTATCGTATCCATTAGGAAGTAACGCTGTCGAGGTCTGATTCCCATATCCTTAGGTTTTATTTTGGAACTTCTTATGTTTTCGTGCTTTCGCTGGTTGCTCGTAACAACAAAGACATAAAAACCTAACACGTGTGAAATCATGGAGCGAAGATTCTCGAACTAAACAATTTCTTCCTACTTCCTGTGTTGTTGTTTTTCAAATTTCACTATATACAAAAAAGTTCAATCCGTAATAATTAAAAAGGTAGAGTTCAAGCTCAACATATTGCGCCTCTGTCAGGGTAAGCCATCTCTAATAACTTGAATATCAGTCAGAGGCAGTTATGCAGAAAAGTATATTCATAACAGGTGCTGCATCCGCAATTGGGAAGGCAACGGCAATGTTGTTTGCCGATAAAGACTGGTTTGTCGGGATAGCAGATATAAATGAAGCCGGGTTGGAAACACTCAAAAGAAATATGGATGGTAAGATAGGGTTCGTGCGACATCTTGATGTAACAGATGCGGACAGGGTAGCCGCTGTGCTAAGCGAATTCGCTCAGGCAACTGGCGGGAAAATCGATGTATTGTTCAATGACGCTGGAGTACTCCGCATCCATCCTTTTGAAGATATATCGCTGGAGAATCATCACGCAATTCTCGAGGTCAATGCCAAAGGGGTCCTTAACTGCACCTATCATGCCTTTCCATATCTAAAGAACACTTCCGGGTCACGAGTAATCAACATGGCGTCTGTTGCTTCGGTCTATGCAACTGCACATAAAGCTACTTACTCTGCATCGAAGTTCTGGGTAAGGGGGTTTACAGAGGCATTGAATATTGGAAGGGAACAATACGGAATTCATGTGTGCGACATCATGCCTAATTTTGTTAATACACCGATGGTGCAACAGAACCCGGATAGGCTGGTTGACAATGTGGGGGTTTTTCTAACTGCCGAGGATGTCGCGAGAACGGTATGGAAGGCCGTGAACGGCCATCGTATCCACTGGCTGGTAGATCGTCCTGCAATGAGGTTGCTGCATAATTTGCAAGGTTTTACCTTACTCATTGGGAAGATTTATCATGAAGAAGTTGGCAGGCTACTAGTGACCGGTCATTATATTCAGCAATGGAGGTCGATCTGCGCGCAGGGCTGTTTCTAAAAAGGGGCATACTTATATAACAATACAGCCCTTGCTCTTCGAATTCGCACGATGAAAGAAATTCGTTAGAATTCCATGGCTAAAAAGGGTATGATTTCCAGCAGTGTCAGCAATATCGGACAGGGGAAAATATTATTGATAAAGGAGAGAGCACTATGAAGACAAGCAAGAAATTTCTGGTTGGAATTGAGATTCTAGTTGTCATAATACTTATTCTTACGGCTATTAACATTTTTCAAAATGGTATCAGCGGATGGGATGGAAGAACCGTGGAACAGATCCTGGGTGTATCTCCAGAAAAGGCAACCGTGGCCGATATTGAGAAACTCTCGAAGTCTGAAGTCATGGACCTCTTTCATGCTGCTTCTGCACCGGAATTTACGAGCGTCAAGGGAGAATACAAGGCCAAAGCTCTCCCGCTTGGCATCATGGCGCCGATTGTACCACTGTATACAAAATATATTCTCGGTCCAGGCGATTGGAAAGGGGAGGCCTTCTATCCTTTCGAGAAGGATAGCGGATGGGGGTATAATCTTTGGGAGATAAAGGAAAACGGTCAACCAAAGATCATTCGCACCGTCAAAATGAGAACTTTCATTGGGAAATCACGGCTAGATAACAAGGAATCATTCCAGCTCGACTATAGTCCATTCAATGGAGGTGTTGATTACTATATGAAAGATGAGGCACGGCGGATAAACGACAGGCTTTATATATGCATGGGGATGGTCATACCCGTGGGGCATCGGTTTAATCCGGCAGCCTTCGTGATGTATAATCCAACTCCCTGGGTCGGACCAGACAAGACCCAATAAGTTCTATCCTGAATTACATCTGTAAAGAATTGAGGTGAGGATGGTATGGATAAAAATCTGCTTGAAGGAACAAGGCCGGGAATATCTGGCAAGGACGGCACATATGATTTGCCCATACTCTACTATCGGGACAATACCGCCCTGGCCACTTTTACTGCAGATACAAGGAAAGTCAGGGAATTTTTACCGTCAGAAAATCTGTACCCGATACCTTTGACCCCGGGTCGATGTTTGATCAGCTTGGCTATGTTTAATTACATTCATACGACCATTGGACCATACGGCGAATTGGCGTTCGCAATTCCCGTCATGCACAAAAAGAACCCGCGCACTCCTATCCCAGCCTTACGGCAGTCTTCGGATCCAAGATTTGGCATGTGGATATGCCATTTACCCGTCACGAGTCAGATAGCGCTGAGAGCGGGCAGGGATGAATGGAACTACCCAAAATTTATCAGCGACATGACATTCGAAATAAACGACCGCTATATGGAGTGTGATCTGGCATCTGAGGGTAAGAAGATCATAGATTTAAGGGTTGAGAATAAGGGATTCATTATGAGAGAAAACCGTCCGTTGGTATCATTTACGATCCAAGATGGAAGTCTTGTGAGGTGTCTGATGAGCACCCGATCTGTATTGGCTCAGAAAATCTGGCCGGGGGATTCCTTCCTAAAAGTATATCCTGGTCATCCTATGTCGAACGACTGGTTGGCATTGGATCCCTCGGAGAAACCTATCTTGACCCAAAACTATTATGAGCGCTTTTTAGTTCTACCAAGAGGAACGATTGTTGAACATGGGACAAAGGAGTGGAATGGGTATAATTTCACTAATAACGGGCGAGATGGTAGGCATACAACAACATATGACAATGTGATAATAAATGCTGAACGATAAAGTCTAATATATAATAGGAGATTAAATATTAAGGAGAAAAAGAACTCACAGTCTATTACCTCACCAAACTAATTTAGATGTGAGTAGAAACGTTTAATTTAAATCACTTTCTTCAACCTTTTTTGCAATACATCTTAACAGATGTGAGGCTTTATTTTTGATGTAAGGATAATCCGCAAAAAGTGAAAGGAACGTAATGAATAGGTCATGATTGCAAAAGAATCAAATTGACAACAAGTTTCTCAATAAGAGACCTTTGAATTTTTCAAATTTGATTGACATTTATTTTCATGTCCCGATTTTTGGAAAATCAGGACAACGGTTTTAAAATGACTGGTTGATGATGATTTGACTATAAGATTGATAAGGGTTGGCATATTCAGCGTAATTTTTAGTGAACTGGAAAATGTCAAAGAAAGGGCTGTGATCATGTCGGAGAATGATATAGTCGAATTGAGCCTGCCATTATCAAACACCACCTCGAACGACTTTTTTAGCGACAAACCAACCCTGGACGAGCTCTAGAGGCGATACATAAAACGTATACTGGAATCCACGGGGGGCAGAGTTGGGGGATCCGGCGGCTCTGCATCGATATTGGGTGTGAAACGTCCCACGCTGTATTCGTGGATGCGACAATTGGGAATGACCAAATGATCATCTATAGAAATAAATACCAGCGTTGAGACTTATAGTTGATATGGGACATAAAACGGCTTTGCCAATGCTTTTATGAATTCGTTTGGAAAATAAAGTGGAATATGATGTGGACAAATATGAAGATAACAGATTATTTTGAGAGGACAGAAGGAGTCGGTGTCCTTGCCACTGCAGATGCCAATGGAAAGGTCGATGCCGCCATCTATGGGCGACCGCATTTTTCCGATGACGATATCGTTGCGTTTATCGCCGCCAAGAAATTGACCCATGCGAATCTTCAGTCCAACCCCATGCAGTTTATCTTTTTAAGGAGAAGGATCGATATGAAAGCCGGAGGCTCTACCTCACCAAGATCCGTAAGGAGAAAGACAGTCCATTAATTGAAGAGATCCGCAGGAAAAGATATCCCGAAGTGGAGGGAAAATACATAACGGGTTCCAAATATCTGGTATATTGTCACCTGGATAAGATTCTACCGTTGATTGGCGAAGAACATTGAGACATGAATGGCTGAATCATGCATCGGATCCGTATTGGCATAAGCACCTGTCTGCTGGGCGAGCACGTTAGGTACAACGGTGGGCACGTGCTGGACCGTTTTTTAGGGGACACGTTGGGCAGGTACGTCGAATATGTGCCCGTTTGTCCCGAGGTGGAATGTGGTTTTGGCATACCTCGAGAAACATTCCGACTTGTTGGTGATCCGAAACGGCCACGGCTGGTAACGAGCCACTTGGGTGTGGATCATACTGATCGTATGGAAGCCTGGGCTCGGCAGCGCGTCACTGAACTTGAGCGTGAGCATCTCTGCGGTTTCATTTTTAAAAGTGACTCCCCGTCCAGCGGGATGGAGCGTGTGAAGGTTTACGGCCACAGGGGCGTCCCTCAAAAAGTCGGAGTGGGAGTTTTTGCCCGCATCTTCATGGAACATTTTCCGCTGACCCCCGTCGAGGAGGACGGACGACTCCATGACCCGCTCCTGCGGGAGAATTTTATTGAACGCATATTCACCTTAAGACGCTACCGGGAAATTATGGTAGAGAAGAAGCGTATACGGAGTCTCATGGATTTTCACACTAGGAACAAGCTGTTGCTCATGGCGCACAGTCCCAAGCACCTGAAAGGGATGGGTCATCTCGTGGCGCATGCGAAGGAATTCTCGGATAAGGATCTGATTGACCAATATGAGAAACTTTTGATGGAGGCTATGTCCCTGAAGCCGTCAGCAGCGAAGCATACCAATGTTCTGAACCACATAATGGGCTACTTCAAGAAGAACCTATCTGCAGATGAAAAGCAGGAGCTTCAAGAAATTATCGATGAATATCGCCGAGGAATCATCCCCCTGATTGTGCCGGTGACGCTCTTTAACCACTACGCGAGTAAATACAGAGAACCCTACCTGAAAGAGCAGATCTATCTCAAGCCGCATCCCCTGGAACTGCAGCTCCGGAATCATGTATAAGCAAGGACCTCACACTGGTTGGGGACCGTTGTTTATGATTATCTAGTATCTTGAAAGGAGGATTTTATGAGACTTAAGAACAAATCGGCAATTATTACAGGTGCTGCCAGTGGTATTGGAAAAGATATTGCGATCGTTTTTGCCCGTGAGGGAGCAAGGGTAGCAATCGCAGATCTCGATCAAGGGGCTGCAGATGTTACGGCAAAAGGAATTACAATGGCAGGAGGCTCTGCGATGGCTATCACCATGGATGTTAGCAGCGAGCAGGCTGTGAACGATGGCGTCCGAGCGGTGGTTACCAAGTTTGGCGGCGTCGACATCCTCGTGAGCAATGCCGGCATTCAGATCGTTTCCCCCGTCGAGGAGTTCAGCTATGAGGATTGGAAGAAAATGCTGGCGATTCACCTCGACGGTGCATTCCTGACGACACGGGCCTGCCTTCCGCATATGTACAGATCTGGCCGTGGCGGCAGTATCATCTACATGGGTTCGGTGCACTCAAAGGAGGCTTCGGTGCTTAAAGCGCCTTACGTGACTGCAAAACACGGTCTGATCGGGCTCGCCAGAGTTGTCGCCAAAGAAGGTGCTAAACACGGTATTCGCACCAACGTAATCTGCCCTGGTTTCGTACGCACGCCTCTCGTCGATAAGCAAATTCCCGAGCAAGCGAAAGAACTGGGCATTTCTGAGGAGGACGTCATCAAGAACGTGATGCTGAAGGGTACAGTCGACGGAGAATTTACTACCGTTGAAGATGTGGCCGAGGCTGCGTTGTTTTTTGCTGCTTTTCCCTCCAATGCGTTGACGGGCCAATCGTTGGTCGTTAGCCACGGCTGGTTTATGGAGTAGAAATAAATAATTCGTTTAATAAAAATTGAAGAGATATGCTAAGAACGAAGGAAAATAAAAGAATCCAAAGAAAGCCAGAATGTTGTGATGCTGGTATCACTGACATATCCAATAGTTCTATGAACAGGGTATCTGCTTATAAGAAAAGCAGGAGTGAATCTAAAATGGCATCGGATAAGGCTTTTGAAAGAATCAGTAAGTCTTTTCGAGCCTCGGGAAAACAACTAAAAAAGTAAAGCGTGAATACAACTTTTTAAGAAATACTTTCATGTGGTATCCGAACATCAAGACTGGTCAAGAATTAGAGGGTTACAAAAAATGGGCCAGAGAGTCTGGTGCAAAGACATCGCAGTCGCCATATAACCTGTTATACGCACCTGAAGGAGGGCAGACAGGCAGGAGCGATTCTTTTTTGATATAGCGCATTGAGAATATCGTGTCACAGAGTTAGGATTCCGAGGCCGAAATGCCGCTTGCGAATGTAAATGGAACCATGATCAACTATTAGGTTGACGGCCACGAGAATAGGGAAGTAGTGATGTTCTCTAATTCTCTGGCTGCTGACCTTTCCATGTGGAAGTTTCAGGTGCCCTTACTGACTGGGGCTGGCTACAGGGTGCTTCGATATGATAACCGTGGCCACGGGCAATCTGCATCTTCGCCAGGACCTTATTCCATTGAAGGGCTTACCTTAGACGCTTTGGAATTGATGAATTTCCTAGGGTTGGAGAAGGTTCATTTTTGCGGCCTTTCCCTGGGGGGAATGATCGGCCAAATGTTTGGTGCCCGCTATGGCGATCGCTTGTGCTCTCTAATCCTTTGTGACACGACATCTTACATGCCTTTTCCAGAAATTTGGGATGAACGCATCGAAATAGCCCGGAAGCACGGCATGGAAGAATTGGTCGATGCTACAATTGACCGCTGGTTTACAAAGACCGGTCAGGAACACCTGCGGATAGAGGTTGAAAATATCCGTGAGATGATCCTGAATACGTCCATAGACGGATACTGTGGATGCTGTTCAGCTATCCGTGAGTTGGACCTGCGTTTGGCTATTACTGGTATCCCGATCCAGACACTCATTGTGGTTGGTGAACAGGACATGGGCACACCTGTATCGGAAGCGGAATTCATTAAGGAACGGATTGCATCATCCTCATTAAGGATCGTTCCTGACGCCGCCCATTTTGTGAATGTGGAACAGGCCAGTATCTTTAATGTCGCCATCCTGGAATTCTTGTGGAAGAACTCGTGTGGTGAAAGGTGAAGCTGTGATTCATCGTGATGTAACTTCCTGATCTGTTGCAAAGCATCGGTGTCAACCTATGCCGCGAGCGGAAAGAAAATATTATAATTCGTCTCTTCTGAAAAACTATGGAACTAATCTTAATCAGGCATGGTGAAACCATCTGGAATAAGGAAGGCAGGGTTCAGGGCTCCAGTGACATAGATCTGAATGATGTCGGTTTCCATCAAGTCCAGCAACTTGCCCTGTCCCTTAGAGATCACCATATCCATTCAATCTATTCCAGTCCCTTGATGAGGGCCAAGAAAACGGCCGAGATCATCAACCAATATCACAATGCCCCAATTTGCCTGGAATCAGACCTGATGGAAATGGACCAAGGGGATTTTGAAGGTCTTACCTATCAAGAGCTGATGGCCTGTGAAAAAGAATTCCTTGTGAAATGGATATCTGATCCAGCTAGTGTAAGGATGCCCAATGGTGAATCGTTACATGAACTGCAATCGCGGGCATGGAAGGTAATCGAAGGCATCATCATCAAACCCGATAATGCCTTATGCGTTTCACACAGCTTCACTATTGCTTCCATCCTCTGCAAGATCAAAAATATCAGGCTTTCAGAATTCAGATCAGTCCATGTCGACACAGCTTCCAAGACCATCGTCAAATTCGAAAATGGATCGGCTTCTATAAAATGCCTTAATGACCGGACCCACTTGAAGGCGGATGGACCTAACAAACCAAAGCTGAACAAATAGGATGGTTCCTATGAAACCAAGGAACAACCCTGAAGCCGTCTTGAGACTCGCCTGGCAGTTCATGGAAAGCCGAATACTTCTGTCTGCGGCCGAGATGAACCTCTTCACCTTTCTGGACGGTGTACCGTCAACTGCCAAAGACCTTTCAGGGAAACTGAATGCCGATCTGCGAGGCATGACCATTCTCCTTGATGCCCTGGTGGCAATGGGCTTGCTTTCCAAAAAGGAAGGCATGTATCTATCCGCGCCCGATGTTGCCCCATTCCTTGCCGATAAGAGTCCCCGGTCGGTCCTGCCGATGGTGCTCCATGCGGCCCACCTGTGGAAGAGCTGGTCTAAACTGACTCCCATAGTCAAGGGGGCCCGTTTGAACAAGACCCCGGCCCCTTCTGCTCGTGATGCTGATGAACTGAGCGCCTTCATCGGGGCCATGCACGTGGTGGGGATGCCCCTGGCGCAGAGAATCGTGACGGCTGTCCAGCCTGGCCCGGCCCGGAACTTGATTGACGTGGGCGGTGCCTCTGGCACTTACACCGTCGCTTTTCTCAAGGCCGCCCCGGAAATGAAGGCAACTCTTTTCGACAGGCCTGCAGTTATCCAGATAGCCCGCGAGCGCATCGCCGAAGAGCGTTTGCAGGACCGAGTCCGTCTCGTGGCAGGGGATTTTTATGAGGACGAACTGCCCGGTGGACACGATCTAGCCCTGCTTTCCGCTATTATGCACCAGAACAGCCCCCGGGGAAATGTTGCGTTGTTCCGGAAGGTGCTGCGTGCCATGGTTCCGGGAGGCCGAATCATCATCCGCGATCATGTTATGGAATCCGGCCGCACCGAGCCCAAAGAAGGGGCGATCTTCGCCGTCAACATGCTCGTGAACACGGCAGGGGGCTCGACCTATACATTCAATGAAATCAGGGATTGGCTTGAAGAAGCGGGATTCGCAAGTGTGCGGTTTCTCAAAGCTGGGAAGCACATGGATGCATTGGTCGAAGCCCTCAAACCAGCATGATGCAGTTTGTAAGAAATATGGTTCTGTCCATATTGAAAGGAAAGGATCCAAGACGATGCAATTCACGTTTGCCCACAACAATTTCAATGTCCTTGATTTAGAAAAAAGTCTGGCCTTTTACAAAAAGGCCCTGAAGCTGGTGGAGCATAGACGTGTTGAAGCTCCGGATGGCAGCTTCATTCTTGTTTTTCTGGGCGATGGCCAAACGCCCCACCAGCTTGAACTAACCTGGCTCAAAGACCGTCAAGAGCCTTATAACCTCGGTGATAATGAATTTCACTTGGCCTTCAAAGCGGACAATTTCATGGCTGCCCACGATCATCATGAAAAAATGGGCTGCATCTGTTATGAAAATAAGGCCATGGGCATCTACTTCATCAATGATCCGGATGATTACTGGATCGAAATCATTCCTTTGAAGAGGTAATTTCTTTTCTTCAGGAGAAGATGAAACATGTCTCGTCGATCGGAAAAGCGAACAATGGGGGGCTTTGAGCGGGTTCACTATTCAAGAGGCTCAAGGACGTATGACGGAGATTCATCCATAGTATAGAGGTTTGACAACCGGGATGAAAAATGTTTTTCGCATCAACCACCGTCTTGAACCCGGGCAGTACAGCCTGTCGGAAGTTTTTGCCGATATTCGCACTTGCGATATTCTGACCGCCGTCTTTGCCGACATTGAAGAAATCAATGAGGTCATGGCACAAACCAAGGTGTATGTGGTGGACGGGCCCTTTGAGATGTTCGTAAATAACGATGACGGTTCCATCGCCATTGGCCTGAGACATCTGCGCCGCTCCTCTGATCAAATTCTGTATCTGGATATCATCCATGAGCTTTGCCATGTAAAGCAACACCGTCAGGGGAGGGATCTTTATGATAGGCATAAAGCTTACGTGGATCGAGAAACCGAAATCGAGGCTTACCAGGTAATCGTGCAGGAAGCACGCCGCATCGGTTTGGACGATGACGCCATCTGCGATTATCTTCGCGTGGCCTGGATTACGCCTGAAGAGCACAAGCGGCTGGTCCACAGGCTGGGTGTGGCCGGCAGAATACGAAAAAGTGATTGACGGTGATTGCGGCTATTCGGGACGATGGGTAGAAAAGAGAACATCTATTAAGAGGGAGAGATACCATCGGCATCTTGCTCAGCCCGTCCGCAGGCAACAGACATATTTATGACATCTTGAAAACTTAATGGTATCGGAAACAAGGTAAATAATGACGCAATTTTGACAGAGGGGCGGGTCATGCTTAGTATTGAACAATACCGCTTTGGCGAAGATAACCTTGGCTATCTCATTTATGGAAAGAAAAGGGCGATGGCAGTTGACGGCGGCGCCTGGGAAGATATTCTGGAATTTATATCCCGAAATGATCTGGTCCTCGACTATGTGGCAAACACCCACCTTCATTATGATCATACCACCGGCAACGATGAACTTCTGAAACGGACAAGAGCCGAGTACCTGGAATTTGACGATCTTCCCGATGGCCGGGAAATCTTTCTGGATGCCGGTAAAATCATCGTTATTCGAACACCCGGTCACTCCCTCGAGTCGCTCTGCTTTTATACGGGATCTGCCATGATTACCGGCGATACCCTTTTCAACGGCACCGTAGGCAACTGCTTTTCCGGTGATCTGAAGGCCTTCTTTCTGTCTATCAAGCGTCTCATGGCTTTTCCTCCCGAAACATTGATCTTTGCCGGCCACGATTATTGGATGGATTCACTGGCCCTCGCCGAATACCTGGAACCGGAAAACCCGGATATAGAAGGTTTCCGAGGTTTGTATGATTCCGATCATCTCTGTTCAACCCTGGCAGAAGAATTTAAGGTCAATCCCTATCTCCGGTTCAACACAACCCCAATTATAAACCTTTTGAAAGCACGGAACCTTCCTCACGAAACGGAATGGGAAAGATGGGAGTCCCTCATGTCCATCGATGGACCATGATGAAGATGCGGCGAAAGGCAATAGCGGGACTTTGCACGGCACCTTTAAGATTTTATCGTGGCGGTAAGACTTCAGTTTCTCTGTCGGATGGTTCAAATTTTTCGGCTCATTAAAACAAAGTTCGCCTTGACAGAAGAGTATTCCTCTAATATGCTCGCATACAAGTAAATTGTAGGCAAGCAATATGAAGGCTGATGATGAAACCAGACCATTGCATCTTTTTTCAATTATCCAAGACCAATCAGCTCGCGATTCGCTTTCTGGGGAAGAAGGTTGCGGAGCTGAACATCACGCCCGTTCAGGCCTTGGTCTTGGGTTTTTTAAGCGATGAGGATCAGGTCACCTCAAGCGAGTTGGGAAGACGGACGGATCTGGACAGCGCGACCCTGACGGGAATCCTTGATCGTCTGGAAGCAGCACAACTCATCGAGCGACGGGGCAATCCGGACGACCGGAGATCTATCAAGGTCCACCTGACAAAGCAGGGGAAGACCTTGGCAGACGAGGCAGTCCGGTTGATTGTCGAGGCCAATCAAGAATTTCTGAAAATGTTGACGGAAGGCGAAAAGGGGGAATTGCGGTCCCTGATCCGGAAGATCCGGAATCAGGCAAGCCACGTTTAACACAAGCGTCATCCACGATCAGCGAAAGGAAAAGCAATGGGAACTCTACACAAGACTGGCTGCGTCCTCTGTGCCCAAAACTGTGGTTTGGAGGTCGAGGTAGAGGACAACCGCATCGTTAAGGTGAAGGGTGACAAGGGTAACGTCCGCAGTGGAGGGTACGTCTGCCGGAAGGGGATGAACATTGCCAATCACCAGCATAATGCCGATCGCCTGAAGTACCCCCTCAAGCGGGTAGGGACCGCTTTTGAGCGTATCTCATGGGAGCAGGCCATTGATGAGATTGGTGCGAAGCTCGGGGATATCATCGATCGGCATGGTCCCCGATCCTTTGCCTATGTGGGAGGTGGCGGTCAGGGATGTCACTTTGAGGCGGCTTTCGGAGTCCGTTTGCTGCGGGGGTTGGGATCACGTTACCACTACAGTGCCTTGTGCCAGGAATTTTCAGGCATGTTCTGGGTGATCGGGCGTATGTATGGTCGTCAACCTACCTTTATAGAAATCGATGTAGACGAAACGGATTTCATCTTGGTTTTTGGGTGGAATGGGATGCAGAGCCACCAGATCCCCCAGGCCCCGAAGCACCTCATGCGGATCGCCAAAGATCCGGACAAGCTTCTCGTCGTCATCGATCCGCGCTTGTCCGAAACGGCCAAGATAGCCAACATCCATCTATCCATCCGACCGGGAACGGATGCCCTTCTTCTGCGTGCTATGATCGCAATCATTCTTCAGGAGGGATGGGAAAACAGGGATTACATCGAAAAGCACACTTCGGGTCTAGCGGACATCCGCCCACTCTTCACAGGTTTTGACGTCAGACAGGCCATCAAAACCTGCAACCTCGACTATGACCAGGTCCGTGAAATTTGCCGCCTGTTTGCCACACGGAAGTCCTGCCTGCGATACGACTTGGGGCTGTTGATGAATCGTCACAGTGCCGTATCGTCCCATCTGGCCATAGTACTTGAGGCAATATGCGGGCGGATTGGCGTGCGCGGGGGTAACGTTTTCCATGGTCAACTCATGCCCCTTGGGATCCATTCCGATGAGAGGGATCCTAAGACTTGGCGAACTATGGCCACGAATTTCCCCGCTATCATGGGTTGTTTTCCACCCAATGCCATGCCGGAGGAGATCCTCTCAGACCATCCTGAGCGCCTCCGGGCGGTGATTGTATCTGGGGCACATCCCCTGCGCTCCTATGCGGACACGACGGCTTACGAGGAAGCCTTCAGACGTCTGGATCTCCTCGTGACAGCGGAGCTGGCCATGACGGAGACGGCAGTCCTCTCCCACTATGTCCTTCCCTCACGTTCCGCCTACGAATCTTGGGACGGTACCTTTTTCCCACTGACCTTCCCCGGGATCTACTTCCAGATGCGGCGGCCCATCATTGAACCGGATGGGGAACCGTTGGAGCTGGGGGAGATTCACTTGCGCTTGGCGGACCGTTTGGGACTGATCCCGCCCATCCCTGGCAGTCTCTATAAGGCGGCTGAAGAAGGTCATGCCGCATTCGGTCTTGCCCTCATGGATTATGCCGCCAAAGAACCGAAGGCCATGGGGGTCATGCCTTTCATCCTCGGCAAGACCCTGGGCAAGGTCATGGGTTCCGTGCATCTGGCTGCCCTGTGGGGGATGCTACAGACCGTCCCCAAGTCCTTCCGCAAGGACGCTGCCCGGGCGGGATTCACGCCGGGGATGGGTATGGGGGAGGAACTTTTCCAGAAGATTATGGACCATCCCGAGGGGCTCTGGATCGGCCAGGTCGATCCGGAGGAGAATTTTGCCAGTGTAAGGACCGAGGACGGGAAAATCAACCTCGTGGTCCCGGAGTTCAGAGCCGAACTGGAAAGCCTTGATGCGGAACACGAAGAGGCCGCCCTGGTTCCAGACCCCGCATTTCCACTGGTCCTCATGGCGGGTCGACACTTCAACATGAATGCCAACACGTTGATGCGCAACCCCGTGTGGAACGAAGGCAAGCGCGATTGCACCCTGATGATGCATGCGGAGGACGCACAGTTGCTGGGCATCAGGGACGGACAGACGGTACGGGTAACAACGGAGGCCGGTTCGGTGGAGGTCGAAGTGGAAGTGACGGAAACGGCCCGTAAGGGACATGTGGTCATCCCACACGGCTTTGGCATGGTCTACGACGGAAAGGTCCACGGCGCAAATGTGAACCGACTGACAAAGAATACGAACCGTGACTGGTTGGGGACACCCATGCACCGCTATGTCCCGTGCCGGGTAGAAGCAATTTAGGGATCGGATTATTTTGGCAGAGACCATAAAAAGTAAATTTAATTAGCGGCCCAAAAGGAGGAACTATGACCGAATTGGTCACCATTTCAATCGAAGGCCATGTGGCGGATGTCCGTTTCAACCGTCCCGAAAAATATAATGCCTTAAGCATCGAGATGATCATGGCCATCTCAAACACCCTCAGTAGACTGACCACAGAATCCACAGTCAGGGTCGTCGTGGTCTCCGGCGAAGGAAAGGGGTTTTGCGCTGGTTTGGATTTTGAGAATTTTGCCGCCATGCAATCCAAAGAAGGAATGAAGATTCCTAATCTGGCAGACCGTTATGAGAATCGGATTACAAATATTTTTCAGTATATCGCCTATGGATGGAAGCAGCTTCCCATGCCTGTGATCGCCGCTATTCACGGGGTGGCAATAGGCGGTGGCTGCCAGATCGCGCTGGGGGCCGATATCCGTTTATGCACGCCCGGTGCCAAGCTTTCCATAATGGAAATGAACTGGGGGTTGATTCCCGACATGAGCGCTTCCCAGACTCTCCGTGACCTAGTGTCCATTGATGTGGCCAAGGAGCTGATCTTCACCGGGAAATTCATCAGTGGCGAGGAGGCCGCCCGACTGAAACTGGTCACTCGAGTCTGTGAAAAACCATACGAGGAGGCCATGGTCTTGGCTAAGGAAATTGCCTCAAAAAATCCGGATGCCATACGTGCAGCGAAAAAGCTTTTGAATGAAGTATGGCATGGGGATCCGGCCCGGGGATTGTTGATGGAATCCGAATTAGAGATGACATTGTTCATGACTCCGAATCAACTGGAAGCCATTTCCGCAAACTTTGCCAAGCGCACGCCGATATTTAAGGATCCTTCGTGACTTGATTCTGGCGTAAAAAGGTGCAAACGGATCGCCAAAATATTTTTTATCTGGGCATAGGTTCAATTAAGCAGATATAACGTAACCATCTTGACAGTGGTGGATCAGCCCGGCAAAGGATGCGTTTCATGAAGATAGGCGCCTATTCGTATGAAGAGTATATCCACCTCGTGAAATCCTTCCATGGCAGCCTGGCACCGGGGTTGGTCATCGGCGGCTTCATGGTCGATCTGGGGTTGAAGAATCTTCCGGAGGGGGAATTCTTCGATGCGATCTGTGAGACGCAGATTTGCCTGCCGGATGCGGTTCAGTTATTGACCCCCTGCACGACCG
>Ga0326727_10014012_pt1 | contig 17612 bp, 10 predicted proteins | sample MB2enrmetagenome_FD_207643 | JGI IMG/M metagenome (GOLD analysis project Ga0326727, IMG submission 207643) | Lab enriched peat soil microbial communities from McLean, Ithaca, NY, United States - MB29MY | ecosystem: Environmental > Terrestrial > Soil > Wetlands > Peat | place: USA: New York...
CCAACATTGGTGGAACCACTAATTCTTATAACCCTGTCGATAACTCCGTGCAGGAAGTCAGCGTGCAGGGCACCATGTACGATGCGCAGTATGGCTGGAGCACCGGCGCCTCCATTAACACCATCACTAAGGGTGGCACCAACAACTGGCATGGCAACGCTTATGAGTACTTTTCGAATACCAACCTCATAGCGAACAGCTATGGCAACAACGTCGAGGGTCTTCCGAAGAGCTCCAGCCCCTTTCACCAGAATCAATACGGGGTCACGGTCGGGGGCCCGATCATCAAGAACAAGCTGTTTGGGTTCGTGTCATGGCAGAAGTACCAAATTATTACGCCCGATCCGTTTGAAAGCCAAGTGCCCACCGCAGCCGAGGCGCAGGGTAACTTCTCAGCGCTATATACTGACGGGTCCAAAACGCAGCAGGTGACGATTTACGACCCGCTCACCACAACGGATTGCAGTAAAACCGCCGCCGCGTGGTGCAATGGGGCGACGAGTGGGTACGCCCGGCAGAGCTTCAGCGCGGAATACGGGACCAACAACACCATTCCGATGTCACGGCTCAATCCCGTTGCGCTCAACGTTCTCAAGCTGATCCCACCCCCCAACAACGCCAATGGCTACAACGATGATGGGAACTTCGTGAACTTACCGAATTACCGCGAAGATACCGATGTGAATCCGATGTGGTCGGGGCGGGCCGATCTTAACCTCTCGGACAACACCCACGCGTTCTTCCGCTATTCTTTGAGTGCCCTAGCGGAGTATTCGGGGTTTATGTACTCAACACCTTCGTATACCGATCCTGCTGAAACGACCTCTCATTATCCGTTGTTTAGAAACGCCCAGACGTACACACTGCAAGTCGTGCACACGTTCAACCCCACCACCGTCCTGGAATTCCGCACGGGCATGAGCCGCTACGAAGATAACCCTGGCGGGGGCGGCGAGGGAAAAGGCTACAACCTCTCCAGCCTGGGCTTCTCGCCAACCTTCGTGTCCGAAGCTACGCCGTGGTTTCCCGAGTTTAGCTGGTCGGATTATAACGGAGCAGGTACCAGCGGCCCCACGGGATTTGAGGACTATAATACCTTTTCGACGGAAGTGGTCTTGGCCAAGACCCGTAAGCAGCACAACTTCAGGATCGGGTTCCAAAACTACGAGACCCTTCGCAACACCTTGAACCCCGGCAATGTTGCGGGAAACTTCGGTTTCACAGGCACTTACACCGGAGCGACGCCTAGTAGTTCGAGCGCAGCCAGTGGCAATTCCATTGCCGACTTCGTGGCCGGGTACGCGAATTCTGGAGACATTCAGGTGCAGCTCAGCCCCGCGCTCATGTTGCACCAGTATTCACTCTTTGTTCAGGATGATTATCATGTGTCCAGAAAGCTCACTGTAAACCTCGGCTTGCGGTGGGACTACCAGGGCGCTGTAACCGATCGCTACAACGCCCTGCTGCGCGGCTTCTGCGCTACCTGCCAAAGTCCTTTGCAGGTGCCCGGATATTCTTTGCTGGGAGGGCCGCTGTTTGCCGGCGTGGCGCCTACCCCCCGGGGCATCTTCAATCCCAAATACGGCAATTTCGGCCCGCGCTTTGGGTTTGCCTATGACCTGGGCCACAACAGCATCCTGCGGGCCGGATATGGCATGATCTACGGTTCAAATTTCGACCAGCCCGGCATTGCTCCAGGCTTCAGCCAGACCACAAATATGTTGACTTCGGTAACTACCGGTATCCCCAACCCTGCCGTGACTCTTCAGAATCCGTTTCCCACCGGCATTCTCACCCCGGTTGGGTCAAAATTCGGCTTGGCGGCGAATATCGGGAACGGCATCACCTTTGCCGACCCGGACATGAACATTCCGCGCACCCAGCAATTCTCCGTCGAGGTGCAGCATCAGTTGGGGCACAACTGGCTGGCCAGCGTGGGCTATGTCGGCACAATGGGAAGCCGCTTGGCGGTGAACCAATCGCTCAACGCTTTACCGCTGGCGGACTTACCCTACACCTATAGCTTCCAAACCAACCCCACCGGCTTAACCGTCACGCAACTGGGCGCCAGTGTGGCGAATCCCTTCGCGGCGCTACCGAGTACGTCGCCGTATTACAGCCTCGCGCAGGGTACGTACCTGTCCCCCACCAACTCCACCATTACGCAATCCCGTTTGCTGGTGCCATTCCCGCAGTTCTCAGCGGTAACTGAAGATTTTGAGCCGATCGGAACATCGAGCTACAACAGCCTGCAAGTGGAGCTGAACAAACGCCTGTCCTATGGGCTCTCCTTCACTCTCAACTACACGTACTCGAAACTCATGCAGGGCACAACGTTCAACAATGCTCAGGATGCACACCCTGTGTGGACGATCGGCCCGGCCGACAGTACCCAGGAGGGCAAGGTCAACTTGGCTTGGTACCTACCCATGGGGCCGGGGAAGCGGTTCTTCTCCAACACCAATAAGGTAGTTCGCCGTGTCGTCGAGGGATGGACCTACGGCATGGTTTTGCAGGCGGAGTCAGGCTTCCCGATTGCCACTCCCACGGGCGTGGAGCCCACCGGAGCTACGGAAACCCTTGCCAACTCGAACCTTAACCTGTACTTCAACACGTGCACGATTAATGCGTCGGGAGTTTTGGTCCATTGCCCTCCAGGCATTAGCACCCCCGCTTGGAAGTCCACCGTGACCGATCAGCTTACCACTTGGACGCCGTACCTCAGCCGTCTCCGCGGGATGAACTTCCACAACCCCGAGATGTCAGCTTCGAAGAAAACGAAGATCAAGGAGCGCTACGACCTGCTCTTCATCGCCAATTTCCACAACGCGTTCAACTCCAACATGTGGTTTAAGGGCCCCAATATCAGCTCCACGTCCGGTACCTTTGGGAACATTGCTCCTGACTACGAGAGTCCCAACAGCGATCCGCGCACGATCATACTGTCACTGAAGTTCGAATTCTAAGGGGCATTCAGCAACTCACCAACCGCGAGGGAAGGGCAAGGCTTTAACCCAGCCCTTCCCTCGCACAAAATCCTTGCAACCTTCTGAAAAGCATCTCCAGAGAAACCAGTTGCGAATTTGCCAAGGGGGTACCTTATGAAGGCACGATTCGTCGTCTTAATCATTTTACTTGTCCTGGCGGAACAGGGTGCGGTGGCGCAGCAAGCCCTTAAGGCTGCGGTGCAACCCGGGGACGTGTCGGCGATGGGTTTGCGCGTGGGCGTCTTCCCCGAGGAAGTGCGCACGGTGTATGCGGCCCAGGATGGTGTGCCGTCGAATGACGTTCGCTCGGTTGCGGTCACGGCGGCGGGTGACGTTTACGCAGGCACGGCACGCGGTCTGGCGCGCTATGCGGGCGGCAAGTGGGCCACCGTGGCCGCGGACGGCGAGGCCGTCGAACAAGTCACCGCGTCGGGTGACGACGTCTGGTCCATTTCTGCCGGCAAACTGGTTGCCTTGCATGGCGCGTCTTTCTTACTCCCCCCGGCGAAGGTGAACCAAATGGTGGCTGGCGGAAAACCGCTCTTGGCCACGGACGCTGGTCTGTACGTTCTGGGCACGAAGAAATTCGTCCTCGACGCGGGTCTGGCGCGGTTGTTGGGAAGCGAGAAAGCCGTCCGGCAAGTGGCCGTGTCCACGGATGGCCGCATCGCCGTCGCCGCTCTGGTCGGCCTCTTTCTGAAGCCCGCGGGAGGCAATTGGCGTGCGGTTTATCCGCGCAATGCCACGCGGAGTTGGGCTCCGTATGATGTGCGCGGGGTGGCGTTTGACTCGAAGGGCCGTCTCTGGTTTGCCAGCGCCCAAGGCGTTGGCTGTGAGGCGAGCGAATGGCAGCTCTTTACGGGCGCCGAGGGTCTCCCTTACAACGATTTCACGACGCTGGCGGCAGGCGAAAACGGCGCCGTGTGGTTCGGCACGAAGATGGGAGCCATCCGCTACGACGGCAAGGATTGGGAATATCGCCAGGGGCGGCGCTGGCTGCCCCACGACGAGGTGCGCTCCATCGCCGTGAATGCCAATGGCGACGCCTGGTTTGCCACTCCCGCGGGCGTCGGCGTCATCCAGCGCCGTCCCATAACTCTTGCTGAGAAGGCCAAGTTTTTTGAGGATGCAATCGACAAGCGCCACCGCCGCACGCCCTATGAGTACATTACCTTCGCCTATCTGAAGCACCCCGGCGACCTCAGCGAGTGGACGCTGCACGACACGGACAACGACGGCCTGTGGACCGCCATGTACGGGGCCGGTGAGTGTTTTGCTTATGCGGCCACCCACGACCCGCTCGCCAAGCGGCGCGCCAAGCAGGCGTTTGAGGCCCTGCGCTTTCTCCGCATCGTAACCCAGGGCGGTGCGCATCCGGCTCCGCCGGGGTTTGTGGCCCGCGCCATTCTGCCCACCAGCGGTCCTGATCCGAACCGGGAGTATACCCCCGAGGGGGATCAACGACGGCGCGCCACCGAGGACGCCTTGTGGAAGGTCATCGTGCCCCGCTGGCCGGTTTCCGCCGACGGGAAGTGGTACTGGAAAACCGATGCCAGCTCGGACGAACTGGATGGTCATTTCTTCTTCTATGGGCTCTACTACGACCTGGTGGCGGACACGGAAGAAGAACGCAGCCGCGTGCGCGAGCACGTTGCCGCGGTGGTGGGGCACCTCATCGACCACAATTTCCAGCTTGTGGACCATGACGGCAAGCCGACGCGCTGGGCCATCTTCAACCCGGAGAATCTCAACCACAGTTTCAACTGGCACGAGGAACGAGGCACAAACTCCCTGAGCATGCTGGCGTACCTCCAGGTGGCAGGGCACATCACGGGCGACCCCCGCTTCGCTGCCGCCGCGCGCTACCTGATTGAGCAGCACGCATACGCCACCAATATCCTCGTCCCCCAGGCGGATACAGGTCCCGGCTCCGGCAATCAATCCGATATCGAGATGATTTTCATGAACTACTACAACCTCATCCGTTACGAGACCGACCCCATCTTGCGGGAGACCTACGCTCTGGCACTGTACAAGCATTGGAAGTGGGAGGAGCCGGAGCTGAATCCGTTTTTCGACTTTATTTATGCCGCCAGTTGCCGCGGGCAGAACATTGAAGACGCGTTCGGCAAGGTGGATCTTTCCCCCAAAGATAGCGGATGGCTGGAAGAGTCCGTGGACTCGCTCAAGCGCTTCCCGCTGGACCGTGCGGACTGGCGCTTGATCAATAGCCATCGTCTTGACATCATCCGGCTGGCCGACTACATCGATCTGGGCCGCGACGTCGGCGCCGCCGGCTACCGCGTGAATGGCAAGGTTCTGCCTATTGATGAACGTTGGGTCGGCCTCTGGAACCACGATCCTTGGGAGCTCGATGAGGGCGGCAACGGCACAACGCTTGCCGATGGCGAAGCCTTTCTGCTCCCCTATTACATGGCTCTATATCATCAGTACATTCGTGAGTGAGGGAATGAACCGGAAGTGATCCACGGACCATCTTGCTGTCGTCGAAGTTCGAATTCCAGGGGGCGTTGAAAACCAACCGACCGTGAGGGAAGGGCGAGGTATAAAGCCAGCCCTTCCCTCGCACCCCATACTTCCGACCTTCGTTGCTCCCGTACACCGTTGGGCCAACGGCCACCCTTTGTTACCTCTAACTGATGATAAGCCCCGGCGATTTCAGGAGGTATAATGCTTCGCGTAATATGGGCGAGGTTTATTTCGAGTTTTCCGCACTAACCGCAAGGCGGCGTGCCGCAGGCGGGGAGGATTTATGCGACCCAATTGGAAACTGGTTTTGAGTGGTGCGCTCGCGGGTGTGGCAAGTTATCTTCTGCTGTCGGCTTCGGTGGTGTGCGCTGATAAGAGCGGGTCACCCACCGTTTTGCCCAACGGGTGGAAGGTGACTCCCGCGGGAAGAATCGTGGCGCTGCCGGGTGACATGCCGCTGCGCGTGCTTCCTCTGCCCGACGGCCGCCGAACTCTGATCCTGACCGGGGGGTATCACGACCACTCCCTGAGCATCGTGGACATCGCGGGCGGCAAAATCGTGCGCACCATCGAGCTGGGTAAAGACTGGGAAGGCTTAGCGACGGATTCCGCCGGCTCCACCGTCTTTGTCTCCGGCGGGGGCCCCATCCTCCCGAAGTATGCGGAGGAGTGGGCGAAGGCCCCCGTCGATGCGGTGGTTCGCGAGTCTCTTTCCAAGCCCATCCTTCGCGTCTCTTTGCAGAAAGATCAACTCACCCCCTTGCCCGGTCTCTCCATTGCCGGTTTGGAGGAAAAGGACCGTTTCATCGCCGGGGTGGCGGTAGCGCGCGACGGCGCATTGTATGTCGTGAACACCCAAGCAGACACCGTCTACAAGCTGCATGCTGAGGATGGCTCGATGCTGGCGTCAGTGAAAGTCGGGTATCACCCCTTCGCCATTGCCATCGCACCCGATTTCCAGGCTGTGGCGGTTTCCAATTGGGGCGATAAGTCGGTCAGTCTGCTGGACCCTGCCGACCTGAAGGAAATTGCGCGTGTCGCCGTGGAAACTCATCCCACGGATCTTGCTTACGCTCCCGATGGCCGCCTGTTTGTGGCCAATGCGGGATCGAACAGCGTGAGCGTGATTGCCGACGGGAAGGTCATCGAGACCCTCAAGACCTCGCTCGATCCACAAGATCCGGTCGGGTCGACTCCGGACGCGCTGGTGGTGAGCCCCGATGGAAAATTCCTTTACGTTGCCAATGCTGACAACAACGATGTGGCGATGATCAGCATCGCGCGCAAGGGCGAATCGGCGGTGCTCGGATTTATTCCCACCGGCTGGTATCCGAGCGCCGTGGCGGTAACGCCCGATGGCAAGAAGTTGCTGGTGGCCACGGGTAAAGGCATGGGCTCGCGTGCCAACGTGCCGGTGCTGTTGGAGCACCCGAATAAACCGAACCGTTCGATCCCCTTTGACTATGTCGGTGACATCCTCGCCGGCCATCTGGAAATCATCGATGTCCCGCACCCCAGGGAACTCAAGGCGTTTACCCAGCAGGTGTATGCCAATGTTCCCAAGCCCGAGCAGGCCACCACTCCAGAGGACGAGGCACAGGCCCGCGAGGCGTTCCGTCACATCAAGCACGTGCTGTACATCATCCGCGAAAACCGCACCTACGATCAGGTTTTCGGCGATCTCGGCCGGGGGAACGGTGATCCCAAGATCGTCATGTTTGGCAAGGACGTCACCCCCAATGCCCATGCGCTCGCGAATCAGACGGTCATCCTCGACAACCTCTATGTCAATGGCGAGGTTTCAGAAAACGGCCAGCAGTGGTCGAACGCGGCTTATGCCACAGTCTTTACCGAGAGGGCGTGGCCTTCCAAATACAGCGATCGCGGCGAGCCCGAGGCGGATGAACGGCTCACCACTTCGCCGGCGGGATACATTTGGGACAACTGCCGCAAGCACGGGCTGAGCTATATCAGTTACGGGATGTTCGCAAAATTCGAGGCCGACAAGGATCAGGCGCCGCACTTTGAGGGAAAGTCGGGACTGAACGGCCACTTCAGCAACGGCTGGCTGACCGTCATGATGAAAAGTTGGAATAACGGTGGGCGCGATATTGATAAGGTGCCGTACTTCCTTGACGACCTCAACCGCGCCAATCAAACCGGCGATTGGTATCGATTTATGGTCATGCACCTGCCCGAAGACCACACGCACGGCCTGGCGGCGGGACACTTCACGCCTCAAGCCAACGTCGGATCGAATGACCTGGCGCTGGGACGTGTGGTGGACGCCATCAGCCACTCGCGCTTCTGGGCAGAGACCGCGATTTTCGTGATCGAAGACGATGCCCAAAGCGGCCCGGACCATGTTGATGATCATCGCACCGTGGGTTTGGTGATTTCACCTTATACCAAGGGCGGGGTCGTTGACAGCACGCACTATACGACGGCTTCAATGATCCGTACCATCGAGTTGATTCTCGGCCTGCCGCCCATGACGCAATACGACCGCGCCGCCACGCCCATGTACCGCTCGTTCCAAAGCCACGCGAACTTGTGGGCTTTCCAGGCGATCATGCCGCAGACCGATATCATGGCCAGGAACCCGACGACGGGGCCGGGCGCCGTGGCGTCCGCCAAGCTGGATTTTTCCGATGTGGATCGCGCTGATCCCGACGCATTGAACAAAATTCTGTGGGAAGCGCTGCGCCCGGGCGAGCCCATGCCCGCCCCCGTTCACAGCGCAGCATTTCTGCAAGGACGATGAAACCACGTAGCGCCGGGCTTCAGCCCGGCACTTCCCGTATTTGGCTATCCTGGTTGGGAAGGCAGACGGCTACACGGAGGTGCCGCGCTCACGCCCGGCGCCACTCATACCAAGGAGGACTTATGGAAAGCGATTCGAAAGTTAACCGGCGGGACTTTCTGCGCACCGGTATCACGACGAGCGCCAGTCTGGCGGCCCTCGGTGGCATTACCATTCTCCCCGAGAAGGTTTGGGGGGCCAACGACCGTGTCCGGATGGCCGTGGCCGGTATCCGCGGACGGGGGGGCAGCCACCTGCGCGGATTCGGCCAGGTCCCCGGCGTGGAAATCGCCGCCATTTGCGATATCGATGACAGCGTCATCAGCAAGCGGCTGGAGGATATGGCCGGATGGAATCTGCCCAAGCCCCAAGTGTACAAAGATATCCGCAAGCTTCTGGAAGACAAGTCCATCGATGCAATTTCCATTGCCACTCCCAACCACTGGCATTCCTTGATGGGCATCTGGGCATGCCAGGCGGGTAAGGATGTTTATGTCGAAAAGCCCTGCTCGCACTGCTGGTGGGAAGGCCACCAATTGGTGGCGGCCGCGCGCCAATACAATCGCATTGCCATGCACGGAACGCAGGGGCGCTCCGCCGAAGGGTACATCGAAGGAGTGCGCAAGCTTCGCGAAGGCGTCATTGGAGACGTTTACTTGTCGCGCGGGCTTTGCTTCAAGTGGCGCGATACGATTGGCATCGCGAAAGTTGAGCCGGTCCCGGCCGGCGTGGATTACGATTTGTGGACCGGCCCGGCTCCCTTGAAGCCCTTTACCAAAAACCGCTTCCACTACAATTGGCACTGGATCTGGGACACGGGGAACGGTGACGTGGGCAATCAAGGCGTGCATGAGATGGATATGGCGCGGTGGGCGCTGGGGGTGGGGTTCCCCAATAAAATCTCGGCCATCGGCGGTCACGTCATGTTCAAAGACGATCAACAAACGCCCAATATTCTGAATTGCTCGTTCGAGTTCGACATGCCGGATGGAACGCGCCGCATCCTGGAATTCGAAGTGCGCCACTGGATGAGCAATACGGAAGCGGACATCGGCTTGCCCGGCTTTGGAGCGGGCGCCGCAAACCTGTCAGAAACGGCGGGCCATGCCCACATTAAACAACCCAAGGCCATGTGCGGGAATCTAGTTTACGGCTCCAAGGGATATATGGCGCTGACTGGCTACGAATCCTATCGGACTTTTCTCGGGGAAAGTAATGAGCCGGGCCCCAGCGCGACGCGGGGCGGAAACAACTGGGCGAATTTCATTAATTGCGTCCGCTCGCGCAAGCAAGAGGACATCCCCGCGCCCATCGAGGAAGGACACATCACCGCCACCTTGATTCACCTGGCGAACACCTCCTACCGGCTGGGACGCACGCTGAAGTTCGATCCCGTAAACCAAAAGGTGATCGGCGACGAGGAAGCCAACCGTTACCTGCGCGGTGAGGATCGCGGCTTCCGCAAGCCGTTTACGATTCCGGAGAAGGTGTAGAACCCGGGCCGGTGACAGATGTCCCGTGCATCCACCCATGGTCGCGAATTGGAATGGAGTCTGGTGAGGATGTTATTGGTCCACGCCTGGCGGGAACCTCAGGCGGTAAGACCTTTGGGAACATCCGGCGTCTGGTTTGGGCCAAGTAATAAATGCTCAATGCTGAGAGCTTGGGTGCGTTCGAGCCAAGCTTGCCCAGTCAGTTTCGCTGACGCCAGCTCACGGATGATATGAAAAGGTTGTAGCTGCTCCGTGCCGCGCTGGAGGTGGAACTCTCCCGGCTGAGCGTGCAGGTCCCAGCCGCTATCGATGAGAGCGAGGCTGAAACCGGCAGCCAACAAATCGGCGGCGCGCTGGGCGCGCTGCTCACGGGTCAAGAGCATGCCCTTGGGGTCACGAATGTGAGAACCCATTCCAGAAAGGCTCTTGACCTTTTCGGGCAGCGATCCAACGGTGACACCTGCCAGAAGCTCCGCGTATTCTTCGGTATATTTTCGCCATCCCGGCACATAAACAGTATGGCCAATGTCTTCCCAGGGTGCCAGTTTCAGACTTCCAATGTTCCGCTTGGGGTTCAGCTTTTGCAGTAACTGGGCCTCCAGGCTGGTCACGTCCTCGAGGAGACTGATCGCCGGGTGGTCGTTCTGAGGATCATCGCCGGGGGGAAGGCGGCCCGCGGCAAGCAGACGGTCGCGCAGCGGAGGATGGCTGTCAAACGGCCGCGTTTGAGGGTGTGCGAGCTCTTTTACCAGGTATGCCTCCAATGCCTCGTGAATGTCCCCCGCCGCCATAAAGAGCGAGAAGCCTTGGGCAATGGGCGGACGGTACCCCGCGCCCAGAGCTCGCCCCAATTCGCCCAAGTAAGCAGAAAGAGCGGCGGCGCCCCGATGAATATCCTGCAGGCCTTCGATCAGGGCGCGCGAACCTGCCACCGCGCAGGCCAGTTCGTCGGCCCGGTACTCCTGACGGCGGGAAATCAGTTGAGTAATCCGAAGAAAAAGATTCCAATAGCCCATCATAACGCGCGTGACTACCTCGTACGCGGCGCGCACTAGCAAGAATCGTGTCAAAACCTTCAGCACGGCAGACGGGCGGCCCAACCCGAGCAGCGTCCGTACCATAGCCGCGCGGGTCTTATAAACCCAGGGGCCGAGGCGCGTGTCACCACTGTAATAGTGCCCGAATTCGTGGGCCAGCACTGCTCGAAATCGGGAGACGGTAAGGATTTGAAGCAAGGGCAAGCCCAGCCCCATGATTCGGCGTCCCCGTCCTTCCGGTTCAGCCACCCAGGCGTTGACCTCAGGAATCAGATACACCTCGTGGGGTGGGGGCTCGTTCAAGCTTGTCGCGAGGCGGTGAATTTCGGCAAAGAGGCGCGGATGCCGAGCCGCTTCCAGGCGGGGGCCGGGCGGCGTGAACTTTTGGCGGCGCGGTATGAGGGACCATAACATCGTGCCGGCCATGAGTACGCCGGAAAGAAGCAGAAAGAGCACCTGAATGCCGGCGCCATGTTGAGAGGTAAACATCAGATAGGGGAGGTATACGCAGGCCGCGGCCAGAGCCAGCGTCAGGGTGTAAAATCCCACGATGAGGGCAACTGCGAGCGCCGCCCAAGCTGCTATGGAGGGTCGACGAGGCAGCGGAGGTGGGGTGCCTGGACTCATATCGACTCCGGGATTTTAGCATAAGCACTACACTCTCCGCGGCTCGTTCGAGCCGCGCCGCCCAAGTATGCTAACCTCTTGGTGCGGACCAACTGATATGCAAAGAGACCTGGGCGCATTGGCAGGGCAGACATACGATCTCGCCATCATCGGCGGCGGGATCAACGGGGCGGCGACGGCGCGGGAAGCGGCGCTGCGCGGCCTGAAGGTAGCGCTGGTCGACGCGCGCGATTTTTCAGCCGGCACTTCCAGCCGCTCGTCGAAGTTAATCCACGGCGGGTTGCGCTATCTCGAGCAGTTCGACTTCAAGCTCGTGCACGAATCCCGCACGGAGCGCCGCACGCTGCTGGCGCTGGCGCCGCACCTGGCATGTCCCCTGCCTTTCGTCCTGCCCATCTATCGCGGCGACCCTTACTATCCCCTCAAGATTCGGGTGGGACTCACGATATACGATCTGCTCGGCAACCTGGGCCGCTCGGACCGTCACAAGATGTTGAGCCGTGAAGAGGCCCTGCGACTCATTCCCGCACTGCAATCCCAAGACCTGCGCGCGGCAGCGGTCTATTACGACTCCGAGACGGATGATGCGCGCCTGACGCTGGAAATGATCCTGGCCGCCGCCGAGCGCGGCGCCACTGTGGCGAATTACGCGGAAATTCGCGCCCTCCGGACTTCCCCGCCCGGGCAACCCCCCGAAATCATCTCCGCGGAAGTCGAGGACCGCCTCAACGGCCGCCGCTACGAATTGGCGGCGCGCTTTTGGGTGAATGCCGCCGGCCCGTGGGTGGACCGTGTGCGCGCGCTCGTGCCGGGGTTCGATGGTACAAAGACTATTCGGCTCACCAAAGGCACGCACTTGATCCTTCCGGGGGTGGACCCGGACCACGCGCTCTTTGCCGCCATTCGTCCCGGCGACCGGATTTTTCTGATGTTGCCCTGGCACGGCCACGCGTTGCTGGGAACCACGGACACAGACTTTGACGGCGACCCCGCCAGCGTTCAACCCGACCGCGCCGAGGTGGATTACCTGCTCGCCGCCGTAAACCGCGTGTTGCGCCAGCCGCTGACCCTCCGCGACGTGCTGGGCAGCTTCGCGGGGCTGCGCGCGTTGGCCATTGAGCCTGGACGGAGTGCATCCCAAAACACTCGCGAGTATCGCTTTCACGAAGAACCCCGTGCGAAGAACTTCATCTCCATTTGTGGGGGAAAGCTGACCACCGCCCGTGCGCTGGCTGAAAAGATGGTTGATCGTGTCGCCGCGCAACTGGGCGCCTCCCCTGCTTCGGCACAGGTGAGCAAGACCACTCCCCTGCCGGGTGGAAAGACCGGGCCGTTTGAGGATTTCGTCCGAAAAGCCACAGTGGAGGCAGGAAAAGATTTTGGCGTGCCGGCGGAGATCGCCGAGCGAATCATTCGAACTTATGGCAGCCGCTGGCCGCAGGTGCTGGGGCCGATTCGTGAAAGCCCCGCACTCGCCGAGCCGCTGGCGGGGAATCCTCCACTGCTCGCGGCCGAGGTCCAATTCGCCATCCGTCACGAAATGGCGGAGAATGTGGAAGACTTCCTGGTACGGCGCTCCGGCCTGAACTGGCTTGCGGCGTGCTCGCTGCGCCAAGCGGCTCCCGCCGTCGCCGAGATTTTTGCGCGTGAACTGGGCTGGAGCCCCGAACGCCGCGAAGACTCGCTCGCGGCCTTCGCGTGTTGTTGCTATGCGCCAAGTGAGCCCCAGGTTTGATAATGAAATCAGTCCGCGAAGCTGTGAACTGACGTGGTCAATCTCTCACCCATTCTGAAGCGTATGCTCGACCATCGCTCCACCCCCCTCGTTTGGCCGCCCCTCAAGATCGGCCATCGGGGCGCAGCGGGCGCAGCGCCGGAGAATACCCTGGCTTCGTTTGAATTGGCCTTGCGCCAGGGCGCGGACGGAATTGAATTCGACGTTCAACTCTCCTCCGACGGCGTTCCCATGGTCATTCACGATGCCCGGCTGACGCGCACCACTTCCGGCAGCGGTTGGGTGCACGAACATCGGGCGAGCGTGTTGCGCCGCCTCGATGCGGGGTCCTGGTTCAATCGCCGTTATCGCCTCCGCGCGCGCGAACGTTATGCGGGAGCACGCATTCCCCTGCTGGCGGAAGTAATCCAATGGGTCAAGGCGCGGCAATGCCTGGCCTTTGTGGAAATCAAAGACCATCGCCCGGGCGCCGCGGTAAAAATTCTTGATGAAATCGAACGCGCCGGGCTTTGGCACTTGGTGCGGGTGGTCTCCTTCGACCTGCCGGCGCTTCAGCAGGCACGGGAATTGAGCGGGCATGCGCGCCTGGGTCTGGACTTCTCCGGCCGCCTCCTGCCGATTCGCCGGGCTCTGGCGCTCGGCGCGGAGGCACTGCTGCCGCATTGGGCGATCGCCTCGCGGGGACTCATTCGCCGCGCCCACCGCGCCGGGTTGCAGGTTATCTCCTGGACGGTTAATTACCCGCTGCACATGCGGCGCAAAATTCTGGACGGTGTGGATGGCCTTATCACCAACTATCCGGCCCGACTCACTGAAGTATTGGAGCGCATCGAAAAAGGACGGAAGGAAGTATGAAGGATGAAGTATGACGGGTGAAAGCGAAGGGTGAAGGGGTAAAGGGTGATTGGAGCACTTCAGCCTTCATCCTTCATACTTTAGCCTTTTATACTTCATCCTTCACACTTCATCTTTCATCCTTTACCCTTTATCCTTTACACTTTACCCTTTATGTCCATGGCAAAGACGGGTCCGAAGATTGCCAAGAAATTCTTGATCACGGGCTGTGTACAGGGGGTCGGGTATCGCTATTTCGCGGATCGCTGGGCCTCGCAACTCGGCATCAACGGATACGTGAAAAACCTCTGGGACGGCAATGTGGAGGTCTACGCCATTGGCGATGCGGTGGCTCTGGAAGAACTGAAGCGCCAACTGGCCGAGGGCCCGCGCAGCGCGCGCGTCGCCGCCATCGATGAATCGGACGCGCCCGTGGATAAGCGGTACAATCACTTTATGATTGAGGGTGGATGGTAAAATTCGAAATAGTGAATGGTGAATAGTGAATTACAGACGCTTCTGCTCCAGCGGCGAAATTGGGCTTTCCTTTACCATTTACTATTCACGATTTACTATTCCTCGGAGGGCCTGTGATCGACCTGAAAAAGCTGATTCGCGAAATCCCCGACTACCCCAAGCCGGGCATCCTCTTTTACGACATCACCACGCTGCTGAAAGACCCCGTGGGCCTGCACTGGGCCGTCGACGTCCTCGCCAATACTTTCCTGGCGCAGAAGATCGATCGGGTCATCGGCATTGAAGCGCGCGGGTTCATCTTTGCGCCCATGGTGGCCTACCGCCTGAACGCGGGATTTGTGCCGGCACGCAAGCCCAACAAGCTGCCCGCTGAGCGCGCCACCATGTCCTACAGCCTCGAATATGGAAAAGATGCCATCGAGATTCACCGCGACGCCATCAGCCCCGGGCAGGAAGTGCTGATCATCGATGACTTGCTGGCCACCGGTGGAACCGCCGCCGCCACCGCTCGCCTGGTGGAATCACTGGGCGGTCGCGTGGCCGGAATCGGATTCGTGATCGAATTGGACGAGTTGAAAGGCCGCGAGAAACTGAGCCAATACGCGGTTTATTCAGTCCTGAAGTACTGAAGGGCGGTTGGAAGTTAAGAGTTGAAAGTCGAAAGTTGAAAGTGGCATGCTCGCACTTCCGACTTTTAACTTTCAACTGTCGACCTTCAACTGCTCTTCAACGTCTTCAGAATTGCGTCCAGGAAAAAGCCTTCCGGCAGAGAGCCTTCCACATAGCCCCCGTCATTGATGATGGTCCTGGGGACGGCAAAAACGCGAAACCTTTCGGCAAGCTCCGGGAATTCCGTGGCTTCAATGCCATCGGCGCGGACAAGGTCGCTTTCCATGGCGAACTGGTAGGCCAGGCGCACGGCCGGCGGGCAATGGGGTCAGGTCGGTGTGGTGAAGACTTGCAGGTGGAGGGGCTTGTTGAGTAGGGCCAACTTCTCGCGGCTGGCGGGCTGCAATCCCGAGTCCCCCGTCGAAACGTCCAGAATCGCGTCCAGCAGGGACGCGAACTCGTATCCGGCGGGCAGGCCATAAAAGCGAATGCCGTAATCCTTGCCGTTGCGGATGACCGTGGCGGGGACCTTGTCGACCGCATATTCGGCGGCTTGCTCTTTGTCGACCAGAAAGTCGTAAGTTTCGAGAGTGAGCTTGTCGGAGATTTGCGTGAGTTCCTCGAGCAACTGCCGGGCTTCGCGCCCGTATTCGAGATTCAACTCCCTGGTAAAATGCACCAACTTCACCGGCGAGGTCATCGGCTGGAGCCGAGTACGGATTTCCGCCACATCCGTATCACGAAGCAATCCCATGGGCACTCCTTGCATGAATGACCCTGCGTATGCCCGGTGCCAGCGCGCGGGGGCCCTGCATGCTGTCTAATAGTTCAGATGCGGCAGGAAGGGAAGAGATTCGGGAAATGAGCGCCCCCTCGCCGCGGGCGCGAAGCATCAAAAATTCCTCTTGACAACTGCAAAAAGATAGGCTATACGTAAGATGTCAGTATTGTTGCCTGCCTCGCTATGCGACTGGCCGGCAGGTGAGCGCGCCGCGCGCGCCGGGGATGCGATACCCGAAAGGTGGCGGACGGTTCTTCCCGCCCGCGCCCGATCGCCCGGCGGGCGGAGCAAGAAGGGAGGGAGGATGCTAGATTTCTCTAGCCTCACGGAGCATAGATTGCGTGGCGACTTTATGTCCACACTGCGACAAACCTCCCAAACCTGGGAACTTCTTAAAAGCAAAGGGTTGGAAGAAGCTCTTTTCTTCGCTCCAAACCTGAGAACATACTGAAAAAAACCAGTTAGAGTATAAATGGCGAAAGGCGAAAGTAGAACGACAAAGTGACCGAATGAAAAATCTCCCCGTCTTCCCCCGACCGGCAAAAAAATCTTAATGTGATGAGTTTTCTGGGCTAGACTTCCGCTTCGGCGTCGAAACCGAACTTCTTCATCTTATAGCGCAGCGCGTCGCGGGAAATATCCAGCAGCTTGGCGGCGTGGGTCTGATTGCCGGCGGTTTGTTTAAGCGCCAGGCCCACCAGTTCGCGCTCCACTTCCTCGAGCGAGGTGCCCTGCTTGGGCAATTCGAGCATGGGGATCATTCTTCCCGTGGGGAGGGGCCGCCATGATGCCGTGGTGCTGCTCACCATCACATGACCCTCCGTGGACTCCCCTGGCGGTACGCTCATGGGCAGGGCGGTGTCGTATCCCTGCGTCTGCCCCGTCAACTGGATGGGCAGGTAGGTGGGGCGGATGAACTCCGATTCCTCCAGGATCATGGCGCGCTCCACGGCGTTCTTCAATTCGCGGACATTTCCCGGCCAGTCGTATTGGATCAGCAGTTCGCGGGTCTCCTGCGTGATGCCTTTCACGGTCTTGCGAAAACGGAAATTGTAACGCTCAATGAAAAATTCGACGAGGGGCAGGATATCTTCCTTGCGATGCCGCAGGGGGGGGATAAAAATGGGGATGATGCTCAGCCGGTAGAACAAGTCCTGGCGGAAGGTTCCATCCCGCACGCCTTGCTCCAAATCGCGATTGGAGGCGGCGATGACGCGGATATCCACTCCGATATCCTTCACGCCGCCGATGCGGCGGATGGTTTGATCCTCCAGCGCGCGCAGCAGTTTGGCTTGCAGGTATGTGGACAACTCACCGATTTCATCCAGGAAAAGTGTGCCGCCGTCGGCAACTTCAAACAGGCCCTTTTTCTGCGCTTTGGCGTCGGTAAAGGCGCCGCGTTCGTGCCCGAATAGCTCGGCTTCCATCAAGGTTTCAGGAATGGCCGAGCAGTTGATGGTCACGAAGGGCTTGTCGTTGCGGACACTGTCGTAGTGGATGGCCTTGGCGACCAGGTCCTTGCCCGTGCCGCTTTCGCCCTGGATGAGGACGGTGGAGGTTTCGCTCACCGCCACCTTGCGGACAAAGTTCATCAAGTCCAGCATGCGGGGAGATTTCCCCACGACTTCGTGGTAGCCGGAGCGCTTGCGGACCTCGTCGCGCAGGCTGTCGCGTTCGGAGCGCAAGCGCGAGCGGTCAATGGCGTTGGCCAGGGTGATTTGCAGCTCATCGAAATCGAG
>Ga0326727_10014013_pt1 | contig 17611 bp, 10 predicted proteins | sample MB2enrmetagenome_FD_207643 | JGI IMG/M metagenome (GOLD analysis project Ga0326727, IMG submission 207643) | Lab enriched peat soil microbial communities from McLean, Ithaca, NY, United States - MB29MY | ecosystem: Environmental > Terrestrial > Soil > Wetlands > Peat | place: USA: New York...
ATGATAATTGCCAATCAACAGATGGCATACGCAGCCTAATTCGTTAGGCCGCCGTTCTCCGCAGCTTTGCCCGTGGGCTGCGAGCGAACGTCACACAGCGGGCTGCTCTTCTCTGCTACGTCTGGGCAGAGAGGCTAAGATCTCAGGCTAGCGCCGACTGTTTCTTGTCCGTTCTGAGCAGCTGTCGCGAACGTCCTGGGGTAATGCCCAGGGCATGAACCGGAACAAGCATGTAGTCTCTTGACCAGTAACATTTTCGGACGCGGGTTCGACTCCCGCCGCCTCCACCAACTCTATTTCTAATATTTACAATAACTTATATAACCAACAGAAAAACTGTACACATTTTGTACACACCCTTTGGGAAGGGCGCCATTCACAGGTTCCTGTTGACTCACTCCCGCAGACTTGCTTTGGCGTCAGCTTCCCTCTTCGCTCTGGCGTCGGCTTCCTTCTTTATTGTCGCAGCGTTACGTCTGCCTCTATTGTTCTGCGAGCTGAATCTCCCACCACCAGGTTTCGTAATCTGATTGTTGCCATCCCTTTCTTCGCTCGTTCGGAGATGGCGGTCTGGTCGTTTGCCGAAACCATCAAGGACGCGGACACCAGCTATTCATGCGGCTTTGGGAGCAAAACGAAGTCTGCGGAGGCCCGACCCGGCCGGTGAGAAACAAAATCAGCCCTTTCAGCTCTCATTTAACCCCTGTTTGAAAGTTGATTTCCAAGGTTCTCGCGTCACCTCCGACAGTGGTCTGCTTTTCGCGCGCGAGTTGGATGAACGTCTGGGATGGAGTGCGCTCATCGCCCGGTCTACAAGGCCGAAGACGCCGAACCCGGACGCTTCGTGGCTCTGAAGTTCCCACCTCCAGATGTAGCCGGAGATCCGCAGGCCACACCATAAAATCGAAGAACACGTCGAATGTGGTGGGCGATGACAGCCGCAGCATCATTCTTCAGTGCGCCCTGGCGAATCGCCTCGTACTCGATCGGGAGATATTGGCTCAGCAGGGTCAGCGGGCATGAAAAGCGGCCGAGATTGTGCAGCAGACGCTTTACTTCCGCCTGTACGGAGGGTTGGGGCCAGTAATAACGACAGCGGTCGCTGAAACTGAAGGCACGCGAGAGGCGCATTTCGTCGTCGTCGCCGCGGTGGTACGAACGCCAGTACGCCGGGTTGCGCAGCATCTCGAACTCCAGCGCCTCCCGCACTTGCGACGATCTCACCTCGCGCTTATGGCCGAGGATCTCGCGTTCTATGCCGCTCAGCGCAAAAATCGCTTCCCGATAAGCGAATGTAAGCCAGGGACCGACCTTCAAAATTGCGAAATGGTCTTCCACCATCTCTGCTAGAGCGGCGGGGGACTGGTAATCGGTGGAATGGGCCTCATAGACAAGCGAAGGACTTGCAGGCAATCCCGCCGACAGCGAATGCGCTTTCTGGCGATCGTAGTCGAAAACCCTGGTGTCGCCGAATTCCACCGCCGGTTGAACGACCAACCCGACCACGTTCTCCCACGCGGCGAGCAAACCATGCGCTCGGAACGCGGAGCGAAAAATGTCCAAAGTGCGATGAACATCTTCCACGTTCGTCGGCGCTGGACATTCTCCCTCGGCCAGTTCTCCGCCCGGAGGAGGGACCTCGGTTCCAATGACGTAAAGCGGCCTCGGCGAACCAGCCGGCAGCTCCTCGTAAGCCTCTTCCGCCGCTCGGCACAAGTTAGCAGCCCGTTCCGCGACAGCCTTCTCATCGAGACTCTTGGCGTCGTCACCACATGGCATGCTTGCGTCCAAGTGGATCTTCTGGTACCCCGCATGAACGCAAAGACGCGCCAGGTCGCAGGCCTTCGCCATTGCCGTAACCGACGGTTCACTACGCCAAGCAAAGGGACCCAGGTGGTCAGCTCCGAGCAGAACGCGGCCTGCTGGCAACCCCGCTGAGGCGGCAGCGACGCGAATTGAATCAGCGAATTGCTGCGGCCTCATACCCGTGTATCCGCCGAACTGGTTAACCTGGCTGGACGTCGATTCAACATGCAGACAGTTGCCGTCTTCGATCGCCTGCTGAACGGCAGCATCGATCACGGCGGGGTGCGCGGAGCAAACGGCGTAACTGCCGATAGCCTCGCCGCTGCGATTTCGCCGGATGACGCTTCGCAGATATCCGTTCGGCCCCTCTGCAACCGCGGGGCAATCCGTCACGACGGTGTTGGGCTTCCCGTTCATCGCCTTCGCATCAGGCAAGTCTGCGCTGGGCAACGCTTGACAGAGCAGTATAAACGAAAGTAAAAGTTATCAAACGCAAGTATACGAAATATTGCGTGCTTGGATCTTTGCCGGAGGCTGTCCATGCGAGTGCCAGGAGTTGAGTGTTTGCCGGTTCGCCTTCAGTTGCTCTCCACCGTTTTGTTTTCCTTTGTCACTATCCTGGGTTTGGCTCTGTCCGTTTGGGGCCAGGGAGCATACCGGGCGCAGTTGCGCGGTGTTGTTACCGATGCGACGGGGGCGGTTGTCGCCCATGCGACGGTGACCATCCGGGACGTCGGCACGAACATTTCCAGTTCCGCGCGTACCGACGACAAGGGCTCATATTTCTTCACCGGTCTGCGCCCTTCCGGCTATGCCGTCAAAGTCGAGGCCCCAGGCTTTCGTCCAGCGGAACGGACCGGCGTGGTTCTGGCGATCGATCAGGAGTCATCGCTGAACTTCAGACTGGACATAGCAGGCACATCGACGACGATCAGCGTTACGGCCGCGCCGCCGCTGCTGGACACGGACAACGCGACGCTGGGCACGGACATCACCAGCGAGTACGTGAAGGAACTCCCTCTGATCAACCGCAGCTTCTTCGGCCTGATGTTCCTATCGGCGGGTGTGACCGAGGTGGCAGGATCGGGCACGACGGACAACTATCCTTCGGGGACCAACTTCGTTTCCAACGGGCAACGCAACGCGACCGCCGAGGTCCGGCTGGATGGCGCCTTGCTGAGCGCGCCGGAACAGGGCGAGGGAGGAAACTCCAACGTTTACTACGAACCGCTGGTCGAGAGCATGCAGGAAGTGAAAGTCCAGAACAACAGCTTCTCGGCGGAGTTCGGCAACAACGGCGGCACCGTCGTAAACATGGCCATGAAGAGCGGGACAAACTCTTTCCACGGCAGCGGCTGGTATTTCCTGCAGCGTCCGCAGATGGACGCCCGCGATTTCTTTAACCCCAAGTACTTTGTGGGCAATCCCGTGCCCAACCCCAAACCAGACAGCAGACGCGACCAGGGTGGTTTTTCCGTCGGCGGCCCGATCCGGAAGGATCGAACGTTCTTCTTCGTCGATTTTGAGAAGGTTCGCAGCATCTCAGCGTCCAGCAATGTGGCTTCCGTGCCGACGATGGCGGAGCGGAATAATGCCGACTTCTCGGCGACCGCGAATGCAAATGCAATTTACGACCCGAAGGTGAATTGTGGTACAGCGCTGAACGTGGTCCGGCCGCTGCTTGGATTTGATTGCAACAACCAACCCATTGGCCCTGCAAATATAATTCCACAAAACGAGATTGACCCCATCGGGCAGGCCGTCCTCAATCTCTATCCGAAACCCAATCTCCCGAAAGAATTCAGTAACTTTAATTTCAGCACTACCGCGAATTCACCGGATTACCAGTTCGACATCAAGGTGGACCACCAGATCAACGATAAGCAGCGCATTAACGGCCGCTACAGCCGGGGCTGGAGCAATTTCACCACGGCAGAGACTCTGGGAGACGGCTTTGATAATGACGGGATCGCGAACGGTCCGACAACCGCGCAAAACGGCTCGTTCGAGTATTCCTGGAGCATCAACCCGCGGATTGTCTGGACAAACCACGCGGCGGTGGACCGGGTGCACGAAGCGGCGACATCGGGTATTCCCTCGATCTCCAGCTTCAATGCTTCCTTGCCGAGCGGCGTTCAGGGATTGCCCGCCGTGTTGCAGCAGGCCAACGGGTTGGGCCGGATGCCGACTTTCTACATGGTTGGGGCGTCGCCGTGGACCGATCTTTTCGATCAGTGCTGCATAGACACCACCTTTGCACACACCCTGTACAGTTATTCGTCGCAGTTGGTAATTTCCAGGGGCTCGCACCTGATCAAGGTGGGCGGGGAGCAGAGACTTTTCTACAACAACTTCTTTCAGCCGCCGAATCCGACTGGCCTCTTCAACTTTTCGGATTACGTCACGTCGCCGACTCCCCTCAGCGACACTGATGCAAATGGGAATCCTACAGGCAATCCGTTCGCCAGCCTTCTTTTTGGTTATGCGGACAATATAAACCCATACCCAGACGCCAATACTTCGCTCACCATCTATCCCTCGGTGGCCAACCGGTCGGCGGAGACCGGGTTTTATTTTCAGGATGACTGGAAAGTGACCTCGAGGCTCACGGTCAATCTCGGCCTGCGTTACCAGTGGAGTACGCCATACAACGAGCGGCACAACCGGATCGAATTCAGCGATTTCACCGCCGACACCGGCGTCAATCTCGATCTGAGCAGTGCCCAAGCGGCGCTGCAGGCGTACGGCGTGAGTTTCCCTTCCTCGGAGGAGTTGTACGGCACTACGCTGTTCCCCACTTCGAGCATGAGGAGCGTTCCTACGTATCGGAAAGACGTTGGACCGAGGCTGGGTTTCGCCTATCAGCTCGACTCCAAGACGGTGGTGCGCGGAGGAGCGGGCGTGTATTTCGGAATGAGCCCGGCCACAAACTTCCAGTATCCCGGCACCGCCTTCCGTAAGACCGCTACCATGTTTTTTACAAACAACAATTTTGCAACGCAATCCGCGACCCTGGAAAATCCGTTCCCCGGCGGATTTACCGGTCCGCAGAATAAGCAGTATGGCAGTCTGGCGAATTGGGGGTACGCCAACAATAACGATCTGGGCACGACTGCGGCGCGAGACGCCAACATTTACCAGTGGAATCTTGGAGTCCAGCGGGAGCTACCCAGCCAAATCGTGCTCGGCGTGGACTACTCCGCAAACCGGAGTACCCATCTCCCGTGGTCCGGCACGAACAACCGGGATTTCATCCCGTCGGCTCTGCTGGCGAAGATTTCAGCTGCGGTAACTCCCACCGATTCGAGCTGCCAGACAGACAATTGCGTGAGCCAATTTCTAAATACGTATGTGGCCAACCCGTTCTACGCCATGTTCAACGCCCCCTGTACGCCCTCCCCCTCCGCCCCATGCTTTAACGAACCCGATTCGAACTACGGCCAGCCAACCATCCCGTTGGGAAATCTGCTCAATTCCTACCCACAATTCGCCGGAGACTTCGAAGGCCTGATGTTGGAGGAAGCCAGTTCCTGGTACAACGCGATGCAGATTCGTTTCCAGAAGCGCACCTCGCACAACCTCAGTTTCGATGGCAGTTACACGGTGTCGAAGGCGACCGACAATTCCTCGGCGGGCAGAAACAATTTCATCGGTTCACTTGCTAACGGCACGGTGCAACAACTGGATCGCCTGAATCTGGAGCACAGCATTGGTGCCAACGACACGCCGCAGCGTCTGGCGGCCGCCGTCATCGTCGACATGCCGGTCGGTCGCAAGCAATGGATTGGCGGCGATATGAACCGCGCGCTCGACGCTGTCGTCGGAGGCTGGTCGATCGCGACCATGATCACGGAACAATCGGGCCAACCCATGGCGATTAGTATGGCCACCCCGCGGTTGGCGAATGGCAGCCAGCGTCCCAACGTGGTGTGCTCGCAACTCAAGTCTGGGCTTAGCATGAATGACGTAGCCATGAGCTGGCAAAGCGCGACACCGCTCTCTTTCTTTAACTCTAACTGCTTTGCCGACCCTGGCGACCAGAATCCGGGCAATGCTCCACGCTACTTTTCCGGCTTGCGCGTTGCCGGCATCCACAACGTGGATCTGAATCTTTACAAGTCGTTTGTGCCCAAGGAAGGCATGAAGCTGGACGTGCGAGCGGAGATCTTCAACCTCGCCAATCATCCGCGCTTCGGCTTCGGCAGCTATTCGCAGCCGCCGAATTTGGCTTTTGGAAATTCTCAATTTGGGGAAATTACTAATGATGCGCCAGGGTACACGCCCCGGTACTTTCAGTTCGGATTGAGGTTCGAGTTCTGAACTGCGGACGAAACGGGCGGCGTGGCAGCAACTGGTTCCTAGCACGCATGGTCAGCAGCACCCCGATGGCGGAATCGTGCGTAGCAGTAAACGGACGCCGCAATCACCTAACTCATAATGAGGACCGGGCATGAAACGAAAAAGCTGTCTAGCCATGTTCTTTCTGATGCTGTTCGCTGTAATGTCCGCAGCGGCTCCCGACTCACCGGATCAGAATTGGACGCATTTTGTGCGCATCGCGGCTTACGGACTGCAAGCCAGCAACGCCGACCAGATCGTACGAAATGCGCGGGACAGTAACGTGTTCGGCATCGAGGTGGACAACGACATTCCGGGCCGGTACGAAAGCTTCCTGCATCCGGAGGAGAAACTCGCCGCGATTCGTGCCGTGGTCGAGCGCGCGCACCAAGCGGGAAACCGGGCATTCGTGTACATCGCAGGGTTGGAATGCATCACGGCAAATGCCGCACAATCGCCGCATTCGGTGGCCAAGGACCATCCGGAGTGGTTGCAGCGCAAGATCACGGGTGAGCCCGCGATCTTTGGCGGCGGCAGTGCTTTCTGGATCGCAAAAGGTGACGAGGATGTGTGGATCAGCCCTTACGCGCCCGAGTGGCGCAAGATTTATATGGAGCGCGTACGGCAGATCGCCGCGACAGGGATTGACGGCATCTACGTCGATATCCCGTACTGGATGACGCACTTCGATGGATGGGAAGACAGCTGGGCCAGCTTCGACGATGCGACCGTGGCGGCCTTCCGCAAACAGACTGGACTGGACGCTCGGCGCGAACTGAAGTTGGGCGATTTCTCGGACCTAAATTTCCGCCGCTGGGTCGATTTTCGGATCCAATCGCTGACCGACTTCATGCGGGAGATCGACCAGACGGTCAAAGCTGTGAATCCACAGATCAAGACGATTCCGGAGATTTACCCGGGCATCGAGGAAGAAGCGGTGCGCGTGGGCGCGGATGTGTACAGCCTGTACGCCGTAAACGATGCGATTGCGCACGAGTATGAATTTGGCGGCGGCGATCATATGGCGGCTTCGCGAACGCCGCTCGACTGGTTCCGTTACCAGATCGGCATGCAGACGTTCCGCGCGTTCGCCGAGGGCAAGGCAACCTGGATCTTGAATTACTCGTGGGATGGCGATCCTAAGGTCCGCGCCTCGGAGGCGATGCGGAACCTGTTCATGTCGGAGGTCATGGCGGGAGCGAATGTGTGGGATGCCGCCACGCATGTCATGTCCGGTTCGAACGACCTGGCCACGCGGAAGCAAGTGTTCGCTTGGATTCGAGCTCACGAGAAGACGTTCTATCGTCCACGGAGCGCGATTGATCCAGTTGGCGTCTACTTCTCTCCAGTTACACGCAACTACTTCACAAAAGAGTTCCTCCGTTCGTATCAGGGCACACTTTTGCTCCTGATGCAGAGTCATCGCGAGTATCAGATCGTGACGCCGAGAACGCTCGCTTCGTTCCGCGGGAAGAATTTGATTTTGCCGGATGTTCGCATCCTCTCAAGAGAGGAGACGGCTGCATTGCGAAAGTACGCGGGGAGCATTGGCAAGATTGTCGCCACTGGCGCCTTGAGCGAAGGATTACAGGAGGAGACCAACTTAATCCACGTCGCGGATTCACCGGGAGCACGCTACATCGCACTGGCAGAAAATCACTTCGTCGATTGCTCACCGAATAATGAAAGACTTTTTCTGGACAGTTTGGGTGGGGGCGAGATTCGAGTAAAGGCATCGCCGATGGTTGCGGCGCAGATCGCGTCCGTGGACGGCGAAGCGCACGTGTTTTTCGCCAACTTCCTGGGCCTGCGTGCCAAGGAAAACGCGGTACAGACTCCCGAGAAGCACGCCGAGATAATTGTGCCAGGCAAGGTGCGGGGGCGCTTTTTGCCATTTCTCGGCGAGGAGACCACGATCACGGGTCGTCTCGAAAACGGGAGCACGCACTTCGATCTGCCGGAGATCGCCAAGGGTGCAGTGGCCTGGTTTGAGCCCATCGGGCCGTAAGACCGCCGTTTGTCGAACCTGCCGCGTATTTCGGCAACTCGCCCGCGCGCGAGGACAAACTCTTATTTCCAGGATGAAGGCACCAGGTCCGAGGCCAATCTGGTTCGGGAGAGACGACGGGGTCCTATTCGGTGACGAGCGTTTTCTTCTTTTTCACCACAGCTCCGCTCTTGCTATCAAACAGAATCTCACAGCGGGCCCCTTCCTCTTCCAGCGACCAACTGTCACCTGATCGTTGTTTCTCCTCCAAGCGGAGATTGCGGCCATTTACCACGCTGACAGGTGCCGCCGGAGTATGTGCTCCCGAGCCACCGATCCCGGTGCGCCAAATCTCCCGCCCATCCGCGGTGAGCGCACGAATGAGAGTGCCCTGTCTGGCAAAGGCTTTCAGGTAGAAATCGATTGAATTCCCATAGCACCCCGCGTCCGTCGCGCGAGCGGCTTCCTTCTGACGGCTGTATCGAAAGCGAACTCCCGAGGTCGAGGCTAACCGGAACCGTCGTGCCCTTCGCTTCCGAAACAGCACTAACGTCATCCGCCCCCAGCCGTCTTGGTGCGACTAACTTCGCGGAGACAGGTGGCCGCAGTTTCGGGCGTAATATCGCGTTGAGGAGTTCCTAACATTTCATACCCCACCATAAACTTCCGTATTGTAGATGAGCGTAACAATGGCGGATAGAAGTGAATATGCATGTGCCACTCGGTATGTGATTCGCCGTCCGTTGGACGCTGGTGAAAACCCATCGAATACGGAAAGGGCACATGGAATAGGCGATCGTATCCCATGGTCAGGCGTTTCAGAATATCCGCCAGGCCCGTGCACTCGTCACGGCTCAAGTCGGAGATCGCACCCACGTGCCGGTGTGGCAGGATCAGAGTCTCGAAGGGCCAGATGGCCCAGAAAGGTATAACCGCGGAAAAGTGCTGGTTTTCACAAACCAGCCGGTCTGTGACCTCACGCTCGAGTTTCAGGTAGTCACAAAGAAGACAGGAGCCGTGATCAGCACGGTACTGCTGCTTTCGCGCCTGTTCTTTCGAAGGCTCATTGGGCATGCTGCTGCTGGCCCATATCTGGCCGTGGGGATGCGGATTGCTGGCACCCATCATGGCGCCGCGATTCTCGAAGATCTGTACATAATTAACGAACGGCAGAGCACCCAATTCCCTGTACTGCCCTGCCCAGACATTGACAACTTGCTCCAGCTCAGGCAGTGACATCAGAGAAATCGTGAGATCGTGCCGTGGAGAGAAGCAGACTACCCGGCAAATGCCGTATTCGCCATTAGCAACCAGCAAGTCGTTCTGGACAAAGTCCTGGCGTCGTACACCGTCATGGAATAGGGCTGGATAATCATTGTCGAAAACAAGAGTTCGCTCGTAGACAGGATTCTGGGCACCGGTTGCTCGCTTATTCCCTGGGCACATGTAACACGACGGATCGTAGGCTGGCATCGTCTCGACTGGAACGTTTTCCACCTGCCCCAGCCATGGACGCGCAGTGCGATGGGGAGACACCAGGACCCATTCCCCGGTTAACGCGTTGAAGCGGCGATGGGGATCCTTCTGCAAATCAAGCGCTGCCATAACCGTCTCTGAGGACTCTCCTCGATCTCGGCGCGCCAATCGCCGACGTAACCTGCGCCACCACGAACAGAATATTCAAGCTGATTCCACCTCACAAGCCCCGTCAGCCAGCGTAGAAACAAAAATCTGTGGGGTTCGCCCCGTCAACCGCTGATAATCGCGAAAGATGTTGCGCTGGAAATCATCGACTGCTTGTCCATCTACTACGTTGATCGTGCACCCGCCGAATCCTCCGCCCGTCATGCGGGATCCATAAACGCCCGGTTGTTTTTGGGCTAACTCCACCATCAGGTCCAACTCGGCACAACTAACTTCATAGTCTTCCTTAAGACTGCAGTGAGATTCACCCATGAGGCGCCCAAACCTGGGCAGATCGTTCTTTCGCAGAGCGTCAGCAGCTTCGGTGACCCGCATATTCTCGGTAATCACGTGGCGGCAGCGCTTGTAAACGGAAGGCCTCAATTCACCGCCGTGATGTGCGAGGTCGGCAAGAGTGACGTCGCGCAGAGCCCGAGTGTGCGGCAGAAAATGCGACAGTACGCGCACTGCTTCTTCACATTCGGCGCGGCGGATGTTGTATTCTCCGTTCGCAAGGCTGTGCTTCACCATGGTATTGCAGATGACCAGTTGCGCTGCGGACGGCACCGGCAAGAGACAATATTGCAGGGTTCGGCAATCCAGCATCAAAGCATGGCCGGAACAGCCAAAACACGAGATGAATGGGTCCATGATTCCTACTCGCGCTCCTACAATTTCGTTTTCCGCTCGCTGGCACAATTTCGCTAGTTCGGTTCGATTCACCGGAATTCCGGCGGTGCCAAGTAGCGCAAAGCCGCTCGCGACCTCGAGCGCTGCCGAGGAACTCAAACCGGACCCGATCGGAACATCGCCAAGAATCAGTAAATTGGCTCCCGGTAGCACGTGCCCCGATTGTTCCAGCATCATGGCTACGCCCAGCACATAGTCGCTCCAATGGCTCCTGGGTCGAAGCTCTTGTGATTGCAGGTCGATTTCTACGGTTTCGGAAAACTTCGTCGAATGCGCTAACAGCTTGCGGTCATTACGGGCGGCGGCCGCAACCCAAACATCGAATTGAATGGCCGCAGGCATCACCAAGCCCTCGTTGTAGTCGGTGTGCTCGCCTATCAGGTTCACGCGTCCGGGAGCACGGTAAACTCGGGGCCACTGACCGAACCGGGTGTCGAATTGCTCCTGCACTTCCTGTAGTTTTGTCTTCGCCGTTGTCATCTTCATGTTCATGGAAGTACGCTTCGTGCGGTGCGTATCCAGTAGTCGCGACTCTGCTGCGCAGCGGCGATCACTGCGGCGCCAGTCAGTTGTCGTGGCTGGTACTGCCGGGTTGGGAGGTATGATCGCCGCTGCTAACCTGCTTATTTGATTTTCGCAGCCCGAAAATGAGCATCACGCTGCCAAATAGTAGCAGAACGCTACCCCAGAGAAGATTGATGTTTATGCCGAGCAACTCACATGGGCCAAGAATACATCGTGGTGCCGGAGCTTCGTTTAGGTCAGTCGACGGGACCACCCCGGCCAGTTCCGAAGGCTTAGTACTATATCTGCTTCCGCGATTGCTTAATCGCTTAACAGTCTTTCTCAAGACAGGCGTGCTTAAGCTTCCAAAGAGAAGTGTGATTGCAATCACAGACAGACTCACCCGTGATCGGTATCATGCGCGGTCCCTGCTCTAAGAGGAGGCGTTGATGCTCAGCGTCGAGCGGGAGCACCTCCGGGCACGCTCCGCTATCCCGAAAGCCAAGAACGAACTTCACGTCCGTACGCAGGCTAAACCCAAGTTCCGTCCAGCTCTTGTCACCCAAGAAACTAAGGAGAGGATATGAATCGGTTGCAGCAACGTATCGTCTTATTAGCAGGTGTTGTCCTCTTGATCGCTATTTTAGGTTGGAGCCAATCTTCGACTACCGCTTTGCGCGGAACAGTTACCGATCCCCAAACCGCAGTCGTGCCCGGTGCCATCGTCACGATTTCAGACGCGAACACCGGATTCTCGAAATCGACGAAGACGGACGATCAGGGAGTCTACCAGTTGTTGCAGCTTCCACCCGGCGCATACGTGTTGACTGTCAGCAAGAGCGGATTCGCGACCACAAGGGAGGAAAATCTGCGGCTCATGGTCAACCTGCCAGCCACTGTCGACGTGACCCTGAACGTGCAGGGCGAAAAAACGACGGTGGACGTCACCACCGAAAGAGTACAAGTGAATACGCAAGATGCCACCCTGGGCAATGCCTTCGCTACCGCACAAATAGCTGCCTTGCCGTTTGAAGGCCGTGATCCGGTTCAGATTCTGAGCCTTCAGCCCGGTGTCACATATGTCGGCAAGGCAGTAGATCAAGACCTCGACAGTCGCGGCGGATCAGTGAGCGGCGCCCGCAGCGACCAAACGAACGTAGTACTGGACGGGATCGACAATAACGACCAGACACGAGGGTACGCGTTCACTGGTGCTCTTCGCTCGACCCTGGATTCACTCCAGGAGTTCCGGGTCACTACCAGCAATGCCAATGCCGATGCGGGGCGCTCGTCGGGAGCGCAAGTCGTGCTCGTAACAAAAAGTGGCACCAATAAGCTGCATGGCTCGCTGTACGAGTACAACAGGAATACGGTCGGGGTCGCGAATGACTGGTTCAATAAACATACCGAGATCAAGAACGGGTTGCCGAATATTCCTGGCCAGTTGATCCGCAATACCTTTGGAACCGCGGTAGGCGGTCCGATCCGCAAAGACCGTGTCTTCTTCTTTCTGTCCTACGAGGGACAAAGAACTCGCGAGAATCAGGAAGTCACACGTGTTGTTCCCAGCGACAACCTTCGAAATGGGATCGTGGGTTACTACTGCGATCCGACGGACTCCAGATGCTCCTCGAACAATCCGAGTGTAACGGTAGTGAACGGCATAGCAACCCTGACGGCGGCACAACTCGCTGAAATGGATCCGAACTGTACAGGCCTGGGCACGTGCCCGCTTGGACCCGGCGCTAACCCGAATGTTCTTACTCTCTTTCAAAAGTATCCTCATCCTAATGCCACTAATGCCGGCGACGGGCTGAATTTTCAGGGATACACATTTTCTGCACCAATGCCCGGAAAACTAGACACTTATATTGCCAAGTTCGATTTCAACCTGACCCAGAATCACCGGGTATTCGTGCGCGGCGGATTAGTCAATGACCACACGACCTTGCAGCCACAGCAATTTCCGGGCTTCCCGGCGGATCAGGCCGGCCTCAACAACAGCAAAGGATTGATCGCTGGCTATACCGCTGATTTCAGCACAACACTCATCAACAATCTTCGATATGGATTTATCCGGCAGGGCACCGATACAGCCGGGTTACAAAATGAACCGTACATACAATTCGACTTCATGGATAGCATCCAGGGATTTACCCCCACCCAAAACGTAAGTATTCCGGTGCACAACCTCGCCGATGATTTTACCTGGGTAAAGGGGAAACATACGTTGCAGTTCGGCGGTAACCTGCGCATCATCACCAATAACCGATCCTGGAACAGCAACTCATTTTCGCAAGTTGTCACCAACTCGCAATGGGCGGCGCCCAGCGGCAAAATCGCCGGTTCGGGCGGGAGCCTGGATCCAGGCGCATTTACCAAACTCGGTTTTCCTGCCGTTGATACCGATACCTTCCAGTTCGGATACGACTATCCCGTTGCTGCCGTCACCGGCTTGCTATTACAGTCCTACTCGAACTACAACCTCACGAAGCAGGGAAACGTTTTGGGAGTGGGAGTCGCTCCCGAAAGACACTTTCGCGCCCACGAGTTTGAAATTTATGCCCAGGATTCCTGGCGTGCGACGCCGCAACTCGTTCTCACGTACGGGCTGCGCTACACCTTGTTACAGCCACCCTATGAGACGACAGGTACCCAGGTGGCATCCACGATCAGCATGAACGACTTTTTCAACAAGCGGAAAGCCGCCATGTCAGTGGGGGAGACCTACGATCCGCCCATCGTCTTTGATCTCTCCGGCCAGGCGAACGGCCGCAAACCTTATTGGGATTGGGATTACAAGAACATCGCACCGCGGCTTTCTTTTGCGTGGTCCCCGAAAGCCGAAGGTGGTTTCTTGCAGCGACTTTTTGGCGGCCCGGGGAAAACATCGATCCGCGGTGGTGGCGGCATTTACTATGATCATTTCGGCGACGCTATCACCAACAGCTTTGACCAAAATGGCTCATTCGGATTGTCGACCTCTCTGGAGAACAGCCCGAGCCAATTCTCCGTTGACAATGCTCCGCGTTTTACCGATCTGTATACTCTCCCTTCGCAATTGATCCAGCCCCCACCACAGGGAGGCTTTCCTCAAACTCCTCCCGATGCCACCGCTATTTATTGGGGTTTGGATGACAAGCTGAAAACTCCTTACTCCTATGTCTTTGACCTGTCCATTACCCGGGAGCTGCCCAAGAGCCTCGCCTTGGAGGTGGCGTACGTCGGCAGGTTGGGGCGTCACCTGCTGCAAGAGGAAGATTTGGCAATGCCGCTCGATATTCGGGATCCGAAATCCGGGATGGATTACTTTACGGCCGCCACTCTTTTCTCAAAAGCGGCAGAGGCGGGCACTCCGATTCAAAACTTCGGACCCGGCGGGACCATTCCGTTTTGGGAAGACATCTACCCCGGAGCAACCGGTGTACCTCTTTACTTCAACTGTGCTCCGGGAACTGGGAGCTTTACCGGCAGTCCCACAGCAACGCAGGCAATGTATGACCTCTACGCCTGCAACTTGCATAACGAAACCTACGCCCTTTATCAGGCGGATGTGCCGGGCGTGGCTCCAGTCAGTGGGACGGGTGGCTGCTTCCCCTCATGCGCAACGCTCAACGGTCAGACTACACCTACACCTTATGCATTTTTCGATCCTCAGTTCTCTTCACTAATGGCATGGAGAAGCATCGGTAACAGCTCCTACAACGCCCTGCAAGTAATGTTACGCCGCAAAATGAGTAGCGGCTTGCAATGGGACTTCAACTACACGTTCTCGAAGTCCCTGGATATTGGTTCCAATGCAGAACGCTTGAACTCTCATAATGCGACCTTTGAAGGCTTCAGTCAGGTAATTAACGCGTGGTCGCCAAATCAATTGCGGTCGGTATCTGATTTCGACACCACCCATCAGATAAACACCAACTGGGTTTACCAGTTGCCGGTGGGCCGGGGGAAGACATTCGCCGCCTCCACCAACACCTGGGTGAATGGCATCATCGGCGGCTGGGAGTGGTCGGGACTGGCGCGCTGGACGAGTGGATTTCCCACCACCATCTACGCTTACTGCTGCTACCCCACTAACTGGTATCTGGAATCTTCAGCCATCTTGTTTGGGCCAAGGCCGCAAACGGGGGCATTTATTGACAAGGACGGCGATCCCAACATCTTTAAAGATCCGCAAACAGCAATTAGTTCCTTCCGCTACTCGTATCCGGGAGAATCAGGACAGCGGAACGAGATCCGGGGTCCAGGATATTTCGGAATCGATAGTGGCTTGAGTAAGACTTGGCCAATCAAAGAATCGCAAGACCTGAAGTTCAGCTGGGAGGTATTCAACGTCACGAATTCAGTACGGTTTGACGTTGGGCCGTTGCCGCAGAACAACGGTCAGATTGATCGGGGACCGGCATTTGGCAAGTACACCAGCACATTGACAACTCCACGCTTGATGGAGTTCGCATTGCGCTACAGCTTCTAGCCGTTGGCAGCTCGGGACCATCGGATGCTCGAGGTGTCTGCGGTGTGTTTCCATCTCAAGTATTCGTTACGTTAACGGCCCTCGCTGTCATGGCGTGAATGGTTTCAATGTTTCCCAGCAAGACCTTTTACAGCCCGGGAGGAAAGATGCGTTACTGTTTGTCGTCGTTTCTGATCGCTCTTATCTGCGCAGTACCTGTCTGGGGGCAGTCGTCCGGAGTTGCCGCCGACCTGATAATTCGTAACGCCAAAATCTGGACCGTAGATCCCTCTCGCCCCGAAGCTGAGGCGGTTGCGGTCCTCGGCGATCGCATTGTCGCCGTCGGATCCAATCGCGAATTGGACGTCTGGCGTGGCGCCGGGACACGCGTCGTTGATGCCGGTGGCAAGCGTCTCCTGCCGGGGTTCAACGATGCCCACCTGCATTTCATGTCGGGTGGGTCGCAACTTGACAACGTGCAACTGAATGACGCTGCGAGTGTGCAGGAGTTTGTTCGGCGCATCGGCGAGCGCGTGGCAAGAATGACCAAAGGTGAATGGCTATTGGGCGGCGATTGGGACGAAACGAAGTGGAGCCCTCCGCAGGTGCCCACGAAGGAACTAGTAGATCCCGTCACGCCCCAAAATCCGGTTGTCGTGGATCGCTATGACGGTCACATGATCCTGGTCAACTCGCTGGCACTGAAGCTTGCTGGAATTACTGCGCAAACTCCTGATCCGCCCGGAGGTATCATCGTCCGCGACGCTCAAGGCAATCCCACGGGCATCTTGAAAGATGCCGCGGAGGACTTGGCTTTCAAGGTCATCCCAGAACCCACACATGCCGAGCGACGACACGCCATTGAGCGCGCCCTCGAACATGCCGCTTCACTTGGTGTCACCAGCGCTCAAGACATGAACCCGCCGTATGCGGATATAGCCATCTACTCTGAGCTTCTTGGTGAAGGCAAGCTGACAACGCGCATCTACGCCGCTCCCCTGATTACGGATGTTGACGACCAGGTTAAGATCGGCATCCGGCACGCATTCGGCAGCTCCGACCTGCGCATCGGCGCGGTGAAAGCTTACTCCGACGGTTCTTTGGGCTCACGCACAGCCTATTTTTTCGAGCCCTTTACGGATCAGCCCGGCAATCGCGGACTGCTCTCCGAGGAAATGCATCCGATCTCGCTCATGCGGGACCGCATGATGCGCGCCGACGCGGCCGGCTTGCAGATTTGCACGCATGCCATTGGCGATGCTGGCATTTCCGCGATCCTTGATATTTACTCCGAAATCGAAAAAGCCCACGGTCCCGCGGATCGCCGTTGGCGGATTGAGCATGCGCAACACCTGGCCGCCAGCGACTTCGACCGCTTTGCTCAGCTTCATGTCATTGCCTCCGTGCAGCCCTACCACGCGATTGACGATGGCCGCTGGGCTGAGGGCCGGATCGGTCACGATCGAGCGAGCCGGACTCACGCCTATCGCACGTTTCTCGACCACGGCGTCCGCCTCGCGATAGGCACGGACTGGAATGTCGCCCCACTCGATCCCATGTTGACGCTCTATGCGGCGACAACGCGAGCCACGCTGGACGGCAAGAATCCTAATGGATGGTTTCCCGAGCAAAAGCTAACCATTAAAGAGGCCATCGAGGGCTACACGATGGGATCCGCCTTTGCGGAGTTTCAGGAGAACGTGAAAGGCTCGATTACTCCGGGCAAGCTGGCGGATATGGTGCTGTTAAGCGACGACGTACTTAACATCGATCCAGCGAAGCTGCGTAATGTCAAAGTCGTGAAGACGTGGGTAGGTGGCAAGCTGACCTATGACGCCACTGCCGCCAAGCGGTGAAGTGCATGCCTGAGAAAACCGACAACTCACCTTAAGAAGATGATGCTGTCAGCATGTGAATTGACCTTATGGCAATACTGCCGGACCAGGAAACTATGAATCGCTTCGCTCTCAAATCGATCTGCTGCCTGGCCTTTGTGCTCGGGCTGTTGTGTCCCGCACTCGCCGAACGTCTGGCCGATCCATCCCGCGCAGCTACCTTGGCAAAGGCTTATCGCTTCCAACGCGGTGGATGGATCTATGTTCATCTTGAAGGCTCGCCGGCCGAGATCGGCTATCAGCACGGATATC
>Ga0326727_10014015_pt1 | contig 17611 bp, 17 predicted proteins | sample MB2enrmetagenome_FD_207643 | JGI IMG/M metagenome (GOLD analysis project Ga0326727, IMG submission 207643) | Lab enriched peat soil microbial communities from McLean, Ithaca, NY, United States - MB29MY | ecosystem: Environmental > Terrestrial > Soil > Wetlands > Peat | place: USA: New York...
TTACGATTTGTCTTCTTCCTGGCGCTCGATGCGGCGCTGTTCGGTGAGCATGGCCCAGGAACTCATGAGATTTTGCGCGCTGACAATGCCGACGACGCGGCCGCTTTCGGTGACGGGAATCAGTCCCAGGCCGCGGCCGGCAGTGAGGCGGCTGATGGTGGCGCCGAGCGTGTCCTCGGGCCGGGCTACCTGAAAGGCGCGCGACATGACGGCCTGCACGTAGCCGTTGCCGTCGGTGCGCAGAGCATCGACGATGCGCTGGCGCGAGATGATGCCCACCAGCTCCGGGCCGCGGACGACGGGAAACTCTTCCTGAAGGGAGTGGACGCAGCGATAGAGGGCGTCGGCGAGGGTGTCGGAGGGCGAGAGAGTGGCAAAGTCGGTGAGCATGACTTCGCGCATGCGCACGGTGTCGACGACGGACTGGAAGAAGACGCCCTGATCCTCGATTTGCGCGCCGATCATGATGAAGAGGCCGGTGAGGCTGATCCAGTAATCGTGGAGGAGGATGCCGGCGAAGATGGTGATGACGGCCAGACCCTGGCCGAGGCCTGCGGCGGCGCGGCCGGCGGGGGCCATGCCGTGCTTGCGGGCGAATGCGTTGCGGACCAGGCGGCCACAATCGAGCGGGTAGGCGGGCACGAGGTGCAAGAGGCCGAGAGATATCTGCAACCAGACCAGGCTGCGCAACAGACTTGCGGTCGCGATGAAGGGGTGTTCGAAGAGGCGGACCTCAGAGCTCGCGCCCAGAATGGCGGCGATTGCGGCCAGAGCGGCGCAGAGGTTGGCGATGGGTCCGGAAAACGCGAGTGCGAATTGCGCGCTGCCGGTGTTGGCTTTCTCCTGGCTTTCGGGGTTGGCATAGGCGAAGAGTCCGCCAATGGGCAAGAGCAGGATGGCGCGGAGGCGCAGTCCCAGCCAGGCAGCAACCAGGAGACGGGCAGTTTCGCGCACGGCAACGGCGGCGACCAGCAGGAGGAAGAGAGCCAGTCCGCGCGGCAAGCCTTGCGGGCCGCCCATGGCAAAGAGCACCAGCACCAGGAGCGGGAAGAAGATGTGGACGCGCATCTCGACGCCCATCCACCGGCCAAACGGGATTGACCAACCGCGCATCTTTCGATTGTAGCGGTTCGGGAAGAAGGCAGCTTTTAGCCGCTAGCTTCTAGCCACTAGCTTGTCGCGGCGGGGAACCGTGAATCGTTGCGCGCGACTCGTGGATGGTGATTCGTGTTCGGAGTTCGACTGGGGGCTGTGTGCTGTTCGCTGCGTGCAGTGAGCTATGCTGGTGAGCGATGCGGATCATTGCTGGAAGCTATCGCTCGCGGAGGCTGGATGCGCCGCCGGGTTTGAGCACGCGGCCCACGAGCGACCGTTTGCGCGAGACGCTGTTTAATGTGCTGGCCCCGCGCATGATGGGCGCGGCGTTTCTGGATTTGTATGCGGGATCGGGCGCGGTGGGGCTGGAGGCGCTGAGCCGTGGCGCGGCGAAGGTGACGTTTGTGGAACGCGCGCCGGCGGCACTGAAGATACTGCGCAGGAATCTCGAGCAACTGGGCGTTAAGAGCGGATACGAGGTACGCGCGGAGAGCGTGGCGGCGTTTCTTCGTAGTGCCGCAAAATCTACTCCAAGACCAAGAAAAAACGAAGTGGTGTTTTTGGATCCGCCTTACGATGTGATCGAGGAGTATGCGGCCACGCTGGCATTGCTGGGGGGAGAGCATGAGATGCTCGCGCCGGGGGCGCTGGTTGTGGCCGAACATCGGCGCAAGCAAGCACTCGCGGAGCAATATGGATGCCTGAAGCGGACGCGATTGCTCGAACAGGGCGATGCGGCGTTGAGCTTTTATGCGGTTGGTTCGCTTCTCCCGAATCGGGGCGGTTGAGGGATTTGCGCGATCATTTATCTCGGCGGCAGGAAGTTTTGCACGTACACGTGTGAGCGGAGTCACTTCCAGATGCATTGACAGCAGCAGAAAGTAGGAGAAAAATGACGGGGCGAAGGAATTCGTGCCGATTCATGCGGTCTACGGAGGGAACGTGAAAAACGCAGCAAGGATTCAGGCATTGGCGGCTTTGGTTTTTCTAGGCGTGGGCGGGTTTCTGGCGGGTTGCAAGCCGGCTCCGGAGCTGACGCAGGACCAGGCTAAGGCGATGATTCAGGCCAAGTACGATAAAGATCCCGGCACAGTGTTCAACATTGCGGTGGACGATATCGGGATGCAGAAGGGCGTGCATGCCAACCTTTGGACCGGCGTTAAGCGCTATCCCAACGGTTACTGGGGCGACTTCAAACTCACGCCGGAGGGAATGAAGGCGATCAAGCTGCCCAGCGGCGGCGATACGATCCAGTGGCATCCTGACACTCCGAAGGATCCAAGATACTCGGTCGTGGTGGTTCCCCTGGTCACCTGCAAACTGAAGGCGCGCAGTGTTGGCGACGTGCAGACGCTCGCCGATAACCGGACTGTGGCCTACATGGAAGACGTGGATCTGAGCAGCTTGCCGGCGTCCTTGCAGGACATTGTGCAAAACCCCTTCAACAAACTGAGCACCCAGCGCGTGGCCACGTTCACGCTGACGAATGGGGCCTGGACGCTCGATTCGATCCGGTAGCGGACAAGCTGACGCGGCTAAGAAGGCAACTGGCCGGAGACGAGAACGTCTCCGGCCAGCTTGTTTCTGCCTGAATGTTTAGGGCAAATCTCCTTTTGGTGTGGGGTCGTTTGGTTCGATTCGCCGCGGCCCTCCGGGGCGCGGGATCTTTTGGGGGCGGCGTTCCCAGGGTTTCGTCCGCCACTCCACCCCAACGACCAAAGATCGATCGTTGGGGACCCCGGCCTGGGCTATTGTCGATTGCCCCTCCGGGGCAAGGGCTGCGAGCCGGCAAGATCGTCCCTCTACACCAAGGAAAGAGATGCTCTAGATTGTCTATTGCGGCGGAGCGCTGGGTCCAGGGCCCGGAGGCGCAGCGGCCGGCGGCTGGTGGTGTTCATCATGCGGATGGTCACCCATTCCGACGCGAACATCCACGACGGTTGCGGTGAAGACACCGTTTTTGACGACGCCCAACACGCCGATGGTGTCGCCCACCTGGATATCGGCGAGAGTCAGGGGATCGCGCTGGCGGCGGAAGGCGGTATTTTCATCGACAACTATCGTATGCGGAGCTTTGTCGAGCGTGCCGGTGAGCGTGATGGTGGTTTGGTTCATGGCTGTCACCTTGCCCGAGAGCCAGGTTTTACCAAAGTTGGCCGCCATCTCCTGCATGTGCTTTGCGGTATCGGGATCGAGTTGGATGATATGCGTTGCGCTTACGGACCTGGCGGTCGCGTCATTGTCGCCCATCGCAACGATGGCGTCGCCCACTTTGATGTCGGAGGCCTTGATCTGCTGCGGAGGATTGCCGCCATTCATGCGGCCGTAGCCGCCGCCCATCTCCTGGCCGCCATTGCCGCCGCCCGGGCCATGCGTCGCAGCGGGCAGCTTGACGATGCGCGTGTCGGCGCTGAAGTGGACGGTATAGATCTCGCCCATCTCGGTCTTGATGGTGTAACGATCGGCGGCAACTTCGGTGACGGTGCCCGTTACGCCGCGGCTCATCATGCCCATGCCGTGGCCACCACGCTGACCGTAGCCGCCGCTGTTTCCGGAACCGGAGTTCTGTGTGGAGGGCGGCGCGGTAGCGGAGTCTTGCGCCGCGGCTGCGGCAGCAGCGAGGACAAAAACTGCGAGGATTCGAGGCAAAGAACGAAGTTTCATCTGAGCTCCCAGGATGGCGCAAAAGCCAGCCTGTTCGATAGACGAGTCAATGGCAGAGGAAGACTACAGCGGGCTCTGCGGCCGCGTTCTTCGATCGATCAGTTGTGTTGCTCGGAGAGAAGTTGCTTGAAAGCGGGATTGCTTCGCAGGCTGGCGAACTGGTTGTCGGCTTCGATCTTCTTGCGGGTCGTAAAGCCTTCATCGAGAGCCATGCGCAGATACTGAAGAGCGCAATCGGTGTAGCCGGCGCGCGCACAGCCTGCCGCCATGTAGTAATTCATTGCGCCGCGCTCCGCGACATTCGAAGGATTCTCTACCGTGGGACCGTCGTGGTCGGAAAAGATCTGCGGATCGATGGCGAGAGCTTGCTGATACGCCTCCCAACCCCTGTTGTATTTGTGTTCGGCCAGCAGATTGGTGCCGTAATTTTTGAGTGCGATGGCCGATTTCGGGTCGAGCTTGATGGCCTTGCGATACATGCGATCGGCCTGGCCATATAACTTTTGCGATGCGTACACCGTAGCCAGATTGTTCAGCACCTGAGCATTGTCGGGATCGAGCTTGAGGGATTCCTTGTAGCAGCGGACCGCGTCCTTTGCGTTGAACATCATCTGATAGGCGATGCCCATCTTGTTCCAGAGCGTTGCCGTCAATTGCGGCGACTTGGCATAGGCCGCAACGGCGGCCTGATAGCGTTGATGCGCAACAAGCGAGTCGCCAATTTGTTCTGGCGTGGGAGGCGGCTGCGGAGGGACTGCGGAGGCTGCGGGTGGGTTTTGGCTCGCCGGCGTGGCCGGCTGCGCCCTGGACACACCGAGATAGGCTGCAAGCAAGAGCAGAGATAAAATCCAGCGGCTTGCCTCGAGCCTGCGCATCATCCCTCCTCTAGAGCGAGTTAACGATCCCTTCGACGACCCCTGGGGAGGGGGCGATCCTCTGACCGATCGTCCACTGCTAAAGGAACATTAAAGCACCACCGAGGGGCGAGCGAAAGGTTTTTGGGGTTACCAGGGGTTAACCGATCGTTACGAGATGGCCGGGAGCCCTCATTCAGGATCTAGGGGAATAATATGCGCGGACCGCGCTGATGTGGGAGGAAGCACGCGGGCTACACGCAGCGCGAGTGCGGCCGAAGGATTGACCGAACTGCTTAGAGTGTTCGGTAAATATATGATACTAAATATGTTAACTATGCTTCTCTCACCAGGCGCTCCATGAGTGCGTCGAAGTCCTCTAACCGGCCGTACTCGATGATCACCTTGCCGCGGCCGTTATGGTCGTCGATGACGACTCTGAGGCCGAGCGCCCTTTGCAGTTGCTCCTGGGCGTCGCGCACGTTGGGATCGACCGGGGGTTCCCCTTTTGGTTCCTTTCTGCTTTTGCGGCTGGGATCGATGAGGCCTTGCACGTAGGTCTCGGTTTGCCGCACAGACATGGAGAGCGAGGCGATGCGTTGCGCGGCTTTCTCCATCTCTTCGGCATGTTCGAGAGCCAGCAGGGCGCGGGCGTGGCCGAAGGAGAGAACCCCGGCCTCGACGCGGGTTTGCACAGACGACGGTAACTTTAATAGACGCAGGAAGTTAGAGACGGATGCGCGGTCTTTTCCGGTGCGCTGGGCCATCTGTTCCTGGGTCATGTGAAACTCGCGCGCCAGGCGTTCGAAGGCCCGCGCCTGCTCCATGGGATTCAGGTCGGCGCGTTGCAGGTTTTCGACGATGGTGATCTCCATCGCCTGCTCGTCGGAGACCTGGCGGAGAATCGCGGGAACCGTGTTTTTGCCGGCGAGTTTCGACGCGCGCCAGCGGCGTTCGCCCGCGATGAGCTGAAAACGCCCGCCTGCCACGGGACGGACCAGTACAGGTTGCACGACGCCATTTGCGGCAATGGAGGCAGCCAGCTCCGCCAGTTGCTCCTCGTTGACGTGGGAGCGGGTTTGAAAGGGGTTGGGCTCGATCAGGTCGATGGGAATCTCGCGCGGCCTGCCGCCTTCGGTGTCACCCGTTGAAGGAGCAGACGCCGGACGGGGAAGCAGAGAATCGAGGCCTTTGCCGAGTGCGCGGCGCTTAGGGTCGGGAATAGCAACGTTTGTCATCAAAAAATCCTTGGTGCCTGCAACATTCGCATTGCAGATCGAAAGCCATCAATGATCGATATTTGCTCCACCGGCGGGATCTGCTGCGAGGGATTCTTGCGGCCGGGGTGGGGCAATCCCTTCAACTGGCGCGCCAGGTCTCACGAATACGATGAGAAGCTGACCTTGGTTTGCGTCCGCACGGAGGCCACGGTCTTGCGCTCGGCCGCGCGGGGGCTTTCAATCTGATTGCGCGCCAGGAACTCACCGGTCATCTCGAAGTAGGCCTCGGTGCCGCGGGAGCGCGGATCGTAAATAGCTACAGGCTTGCCGTGGCTTGGCGCCTCCGCAAGTCGCACATTGCGGGGAATGACGGTGCGATAAAGGATTTCGCGAAAATACTCGCGGAGGGTCTCTGTTACCTGCTGTGCAAGGTTGGTGCGATCGTCGTACATGGTCAGCAGCACACCCTCAATGGTCAGGCTGGGGTTGTAGGCTGCACGCACACGTTCCAGGGTGGAGACCAGTTCCGAGATGCCTTCCAGAGCAAAATACTCTGCCTGGAGCGGGACAATGAGGGTCTGCGCGGCGCAGAGAACGTTCAATGTGAGCAGATCTAAGGCTGGGGGACAATCCAGGAAGATCAGATCGTAGCTGCTTTCGATGGACTCGAGGGCGCGGCGCAGACGAAGAGACCTGTCCTCGGCGGTAGCCAGCTCGATGTTGATGCCTGTCAGGTTCTTCGAGCCGGGAAGCAGCCACAAGCCATCGATTTCCGTGGGCAGGACGGCTTGCTCCGCTGGGCACTCATCGGCGAGCACGTCGTAGATGGATCGACGATCATCGTCGCGCTGAAAGCCCAGTCCCGATGAGGCGTTGGCCTGCGGATCGCAGTCGATCAGGAGGATTTTGAGTCCCTCCAGGGCGAGACAGGCAGCGAGATTGATGGCAGTGGTGGTCTTGCCGACACCACCCTTTTGGTTGACGATTCCGACGATCTTTCCCATGGCATTCCAGAGTAACGGGAAAGTGCGGGGCGCGCACAGCGAGTTGCGTTGTGGGAAACGGGGCACGGCTGTGGAAAGCGGCCGGAGGGCGAGAGCGATGGCGAGGAGCAAACGCTTGTGGGGAAAGAGCTTTGACTCGAGCACGAAAGTTGTAGTTGGAGCGAGGCGAGTAGCGGCTGGATGGTGGAAAACTTTGGTGTGCTGAGGGCGATTTTGTGTTTTTTTTCTCGGCGATTTCGTTCTGGTACATGGTCCAAACTGGGATGCAGGCTGGCATCGCGTTCCACGTGGAACAAGCGATTCACCTATGGATGCGCCAATGTTCATCTGTGCTCCCGTGTTCCACGTGGAACGATGCTTGCGAAGGAAACCCGGCGATACAAAACGCCGAGTCGCCTGCTGTTTGAGCGCCTTTCCGATCCAATTCCGTTCGCATCCCTGTTTGCGTTTCTTGATCCGTCGGATAGACTTATTGCTGAAATCCAGAAAGAAGGTACGCGTGGATTTCCCCAACGCTTTTATTGGCAGAAAGACTCGGCCCAGCGCCAAAGACCTTGCGGCAACGCTCGGCGACGCGCTCGAGGCCTGGAAAGAGCTGACCGGATGGCTCGCCGCAAAGGGCATCTCCACCAAGGAGTGGCACTCGGTCTCGCCAAAGTATGGCTGGGCGCTGAGGCCGAAGCTCAAAGCCAGAAACATCCTTTACATGGGTCCGTGTGCCGGTTGCTTTCGCGTCTCTTTGGTTCTTGGTGATCACGCCGTGGCGGCGGCGCGGGCAAGTGATCTGCCGAAGGCTGTTTTGAAGGAGATTGCCGGGGCGCGGCGCTACGCGGAGGGAACCGGGGTGCGGCTGCTGGTGAAAACGGCCGAGGATCTGGCGCCGATTCGAACGCTGGTCGAGATTAAGCTGGCGAATTAACTCGCTGGCCCAGGGCCAGAATGCGGTCGTCGGCAAGGGGCAGCGGGACGGGTTCGCTCCAGGAGAAGCCTGCGCCTGCCGCGCCTTGAAGGGATGCGATCTGCGCGCGGGTTGTCATCAGGGCCAGCCATCCGCCGGAAGCCACGAGCGGAAGGGCTGCGGCTACGGCCTTCGGCATACGGTCAACTGCGCGCAGGGTTACACAATCGAAGACGGCATGAAGCGCCTCGGCTCGGCCGGAATGGACTTTGGCGGAGATTCCCAGCTCACGAACGGCTTCCTGCAGGAATGCCGCCTTCTTGTTTTGCGATTCGGCGAGGGTCACGGCGATCTCGGGCCGGCAAATGGCAATGGGAATGCCGGGCAGGCCGGCGCCGGAGCCAAAGTCGAGCAAGGTGTTTATGCCTGCAGGCAATTTGCGTGCAACTGCAATAGATTCAATGATATGGCGCGATAGGATGGCGTCTTCTTCGCGGATTGCGCTTAGGTTGAGGCGCTCATTCCAGCGAATGAATAGCGAAAGATAGCTCTCGAACCTGGAAGCTGTCTCGGCGTCCAGCGACGCCAAATCGGCCGCTGTTAGCAGCGCATTCAGCCGCGCACTTGTCTCGCTTGTGCCCATTGTTCAGCACTCGCTCTTGGCGCTGTCGATTTCGGGCGGCTGCCACGCTGCGGCGGCCTCGACGAACGCGGAAAAGATGGCGCGGGAGAATTTGCTTTGCGCGTAGGTCCGCTCGGGGTGCCATTGCACGCCGACGACAAAGTGGTCGGGGGCATCGAGCTCGACTGCTTCAATCACGCCGTCGCCCGACGAGACCGCGGTCACGCGGAGGTTGTCGCCCGCTTTGCGAATCGCCTGGTGGTGGCTGGAGTTGACTGCGATGTCGGCTGTTTCGGTGTTGCCAGATTTCGGCGCGGGCAGGATCGCGCTCAACCGCGATTCCTTTGCAATCTCGACCGGGTGCGCTTTGACTACTTCGCGGCCGGGGCGATGGTTGACTGCCGTTTTCAGGTCCTGAATCAGCGTGCCGCCGCGCCACACATTGAGGTTTTGCGTGCCGTGGCAGATGGCGAGGATGGGCTTGCGCAGGTTGAATGCATCCTGCAGGAGCAGCTCGTCGGCTGAGGTGCGTGCCGGATCGTCGGCTGCGCATTCGGGCTCGCGCGCCTCGCCGTAGCGCTCGGGGTCCACGTCGAATTTGCTGCCCGGCAAGAGAACGCCTTCGACGCCAGCCAGCAGTTTCGCCACGCGCTCCTGCGTCTCGTTGAGCGGCACGACGACCGGCTCCGCACCTGCGGCCTTCAGTGCTTCCAAATATTGCGGCAGGGCGCGCTGGTTGTACTCGGGGTCGCTGCTGGTGGGTTCGGGGATGGCGATGCGGACGGGCATAGTGTCAGTTTAAAGTGCTGCGGGGCGACCGGCATTTCTGGAATCGTGGAATTTGTGGTTGGCCGGTGATCCGGCAGAAAAACCCCGCCGTGGGAGAGAGTGCACGGATGACAGCTAGCGGTGTGGGGCGGGCTTCTCGTTGCCGACTGGTGATGTGGCGACGTAAACAACGGGCACAAGCTCGGAGTCAACGTCCCACGATTCGTATGTGCCTTTCCATACGTTGCAACCATCATCTTCATACGTACTCAACCATTCCGACCAATGAGCTGTTAGAACCGCATCTCCGTTGACGGGAAGCTCATGGCACGCCGAAGAATGCGATGAGTTGCACTCAAGCGCAACGGTGAATTTCACGTCCAACCATTGGCCGGGCAACAGTTCCACATGCTGTTCACGATGGCTCGGAGCTGCGGCGAGCAGCGCCTCCCCTTTGAGTTTTCTTCTGTTTTGAGGATCTTCCAGAGTTGCGAAAGACAGAGTGATGCTGGCGGCATCCCAGCTCAGAATTCCTGTCTTCGGATCGATGTCGGGCTTGGCGGACGGTGTATCCCAGGGGACAAGCACGCCGTTTGCGCCGACGTTGGTCAGGCGGACGGTGACTAGCAAATCCGTTCCCGGGCGTACTACCTTAGGATCGACACTCGCAATCTCAAGTCGCAACTTCTCCGGTACGTTCGGTACCGTTACGCCATCCCGATACCCAACGAAGCAGTCGCTCTTCCTGATGTTTTCAGAATTAGTTGTTGGAGAAGCGTGCTGAGGCGTTCTCGTTTGCTGTGCCTCATCAGGGGCAGCGTTTGTAATTTCCTTGGTCGCCACCAACTGAGCGGTTGCGCCGCGCCATGCGAAGAGCGTCAGAGTTAAACAAGCGAACGAACTAGCTCCCCAACCGTGTTTGTTCAAGGGGTTTCTCCAGTACGAATTTCATTTTATCCATGATTTCATGAATTGATGGGATGATTCCCGGGCTCTCTTCCTCGCGAACTGTCCGGATTTCTGCGTCCCAGTTGGTTTGTTGACAATCGGGAAGTAAGCGGGGCTTTGAACCACCACGAGCGTTCAAAGCAACCGCAGATCCTTCGTCGGTCGCTACGGCGACCTCCTCAGGATGACAACGCTCCTGGGTTGGGGTTGCTTTAGGAGACATTCGCTGGTGTGTTGGCCTCTGCGTGCGGCGACTCGCTCATCATGGTTTCGATTGCTTCGCGGAGGCGGTCGGTTAGTTCGCCGGTCTGGCGGACCGTCATTCCTTTGGTGTCGATGGGGTTGCCTACTTGCAGGGTCAGGTCGCCGGGATAGAGATGGCGAGTGTGGATGGGCAGCAGATCGTAGACGCCTTTGAGCGCGATGGGGACCAGCGGCACCTGGGCGCGAATGGCCAGGTAGGCCGCGCCGGAGAGGAAGGGCCTGAGAGCTCCGTCCGAGGTTCGGCCGCCCTCGGGAAAGACCATCAATGGCATTTCCGCGCGCAGCGCCTTGACCGCGCCGCCCAGGCTCGCGAGCGTTGCGTGCGGGTTGGCGATGTCAATCGGCATTTGCCCGGAGCGGCCGAGATACCAGCCGATAAACGGCCACTGCCAGAGTTCCTTTTTGGCCAGGATGCGAAATTGAAAAGGCAGCGCGGCGAAGAGTACCGGAATATCCATATACGAAGTGTGGTTCGGGGCATAGACGGCAACCGGATGCTTTTTGAGATTCTCCGCGCCTTCTACCTTCAACCTCGAGAGCGAGATTCCGACACAGCCGCGCGCCCAAAAGCGCGCAATCCTGTGCTGCACGCGGCCCTTCTTATCTACGAATGAGACAAGGAGGGCGACGCTTCCGCAGACTGCGGTCCACAGCGTCATGATCGGCATCTGCAGCAGATCTGTGCGCCAGCAATAGAGCCGCGGCAGTGGGTTGGGCCGAGGGCTCATGGTTGCTCGCTCTCTGCTGCGGAAAGCCCAGCCAAGAGCAATGCGCGCGCCTCGCCGACGAGGTACACCGATCCTGAAACTACGACCACGCCGCCGGCCGAGTTGTCTTGCGCAATGCGCAGCGCTTCGCGCACGGAGCAAGCGGCGACCGCTGGTGTGCCCGTGGCCTTGGCCGCCGCCAGCAGATCATCGACGGCCGCGGCGCGGGCGGCGTGGATCGGCGCAAGGATCACGCGATCGAAGAGCGGAAAGAGAATCTGCGCCATCTCCTCTAGCGGCTTGTCGCGCAGGCAACTGAAGATGAGGACGCGCGGCGTGCGGCCTTCGAGAATGCTTCTGAGTCCAGCGCGCAGTGCCCAGGCGCCGGCCGGATTGTGCGCCACGTCCAGCACCCACTCCGCGCCGGCGGCGGTCATGCGTTCCAGGCGGCCCGGCCAGCGGGTGCGGCGGATTCCGGCCTCAATGACAGCCGCGTTGATGGGAAATCCGTGCCGCGTGGCCAACTCCACTGCCGCGGCGATGGCCAGGGCGACATTGCGCTGCTGATGCGCGCCAGCCAGAGGCGAATCGACCTTTACCTGCGTTCCCAAGGCTTGCACTGTGTAGGTTCCCTTGGCCTCGCCGGCCGGCATGTAATCGGCCGCGCTCACCGCGTGCACTTCGAGTTCTGTGGCCACTTCGCCCAGCACCTGGTTGGCGTCGGGATGCTGCGGAAGCGTAATCATGGTTCCGCGCCGGCGCAGGATGCCTGCCTTTTCGCGCGCAATGGCGGCAATGGTTGGGCCTAGCCACTCGGTGTGGTCAAGCGAGATGTCGGTGACGATCGAAAGCAACGGATCGACGACATTGGTTGCGTCCAGCCGCCCACCCATCCCCACTTCGAGGACCGCAATCTCCACCTTACGCTCGGCAAAGTAGAGAAACGCGAGCGCGGTCAGCATCTCAAAAAAACTAGGCTGCTGCGGCAGCTTGCGCTCTTCTACCATTTGGTTGGCGGTGTCGGAGACAAGGAAGAAAAGCCGCGCGAAGTCGTCGTCCGCAATCTCGGTCCGGTTGACACAGATGCGCTCGTTTGGCCGCACAAGATGGGGCGACGTGTAGAGTCCTGTGCGCACGCCGGCTTGCGTCAGAATCGATGCCAGCGTGGCCGCGGTCGAGCCCTTTCCGTTGGTTCCGGCGATGAGCACGGCTGGAAAGCGCCGCTGGGGATGGCCAAGCGCAGCCAGTAGTGTTCGCACCTCGTCAAGCGAGAACTTGCGCCGCGGCTGACCGGGGCGCGCATAGAGCTCCGGGGCCATGGTATTCAGTTTTTCGATGGCGGCAGCATAGGACATGAGAGGGTCAGGGGTTGTCGTCTGATTTTCGGATGACAAGCCTTAGTATAAGAGCCGCGTCACTTACCCGGCCTTAAGTAGTGGGTCAGTTTGAACAAAACCTTCCCTCAGGGGCTGAAGCCCGCACCTATTTTTGGGGCTCTTCCGGCACGACTAAACAGGCTGCGGGAAAAACGCCAATTTTGCGGTTGATCTTGGGGGAACACCCCGCAGGGGCTAAAGCCCGCACCTATTTTGCGCGACTTACGGCACGAGTTTACTCGTGCCCTGATACAAAACAACCCGCCATTTGAGTTTTTCAGCAGCCTGTGAAGTCGTGCCCTTTCGCAACGGTTTCAAATTGACCCACAGCGCAACCTTACAGCGTTCCATACCTTGCGTCTTTCTTCTTGAACTGTGGAGGAATTGCTCACTCCAAGCCTCTCCATCTGCACGCCTTGGCTGCGGCTCCCACACAACCTTCCGGGATTCCACAGCCCTTTTCGGCTTCCCTGTGGGAGCCATGGAAAACTATGGCCGCTATTCGCGAGCGGCGCACCGGTTATCCAAATCTCCTCTTCTCCACAGCCAGGTTTTAGAAAACTCGCACGTCTCTCAAGCCCGTGCTTCAACTCGACTTCGCCTGGATTCCCACTTTTCCTACTCGCCTACGGGTGCTTCTATCTTTTCTTTAACTCTCTACACGCTTATTCACCTCCGTCTGATCGCGCAGTTCGCACGTCCCCTGCATCGACCCCTAGGCCCCAACGCAATGGCCGCGGCGGCTACCGCTCTTCCCTGTTGGCAGCTCCCTATAATTCAGAGAATTGGCCCGGTTTTCCACGCGTCGGTTACTTCAAAGATCGCTACAATCAGGGTGATGAAACGAGGCCGTTTCCGGGTGTCCGCAAGCTGTTGTACAGTGAGGGCATAGGACGCGGCTTCCAGAGTTGGGGGTTGCAATGCCAAGTGTAGAAACGGAAGTCGAGAAGCCGACAGTTCAGGGGGCAGCAATGGAGATTACCGTAAGCCGCCAGGATCTGGTGAAGGAACTCACGGCAACGCAGAGTGTGGTCGAGCGCAAGACCACGATTCCTATCCTGTCCAACTTCCTCATCGAGGCCGAAGACGATCGTTTGAATATTACGGCGACCGATCTGGACCAGGCGATCCGCACCAGCGCGGCCGTCAAGGTCAAGAAGCCCGGCTCCTGCACCATCCCGGCGCGCAAGCTGTACGACTACATCAAACTGCTGCCAGACGGCGACATCTCAATCAAGCTGCTCGAAAACCACTGGGTGCAGATTCGCAGTGGCCGATCGAATACCAAGATGGTCGGCATGGCGCGCGCCAATTACCCGCAGGTTCCCGAGTTTCCAACGGTCGCCGCCACCAGCATTTCGCTGGTCGCGCTTAAGACGCTTATTGCGCGCACGATTTTTGCTATTTCAAACGAGGAGTCGCGTTACACGCTGAACGGCGCGCTGCTGATCCTCAAGGCCGAGTCGCTTGCCATGGTCGCGACCGACGGGCACCGGCTTTCATTTGTCGAGAAGCCCAACGAAACTCTCGAAGGCATCAGCGGCGAGAAGCGCGTGCTGGTTCCGCGCAAGGCGCTGCAGGAGCTGCAAATGCTCCTCGCCAACACCGACGCCGAAAGAATTGAGTTTGCCGACGACGAGCACACGCTGTTTTTCCGCGTGGGCCATCGCACGCTTTCAAGCCGCAAGCTGACGGGGCAGTTTCCCAACTTCGAAGCCGTGATGCCGCGCGACAATACCAAGTTCGCGGTGGTGCGGTCGAGCGAACTCTCGGCGGCCATCCAGCGCGTGGCGCAGTTTGCCGACGAGCGCTCCGGCGCCATCCGCATGAAGCTCGAAGACAACGAGCTCAAGGTGAGCGCCAACTCGAACGAGTCCGGCGAGAGCGAAGACACCATCGACACGCCGTACCAGGGCGAAGCCATCGCCGTGGGCTTTAACTCGACTTACATTCTCGACTTCCTGAAGGCGCTCGACAACGCGGGCGAGGTGCGGCTGGAGTTCAAGGACGCGCAATCGGCCGGCCAGATGCGCCCCGAAGACCCTGACGCGGAGTACAGGTACCGCTACGTTTTGATGCCGATGCGGATCTGATGACGACAATTCCAATTGTCAAACGCGGACACAAGAAGTAAACGGGCGCCGGATTACGCTTGTTTCTTAAAGTTGATGGAAACTTTTAGTTCGACTGAGTCGACAGACCGTCTGAGCACGGCGACCTTCAACTGCTGATCTTCACTAAAGAGCTTTAACTGCTGTGGCTGGACACGTGGCCCAAGCCTTCGCGGAAGAGTTGTAGCATTCAAGGGCACGCCGCCATAGTCAGAGGGGAATCCCCATAATTCTCGTGTACGGTGAATGATTTCTCGCCCAGGAGTTGTATTCCCCTTTAGGTAAAGGCTAACTAGCTGCCTCTTAACCCCTAGCAGCCGTGCCGCTTCCGTTTGAGCTCCACGCGTCAAGCCGACGACCTCAGCTAGCCCCGCCGCAAAATCTTTGCGAAATTTCCTCTCAACATCGCCAACACCTGCTTGTCTGCCCATTCGCTCACCTTTAATGCCTTTGTCAATTAAAATTGCCAAACTTCGTTTGAGATCGACAATTATAATTGACAAACGAAAGATATACATCCATACTTTAGTGGAAGTAGACTTTTTTGAAGATGAGCGATCTGCTAGCAATCGAGACGAAGGTCTTTCAAGACCACCGAGACGAGTGGCTGAGAGATTATGCGGGTAGATATGTGGCGATCCGCGATGAGGAAGTGGCAGGCTTCTTCGACTCCTATGGCGAGGCTTTCACTGCGGGCCTGCAGCGATTTGGATCGAAACAGAACTTCCTAATCCAGCAGGTCTGGCAGACGGATCCCGTCTATTTCGTTTTCTGAGATGGGCTGCGCGCAGATACCTTGGGACCCATGCCACCCAGAAAATCCCTTTGCGTGTTTAGATGTCCTAGTAAGGAACTCTCGGGCCTTCCTCGATCAACAGGCCGACCTCGGCTTCGAATTCCGAGACCCCGTCCCAATCAGGGCGCTAATTGACACCGGAGCTGGTCCGGTGTTGATAAGCAGGGTCTACGCGCGGCATTGCAAGCTCTTCCAAACCCGCCCCGATAGCGAAATCCGAGTAATTGGTGGCAGCATAAAGGGGGGCGAGCACGCTGGATGCATCAGCTTCCCGAACACGACGCTCCGCTCTTACGACCCGATCCGTATCGTGTCGGGAGATTTTCAGCGTGAACATCATTTCTCGTGTCTCATCGGCATTGAGATTATTCGGCATTGGAAGATTACTTTCGACCCCAAAAAAGGGCTCGTTACGATAGAGGATTGATGTAACCCGCCACAGGACAGACGCGCTCTGATCTGTCGCTGTCGGGGACGCTATCACTCCCCGTAGGGCGCCCAGATGTTTTTTACTTGCGTGGCGTGTTGCAGGAACCAGCGGCCTTCGGCTTGCTTGGGGTTGAACCAGTCGTATTGGTGGCCGTCGTTGGTCCAGACCTGCTTCATGTTGGCGATGGATGCGGCGCGCACCAGCGTGGCTTCTTCGTTGCTGCGGAAACACCAGACAGCCTCGATGCCTTCGTGCTCGGCTAGCGTTTTTGCGAGCTCGGCCGGGGGACCCGCGACGAGATTTACTACGCCGCCGGGTACGTCGCTGGTGTCGAGCAGTTGATAGAGGTCGCCGACGATGAGCGGGTACTTTTCTGACGGCACCGCGACCACGGTGTTGCCCATGGCAATCGCCGGCAGCAGCAGCGAGACGAGGCCGAGGAGCGGCGCTTCAGAGGGGGCGAGAATTCCGATTGCGCCTACCGGCTCATTCATGGCGATCGCGATGTTGCGCCCCGGCGGATTGTGCACCTGGCCGTCGTACTTGTCGGCCCAGGCGGCGTAGGTGAAGATGCGCTGGATGGAGAGATCGACTTCGACGGCGGCTTGCTCCGCACCGACTGCCGCGGCCAACCGGCCGGCAATCTCGTCGCGGCGCTGGATCATGTTTTCCGCGAGGTAGTAGAGAATTTGCGCGCGGTTGTGCGCCGATGTTTTGGCCCACCCGGTCGCATTGCGCGCGGCTTCGACGGCGTTGCGAATGTCTTTGCGGTTGCCGAGCGGAGCTTCGCCCAGGAACTGGCCGTTCAGGCCTTGGACTTGGAATGAGTAACCGCTGTCTGGCCGCGATTGCTTGCCGCCGATGTACTGCTTGACGGTGCGGTCGATGGAGGGACCGGGAGAAGAAACTGCCTGCGCAGATCCTTCCTCCTCATTCGGCGCTTCAATATTCGGCGCTTCGATATTCGGTGCTTCGATGCGCGCAGCCTTTTCTGACGCCGCGGGCAGCGCGTGCAACCACTTCGGCGTCAGGTATTCGAGCATTCCCTCGCGTCCGCCTTCGCGGCCGTAGCCGGATTCGCGATAGCCGCCGAAGCCGCAGGCGGCGTCGAACTGATTGGTCGAGTTGATCCAGACCACGCCCGCTTTTACTTGCGCGGCCAGATCGAGCGCCACGTTGATGTTCTCGCTCCAGATGCTCGCGGCCAATCCGTAGACCGTGTTGTTGGCGAGCTCCGCAGCCTCGGCCGGGGTGCGGAAGGTCATGGCGACCAGCACCGGGCCGAAGATTTCTTCTTGCACTACCTTCGCCGCCGGATGCACGTCGGTGAGCAGCGTGGGCGGATAGAAGCTGCCATTCTGCGGCAGCGGATTTTTGGGTTGCCAGCACGTAGCGCCTTCGGCCACGCCTGAGTCGACCATCTGGCGAATTGAGTCGAGCTGCACGGGCGAGACGATCGCGCCGATGTCGATTGATTTGTCAAGCGGCGGACCGACGCGGAGAGTTTCCATGCGCGCGCGGATTTTGGCGTAGAGCGTTTCGGCCACGCGTTCTTGCACCAGGAGGCGCGAGCCCGCGCAACAGACCTGGCCCTGATTGAACCAGATGGCATCGACCAATCCTTCGACTGCCGAATCGAGATCGGCGTCGTCGAAGACTACGAAGGGCGATTTGCCGCCGAGCTCAAGCGACAGCTTCTTCGGCGAGTTGGCAGTGGCCTTGCGAATGATGCGGCCCACTTCGGTTGAGCCTGTGAACGCAACCTTGTCGATGCCCGGATGTTCGACGAGCGCCTGGCCGGTTTTTGCATCGCAGGTGAGCACATTGAGCACGCCCGGCGGCAGGCCGACTTCG
>Ga0326727_10014016_pt1 | contig 17610 bp, 12 predicted proteins | sample MB2enrmetagenome_FD_207643 | JGI IMG/M metagenome (GOLD analysis project Ga0326727, IMG submission 207643) | Lab enriched peat soil microbial communities from McLean, Ithaca, NY, United States - MB29MY | ecosystem: Environmental > Terrestrial > Soil > Wetlands > Peat | place: USA: New York...
GCTATCTGCGCATCGTTCGCACCGCCTGGCGAAAGGGCGACGGCGCCGAAAAGGCGTTCATCGAACTGCTGGGCAGTGAGCAGGTGCTCGACGAAAAGCGCCAGAAGCGCGCCGAAATCCGCGCCAAACGCGCCGAGGAAAACCGCAAGGCAATGGAAAATGCCGACGCCGAAGCGCAGGCGCAGAAAGACATCGCCAACGCTGAGGCCGAGGGTAAGACTGAGGGCAGCGACAAGAAGGAGTAATTTGCCTCCGTCGCAAAGGCACAAAGGCGTCCTTAACGGGCGCCTTTTTTGCTGAAGATGATACGCTCATCTCTCATCAGCCGTCGTGACAGTAGTAGTCAGCGAAGTTAATTGCGAAGCTATGCAGAAGCGTAGTTCCTGGGTTGCACGTGAACCGACCGGAATCCGAAGCCAGCCAGTCCGGATCGTGAGCGCTATCGCCGGGTTTCGACAGCTACAATCAGAATCATGAATGAACACCGGATAAGTCTCGTCGTGCTAGTCATCTGCTGCGTTGCCCTTAGCGCAGTCGCGCAGCAGCAGGGGCATCAGCTATCCGCAGCCGAGAAAGAACGCATTCTCGATGGTCAATTCAAGGTGGTCTCGACAACGGAGGGTATGCCAGCCAACGTCAAGCAGTCATTTTCAGAAATTACACGTGAGTCGTCGTTTGCGTTGGCCAATCCCGGACAGAAATATCAAGTCACTGATGTCGTAGTTGATCGGAAGCTGCCTTTGAGACGTCTCGTGTTCGCGGGGGTAAAGGACGACAAGTGGTTTGTTCATTATGAGCGAGGCGGTAGAGGCCACGGTTATTACGTGCTCGTGTTTACAGTTGACCCGCATGGCGACGCACACTTCGTATGGGGCGGTTCGGGACCGTATGGCGCGAAGAATCTAGAGCAGCTTCGCAAAATGGTTGCTACTGGACAATTCTCCGACGGAGAGAACTACTATTGGTGACCAGTTGTTGAAAAATTCCGATAGCGCTCAGAACCAAGAATTGGTCCGCCTCACTCGGCGAGTAGTCGGCAACCAGAAACTGACCCACCACCTGCATTTGCTTGATGCCCACCCGCTCCCTACAATAGAAATCTAATCCAAAATCTTATGATCCATTTTCCCGTCCCCGAAGCCCTCACATTCGACGACGTTTTACTCCTGCCGGCGCGCTCTGAAGTCGTGCCCGCCAACACCAACACGCAGACCCAACTCTCGCGCCACATCCGGCTGAACATTCCGATCATTAGCGCCGCCATGGATACAGTGACCGAGTCGCACATGGCGATTGCCATGGCGCAGCAGGGAGGCCTCGGGATCATTCATCGCAACCTGACCATCGAGCAGCAGGCCGATGAAGTGGACAAGGTGAAACGGTCGGAGAGCGGCATGATCGTCGATCCCGTCACCATGTCGCCGGATGCGAAGGTTTCCGATGCGCTCGATGTTATGCAGAAATACAAGATTTCAGGCGTGCCCATCACCCTCAAGGACGGAAAACTGGTCGGCATTCTAACCAACCGCGATCTCCGCTTCGAGACGCGCTTCGATATTCCGATCAGCAAGGTGATGACCCAGAAGAATCTGATCACCGTGCCGGTGGGAACGACGCTGGAGCAGGCGGAAGAGATTCTGCACGAGCACCGCGTGGAAAAGCTGCTCGTCGTCGACGACAAGTACATCCTGAAGGGTTTGATCACGGTTAAGGATATCCAGAAGAAACTGAAGTATCCCGGCGCGGCCAAAGACGATAAGGGGCGGTTGCGGGTGAGTGCGGCCATCGGGGCGACGGGCGATTTCCTGGAGCGCGCCCAGGAACTGGCGCAGGCGAAAGTCGACGTGCTGGCCATTGACAGCGCGCATGGGCATTCTTCGCTGGTGCTCGAAGCGGTCAAGAAAGTCAAAGCGAAGTTGCCCGAGGTGGAACTGATTGCCGGCAACGTAGCGACATTCGAGGGCGCCTGCGACTTGGTGCGCGCGGGCGTGGACGGGGTGAAAGTCGGCATTGGGCCGGGTTCGATCTGCACCACGCGCATCGTAACCGGCGTTGGCGTTCCGCAGATCACGGCGATCGCGGAGGCAGCGCGAGCCACGCGCGATTCGGGCGTTCCGGTAATTGCCGACGGCGGCATCAAGTATTCCGGCGACATCAGCAAGGCGCTGGCAGCGGGCGCTTCCGCGGTGATGATCGGATCGATGTTTGCGGGAACCGATGAAAGCCCGGGCGAATTGATTCTGTATCAGGGCCGCACCTTCAAGGCGTATCGCGGCATGGGGTCGCTCGGAGCGATGGCGGCGGGTTCGAGCGAGCGCTACTTCCAGAACTCCGATGGAGATGCGTCAACGGCGATGCCGGGAATGGGCGAAGACTCGAACCGGCTGGGTAAGTTGGTGCCAGAAGGAATTGAAGGGCGCGTGCCGTATCGTGGATCGGTGGCGATGATCGTGCACCAGATGGTGGGCGGACTGAAGTCGGGCATGGGTTATTGCGGATGCGAGACGGTGGCGGACCTGCAGCAGAAGGCGCGATTCGTGCGCATCAGCGCCGCCGGCCTGCGCGAAAGTCACGTACACGACGTCATGATCACCCGCGAAGCCCCGAACTACGCGGCGGAGTGAGGGACGAGGCCGAATTGACGACCAATTTGACTGCGTCTCGTTCCAATCTTGTGCGCGCCTGGTGGCCGGCGGTCGTCTGGATCGGCCTCATTGCGTTTGAGTCCACCGATTTCTTCTCGGCAGAGAATACCGGCAGTGTCCTGTATACGATCTTGACCCGCCTGTTCGGCCACATCAACTTCTACGAGTTCCTCGTCTTCCATCACTATCTGCGCAAGACCGGACACGTCGTCGGGTACGGCATGTTGAGCCTGCTGCTGCTGCGTGGCTGGCGGGCTACGCTCGGTCGAGTTCATACCTTGTTGTTGCGCGCAGCGCTGTTGTCCTGGCTGGGGACCCTTTTCGTTGCCGCCATGGATGAGTGGCACCAAAGCTTCATCCCATCGCGCTCGGGCACGGTGCGGGATGTCGCGCTCGACACCGTGGCGGGCGTAGCGTTTCTAGTGGTCGCGTATCTCTGGCTGCGGCGATCGCCTGAAGGTGCTCCGGGTTCCCTGTAGAGACGCAAGCCCCATCGCTACAGATTATTCTCGCGCCGGCGAACGGTGGGCGAGCAGGGCGAACGCCGCGACGGTCGCGATTCCCGCCGAAAAATAGAACGGAACGGCTGGGCCATAGACCTTCCAAAGCGCTCCGGTGATGAGGCTCGAGAGCAGCGTGGTCACGCTGGTGAGAAAAAAATAAATTCCCAGAGCGCGGCCCCGGACATCGACGGCTACGCTTTCGACGACCAATGCCTTGAGCACGGGATTGGTGAGCGCATAGAAGAGTCCGTAGAACGCCATGGCCAGCCAGATTGCCAGTTGGGACGGCGCGAGTGCGAAAACAAAATAGACGATGGCGAAAACGAAATATCCGGCGGCGGCGATGGCTGAGCGCGAGAAGCGGTCGCTGAACTTCCCGGCCGGCCAGGACAGCAGCGTGAACGTGATGTTGAAGACCAGTCCCAGCAGCGGCGCGCGCGATGCTGGAATGCCGATGTTTCCGGCGCGCAAGACGAGGAACATGTCGCTGGAATTTCCCAGAGAAAACAGTGTGACCACAGCCAGCACGTAGTAGAAGCCGAAAGGCAACTTCGGGAGCCACTCGGATCCGCCAGTGGAGGGACGGGCGTCCTCGCCCGTCCGCGTAGGGACAGCCGCCCTCGGCTGTCCAGCCGAGCGAAGCTCGGCAGACGCTGCGCCGCGCTCGACGGGGACGGGCGAGGGCGCCCGTCGCTCCACTGGTTTGCGAACCTCGCGGATTCCAATCCAGGCGACGAGCACGCACAGAGCTCCCGGGATCGCGGCGGACGCGAACACGCCGCGCATACCGAAGCGTCCGATAATGGCCAGCGCCAGCAGCGGGCCCGCGATGGCGCCGGCGGAATCCATGGCTTGAATCAGGCCGTAGGCGGACCCGAGCGCTGACTTCTCGACCGACTCGGCAACCATCACGTCGCGAGCGGTTCCGCGAACGCCTTTGGCGAAGCGATCGGAAAAACGAATTCCGAGAATTTGCCACCACGAAGAGACCAGCGCCAGCACCGGCTTCACCGCGTTGGCCACGAAGTATCCGCCGACCACGATGGGCTTCCGGCGCGAAACCCTGTCAGTCACGTAGCCGGAGAAAAGCTTGGCAAAGGATGCCACGCTCTCGGCGATGCCTTCGATGATCCCAAGTTGCGCGGGTCCGGCGCCGAGCGATGCCAGAAAGGCGGGCAGCACCCAGTAGGCCATTTCGCTGGCCGTGTCGTTGAGGAACGAAGTCAGGCCGAAAACATAAACATTGCGCGGAGTGGAACTGGATCCGGCCGGTGAGCTTTCTTCCATCCCCAATAGTCAAACATAAAATGACGCGTCCGGGAAACTCCAAGACCTTGAAACCTTGAAACTCTGAAACCTTGAAACCTTAGCCCACACTGTAGAATAGAAACACATGTCCGACCGCACCTTTAGCCTTGATGAAGCGCACATGCTCCTGCCGATTCTGGAGTCGCTGCTCCGGCAGGCAATCCACGGCAAGAAGCTGATCGAAGACGTGGACTTCGAGTTACAGGAGACGGCGCACCGCGTTTTTCTCAACGGCGGCATGATGCTGAATGTGGTCCATCTGGCGCGGCGCAAGGCGGAGCGCGAGAAGGCGATTCGGCGCATCAAGGACGCCCTAGCCGAAATTGACGCGACCGGAGTGCAGGTGAAGGATCTCGACATCGGATTGCTCGACTTTCCCTGCAAGGTGGAAGGCGAGATCCTGCTGTTGTGCTGGAAGCTGGGCGAGCCCAAGATCGCGCATTGGCACGGGAGCGACGAGGGTTTCGCCGCCCGCAAGCCGATCGACGAGCGCATCGCGAACGCAGGCAAGAAGCGCCCGAAGTAGAGAAGAGCTGTCAGCCATCAGCCATCAGTCATCCCCTCCCAGCGCTGTCATCCTGAGCGCAGCGAAGGACCTATGCACTTGCTGGCAGCGCCGCAAATCCGCAGCCTGCAAGAAAACGCCGCGCAAGTTCCGACTCGCGCCCCGTTCCTTACATCGAGAACGCTCCCCACCGCGCGGCGAGCGGGGTGGGCGAAGGTACGACCCCAGCCATGCACTATCGAGGATCGAGCGCAGGCCGTGCGTTCTGCTAAAATTACGCTATCTGAGGCGATTGTCTATGTTGACTGGGCGCAAACTGGCGTTGTCGCTTGCATTTACGGTTCTGGTTGCACTGGCCTTTGGGGTCAGTTGCCGGGGGTTCTTCACGAATCCGACGATAAACTCGATTGCGATCAGCCCTTCAAGCGTCAATCTTGACGTTAATGCCACGCAGCAGTTCACGGCGTGGGGAACGTATTCGGATGGCAGCCGGTCGCAGATTACCAGCGGGTTGACGTGGACCAGCGATTCAACGGCAGTGACGATTACTGCCGGGGGAAAGGCGACTGGTGTCGACGTGACTAGCTCCTCAGCCACGATCACAGGATCTGCTCAGGGTCTTGATGGCACGGCCAGCGTCACCGTAGTCGGAGACGTCACGTCCATGACGGTTAGCCCCACTTCACAAGGCATAAAGCCCGGCGGGGCTTCCGTGACATTCACTTTTGCTGCGAGTCCGGGCCCGCCCTATTACGTTACTGCCGATAATGGCGGCACATTGAATATTTCGACGGCCGATAGTTATCTCACCTGCACTACTGGCGTCGACGGCAAGAATAATCCGGCAGAAGTCTGCTCACTGGCCGCGGGCGTCACAGGTGTCGTCTCATATCAGCTCCAAATGACTTACCCGAGCCCTTCCGGCGGAACGACGTACTCGCCAACCGCGACGTTGACGGTGAATTACTGATATTCGCTTAAGAATCCGTCGGCGGGTGCAACTCACCCGCGTTCTGCAAGGTGCCCCAGGTTCGCGCCCGTTTTTTGGGCGCTAACCTGGGAGGTGGCGCGGCGGGTGGGCGGGTCGCCTGGGTGCGGGTGCCCTAACATCGTGCTTTTCGACGTTAGGGTGGGACTCGACACTGCGTGAAGCCTGCGCCGCCTTTTTTCGTCACATCCACCCAGTGAGCCCCATCACAGACATCCATCCCACCCAATGCAACAATATTCCTAGCTGAGGCCACTGGGTAAGTGTGCCAGTCCTCAAAGCCGGGCCAGCCAGTTACCATAGAGTAACTTATCAGCGCTCTTTGACAACCGTAAGCCGAGCTGATTATCGGACGCAAATTCCCTCCAAAATTCCAAAAAGTGGAGGAAAATCCGCTAAGTCCTTATTCCGGAATATTTTGAAAATAAGTCCTTGGCGCTCTAGATTTTGGCGGGAAGACACCCTCTAACCCTATGATTCCAGTAGCGGGGGGGTAGGGGGGTGGTGATAAACACGCATTAATACCTTAAGAGTAACTAGGGAAGAAGTAGAAACAGCAAACCTCGAAGCTTCCAATTCCGCGACGTCTCTTTCCAGCGTTATCACGCCGCGCTATAGTAAAAGTTTGATCCAGTGAAGTTCATCCCTACATTCCTGTTTCGATCGTCGGCGGTCGCGCTGTGCCTGGCCAGCACGATATTTCTTGCGGGCTGCAATCGCGGCCGCGGGCGCGTGCTGGAGATCGCTTACGTTTCCGGCGTCCAGGCCATCCTGCGTGACCACGTGGCGGCGGTGTATGAAAAAGCCGGAGTGGTGAAGAACGGCGAGCGGGTGGAAGTGCTCGACCATGACCGCCACTTCGTCAAAGTGCGCACCGCAACCGGTGTGATGGGATGGATGGAGCAGCGCTACCTCGTCAGCCAGGAAGTCTTCGATCGGATTCAGAAGCTGGCGGCGGACAACCAGAACGATCCCGTGCAGGCGCAAGGCGCGGCGCGCAACGATACGAATCTGCACGTCGAACCAGGGCGTGACACGGAACATCTCTATCAAATTTCTTCCGGCGAGAAGCTATCGCTGTTGAAGCGCGGCACGGCCGAGAAGCCGGGCGCGGGTGCGCTGCCGTCGCGCTCCGCCACTCCCTCGACGCCGGGCAGCAATTTGCAGAACAATTTGCAGAACAGCGGTCCGCAGAACAGCAGTCCGCAGAACAGTGACAAGAAACAGCCTGTTCCGGTAATCGAGGATTGGTGGCTGGTGCGCGACTCCCACGCCCGTGTTGGCTGGGTGCTGGGACGCATGATCGATCTCGACATCCCGCTCGAGGTTGCGCAATACGCGGAGGGCCAGCGCATTGTCGCGTACTTCGTGCTCAATCAGGTGCAGGATGGAGACAAGAAAGTCGCGCAGTACTTGACCGTGGTCACCGAACCCAAGGATGGCCTGCCGTTTGACTTCAACCAGATTCGCGTCTTTACCTGGAACGTGAAGCGCCATCGCTATGAGACGGCCTATCGCGAGCGCATGGAAGGCGTCCTGCCGGTGACCGTTGCGCAAGAGAACTTCGACAAGGAAGGCGTATTGCCCGCGTTTGTCATTCGTGTGAAGGACGACAACGGCAACGTTACCGAGCGCAAATACAAGCTCAATACGCCGATTGTGCGTCGAGTGTACGCGCCGGGAGAAGAGCCGGTGCGGATGGCGAGCAGAAAAGCTGTGAGTAAGAATGCTGTCAGTAGGAAAGCCAAGCGCAAGCGGTAAACAAGGACCTTTTAACCGCAGAGAACGCTGAGAGCGCAGAGGTTCTTGGAACTTCTTTCCTCCGCGATCTCTGCGTACTCTGCGGTTAAATTAGCTGTAGAACTCGGCAATGCTCTCGACCACCCACCCGATCTCGGCCTCGGTCAACTCCGGGAACATAGGCAAGGCCAGTACTTCCCGGGCGGCCTGCTCGGAGACGGGCAGGTCTCCGGCCTTCAATCCGAGGTAGGAAAAGACCGGCTGCAAGTGCAGCGGCAGCGGGTAGTAAATTTCCGACCCAATTTTTCGATCCGTGAGGAATTGGCGCAGCTCGTCCCGGCGCTGGGCGCGAATCACATACTGATGAAACACATGTTTGGCTTGCGGACTTCGCGAGAGCAAGCGCACGGGCGCGCTAAGTTGGTTGGAAGTCTGGGCGGAAGTCAGCCCGGAGCCGGCAAAGAGCTGGTCGTAGGTCGCGGCGTGCTGCCGCCGACGCTGATTCCAGTCCGCGAGGTGTGGAAGCTTCACGCGCAGGACCGCCGCCTGAATCGCGTCCATGCGTCCGTTCCAGCCAAACTCGTTGTGGTAGTAGCGCCGCGGACTGCCATGGTTGCGGAGCTGCCGCATGTGCTCGGCCATCTCCGGACGGGTAGTGGTGGCAATGCCCGCGTCTCCGTAAGCGCTCAGGTTCTTGGTGGGATAGAAACTGAAAGCAGCGGTTACACCGAGCGAGCCCGCGCCGCGCCCGTTCCACTCGGCGCCAATCGCCTGGGCGGCGTCCTCGACAATTGCAACGCCGAATTCCTCAGCATATTCCTTAACTATGCGGTCGAATGCGTCCATGTCGGCGCATTGGCCATAAAGATGGACGGGAAGAATCGCGCGGAGATTTTCGGGTCGCTTTGTGCCGAGTTGCCGCTCGCGGAGTTTCCGATCGCGCAGTTGACGATCGACGAGCGCCGCGTCGAGATTCAGGGTGCCGGGATCGACGTCCACGAAAACCGGCGTTGCGCCCGCCCGCACAATTGCGCTGGCCGAAGCAAAGAAGCTGAACGCGGTGGTGATCACCGAGTCTCCGGGCTTTACGCCAGCGGCGACGAGCGCCAGCCAGAGGGCCTCCGTTCCGGACGCGCAACCGGCGGCCGAGGCCGCTCCCGTCAACGCCGCAATCTCGCGCTCCAGCGCCTCAACCTCCGGGCCGAGAATGAACTGCTGGGACGAACAAACCCGCTCCACTGCGGCGAGAATGTCTTCGCGAATCGGTTGGTACTGCCGCTGAAGATCGAGCATGGGCACGGCGTCGAGGATCTTCGCCGTCGGGTGCGGTTGCGCGATGGAAGGGCGGTTCACGAGACGTGTTGATTCTAGCATTCAGCGGTCGAGCGTCGAGTGACGTCTCATGGTGCGCCAGCGATGGGATCGGGTGAATGGCGGAGAGATTTCGAGTCGGCGTCGGAACCAGTGTCGTGCACCGGCAGGATCGGCGTACAATGATTTCCGTTCGGAATCAAAAGGGAACTCCCGCCCGCGTGCGCCATGAACTGCAGTAGTGAACTCGTCCAATGTTCCGGCCCGATAATCTCGACCGGGATGGGTCTATTATTGAGCTGCTATCGTCCTTGGAACGTACTTTAGAGAATTTCGATCGAGAGCATTATGCGGCGGCGCTTCTGGGCCGCGCGGAGTAATACCATGAATATGAATCTGGCAAGGAAAGTGACGGAGTTGCTTTGTTCTCTGCTCATGCTGACCGCCGCGATGACTGGTGGCGACGATAAGTCCCAGGCAGGCGTTACCTTTACCTCCCGCACGGAATTGGTGCTGGTCCCGGTGATCGTGACCGATAAGTCAGGTGGACCCGTGGCCGGTCTGACCAAGGACGATTTCGACCTTCAGGAGAACGGAAAATCGAAGCCGATATCGACCTTTGAGGAGGTCAAGACTCTCACCAATCGGCCAAGCCGCCCCGCTCCTCAGCGCGGCATTTACACGAATGAATTAAACAACGATTCCACGCCCAAGCGAATGACGATCTTTGCCCTGGACCTGGTCAACACTCCTTTTCTGGACCAGAGCTACGCCCGCCAGCAACTCATTAAGTTCCTGGCGAAGCGTGTCGACAGCCAAGAACCCATCGCCCTGATAGCGATCAAGAGAAACGGCATCAGTGTGCTGCACGATTTCACTTCCGACCCGGCTGTGCTGGTGGCGGTCTTGAAAAAAGTCTCCGGCGAAATTCCCGGGGTCCAAGGGGTGGGAGTGGGCGATGAAATCGCCGCCAGCGTGCGCGGAGAAAACGCGGCCAACGTGGCGGCAATTCTTAGCGCTGACACCACCGGAGAGGTGGCGGCATTCAATAGCTTCGTGAATGCCCTGGGACCGGAAGATGCGTTTATGATCCTGGCGGAGCGCCAGGCGATCACGGTAACGCTGGAGTCCTTCCAGCACGTCGCCGAAGCTTATGCCGGAGTCCCCGGCCGCAAGTCGCTGATCTGGGCGACGGCTGCGTTTCCATTTGGGTTGGACCCGGTGAGCGGAACCCTTCTTGCGCCCCAGGTATACCAGCAAGGGGTGAATGTTGCCGGAAATCAATATACGCCGGGCAGTGGGGCTTTGCCTCAGTTGCCCTCCAGTGTGGCTGTGCAAACCGGCGAAGACTTGAAATCGTTGGAACCCCTCTACCGGCGCACGCTGCAAATGCTCAATGATGCCAGCATTTCGGTTTACCCGGTGGACGCCCGCGGCCTGGTGACCTACTTCCCGGGAGCGGATACGCCTTCAAGTGCGATCCAAACCAGCGCTCAGCTCGATAAAGTACTCGCGTACAACAAGGCGCTCTTTGATGCCAGTCGCGACACCATGGTGGGTTTTGCGGACATGACCGGGGGCAAGGCCTTCTACAACCGCAACGACCTGGACGTTGCCTTCCGGAAGGCGGCGGATGATTCTGCCAGCTACTACATGCTGGGCTACTACCTGGAGAAGGATCCCAAGCCGGGGTGGCACAAGCTGCGCGTGAAGCTGAAGAATGGTGGGAAGGAAGTGCGAGCCCGCAATGGCTTCTTCGTGACGCCGAAGTCCTCGGAGGCGGAGACCAAGAAAATGGATTTGAGACTGGCGCTGGTTTCACCTCTGGACTACTCGTCCGTGCCCTTCAGCGTCAAATTTGAGGCGGCTCAGGGGCAGGGTGCGAAGAAGAAAGTGCACTTCCAAATCAATCTCCCGCCTTCCTCCAACATCGTGGACACGAGCAACAACGGCCAAGTCGATTTGGAAGTGCTTGCCTCAGCTCGTACGGCAACGGGCCAGTCGGCGGACCAGTTCGGCCAACGTGTGCAGACCAATCTCAAGCCGGACAGCGTGCAGGCCGCGCAGCGCGATGGCCTGAATTATGGCAACGACCTGCTGGTACCGGCAGGACAGTACCAGGTACGCTTTGTGGTTCGCGACAACCTGAGTGGCCGGTTGGGGACTGTGACTGCGCCCTTGCAGGTGAGCCCCTAGTCACGCCGGTGAGCGGGGAGGGAGTGGCTAGTGAATCGAAGACGTTTTCATAGTGCCACGAGCCGCCCCACCTTGGCGATTAAAAGGCGAAATCTCTGCCTGGAGAGAGAGCCAGCGGATCCGAGGAGAGTGAGGCGTACCTATGGAAGTTGGTATCCGAGGGGGGCTGTGAATTCCAATTATAGTATCCGAGATCTCTAGAAGCCAGTAACTCATTGAATCAAAACAACCTATTGATTGAGTCCTGTGGTCAAAGAATTGCTCCTCTCTTTACGAATGTTTGCATTGGACTGCGGTCGGCTCTTTTTCGGGACCTGCTCAAGCATAAAATCCAACGATCAGAATCGCGTTCTCAACGGAGGACTTTCATGAAATATAGACTGCCAATCGTTCTTTTGGTACTCGCTCTCTCTTCGGTCTTGGCTTTCGGGCAGACCGAAACTGGTTCGATTACTGGAACTGTGACCGATCCCACAGGTGCGGTCGTGAGCGGTGCAACCGTCACCGCGACAAATACTGCGACTGGGGCTGTGCGTACAGCAACCACGAATGCCAGCGGCTCCTACACGCTCTCAAGTCTGTCCCCAGCGCCCTACCAGGTGGTCATTACCGCCACTGGTTTTGTGCCGTTTAAACGTGGCCTTACCGTTCAGGTTGCTTCTCTGACGGAGGTTTCCGCGCGCATGTCAGTGGCCGCGACGGGAACGACCGTCGAGGTGATCTCCGGTGCAGGCGCGGTGGAAGTCGAAACGCAAAGCTCAGAAATTTCACAGATGGTGAGTGCCCAGCAGGTGGCCGAACTGCCGAGCCTGACTCGCAATCCGTACGATTTCGTTGCCACGGCGGGAAACGTGTCAGCGGACCCGGCTGGCCGGGGCGCCGGTGGAGTTTCGATCAACGGGCAGCGCTCCTCCAGCGCTGACATTTTGATGGACGGCGCGGAAAACGTGGACCTTTATTCGGCCACAGTGGGCCAGCAGGTTCCCATGGACGCGGTGCAGGAGTTCCGCGTCACAACCAGCGACTTCGCCGCCGAGTATGGCCGCGCCAGCGGCGGCGTGGTGAACGTGGCGACAAAATCCGGAACCAACGGCCTGCATGGCAGCGCCTACGAGTTTAACCGCGTGGCGAAAATGGCCTCCAACACCTACGACAACAACGCCAACAACATTCCGCGGGCACCCTTTACCCGCAACCAATTCGGGTATTCGATCGGTGGCCCGATCATCAAGAACAAACTCTTCTTTTTCAACACAACCGAGTGGACCCGGGTTCGAGCTACGGCCACAGGCCTAGCCTATGTGCCCGATCCGGCTTTTCTTGCGCTGACCCCTGCGGCCACTACCCAGGCGTATTTTACCGACTACGGAACGCTGAAGTCGTCCGCGAAAACTCAGAGCACACTGACCGCGGGTTACCTGCAAACGGCTGGTGTTGCAGGCCCTCTCCTCAGTGCTGTTCCGGCGGCGACAAATGTTCTTGATCTGGTGAGTTATTCCTTCCCTTCGGACGTGGGCGGTGGATTGCCGCAAAACACCTACAATGATGTCGCCCGGGTGGACTTCAACCTCAGCGACAAGACGCAGATGTTCGGGCGCTATGCGATTTTTGATGACAGCTACTTTGCCGGCAGCATCTCCAACAACGCTTATGTTGGATTCGACACTGCGGAAAAGGACAAGAACCAGAACCTTCTGTTCAGTCTGACCCATCTCTGGACCAATAACTTCATCTCCAGTACGAAGATCAGCCTCAATCGTTTGAACGATGTCCAAAGTCTCGGCAGTGCGGGAACGGTGCCGGGTCTGTTGATGGGATTGGGCGGCGACGGACCCACGCCGGTTCCCAGCGGCCAATATGCTACCAGTCAGTCATACATTTTGCCGGGATATCTGCCGTATTCGCCCGGCAACGCCATCCCGTTTGGCGGACCCCAGAACGTTATCGAATTCGATCAGAGCGTTAGCTGGACGCGTGGCCGCCACAGCCTGAAGTTCGGTGGTGAATACGTTTACGTCCGGGATAACCGGATATTCGGCGCGTATCAGGAAGGGTACGAGTATCTGAGCTCTGGTGGCGATACTGCCGATGCCCTTGACCAGATGCTGAGCGGTAGCCTGTACCGTTTCAGCGCAGCCATCGATCCGCAGGGCGAGCAGCCTTGCTTCCGTGATCCCGTTACCAATCATCCCATCATGACCCCGGCTTGCACTTTGCAGGGGCCGGCAACATCCCCGAATTTCAGCCGCAGCAATCGTTACAACGATGGCGGTTTGTATGCCCAGGATAGCTGGAAGATGTTCCCACGGTTCACTGTGAACTTGGGCCTGCGCTGGGAGTACTACGGAGTACAACATGCCAAACACCAGGACCAGGACGCCAATCTGGTGATGGGTTCGGGAAGCAACTTCTTCCAGCAATTTGAAAACGCGAGTGTCCTCAGTGGCAGCAATTTGCCCAACGGCGGCCGCTTGTGGAAGTCGCAATGGCACAACTTTGGCCCGCGCGTGGGCTTTGCCTGGGACATTTTCGGAGACGGGAAAACCAGTGTGCGCGGCGGCTATGGCATCGCGTATGAGCGCAATTTCGGGAACGTGACTTTTAACGTCATTCAGAACCCGCCCAACTACGCCGTGCTGAGTATTCAGGTACCTCGCGATGTGCCCTCACTGTCGATTACAACCAACAACCTCGGGGCGGCGCAAAATCCGGGCGCCTATCCCTTCCGCAGCCCGACGCTGCGCGCGGTGAATACCAACATCAAGCCCGCCTACGCGAACGTCTGGAATCTCTCCCTGGAACGCGAGGTTACAAGGGGCACCGTGGCGGCGCTCGAATACTCGGGCTCCCGCGGCATCCATGGTTACAGCATCGGCAACATCAACGATATCGGCTACGGTCCCGCCTTCGCGGGCGTTGGCTGCAATGGAGCCGGAGGGGCGGCATGCGCCAATCCCTTCCAGCAGTTGAACCTGCAGTATAACTACACTAACTATCGTAGCAACGGAAACGATAGCTGGCATGATGCCTTGAACGCCAAGGTGAACACCAGCAATCTGTTCAAGCAAGGACTGAACCTTACCGCAAACTACACCTGGTCGCACACCATCGATTATCTGAGTGCCACGTTTGGCGGCTCGGACGAATGGGGTGGGCAAGCCTTGGGAACTCTGAACCCGTTCGATCCCGCGCTGGATCGGGGCGATGCCGACTACGATGTCCGTAACCGCCTGGCCCTGAGTGCGGTTTGGGATCCACCTTACGCGCAGCATACCCACGGGGTGATGAAGGAAATCGCGGATGGTTGGGAGTTCTCTCCGATCTTGTCGGCGAGTTCCGGTTATCCCTACTCGATCTACGACTGCACCAACGCGGACACGGTCTATACCTGCCCGCGCTACATTCCCAGCGGACCGGTAGCGAGGACGGGCAGCACAAGCAAGGCCAATGTCATCGCCACCAATCTGTACGGCTATGAAACCATTCCCGCTCCCTTGATTTACGGCAGCATCTATGGCGGCAACAGCGGGATTCCAACTTGCGATTCGGATCCAACCACCGGTTTGTCTCTTGGGACAAATTGCGTGTTCCCCTCGAACATGACCGCCCGCAATCACTTCCGGCAACCGGGCTTCTGGAACATGAACTTGGGTATCTCCAAGTCCTTCAAGGTCACGGAGAAAGTGAACCTGCAGTTCCGGAGCGAATTCTACAACCTGTTCAACCACTCCGACTACTTCGTTCAGACCGGCAATGCAGACGCGATCGGCGGCTTGGCTGACGTAGCGAACCTGTATTTTGCTGGAGTTCCTACGAGCTTTGCTACCGGTACAAATAACAACCAATATGAATACTGCACCACTGTGACAAACAACGCTTGCAGCGGTACACCGGTACCCTACACGATCGCGGGCAAAAGGGGCGTGCAAAGTCAAGCGTACGGTGTCGGCACAGGCTCCTTGGGTGAACGCCGGTTTATCCAATTTGCCTTGAGGCTGTCGTTCTAGATCGAGGTCTGCAGCAAACCTGAGGGGAGCGAGAAATCGCTCCCCTTCTTATTGTGTGCACGTTCTGGGAATCCCTCTGCGGCAGTCGCCCTGAAAACCTTCGAACTGGTTTCACAAATGCCTTTCCGCGCAGCGGGCGCTTCCCTCAGGGGCTGAAGCCCGCATTTTTCCAAGCCATAAACGGCACGAGTAAACTCGCGCCCTTCCCAAAACCGATTTATGAAACAGTTCCTGCTACTTTCCAAACATCGGATAGTGGCTGGCCGCTCCCATCAAGAACAGCATGGGGAACGACAGCACGAAGTTCGCGCGGGAAGTGAGGAAGGCCTGCCGAGCCAGATACTTTGCCTTGTCTGGGATGGGCGTGCCATTGGCCGCGTTGTCGGCGGTCCAGCGGATGATTTTCTTTTGCGCGCGCCAGATTACGCCCCAGACGTTCAGCATCATCATCCAACCCATGCCGCCACCAATGCCGATCGCGATCAGACCATTGCTCTCCCATCCATGATTGTTGAGCCGCAAGAACAGGCCGGAGGCCGCGACCACGATGACGATGTAAATCACGGCGAGCGCCGGCCCTTTGTCAAGCGCGCCTTTGCCGGGAATCTGGCAGGCATACATTAACGCCCAGGCAACGGTCCAGATCATGAAGAAGCTTGCCATCGGAACACCGGGAGTCGCCCCGCCGTTTCTAGCGTCGATGGCGACGGTTTTGCCCCAGTAGGCTAGGCCCATCAACACAGTGAGCACCGATCCCCAGCGAAACCACCACAGCGCCCGCGACATCAGGCTGGGCAGGATTTTGCCTTTGGCCGGAGGATCGAGTTCTTTCATGAACGGAACATTGACCAGATTGAAGAAATACAGCAGGCCCAACCAGGTTACACCGCCGACAAAATGCAACCAACGAAAGAGCATTAAGAGGTTAGTGGTGAAGTCGGTGGGGAAGTTGATGTCGGTCAAGGTCAGCGCTCCTGTTCTTAAACTCTGTTCTGAAACTCTGCTCTGGAACTGACGATTGTAGATGGCAGGCGGGGGAAATGAAACCCGACCGGTTTTCGGGGCGGACGGAAATGAGCCATTAGGCGCGGCGGTGCCGGGCACACTCCGAAAATTATTCTTTAGTGAGAAGTTGAAAAGCGCGCGACAAGGCCGTATTGTAAGAGCCGGCAGGAGAGCTGCAGCCAATTGCCCTCCCTAAAGCTCATGGCGGCAGCATCGAACCCGAAAGAAGGAGATCGGCAAATGGAAGCCAAGCCGGCACAACAGAACATTCAGGATTCCTTCCTCAACACAGCACGAAAGGAACGGCACAACATTACGATCTATCTGGTCAGCGGTGTGAAGCTGACGGGCCGTATCCGATCGTTTGACAAATACTCGGTGGTCCTCGAAACCAGCAACCAGGAGCAGCTCATTTTCAAGCATGCGATTTCGACGGTCGTCATCTCGCGCGGAGCCCACATTCACACGGATGCGAAGCCGGCGGCGGCGGCGTCTCTTGGGGAGGCGGCGATCCCGAACTCCGCTTCCGGCACTGAAGGATGAAGTGAGTTTGCTTGCGCCGAGATGACTCCAGACTGAGCAGCCGCGGCGGTTCGCGGCATGAGCCCAAGGCGGTGCTGAATCCATCGGAGCAGCAGGAGCGGGCGTTCCTGGTGGGGGTGGAGTTTAGCACCCGAGGCCGCGCGGGCCACGCGCGGAAGACAAATTCCGCAACCATCACTCCAGGCGCGCAGGCGGCTCGAGATCATGCCACGAGCGTGGCCGCGTCGTCGTCCCTGCCGGCGGATTCCCCGGATTTCAGTTCCGAGGAATCGCTCGATGAACTGCGGGCGCTGGCGGCGAGCGCGGGCGCCGAGATCGCCGGCGAATTCACCCAGCGCAAGGACCGGCCCGATCCGGCCACGCTGATCGGTAAGGGCAAGCTGGAGGAAATTGCGGGCGCGGCAGCCTCGGTGTCGGCGGATGTGATTCTGTTCGACCACGATCTCTCGCCTTCGCAACAGCGCAACATCGAACGCGTAGTCCAGACGCGCGTCATCGATCGCACGCAGCTGATTCTCGATATTTTCGCGCGGCATGCCCGCACTCGCGAAGGCCAGTTGCAGGTGGAACTGGCCCAGCTCGAGTATTTGCTCCCGCGGCTGGCGGGGCGCGGCGTGGAAATGTCGCAACTCGGCGGCGGCATCGGCACTCGCGGACCGGGCGAAACTCAGCTCGAGACCGATCGGCGAAAGATTTACCGCCGCGTCCGGCACGTCAAGCAGCAGATCGAAAGTGTGCGCCGCATCCGGGCGCAGCAGAGGCAGCGGCGTGAATCGGTTCCGGTGGCTACAGTGGCGCTGGTGGGATATACGAACGCCGGAAAGTCCACACTGTTCAATGCGCTCACCAAGGCCAACGT
>Ga0326727_10014017_pt1 | contig 17609 bp, 16 predicted proteins | sample MB2enrmetagenome_FD_207643 | JGI IMG/M metagenome (GOLD analysis project Ga0326727, IMG submission 207643) | Lab enriched peat soil microbial communities from McLean, Ithaca, NY, United States - MB29MY | ecosystem: Environmental > Terrestrial > Soil > Wetlands > Peat | place: USA: New York...
CGCGCCGAACCAATGATTTCAAGAATGTGCTGGATAGGCACTCCGAAGAGCGTCTTGCCCAGGCGCACCGAGCACACTTCCACCACCGCCTCGTTCTTCTGTTTGCGTTGCAATGCGCTTCCACTCGCACTCATGCCGATACCTCCGCCGTCTGTTGCCAGCCCTCAGGCGCGGTTTCCATAGCGGGCAGCGGCGGCACGCCGCCCAGATCGACCACGCTGGTCACGCGCTCCTTCAAGAGCGTGACCCCCTCGGTGCGCGCTCCCGTGCCGGCCTCGAAGAGGTCCGCGCCGGAGGTGACGTCGAGCACGTGTGAAACCGCGATGCCCACATGGCGGTTGCCATCGCGGCAGACCACCACCACAATCTCCGTCTCGGGATTGCCCTGCGCCGCGGCCAGTATGCCGCCCGAGTCCTCCACCGGCAGCAATTGACCCTCGAAGTTGAGCACCGGCCGGAAGCCGATGTATTCGATGCGCGAGAAGGGGATCTGCTCGATGCGAAGCACGTCGCTGAGCGGCACCGCGGCTTGGCGGCCCGCCACTTCCACCAGTAGATAGCGCATGCGGGCGGATTCGGCTTCGCTGTCGTCCTCTACAGCCTGCGCGGCATCTTCCTCGCTTCTCATGGTTACCCCGGTCTTTATCGCGATCGACCCGGGATCGAGAATCAGGGCCAGATCGGCATTGCCGAGCACGGTGGCGCCGGAGAACAAGCCGATATCCTTGAGCACCGCGCTCAGCGGCTTGACCACAATCTCTTCCGGATCGGCCAGCGAGTCGACGATCAGGCCGAAGCGGCGGCCGTCGGCATCGAGCACGGCGATGAAATTGTCGCGCTCCGTGGAGAGCTTGCAGTCACGGCCCGGCATCAGCAGCTCGTCCAGAAAGACCAGCGGAAGCAGACGGCCGCGCAGCCGGTAAAGCGGCGCGCCCTCCATCCATTCGACGGCCGTGGCGGCCCGCTCGGGAGGAATGTGCACCAGTTCGGAGAGCGCGCCCTGCGGGAGGGCAAAACTCTGGCTGATGCTGCGCACAATGAGCGCGGGAATAATGGCCAGCGTCAGCGGAATGCGCATGCGCAACGTGGTGCCCTTGCCCACCCGCGAGTCGACCTCGACTTTGCCGCCGATCTTTTCCACATTGGTGCGGACCACGTCCATGCCCACGCCGCGCCCGCTTACGTTGGTCACCTGGGCGGCCGTGGAAAATCCGGGCAGGAAGATCATCTGCAGCAGATCGCGCTCGTTGAGCTGCGCGGCGCGATCCGGCGTCAGCAGGCCGCGTTCGATGGCCTTGTTGCGGATCTTCTCGGGCGCGATGCCGGCGCCGTCGTCTGAAACCTCGATGACGACGTGGCTGCCTTCCTGCGCGGCACGCAATCTGAGCGTGCCCTCGGGGTCCTTGCCCGCAGCCTCGCGCACGTCCGGCGGCTCAATGCCGTGATCGAGCGAGTTGCGCACCGCGTGGGTGAGCGGATCCTTGATGGCTTCGAGCAGGCTCTTGTCGAGCTCCGTCTCCTGGCCTTCCATGACCAGGCGCGCGCGGCGGCCCAGCGAGTGCGTCAGATCGCGGACCAGGCGCGGCATCTTCGAGAAGACGTTCGAGACCGGCTGCATGCGCGCCTTCATCACCGACTCGCGAAGGTCGGCTGTGACCATGTCGAGGCGGCGCGAGAGCAGCGTCATGTTGGGATCGGCCGCTGTGGCCTGCAGCACCTGGTTGCGGGTCAGCACCAGCTCGCCCACCAGGTTCATCATGCGGTTCAGCAGCGCCACGTCCACACGCAGCGTGCTCTCCGCGGTGCCTCCCTGAGCGCGCGCTTTGGTGGCTTCGGCTGGCGTGAGCGCCGCGACCTCGGCAACGGCTTCTTGAGGCTCCGGTGCCTGAACCGCCACGGCTTTGGGATGAGCGGCTGGGGCCTGGGCCGGTTCCGCGGCCGCGGGGGCCGGGGCCACAGAGGCTGGGGCCGCAGGCTCCGCTTCCGCGGCAGGAGCGGCGGCCTTGACGGCGGTTGCCGCGTGCGCGTGGTGGGTTACGGCTGCACTCTTGGCTTTGGCGCTTTGCGCGGGAGCCAGCAGCTCCTCGATCCGTCCAATCAACGCGCTGTCGTCTCTGGCGCCCTCGTTGCCCTCGGCTTCAATCGTCTTCAACAGTTCGCGCAGGCCGTCGAGCAGGCGTAGCAACGCGGTAATCACTTCGGCGTTGGCGGTCATCTTGCCGTCGCGCAGCAGGCCCAGAAGGTTCTCGCCGGCGTGCGCCAGCTTTTCCAGGCGCTTAAAGCCCAGGAACCCCGTGGTTCCCTTGATGGTATGCACGGAACGGAAGATCTCGGCCAAAAGCTCCTTATCCTGTGGCCGTTCTTCCAGCTCGGTCAGGCACCGCTCCATGCGGTCCAGCCCTTCCTGGCTCTCGATCAGGAATTCCCTCGTCAGATCGTCCATGGCTCCCACTTGTCCGGCGGCCGGGTTCACCCGACCCTTGGCGGACACTCAAGACCCTTATCGGAAGGATGGAGCGCAACTTGAGAAAAACAGAGAGTAGGGAGTTGGGAGTAGGGAATAGGAAATGGGGAATAAGAACCAGGGATCAGGAAACGCTAATTCGCCGACGGCATCTCCACGTGGTCGATCACAAGGACCTCGACCGGTCCCTTGGCGGGCTCCAGTTTGAGGCCCAGTTGCTCCTCGAGCGCGGTAAAGAGGGAAGGTCCGGAATCGGCCGGGGCGCCACTGCCCGGCGCAGGCGCGGCGGCGTCATCCGGAGTCCATTGGAGCCTCAGATGGTAGCGGCCAGTCATGCCGGTCTTGTCGACCACATCGCGGCCCGCGACCCTGGAAAGTTCCTCGGCGAGAACGGCGACACTGTTCGAACCCTGAACCTCAATGCGTCCGTTGCTATCACTGACGCTCGTGCCGGTGACTTGTGTCGGTCCCAGCCTGGCCCCACCCTTGGCGACGACGAGAACGTAGATGGGGAGTTGGCGCGTCTCGGTGTGCGCGACGAGCTTGAAGCGATCGGCAAGCAGCGCCTGGACCATCTTTTCCATTTCGCGGCGGCTGGCTTCGGAGGGGAGGCCATACAATGCCGCAGCGACCGAAGGATCGGCCTTGGCATCCATGTCAAAATAAGTCGTGCCGGCCCATGCGGGAGCGCCGAGGATTCGGGTCTCCGGCATCTCGTAAGCCCAATGGATGAGATCGATGACGGAAACATTCTCCGTTTGAAAGCGGGCGTCGGCGGACGAAGTCCAGATGGAGTTGTGCTCATGCGGCTCGGGAATGTGGAGATGGATGGCGGCAACATCGAACGCGGGCCCGGGAGCGGCGGACGTCGCGGACTGCAGTGCGGGAACGCCTGAAGTTGCATTTGCGCTTGCCTGGGCAGGCGCTGACTGCTCGGCGGCGGCGCTGGTCTGGTCTTGCGCCCCGGACAAGCTCGCGGCCAGCGCTCCGGCAAGAATCAGCCACGGCAGACCCGTTCTCTCGCAGCAATAGATGATGCAGCCTCGGTGATTTTTCATTTCGATTGTCCTGCGCTTGTTGGGATGGTCCGTAGAAATTCGTCTTCTCTGGGTCCGCATGTCCCGTTCCCATGTATACATCCTGAGCTAAATGGATTAGCCTCTAATCTTCGCTCCATTTTGCGGATGGGGCCAGCGATGATGACGAACCAACCCCACGAGGCGCTCGAAGCTCTGTTCAACCTCGCCGAGCAGGCCGCCAAGAACGCGTATGCGCCTTATTCGAAGTTCCGTGTGGGCGCCGCACTGCGGCTTTCCAACGGCGAAATAGTGACCGGAACCAACGTGGAAAATGTGAGCTTCGGGCTCACGATTTGCGCCGAGCGCGCGGCGGTGGTGCGCGCGGTTTCCCAATTCGGGCCCCAGATTCGAATTGAAGCAGTAGCCGTCGCCAATCTGAATGGCCTGCCCAGTCCGCCCTGCGGCGCCTGCCGCCAGGTGCTGGCCGAGTTCATTGCGCCCGATGCGCCGGTGGTGTTTAGCTCGGCTGAGGGCAAGCGCACCATGGCCTTCAGCGAGCTGCTGCCGCTGGGCTTTGCGATGAAATTGCAGTAGCGCCCGACTCGGGGCCTCTAAGCGGGCTTCGGCTTGAATCCCTCATACGTCAAGTACGCGCCCAGCACCAGCATGAATGCCGTTGCCGAATACAGGTACGCCCCGCAGTTGAGTACTGCCTGGAAGAATACTCCCAGCCAGGTCGCCGGGAGAAGCAGATAGAGGATGCCCTTGAGGAGTGTCGACCATCCCAAGAGAGTTACGACGACCACGACCGGGGATTTTGACCACACATTGTGCACGAGAACCATGGCCAGTCCGGCGAGCGAAATGATCATCGCGCTCCACAACAGGGCCAATGGGTTGGCCGGAACCAAGGCGAGTGCATCCGTAAAGACCTGTTTGTGAACGAGCATGGCCAGACCGCAAATCAGGAAATAGAGCCCAAGCAGCCGGCTAAGGAACAAGGTGCAAGAAGACATAGCGTCCTCCGTTTGTAAAGGATTTCTGCGAACATATTACGCCTATGCCGGAGGCGCCGCGGCCGGTTTCATGCGATATTCTTATTGCCTTGTACCTTAGGGCGAAAACCATGCCTTCCGAGTCTGCTTCTCCGCTGCACATGATCGACATTCTGCGCAGGAAGCGCGACGGCGGTGCGCTCAGCGAGCGCGAGATCCAGTTTGTGGCGCGCGGCGCGGCTGACGATTCGATTCCCGCGGATCAACTTGCGGCGTGGCTGATGGCGGCGTGGATTCGCGGCCTCTCGCCGGAGGAGACCCGCGCGCTGACGCTGGCCATGCGCGACTCGGGCGAGAAGTTTCGGCCGGCGAATCTCGGCAAACGCACTGTCGATAAGCACTCTTCGGGCGGCGTCGGCGACAAGACGAGTTTTCTGGTGACGCCGCTCGCCGCGGCCTGCGGTGTGGCCGTGCCCATGATCAGCGGACGCGCCCTGGGCCACACTGGCGGGACACTGGATAAATTGGAAGCCATTCCCGGCTACCGCACCGCGCTCACGCTAAGGGAATTCGAAGCGGTAATCGCTCGGTGCGGCGCATCGATCATCGGCCAGACCGATCAGCTCGCTCCTGCAGACCGCAAGCTCTACGCGCTGCGCGATCGCACGGGCACGATCGAGAATCCGGGGCTGATCTGCGCTTCGATACTAAGCAAGAAACTCGCCGCGGGACTGGACGGATTGGTGCTCGACGTGAAGACCGGTTCGGGCGCGTTTATGCGCAAGAGGGAGGACGCGGAGTTTCTGGCGGCGCTGATGGTGGCGACAGCCGAGTCCGCGGGGACCCAGACCGTGGCCCTGCTGACCGACATGAGCCAGCCGCTCGGCCGCTCGGCCGGCAACTGGATCGAGCTGGTGGAGTGCGTGGAACTCTTGCGCGGCGCGCGGCCGGCGTGGAGTGAAGATCTGCGCGAGCTTTCGCTCATCCTGGCCGGGTGGATGATTCATCTGGGCGGCAAGGCAGAGACGCCCGAGGCCGGCTACACGCTGGCTGAAGCGGCGCTCACCGACGGCGCCGGGCTGGCAGCCTTTTTCAAAATGATTGACGCGCAAGGCGGCGATGTTTCGGTCTTTGATAACATCGAGTCCTTTCACAAGCGGGGCGCGACGCTGAAGGTCGACGCGTGGGAGAGCGGCTACGTGGCGGAGATGGATACAACGGCGCTGGGCTGGGCCGTGCAGCGCACCGGCGCGGGACGCGAGAAGGCCGGTGAGCCAGTCGATCCGCACGCGGGCATTCTCTTCCATGCGCGGCGCGGCGCGCGCGTGAAGCGCGGGCAGCCTTTCGTAACGATTTACGCAACCAACGCGGAGATGCTGGCTGAGCCGGCGGAGTTGATCCGGAAGGCGGTGGTCATTGCCCAGAAGCCGCCAAGGCCGGTGAAATTGGTGGGAAAAATATTTACCCTCGAAAACGCCAAAGAGTTTCTCGCGGCGCATGGCGGCACGTAGCAATTGAGGCGCGATGGCTATGCGAACTCACGGTTGAGGAAAAAGCAATTCGATGATCAGCGGTGGGAACTGGTCGAAGTCGCTCAAGCGCACCCGGAGCGGCTTGACAGCGAAGTGAGTGAGGTCCGTCCACGTAAGGCGGGAACTTCCGTCGGGCCACACCGCAAAATACGCCTCCCGGTAATACTCGGCCTCGGCGCCTGTTGGCTCGGTAGCAATGCCCTCGTACTGCACGGTTTGCTCGCCGCCCCATCCCACGACAATCGAACAACGCGGACGCGCGATGAGGTTGGCGTATTTGCGCGAGGACCTCATGGTATCGAAGACGATCTCAAGTTGCGGCGTGACCGCGATGCACACCAACGCCGACTGCGGCGAGCCATCGCCGGCGATGCTGGAGACGACGCCAAAGCGAAATCCGGACATGAACGTGAAAATTGCCTCCTGATTCATGTTCCGACCTCCTGGTATGTTGCATTATAGGGCCGAAACCAAGTTGGATACGTTACATTAATCGCAAGCAAAATCCGCATTTCAGGAGGGGGTCGCCTTGGGTCGATTTACCGGAGTGCTGGGAATTTTGGCGGTCCTGCTGGCGGCGTGGCTGTTTTCGACCGACCGCAGGCGCATCCGCTGGCGCACCATTGGCTGGGGCCTGGGCTTGCAGATCACCTTTGCCTTCCTGGTGCTGCGCTTCAGCTTCGGGCAGACGGTGATGACCTGGGCGGGCGGCGTGGTCACCAACATGCTCTCGGCCACTTTTGCCGGAACCAGAATCCTCTTCGGTGAGCTCGGCCTGCCCAACTCCGGCGCATTCGGCAATATGCTGGGGCCGAACAAGGGCGCGATCTTCGCCTTTCAGGTGCTGCCGACGATCATCTTCATTTCGGCGTTCTTCGCGGTGCTCTATCACATCGGCGTGATGCAAAAAATCATTCGCGCGATGGCGTGGATCATGCTCAAGACCATGCGCATCTCGGGCGCGGAGAGCATGAACGTCGCGGCTTCGATCTTCATGGGGCAGACCGAGGCGCCGCTCACCATCCGGCCGTTTCTCGCGAAGGCCACGCGCAGCGAGCTGATGACCATCATGACCAGCGGCATGGCGCACGTGTCGGGTGGGATTATGGCCATGTACATCGCGCAGGGTGTCGAAGCGCGGCACCTGCTCTCGGCCGTCATCATGACCTCGCCGGGAACCATTCTGATGGCCAAGATGCTGGTGCCCGAAACCGAAGTGCCGGCCACCGAAGGCAAGGTCGTGATCCCCATAGACGAGATGCACTCGGATGAGAACTTTATTGGGGCGATTGCTCGTGGAACTATCGACGGCGGCAAGCTGGCCTTGAACGTGGCCATCATGCTCATCAGTTTTCTGGCGCTGGTGGCGCTGCTCGACATGATGCTGGGCTGGGTGCACGGTCTCCAGTGGATGCACTGGGTTCCGGGCTCGCTCGGGCAGATTCTGGGCTTTATCGGCGCGCCCGTGGCGTGGTTGATCGGCGTGCCGTGGCGCGACTGCATGGCCATTGGCAACCTGCTGGGCACGCGCATGGCGCTCAACGAGGTCATCGCCTACATCGGGCTGGGCGCCGAAAGAGCCACTCTGCTGCCGCGGTCGTTCACGATTGCCACGTTTGCTCTGTGCGGATTCGCCAACCTGGGCTCGATCGGCATGCAGATCGGCGGCATCGGTGCACTGGTGCCCGAGCGGCGTAACGACCTGGCGCGGCTGGGCGTGCGGGCCATGCTCGCCGGAACCATGGCGAACCTGATCTCGGCGGCGATTGCGGGGATTTTTCTGGGGTGACGGCGAAGCGCCAAGGGTTCATGCAAACTCCGGGCGGGGTTTCGGCTCCCTGCGCTGCGCCGTTCCAGCGCGCTTCGGCCGCTCAAGGATGACAGAGTTTTTTTGTTGCGGACAGGCGTTACAACTGCGCGCCGTCTTCGGAGGACTCGGGCGGCAGCTCCGGGCTTTCGTATTCGAACTTGCGCAGATTTCTCAGGCACTCCGCGAGGGCGCCCGCCAGGGTCTCGGACCATCCGCTGGGCTGGAACGTCATGGATTTCTGATTCAGCTCGATATCCGCCACGGCAAAAAACTTCATCTCGGTGGCTTTGGCGGTGGCGAACTCCTTGACGGTGATGCGCGCTTCCACCTCGCCACGCGCATGTTTCTTCTTGATGGAGAAGGAATGCAGTTTGGCGAGCGCCTCTGCGGGATCCTGCTGGGCGAACTTCCAGTCTTCCACGGTGCAGCCTCCACTGCTGCCCAGTTTACGGTGGAAGCGGAAAGATGCGGCGAATTTCTTTTTGTGCGCGAGGATTCCTGCCCGTGCGGCGCAGGCGGGTTTCCTCGCCGCCTGCCGTGCCGGGGCGGGGAGCCGATCAGTGCGTGGCCTCGTAGCCGGCGACTGCACCGCCGGCTGCCACGGCGCCGACCACAAGCGGCACCCAGAGGCGGAAGTGGTGTCCGGACTCGGAGCCGGCGCCGATATACTCCTTTGCCCTTTTCACGCCGGATACGTCGGTGTAGTTGAAGGTCTGTAGCTTATTGCTGTCGGCGTTGACGATCTGGAAGGTGGCATCGGAAAGATTGCCCAGAGAGCCCCGAGCCTCGCTGTTGTCGCGAAAGTCGATTTGAACAACGGTACCGGTGCGATATTTGGTGAGGCGTTTTTCGATCTTCCGCGCGTGCTTTTCGAGTTTTGCGGAGGAATCGGCCTGGCAGGCAGGCGGCAAGGTGACGCATACGAAGGCAATGGCGACGAGCAGGAACGAGTTGCGGTGAAGAAAACGGAGAATTCTGTTCATGTGCCCTCCCCAAAAGAAACCAAGCAACCATCGAATCCGATGCAATCGTGCACGCGCGGCCGTAACCGCGACGGCAGGCAGACGGTATCACAATAGCATTAAAAAGAGTTAGACGCAGAACAGGCGACCCAGATGCATTACTTAGGTCATAGGAGGTGCATCAAGAAGCAATAAGGGGAAGATCGGGGAGAGCGGCGTCAGGGCAGTCGCATTTGGAAAAAGGGAAAGGCATTGTTTTGAAAGGGAACGGCTTCTATTCCAAATGCGATTGCCCCGAGAGCGGCGCGCCTTGACATTGGCAGACGAGCATCCCTACACTTAAGAAGGAGTATTGCCGGATTGTTCCGACGTAAGTGAAAGTATTATAGGGACTTAATCGACAGGAATCTCCGCCCGGAAATTGCGCATGACGGACCCGCCGCAGGTTGCTTTCGGGGTGGAATGGAGAGCCCAAAAGATGTCCGATGTGCGCCTCAGTCCGCGTGAGCGGCTGGTGTTGAACGCCATCATCGAGTTGTACATTGCGACCGGCGAGCCAGTGGCGTCGCAGGCGGTGGCGCGGCAGTTTGCCGACCGGGAGGGTTTGAGCTCGGCGACGCTGCGCAATGTGATGGCGACGCTGGGCGAGACGGGACTGCTGGAACAGCCGCACACGTCGGCGGGGCGCGTGCCGACGGCGGCGGCCTTCCGCTACTACGTGGGGCAGATTACGCAACCGGGCCGAGCGGCGGCAGGCGGGGTTGGGGGGATCGGCGGGCCGGGCGGGGCGGAATCGCCGCTGAGCGTGGCGCGCCGCGGGCAGATTGAGGAGAGTTTTTCGGGGGTGGGCAGCACGCACGAGTACCTGGAGCGCACCTCACACGTGCTGGCGGAACTTTCGCGTGGATTGGGCGTGGCGTTGGCCAGCTCCGCGGCAGGACAGGTGCTGGAGCACATTCATTTCACGCGGCTGTCGACGGGCCGCGTGCTGGCGGTGCTGGTGACGCAGGCGGGAGCGGTGCAGGACCGCTTGCTGGCGCTCGATCACGAGCTGACGCCGCTGGAACTGGAGACCGCGAGCCGCTACTTGAACGAGAACTTCCGCGGCTGGCCGATCGACCGCATTCGCGCGGAGGTGGAGCGCCGCGTGGAGATCGAGCGCGAGGTCTATCGGCAGTTGCTGACCTCGGTGGAGGAGCTGTGCCGCAAGGGCGCGCTGGCCGGCGATGAAAGCGGGCCGGCGCTTTTTGTCGATGGCATCGCGAACTTGATCGGCGCAGAACAGGATCGCGAGCGGCTGCGGCAGATGCTGCTGGCTCTGGACGCCAAGCAGCGGCTGGTGGAGCTGCTGACCGCTTACGTGGACGGCCGCCAGCAGGAGGTGCGCGTGGTGGTCGGCCTGGATGCGGCTTCGCCCGCCATGCAGGATCTGGTGTTGATCGGCGCTCCCGTCCGGCTTGGCGGCACCAATGTGGGAACGGTGGCCGTGATCGCACCCACGCGCATCCAGTACCAGGAGATGATCGAGGCCGTCAGCTACATTGCGCGCCTGTCCGAGCGCCTCCTTGAGATTCCCAACGCGTAGGCACGCGGCCGCTGCCAGGCTTTGGGCCCGCGGCTGCAGGCGGGGAAGGTTTTTGGCTGACGCAAGCTGCCCCGGCCGCGCGCGAGGCGTTTTCATCTGAGTAAGAAAGACCAACGATACTTTTGGAGAACGTACGGAAAGATGCTGAAACAGAAGACAGAAGAATTGAGGGCGAAAGAGTCGAAGCAGTCGCCAGAGAGTGGGACGGGAGCGAGGATCGATCCCGCGACGGAGCTGCCGCGGCCCGATGAGACCACGGCCGAGGCTGAGGCAGCGGTCGAGACGCCTGCCGGCGGCGCAACGGAGATCGATCAACTAAAAGCCGAGCGCGATCAGCTGCTCGACCGGCTGGCCCGCATGCAGGCGGAGTTTGAGAACGCGCGCAAGCGCGCCGAGCGCGAGAAGGGGGAGTTCCGCGACCATGCGACGGGAAGCGTGGTGGAGCAGTTCCTGCCGGTCTTGGATCACTTCGAGCTGGCGCTGAAGTCGGCGGGCACGGTCGAGCAACTGCGTTCCGGCGTTAGCCTGATCGTGAAGCAGATGGAAGAGGTTCTGGAAAAGATGCAGGTGCGCGCGATTCCCGCGGTGGGCGAGGCATTCGATCCGCGCGTGCACGAGGCGATGGGAACGGTGGAGCGCGACGATGTGCCCGACCAGCATGTGGCCGAGGAGATCCGCCGCGGCTACAAGATTCGCGAGCGGCTGCTCAGGCCGGCGCTGGTGCGAGTGGCGCACAACAGCAGGCAAGTGGATGAATAATGCAGCTTCTAGCTTCTAGCTGCTAGCCTCTAGCCTCGTTGAGGTAGGTCAGCATAAGAGCCAAAATGAAGATCGCATCAGAGGGCCGCTGCGATGTGGAAGATGACACTGAGAAGCCAAAAGCTAGAAGCTAAGAGCTAGGAGCTAGAAGCTGTAGTGAGCAAAGCAGACTACTACGAGGTGCTGGGCGTCTCGCGCGACGCCAGCGATCAGAGTTTGAAGAGCGCGTACCGCAAACAGGCGCTTAAGTACCATCCTGACCGCAATCCCGGGGACCACGCGGCCGAAGAGAAGTTCAAAGAGGCCAGCGAGGCCTATCAGGTGCTGAGCGACGCCGACAAACGCGCCGCCTACGACCGCTACGGGCACGCGGGACTGGGCGCGCAGGGCTTTGGCGCCGGCCCGTTTGCCGGCGGCGTGGACCTGGGCGATATCTTTGGCGATTTATTCGGCGAGATGTTTTCGATGGGCGGGGTTCCGCGCGGAGGGTCGCGCGGCCAGCGCCAGCAACGCGGCGACGACCTGCGCTTCGACCTGACGATCGATTTCGAGGATGCGATCTTCGGCGCCGAGACTGAGGTGAAGATCCGGCGGCTGGGGACGTGCAGCGTGTGCAAGGGCCAGGGGAGCGCGTTAGGCCGGGGCCCAAGCGTGTGCAGCCAGTGCCAGGGTCATGGGCAGCTGCGCTATCAACAGGGGTTCTTCTCGGTGGCCCGCACCTGTGCGGCCTGCGGCGGCACCGGCTCGGTGATCAGCGATCCGTGCACGGCGTGCCGTGGGGAGGGCCGCGCGGCCACGGAGATCAAGCTGAACGTGAAGGTGCCGCCAGGGGTTGAAGCGGGAACGCGGATCCGCTACGCGGGCGAGGGCGACGCCGGCCGCCGCGGCGGACCCAAGGGCGACCTCTACATCATCCTTGCGATCCGGCCGCACGACTTCTTCGAGCGCCATGGGCAGGACCTCTATTGCGTGCTTCCGATCAGCTTTCCGCAGGCGGCGCTGGGCGCCGAGTTCGAGATTCCCGGCATCGACGGCCCGATCGACATCAGGATTCCCGAAGGCACGCAGAGCGGCAAAGAGTTGCGCGTGCGGGGGCGCGGCGTTCCCTATCTGAACGAGAAGGGCAAAGGAGACCTGATTGTGAAGGTCATGGTGCAGATTCCGCGCAAGCTGAACCGCGCGCAGCGCGAACTGGTGACGAAACTGGCCGAAACCGTGACGGTAGACAACAAACCCACCTCGCCGGGCCTGATGGAGAAGATGAAGGACCTGTTCAGCTGAGAAAAGCAGGGAACAAGGGAACGAGGGAACAAGAAAACTAGTTCATCCCGATAGCGCCAGGGGATCTGCTCAATCGATCTTCAACTCGGTTCCGCCAAAGCGGCGGCCCAATTTCGCCAACTCCGTACCGAGTTTGATTTCGGCGCCGGACGGGCTCTTCCTCTTAACGCGGCGCGCTGGGAAGACGGCGTCGTTGAGAATCTCCCGAATCTCCGCCTCCAGGCTGCGGCGATTGCGAGCCGCGCGCATTCTCAGTGCGCGATGCGTCGCATCGGAAAGATTGCGAATCGTAACTGTGACCATGTCGATATCCCCCTCCTCATCCATCGGCAGCATTTCCGATCAGGTCAACTGCGCAGCTCAAACCGCCAGCAGAGTGATGACGGCGACGGCGCTCCCGATCACGAGGCTCATGCGGTCCGTAAAGGCGAAGACAAGGGGGTCTTCGTCGAGTTCGCCGCGCGAGGCCAGCAGCCACACGCGGCAGAGCCACAGAATCATGAGCGGCATGATGAGCCAGAGCAGTTGCGCGCGGCGGTAGAGCACGACCACGTCGCTGCTGCTGATGTAGATGGCGAAGACCATGACGGCGGCAAAGGCGCTGGCGGTGCCAAAACTGCGCAACTGATCGGCATCGGCTACGAGATAGCCGCGGCCATTACGGGGCGGCAATCCGCTGCTGCGCAGGTTCTCAAGCTCTGCGAAGCGCTTGACCATGGCCAGCGAGAAGAACAGAAAGATGGAAAAGCCGGCGAGCCAGTCGGAGATATGGGATTGGGTCGCGGCGCTGCCGGCCAGCAGGCGCAGCGTGTAGAGGCCGGAGAGCACCAGAACGTCAACCAGTGCGATCCGCTTGAGAAACCAGGAATAGGCAAGCGTAGTGCCCAGATAAAGCAGCAACCACCCGGTAAAGGCAGGCGGCAGCATGCGTGTGCCCAGGAGCGCCAAAAGCAAAAGAGCGATCGCCATGCAGGCGCCGGCGATGGCGGAGAGATCGCCCGCGGCAAAAGGGCGCAGGCGCTTTTGCGCGTGACGGCGGTCGGCTTCGATATCGAGCAGGTCGTTGACGATGTAAGCCGACGAGGCCGTGAAACTGAAACAGAAAAAAGCCAGCAGCGCGGTCAGCAAGCGCCCTGCGGCAGACACGTGCGCCAGCAAAAGCGGCAGAAAGACGAGCAGATTCTTTGCCCATTGATGCGGGCGCAGGGCCCTGAAGGCCGGCGCGAGCCAACCGCCACCTTCCACGAAGGTGCGCGTGGGACGAATACCGCCGAGGTGCATCCTGAGGCGCAGGCGAAGGCTGGGATTGGCCACCATGGATTCGGCGGCGTGGGCCAGCAGGGGCAAATCGGGAGTGTCATTGCCGATGTACGCGTACGCGCCGGTGAACTGGGCGCGGAGCCGATCGAGCTTGCGGGTTCCTGTCAGGTTGACCTCGCCGTCGCTGGCGAAAACGCCGCTAAAGATACCGAGATGCGCCGCGACCCGCTCGGCCAGCCGGAGGTCGGCTCCGGTGACGAGGTAGAGGGCGCGGCCGCGCACCCGCTCCTCATGTAGAAACTGCAGCAATGCGCGGTTATAAGGCAGATGCGCAACGTCGAGCGTGACGTGCGAGGTGATGAACGCCTTGAAGGCCGCTTTGCCGCGAAGAAGCTGTCCGGGCAGAGCGAGCAATAACGCCGGACGGGTGCGCGCCAGCACCAGCAGCGAGTCGACGAGCGTGTCGGACTTGACCAGGGTGCCGTCGAGGTCGACGCAGAGAGGCTCAAGAGCTACTCGAGGAGCTTCCGGCAAAGAGACGACCTGCGACAAACGTTCACCTCAGCGAGGGCGCACGGCTCTTGCATTGATGATAAGACGGGGAGATGGGTGGGGGAATGGGACGAAGGTGAATTTGGTGGAGCTGAGTGAGATCGAAGTTGAGCTGCCGCCTTGCAACACTTCTCGGATGCCGGGACATGCCTACAACTTGTTGCATCAATGACTATGAGCCGATGGAGAAGCGTCCCTCAGGGCTCTAACCCAGGCCACAACAGGATTTACAAGCGCGGGCCCGGGTGCTAGACTCCTTCACACGAGGGCCGGCGATGCGGCGAACGATCCTGTTCGGCTTGTTTGTGCTCCTTGCTGTAAGTGCGGCGAACGATGCCTGCGCCCAGCACCGCGGCGGAGCCGGGCCTGGCTTTGCCCGGGGTGGCTACGGCCTCAGTCGCGCCCGTGCCGTCTCGCCCCACGGATTGGGCTACGCGTACCTGCCCTACGACTCCGGCGCCGCGTACGACTACGCGTCCCAGCCGGTCCTTTTTGTCCCGCCGCCACCCGTGTTCGTTCAGCCCCCTGAGCCGCCCGTCGCCGCGCCGCCGGTGCATCCAGTGGTCACAGAGTACAAATGGCCCGCCGCAGGCGCGGCTTCTTCCTCCTCCTCGCCCTCGGCAACCTCCGAGTCCGAGCCACAGGCCTTTGTGATTGTCCTCAAGGACGGCTCGACCCTCTCCGCTGTAATGGTCTTCGCCTCTGACGACGGCCTGCATTACGTCGACCCCGACGCGAGGCACCTGCGCATTTCCATGAGCGAGGTCGACCGCGCAGCAACCCTCAAGCTCAACCGCGCGAGAAACCTGAATCTGCATCTTCCTGCCGCGCAGTGAGCCGCGCCTGCCTGACGCGCTTCGACTGTGAGTCAGCTTAATTTGGCCTCGTGGAAGCCCGTTGGGGAATGGGATTTGGGCGACGCAGGGGAGGGTCACGACACAAATAACGACATAAAAATGCGGCATGGACTGGAACACATGCCGCAAATAGTTGGATCTTTGGTGGAGCTGAGCGGGATCGAACCGCTGGCCTCCTCGTTGCGAACGAGGCGCTCTCCCAGCTGAGCTACAGCCCCACGACCTTATTAGTTTACCAGCGTTGAGAAGATCCTGAAAGAGCAGCTCACTGAGGCCAGGATTTGTAGTCCAATCCGAGGGCGAAGATCGCAGCGTAGACCCTTCATGTCGCAACTCCGGGGTAAATTCATGCATGTCCAACGATTATCGCCCCTGTTCGGATGTTTCCTCGTCCTCGGGGCAGCCGCGCTTGGGGCTCAATCCGTTCCTCAGCTCCCGACGGCAGAACAGTCCGTGGCGGAACCAACGCCGGACGAGGAAGGTGTGTCGGAGCACAGGCTGGGGTCGGCAACCGCTGTGCACGTGGACGCGGTTGAGGCGCGCTCGCTTGGCTTCGAAAGCTATCTGACCTTCGAGATCGTTGTCTCGGGAGAGGGCCGCGTGGAGTCTGCGACGCCAGTCGGCAATGAAAAGCGATATTTGGAAGAGGCTACCGCGATTGAAATGGCGCGCAGGTTCAAGCCGTGGACACGGGACGGTAAGAACATCCGCGTGCGCGTGACCGACTACGTCTATTTGCTTCCGCCGGAACGGTGGGCGCTCGTTCCGCGCAGTTTTCCTGAGCCGTGGGATTTGAAGGGCGTGAAGATCCAGCTCTCGCGCACTGCGTGTTACGGGACATGCCCGGCTTATACGGTCACGATTCGAGGAGATGGAAGCGTTCACTTCAGCGGACAGAGATATGTTCTGATTCCGGGCGACCATGATGCACACATTGATCCTGCTGCAGTGCGGGATTTGGCACGCAAGTTTGAGGCGGCAAACTTTTTCGCCGCCGGCGACAGGTACGTCGCTACAGTAACGGATAACCCGACGTACACTTTGACATTAACCGTCGCCGGAAAGTCGAAAACCGTGACGGACTACGTGGGCGAGCAGGTCGGGATGCCGCTGGTGATCGTCGATCTGGAGAACGCCGTAGACGACGCGGCCGGGACGGAACGATGGATCAAAGGCGAACAGGCGGACAAATCCCAGTAGACGAAGGAACAACCGCAGATCCCCGTTCGATTTCGATCGCTGCGCGATCTCCGCTCAAGGCAGGCTTTCGACGCAGATTCCCCTCGACAAGCGAGGGGAATCTTTGCTCAGGATGACAAGCCTCGGAGCGACAGGATTACAGCTGGTTCATATTGGACAGGAACTCGGCGTTGTTGCGCACCTTTTCCAGGCGGCTGATCAGCAGTTCCATGGCTTCAACCGGCGATAGCGGATTCAGCACGCGGCGCAGAATGAAGACGCGCTGCAGATCTTCCTTGGGAATGAGCAGTTCTTCCTTACGGGTGCCGCTGCGCTGGATGTCGATGGCTGGAAACACTCGCTTATCTACGAGCTTGCGGTCGAGGATGATTTCCATGTTGCCGGTGCCCTTGAACTCCTCAAAGATGACTTCGTCCATTCTTGAACCCGTGTCAACGAGGGCGGTGGCGATAATTGTCAACGAGCCGCCTTCCTCGATGTTGCGTGCGGCGCCGAAGAAGCGCTTGGGCCGCTGCAGGGCGTTGGAGTCGACGCCGCCCGAGAGCACCTTGCCCGAGGGCGGAACGATGGTGTTGTAGGCGCGGGCGAGACGGGTGATGGAGTCGAGGAGAATGACGACGTCGCGCTTGTGCTCGACCAGGCGCTTGGCCTTTTCGATGACCATCTCGGCGACCTGGACGTGGCGTGCGGCCGGTTCATCAAAAGTCGAACTGATGACTTCGCCCTTCACCGAGCGCTGCATGTCGGTGACTTCTTCGGGGCGCTCGTCGATGAGCAAAACGATAAGCACCACCTCTGGGTGGTTGGAGGTAACGGAGTTGGCGATGGACTGCAGCAGCATGGTTTTGCCGGTGCGGGGCGGAGCGACGATGAGTCCGCGCTGGCCCTTGCCGACGGGCGTGAGCAGATCCATCACGCGGCCGCTGATGCCCTCGCGCACGGTCTCCATCTTGATGCGTTCCTGCGGATAGAGAGGCGTGAGGTTGTCGAAGAGGATCTTGTTGCGCGTCTCTTCGGGTGACTCGAAGTTGATGGCCTCGATCTTGACCAGGGCGAAATACTTCTCGCCTTCGTGCGGCGGGCGGACGTTGCCGCTGATGGAGTCGCCGGTCTTGAGATCGAACTTGCGAATCTGGGACGGAGAGACGTAGATGTCGTCCGGTCCGGGCAGATAGTTGTAGTCCGGGGAGCGAAGGAAGCCGTAGCCGTCGGGGAGAATCTCCAGGACGCCTTCGGCAAAGATGTGCCCTTCCTTTTCGCTTTGCGCCTGGAGGATCTTGAAGATGAGATCCTGCTTGCGCAGGCCGCTGGTCCCTGGAATCTCAAGGGAGCG
>Ga0326727_10014018_pt1 | contig 17608 bp, 15 predicted proteins | sample MB2enrmetagenome_FD_207643 | JGI IMG/M metagenome (GOLD analysis project Ga0326727, IMG submission 207643) | Lab enriched peat soil microbial communities from McLean, Ithaca, NY, United States - MB29MY | ecosystem: Environmental > Terrestrial > Soil > Wetlands > Peat | place: USA: New York...
CACGGCCGCCCACCCCGGCACAGCCAAAACATCAAATCCCCATAAGCCGCGCCCTGCACACCGCGGGTTCGTTCCTCGGCGACTTTCCGACGCCTGACGGCGTCCGAAACTCTTCACGAGAGCGGAATGACTGGTCCGCAGCGCGTCGATGGCGAAACCGGCCATTCGTAGTTGATCGCGACGGAGGACCGGAGTCGACCCGAGGTGGAAGTCGCGCCGCACGAAATCCATGGCCGACCCGAAGCGGAAGTTTGTCCTCGGCGCCAAGACCGAGCTCTTCGAAGCGCGCGATCTCGCAGGAAGCCTCGGCCCTCGACGAACCGACCGACGATAGCAGCTCGGGATGGGGTCAAAGCAACCGAGGTTCAGCCAGACATCGCTGGCGATCGACGGCGCCATTGCCGGACAGGGCTTAGCGCCGCCAGCCGCCTGACCCGCGCGCCAACAGCCGATTGCCAGTGACGGACTCGCGTCAAATCAGCCAACCCCATCTTGGAGCAGGCGGCGACGAATTTGTCGCTGCTAAGTTCTTCGGCATCGTCCTGTTGGTCCTTCACCGTGCCGAATAACCGCCGTCGGCCATCAGAATTTGCCCGGTGACGAAGCTGCTTTCCGGGCCTAGAAGAAAGCGAATCGCATGCGCGATTTCTTCCGGCTCGCCAATGCGGCCCATCGGATGGGCCGCCTGGATTTCCCTCTTTGCGGCTGCAGGGTCCGGGAGACCATCGAGATATCGCTGCAGGAACGGTGTATCGATCGATCCCGCGCCTACCGCATTGACGCGAATGCCGAGGGCGGCGTAGTCGATCGCCATCGCGCGAATAAGTTGCAGCAGCGCACCTTTGCTTGCGGCATAGCCGGCCTGCCCTGGCAGCCCCACGACGCTTGAAATCGATCCCGTCGCAACGATCACGCCCGAGCCTTGTCTCAACATTCCCGGCAGCAGCCGGCGCGAAAGCAGAAACAGGGATCTCGCATTGATGTTCATCATCGCGTCCCATTCGTCATCGCTCGTCTCGTGGGCGGGCCTCGACACGATGTAGCCCGCATTGCTGACGAGCGCGTCGACGCCGCCGAATTCTGTTTCCGCCGTCGCGCAAATCGTTTCAACTTCGGCGACCCGCGATACGTCGGCGGCCACCGTCACGAGGCTGGTTCCCGAGCCTGGAAACATGCCGGCGTCGATCTTGAGGTCGCTTGCACAAACGCGTGCGCCGTCTTCTAGCAGCATCTTCACTAAGGCGCGGCCGACCCCGCCGGCCGCGCCCGTCACGACAATCCGGTGGCCCGCAAGCCCTTTCCTCGTCATTGAGTCACTCCGTGATTGGATATCCCCCGTTGTCGACCAGCAGTTTGTCGCGCGCCTGCCCGCAGGGGCCAAGTGTTTCGAAGCGGCCGGGCGCCAGCGTCCCCAGGTTCGCCGCGAACGAATCGTCCCATTTCCGTCAGCTAAGCCCTGCATCGACGGCTTCGAGCGACCGGCGATCATACAGCATGCCTGTGTCGGGGGTCGAGCTGCGTTTCTCCGCCGGAAGCCGCCAGGGACGCGCAACCGCCCTTGGCGTGTCCTAAATCCGAATTACGCCGAGGCGGTGAAGCGGCGCCGCAAAGCGGCGGAGCAAGCAAACATCCGCGCCGAGAACGCGCTGGGCAGCTTATACGAAGAGGGCCGCGGCGTCCGGAGGGATTACGCCGAAGCCCTCAAAGCCGAAAACGCCGGCTTTGACCCACAACGGGCGTCGCCGGCTTATGAGCGTGCCGTCCTCGGAACAAAATAGCCCCCGTCTGACTGCGGATAGGAAAACATCGCCGCGCGATCAATTTGATCGAGATCAAAGGGACTGCGGATTGAGTCCCTGTTTTTCCGGTCGGGGGAGACTAAACCTGCATTCGCCGGATGAGGCAATAATTTGAGGCGCATCGTCGGCGATTCAGCTAAAATAATCAGCGTGTTAAGCTGATTTGAAAGCTAATGGCGCGGCGAACCCGGCAGGTGAATCGGATGGCGAGGTCCTGAGGCTCCATTTCGACCGCCGGCTGACGTTGCAGTTTCGCAGTAAGGTCGCACGTCGGACGCGGGGCATCTCGTGCTCATTCGGAACTCTGCTAAGTTTTTCTGATAAGAACGATCGATGCAAGCGCGCATGCGTAGCGTTGTCTCCAGGGCTAGGGTTAGCCAGGGAGGTTAAAATGGGACGCAGAATTATCGATTGTCGTGAAACGCCGAGTGACATGAACCGCTCGGTCGCAATCAGCGCCGACACAGACGCTGAACTCTTGGAAGCCGCGGTCCAGCAGGCGGTGAAGTTCCACGGCCACAAGGACACTGCCGATCTGCGGAAACAAAACATGGGGGCGTTTAACGGCGGGACGCCTCCGATCGAGGCGCCGCGACATTCAGCTTGAACAAGCCGTTTGGACAGTATTCAGGGCGACCTACGCGCCGCCCTGTCCTATCAGGAGTTGCAGGCCCGCTCAGGATGGACTTGACCGCAGCGCCTTTTGCTATTTGAGTTCCAACACGACCGGACCTGAAACTGGGTCGGTGACGCCCAGCCCGCCGCCCAAGTCTTCGAGCGTATCCCGGAACGAGTCGAGCGTGGCGATCATGTTCGGGCGCGCCTTGGCCAACGAGTTCATGTCGTTCCATTCGGCGATGATACAGTAGCTGTGTTCGCCGGTCTTGATCATGTTGACATGCCTGAGGCCGGGCCAGTCGCCCGCCATTTTCTTGTGGGCGTCGAGAAATTCCTGATCACGCCCTGCCTTTACCCGGAATCGCACGGCATTGAACGCTGTCATAATACTCCCTCCCCATTTTTTCGGTGTGAACTAAATTAGCAGATTGAACAGATGAACGCAACGGAGCGGGCAGCGGCGGCTGCAAGGAGTCGCGGCCCGCCTACAAATTGCGACTTTGGCGTGGGAGAGCTTACGCCAATCGAACGGAAACAGGCAAAGTTCCATCGCTGAATTTGAGCGACGCGGATTGGCTTCGGGCAACGAGCCTATCGGGACGGGATCGTTTCGCCAATTTGGCGCCCCACGGCGCGGCCCCCGATACTCGCCGAATCCCCATTCCGACGGCTGCGCGTCGGCTTTCGAGAACCGCCGCATTGGCCGGTGAAAGCCGTAACGGACGCAGTGCGGCCGTCTGCGCCGCGCACTGGAAACGTCCGCCTCCCGCCCATTGCAGCAAATCAAACGAACCCACTACCCGCCGTCGCCGGCGCCGTTCACGCACGCGCGCCGAAAATCGCGCTGCCGACGCGCACCAGCGTCGCGCCGAGCTGGATCGCCAACGGCCAGTCGGCGCTCATCCCCATCGACAACTCCTTCAAGCCGTTGCGCTCGGCGATGACGCTGAGCAGCGCGAAATGCGGCGAGGCCTGTTGGTCGAGCGGGGGGACGCACATCAGGCCGTCGATGGCCAGTCCGTGCCTCTCCCGACAGAGCGCGATGAAGGAGTCCGCGTCGTCCGGGGCGACGCCGGCCTTCTGCGGCTCGCCGCCGGTGTTGACTTCGATCAGAAGGCGCGGCCTCCTGCCGGTCTTGGCCATCGCGGTCGCCAGCGCGTCGGCGATTTTCTCGCGGTCGACAGTCTCGATGGCGTCGAAGAATTCGACCGCTTCGCGCGCCTTGTTGCTTTGCAGCGGGCCGATGAGGTGCAGCTCGATGGTTTTGCCGAGCGCGGCGGCGCGCGCGCGCAAGTCGAGCCATTTCGGCTTGGCCTCCTGCACGCGGTTCTCGCCGAACACGGTCTGGCCGCCGAGCGCGATCGTCGGCCAGACTTCGTCGGCCGAAAAGGTCTTGGCGACGGCGACGAGCCGCACCGATTGAGGATCGCGCCCGCAATCGCGCGCGCGTCTCGCGATTTGCTCGCGCAGAGCGTCAAGGCGCGGCACGGCGCCTAAGGGATCGGCGGGAACGCCTGCGTTCATTGGTCTTGGCCTCCAATCGCGCTTGACGCCCGAGGACCCTTCCCCTATAGACCGCCGACCCGAGACGCCAGGGCTCGATTGGCGGCGTGGGCGCTTGTCCTTTAGAGACGGCCCGTGCGCCGCGAAGCCGCCAAGGCCGTCGTTAAGCCCGTTTCGTTCAGGGGAAGTTGCGCTATGTCACGCCGTTGCGAGCTGACGGGAATAGCCGTCCAGACCGGCAATAAGGTCAGCCATTCCAATCGCAAGACGCGCACGCGTTTTTTGCCCAACCTGTGCCAAGTGACGCTCATTTCCGACGCGCTCGGCCGCGCGGTGCGCCTGCGCGTCGCCGCCGCGGCGCTGCGGAGCGTCGAGCACCGCGGCGGGCTCGACAATTTCCTGGTCAAGGCGCGCGACGCCGACCTCTCGGACGGCGCGGTCGCGCTGAAGCGCGAAATCGTCAAGAAGCGCGCCGAAGCCGAAGCGGCCGAAGCGAAGGCCGCCTGAGCTTATCCTATTTTCGGCGGTGAAGCGGATCGCCCCCTCGATCGCCGGTCGAGGAGGCTTTCGCGTTTGGCGGTCGAAGCGCGGCGGCCTTAGGGCTCATGCGCCGCCGGTCGGGCGGAACTCGAGGGTCGGCGACGGCGCGACGAGGAAGATTCCCCGGCGGCGAAGAAAGGATCGCGCCGGGGCGCGAATCGATTAAGCTCGCGGGGGAGCCGCCTGAATGCGCCGGGCGGAGAGGCCCAGACATGAACGCGCCGCTCGATCTCGCCATCTACAAGGAAGCGCTGCTCTTTCTGGTGACGGCGGGGGTCGTCGCGCCGCTATTCTTCCGCATCCGCGTCAGCCCGGTGCTCGGTTATCTGCTGGCGGGCGTCGCGCTCGGGCCGTTCGGCCTCGGCCGGCTCGCCCAAAGGGCGGCTTGGCTCGACGCGCTGGCGCTGACCAACGTCGAATCGATCGGCCGGCTCGCCGCCTTCGGCGTCGTCGTTCTCCTTTTCACCGTGGGCCTGGAACTCTCGTTCGAGCGCCTCAAGCGCATGCGGCGCCTGGTGTTCGGGCTCGGCCTGGCGCAGGTCGTGGTTTCGACCCTGGCGCTCGGCGCCGCCGCCTACGCCCTGGGGCAGAAGCCGGCGGCGGCGCTGATGATCGGCGCGGCCTTGTCGCTGTCTTCGACCGCGATCGTCATTCCGGTGCTGGCCGAAGAAAAGCGGCTGGGCGCTTCGGTCGGGCGGATCAGTTTCGCCGTGCTGTTGTTTCAGGATCTCGCGGTCGCCCCGCTGCTGGTTTTGGCGGCGATGCTGGCCGGCGGCCGCGTCGAGAACCTCGGCGCCGGCCTCGTCCTGACCCTCGCGCCCGCCGCGCTCGCGCTCGCCGCCGCGATCGTCGTCGGCCGCCTGGCGCTGCGGCCGTTGTTTCGTTCGGTCGCGATGACGCGCAGCCCGGAGTTCTTCATGGCGGCCTGCCTGTTGGTGGTGCTCGGCTCGGCCTTGACGGCGGCCGCCAGCGGCCTGTCGATGGCGCTCGGCGCCTTCGTCGCCGGCCTGCTGCTCGCCGAAACCGAGTATCGGCGCGAAATCCAAGTGACGATCGAGCCGTTCAAGGGCCTGCTGCTCGGACTGTTCTTCGTCTCCGTCGGCGCCGGGCTCGATCTTTCCGTGCTGACGGCGCAGCCGGCCAAGGTTCTCTCCGTGACCGCAGGCTTCGTCGTCGTCAAAGCGGCGGCGCTGTTCGCTCTGACGCGGCTATTCGGCGCGCCGAACGGCGTCGCCGCGGAAGTCGCTCTGTTGTTGGGGCCGGGCGGCGAATTCGCCTTCGTGATGATCGCCGCGGCCGTCGCCGGCCGCATCGTCGTCGGGGCGGACGGCCAGGTTCTCCTCGTCGCGGTGGCGCTGTCGATGCTGGCGATTCCCTTGCTCGGCAGGATCGGCGCCGCGCTGGCGCGCTCGCAGCCGCGCGCGCTCGCGCCCGAGGCGCTGGTGGCGCCGCCGGACGACGAGAGCCGACGCGTGATCATCGTCGGATACGGGCGCGTCGGCGCGCTGATCGGCGAAATGTTCGATGCGCACCGCATTCCCTTCATCGCGGTCGACGTCGACGCGAACCTGATCGCGCGCGAGCGTCGCGCCGGCAAGCCGGTCTATTTCGGCGACGCCTCGCGCGAGGAATTCCTGCGCCGCTGCGGGATCGAGACCGCGCGCGCCGTCGTGGTCACGATGGACGCGCCGGCCGCCAACGAAGCGGTGGTCGCCGCCGCGCGCCTCCTGCGGCCCGACGTCACGTTGGTGGCGCGCGCCCGCGACGCTGCCCATGCGCGCACGCTCTACCGACTCGGCGTCACCGACGCCGTGCCGGAAACGATCGAGGCAAGCCTGCAGCTCTCCGAGGCGGCGCTGGTCGATCTCGGCGTCCCGATGGGCCTGGTGATCGCCTCGATCCACGAGAAGCGCGACGAATTCCGCAAGCTGCTGGTCGCCGCGGGCGCGAGCCACGAGACGCGCGGCGCGCGCCGGCCGCGCAAGAGCTGAATCAGGCGAGCGCCGCGGCGCGCCGGTATTCCTTCGCCGTAGCGAGAAGGGCGAGCGTCGCGTTCTTCAGCGGCGTGGGGACCAAGTCGTCGCCGTCTTCGCTCGCCGGCCCGGCGTCGGCGTTGGCGGCAAGGCGCCGGGCGATCCAGACGCGGGCCGCTTTCGCTTCGGCCTCAGCCTCGTCCGAATCGCCTCCCGCCGCCCGCAGCGCCAGCCGCATCGCCGAGAGATGCGCGACGACGGCGTGCGCGGCGATCAGCATCGCCGCCATTTCCTCGAGACCGCGTTGCGCCGCGCGCGGCTCGCCGCCCATGCGCGCAGCCGAATCGGAGAGCGCCGCGATCGCCTCGATGACGTCCTTGCGCGCCAGGCGATAATCCTGCTCCGGCGCTTCGCGGCGCAGCGCCACGGCGGCGAACGCCGCCACCTGCGCGATGAGCCGCGCCGCCAGACGCGGCGCCTCGGCGAATTCCCAGCGAGGCCAGAGATGGCTGAAGAGATGAGCGATCGCCGCGCCGACGAGCGTGTCGGCGAGGCGGACCAGGACCGAGGCCGACTCGGCCGGGTTGATCAGATGCAGGGAGACCAGCGCCATCACCGAGGCCCCGGCCGAGGCGAGGCGGTAGTTGGAGCGAATGAAGCCGTGCGTCACCGCCAGCGCCAGGCCCTGCACGGCCACCAGCGCGCCGACCGGCGCGTAAGCGACGGCGACGGCGGCGACGACGCAGCCGACCAGAGTCCCGACGATCCGATCGTCGCGGCGCTGGCGCGTCCAGCCGTAGCTGGCGCGCATGATCACCGCGATCGTCAGCAGCACCCAGTTGCCGTGTCCGGCGCCGCCGAGCGAGACCGCGACGATCGCGCCCGCCATCATCGCCGCGGCGAGCCGCGCGGCGTAGCGAAACACCGGCGAATCCGCGCTCAACTGCGCGCCGAGCAGGCGCGGGTCATAGGAGCGGCGCGGCGCGAAGGCGGAAAGGTCGATTTCGCCGATCGCCGCTTGCGCCACTGCGTCGTCGCCGACGGCTCGCTCGAGGCGACGGATCTGCTGGCGGACGGCGACGAGGCGCTGCGTCGTCGCCTCGACGGCGGCGCGCTCGGCCGGGCTCGCCTCTTCGCCGGCGAAGAGACGCGCGGCCTCGCGGCGCATCGCGTCGGTCGCCACGGCGTGGCCGGGCGGCAGGCCCGGCTTGGGGTTGGTCAGCAATTCGAGGCTGAGATGCTGCAAATCGAGGGCGCCGGCGCGCATGGCGACGCCGATGCGCGCCATCAGAGTCCGCGCCGCGGCGACGCCGCGCAGCCGCGTCAACTCGCTTTGGGCCGCCACCAGCGCGTCGAAGACGTCGAGCAGAATGCCGATCGTCGCGGCGAGGCGCACGCGTTCGGCGGATGCGCGCGCGTTGTCCAGAAGCAGCGCGCGCGCCGCTTGCAACTGCTCGGCCAAAGCCGCCTGCTGGCGGATCGCCGCGCCGTAGACTTCGGTCACGTCGATCTGCGGATCGGTGAAGCGCGCGACGGCCCTCAGATACGCCGCCAATTCGCGGAAGCACTCGCTCGCCATCAGGCGCCGCTCGCTGGCGCCGCCGAGCCGGGTCGCGATCAGCGCCAGGCCGATATAGGCGAGGCCGCCGGCGGCGAAGATCGCCTCGTTGCCGAGCGCGCGCGCGGCGCCGACCTCGGGCAGGCCCATGACGAAGACCATGGATACGAGCATTTGCGCGCTTAAGGAAAGCGCCCAGCGGCCGAAGCCGGTCACCATCCCGGCGCAAAAGGCGATCGCGCCGATTGTGGCGATCTCGGCCGGCGCCGAGCCGCCGGCGAATTGGATCGCCGAGGTCGAGGCGAGGGCGAGGGCGAAGCCGACGAGCAAGGCGCGCGCCTTGACGCGCCAGGGAGCGGGAAAGTCGCTGATGCTCGCCGAGATCGCGCCGAGCGTCGCCGGCTGGCCGGCGGCGAAGCCGAGCGACGCGGACGCCGCCGCCGCCACCGCCATGACGGCGACCGCGACGCTCATCCCGTTGAGGATATGCTGGCCGACGAACAGCTTGAGAAGGGTGGGAGAGCGAAGCCAGTTACGCATGTGAGCCTTGGCGCGGCCGGGCGCGCGCCTCGCGCGCGCGCGCGCCGAAGCCGGCGGAAGCCGCGCCTAGGCCTTGACGAACGGACATCCGCCCTTGTCGAGAGGCCGCCACGCGTCCTCCGGTTTGATGGTGGAAACCAGCTTGAAATAATCCCAGTCGCCCTTCGATTCCGCAACCGTCTTGCTGGCGAGCAGGTACATCGGGTGCAATTTGCGCCCGTCGACGCGGATCGAGCCCTTGCCGAACAGCGGATCGTCGGTCGGGATCGCCTTCATCGCGTCGACGAGCTTGACGCCGTCGCCGGCGCTCCCGGTCTGGGCCGCCGCCTTCATCAGATGCTCGGTCGCCGCATACATGCCCGCGTGCATGTCGTTGGGCTTCATCTTCGAGGGATGGGCGGCCTGGAAGCGCTCGGCGAAGGCGCGCGTGCCGTCGTTGAAGTCCCAGTAGAACCCGGTGCAGATCGTCGTATTCTGAATCGCGTCGAGCCCGAGGGCGGGAATGTTGGTGACGTTGAGGATGAGTCCGGCGAGCCGCTGCTTGGCGGCGAGGCCGAATTCATGCGCCTGCTTGAGCGAGGTGTTGAGGTCGCCGCCGGCGTTGGCGAAGCCGACGACGTCGGCGCCCGAGGCCTGCGCCTGCAGCAGGAACGAAGAAAAGTCGGAGGTGTTGAGCGGATGGCGCGCCGCGCCGAGCACTTTGCCCCCGCTCGCCTCGACCGCCGCGGCGCAATTGCTCTCCAGATCCTTGCCGAAGGCGTAGTCGGCGGTGATGAAGAACCAGCTCATGGCGCCCTGCGCGGTCAGCGCCTTGCCGAGGCTGTTGCCCAGCGCGTAGGTGTCGTAGGTCCAGTGGACGAAATTCCTCGCGCATTTCGGCCCCGTCATCACCGACGAACCCGCGCCCGAGCCGATGACCGCCTTGTTCTTTTCGCTCCCGATCGCCAGCACGGCGAGCGCCACCGCGGAATTCGGCAGATCCATGATCACGTCGACCGCGCCGGAATCCCACCATTGGCGCGCGATCGCCGCGCCGACGTCGGGCTTGTTCTGGTGGTCGGCCGAGACGATCTGGACGGGAACGCCGAGCTTGGCGGAGAAGTCGTCGACCGCCAGTTGGGCCGCGATCACCGAGCCACGGCCTTGATAGTCGGCGTAGACGCTCGACATGTCGTTCATGACGCCGATCTTGAGCGGGCTCGCGGCTTGGGCGAAGGCGGCGCGCGGCGCCAGCGCCAAAGCGGCGCCGCCGAGCAGGATTTGTCTGCGGTTCATCGTTCTACCTCCCTCTACTTTATGGCGCGTTTCGCGCCTTCGGCGGCGTCCGACGGTCGCCGGGCGTCTCGATTCGATCTATTCGATGTTCGCCAGCCGCCGCAGCAGCGCAACGAGCCTCTCTCTGCCCTTCGGACCGAGGAGTCGCGCGATCGCGCTCTCCTGTTCGGCCTGAACAAGGCGCGCGCGCGCGACGAGTTCGCTTCCCCGTTGCGTCAGCGCCAGCGCGTGCGAGCGGCGATCGGCGTCCGAGCGCAATCGCTTGGCGAGGCCGCGGCGTTCGAGTTCATCCATCATGGCGACGAAATTCGGTCGCTGGATGCCGAGCGCGCCGGCGATTTCCGACTGTTTGCGGCCGGGGTTGTCGCCGATCGCGACCAGCGCCGAATATTGCGCCGGCGACAGGCCGATGGACGCGAAGCGTCTGTTGAAATCCTCGAACACCGCTAATTGCGCGCGGCGCAGGGGATAGCCGGTGATCTCGGTCAACGCGGAAAGGTCGAGCGAATGGTCGGCCGGCGGGGCTTGGGCCGCCTCGCCGCCCTCCGGCCTCGAGCTTGGCCTCGCGGCGCGTCTATGAGCCATTCGCCGTCTCGCTTTGGCCGGAGAGCCGCGCGATCACGATCGGCGGAATCGGGCGGGACTTGAACCGCCTGGGATCGTCGGGATGCGGTCCGACCCAAACCCGCGTCTCCCAGGCTTCGATCGCCAGCCGTTCGCCGCTCTCCTCCAGCTTGAACGCCTTGTGCTCGACGTCGAAGCTCGAATTGCGCAACTGGGCGACGCGCGTTTCGATGACGATTTCGTCGCCATAGGACGAGGGCGCGATGAACCTCGCGCGCGCGTCGACCATGGGATAGCCGGCGGCGCCGAACTCGCGCAACAGGTCGCGTTTTTTCCAGCCCGCCGCTTCGAACAGGCGATGGGTGGAGCTGTCGAACATCTCGAAGTAGCGGGGATAGAACACGATCCCCGCCGGATCGCAGTCGGCCCACTCTATGCGCACGGCGCGACGGTTGACCAGCATCGGCGAGGCCTCAGCGGGGCTGCATGCGCAAGGCGCCGTCGATGCGGATCGTCTCGCCGTTGAGATAGGCGTTCTCGACGATGTGCGCGGCGAGGGCGGCGTATTCTCTCGGCTCGCCGAGGCGGGCGGGATAGGGGACCGAACGCCCCAGCGAGTCCTGCGCCTCCTGCGGCAGGCCGAGCAGCATCGGCGTCAGGAACAAGCCCGGCGCGATGGCGTTGACGCGGATGCCGAATTGCGCCAGTTCGCGCGCGATCGGCAGGGTCATGGCGACGACGCCGCCCTTGGAGGCCGAATAGGCGGCCTGGCCCACCTGGCCTTCATAGGCCGCCACCGAGGCGGTCGAGATGATGACGCCGCGCCCGCCGCCTTCGAGCGGCGCGAGCTTGGCCATCGCCGCCGCCGCGAGCCGAATCATGTTGAACGTGCCGACGAGATTGACCCGGATCACCGTCTCGAAATCGACGAGCGGCTGCGGCCCGTCGCGGCCGACCACCCGCTTCGCCGTGCCGACGCCGGCGCAATTGACGAGAACGCGCGCCGGACCGTGGGCGGCCTCGGCCTTGGCGATCGCCGCTTCGGCCGAGGCGGCGTCGGCGACGTCGCAGGGCGCGGCGAGGCCGCCGATCGCCTTGGCGACTTCTTCGGCGGCTTGCGCGTTGCGGTCGACGACCGCGACGCGCGCGCCCCTGGCGGCGAAGCATTCCGCGGTCGCTCTGCCCAGTCCCGAACCGCCGCCAGTGACGATCGCCGCTTCGCCTGCAAGATTCATCGACGCGTCCTCCTGATCAAACCGCGACGGCCGGGTTTTCGACGATCATCGCAATGCCCTGTCCGCCGCCGATACAGGCCGAGGCGACGCCGTAAAGCAAGCCCTCGCGCCGCAATTGGCGTGACGCGGTCGGCGCGCGGCGCGCTCCGGCCGCTCCAAGCGGATGGCCGTTGGCGACGGCGCCGCCGTTGACGTCGAGCTTGGCCTCGTCGAGCCCGAGTTCGCGCGAGCAGGCGATCGCCTGCGCGCCGGAAGCTTCGGTCATTGCGGCCCTTTCCCTAGATGCGGACGATGTGCGGCGCGGCTTCGGGCGCATAGAGCGCCTCGACGTCGGCCGAGCGATTGGCGAGCGCCGCGCGCTGATTGAGCGAGCCCTTGTCGGTCGCCTCGCCGAGGTCGATCGAAGGCGGATCGGCGAGCAACGCGATGCGCGTGACGCGGGTCGAGGAGCCGGTGGCCTCGCGCGCGAGCGCGGCGAGGCGCTCTTGGAAAGCGTCCTTGACCCGCTCGTCGGCGAGCACGTCGGCGAACGGCGCGTCGGCGGCGAGGTGCGGCGCGAGCCTGCGCGTCGCCTCCTCGTCGGGAAAGACCAGCACGCCGATATCGTCGCGGTCGTGGCCGGCGACCGCCGCATCCTTGACCAGCGGATCGAATGCGCCGACGAAATGGGCGCGCAGCGGGCCGACGCTGACCCATGTCCCCGTCGCCAGCTTGAAATCCTCGGCGACGCGGCCGTCGAATTCGAAACCGGCGGCGAAGTTGTTGGGCTCGGCGAGGCGAAGCGCGTCGCCGATGAGATAGAACCCCTCCTCGTCGAACGCGCTGCGGCTGAGATCGGGGCGCCGCCAATAGCTAGGCATGACGTTGGGGCCGCGCAGGCGCGCCTCCAGCTTGCCGGCGTTGGGCGCGAGCTTCAGTTCGACGCCGCGGAGCGGCACGCCGACGATGCCCGGCCGATCGGCCTCGCGCACGTTGATCAGCGCGGCCGGCGAGGTTTCGGTGGAGCCGAGCGACGTGGTCATGGCGACGGGATGGCCGAGCGTCGCGATCGCGAGGTCGCGGTAGGCGTCCCACACCGGCTTGGAAAGTCCGGCGCCGGCGTAGAACATCAGCTTCAGCCGCGAGAAGAAATGCCGGCGCAACGCCTCGTCCTCCTGCAGGCAAGGCAGCAGCGCCTCGAATCCCTTGGGCACGTTGAAATAGACGGTCGGCGCGATCTCGCGCAGATTCGCTATCGTAGCGCCGATGCCCGAGGGAACCGGCTTGCCCTCGTCGATGTAGAGCGTGCCGCCGTTATAGAGCGCGACGCCGAAATTGTGGTTGGAGCCGAAGGTGTGCGCCCAAGGCAGCCAATCCACCAGCGTCGGCGGCTCGTTCTTGAGAAAGACCAGCGCCTCGCCGAGCATCGCCTGGTTGGCGCACAGCATGCGCTGGGTGTTGGTCACCGCCTTGGGGACGCCGGTCGAGCCGGAGGTGAGCAGGAACTTGGCGATCGAGTCCGGCCCGACCTCGGCGCGCGCCGACAGCGCCGCGGAGGAAATCGGCCGCTCCAGCAGGCTGGCGAAGGGCGTCGCGCCGAGAGTCCCGGCGCTGTCGTCGCCGACGACGATCTCGACGCCGCGCGCCTTCGCCTTGGCCAAGGCGCGGCCATAGGCGCGGCCGTCCGCAGCGAAAACCAGCCCCGGCGTCAACAGATCGAGCGCGTGGGATAGCCTGCCCAAATCCTGCGAAATCAGCGAATAGGCCGTCGACATCGGGCAGGTGGGGGCGCCGACCGCCATCCCGGCGAGCGAAAGGAGCGCATGGTCGATGCTGTTGCCGGAGAGAATCAGCACGGGACTCTCTTCCGACAAGCCGCGCGCCAGCAGCGCCGCGCCGATGTGCAGGATCGTCTCGTAAGCCGCGCCGAAGGTCAACTCGCGCCAGCGGCCGTCGGCGGCGCGCTCGGCCAAAAACGCCCGGTCGGGCGCGACCCGAGCCCAATGTTCGAGGCGATCGACCAGCGAGCGCGAATAGGGCGGCAAGGGTTTGGCGGAGCGCACGACGATGACGCCGTCGGGCCGTGTTTCGACCACCGGATCGAGCGCGCCGAACAGGCGCGATGGCGTTGTTGCGGGATTGGCGGCCGGCATCGCTTCGCTCTCCTTGTTCGCCTGCGCGCCGTCGCGCGGCGATCCTCTCCTTCTCCGGCCGGCTCTTATCGACGCGAAGCGTCAATCCGGCCGTTTCGTCTTGCCCGCGCGCTTCTGAAGGAACGCGCGCATGCGGGCCTTCGCCTCGTGGTCGCCTTGCGCCATGGCGGCGACCAGGGATTCCATGAAATAGCCGACGCGCGGATCGCTGTCGGCGATGCGCGGCAGGGCCTGAATCACCGCGAAATTGGTCAGCGGCGCGTTGTCGGCCATAGCTTGCGCCAACGCGAGCCCCTTGTCGAAGCCCTCGCCCTCGCCGACCAGATATTGCGCCAAGCCGAGCCGCTCGCCTTCCTCGGCGCCATAGGCGCGCCCCGTCAGCATCATATCGGCCATGCGGGCGACGCCGATGAGCCTGGGCAGGCGCACCGAGCCGCCGCCGCCGACAAAAATTCCGCGCTGGCCCTCGGGCAGGGCGTAAAAGGCGGAAGGCTCGGAGACGCGCAGGTGGGCGGCCGCGGCGAGCTCCAGTCCGCCTCCGATCACCGCGCCTCTGAGGACGGCGACGACGGGGACGGGGCCGAATTCGATTTTCTCGAAACAACGATGCCAGAGGCGCGAATGAAAGACGCCGGCGGCGACGTCGAGCTCGGTCATTTCGCCGAGGTCGAGCCCGGCGGAGAAATCGGGCCCGTGGCCGTGGATCACCGCGGCGCGCACGCCCGGCGGAATGGTCGAGAAACAGGCGTCCAGCGCCTCGATCGCCTCGTCGTTGATGGCGTTGCGCTTGGCCTCGCGGTCGAGCCCGACGACGAGCACGGCGCCGCGCCGCTCGATCGTCAGCGGCCCGCGGATGTCGGCTTCCGCTCGATCGTCGTCTTGGGCGTTCGCCATCTCGGACCCCAGTCTCGCCTTGGGCGCTAATAGTTATGTGCCATAACAATATACGCCGGTCAAGCGTGAAGGCGCCGTCGCGATCTTTCCGCGCATGCCCGCTGCGGGCGGGCGAAGGGCGGGTCGTTTCCCGCGCCAACACAACGATCGTAGGGCTGTCGCGGCGCGCCGTCCGATGATCCGAGCGCGAAGTCGAGGCGGCGCCGTCGGCGGCGAGCCGACTGCGCTCGCCGCGGCGGGCGATCAAAGGGGACGAAAGGGTTGGGCCTGCCGCGTAGGCGCGCGAACGCCGACCGGCGACCTGTGCGACAAGCCGCCATTGGCGCGCCCCGATCCTTAAGCCGCTTTCTTCCTCGCTCGCGCCGGGCGAACCGTCTTCGCCGGCGCGGCCTTCTCGTCGAACAGCTCGGCGAGCTTTTCCGTCATCGCGCCGCCGAGTTCCTCGGCGTCGACGATCGTCACGGCGCGGCGATAGTAGCGGGCGACGTCGTGACCGATGCCGATGGCGATCAGCTCCACCGGCGAGCGCGTCTCGATCTCGTCGATCACGTGACGCAGATGGCGCTCCAGGTAATTGCCGGAATTGACCGAAAGCGTCGAATCGTCGACCGGCGCGCCGTCGGAAATCATCATCAGGATGCGCCGCTGCTCGGGGCGCCCGAGCAGGCGCTGGTGCGCCCAATCGAGCGCCTCGCCGTCGATGTTTTCCTTGAGCAGACCCTCGCGCATCATCAGGCCGAGGTTCTTGCGCGCGCGCCGCCACGGCGCGTCGGCGCTCTTGTAGACGAGGTGACGCAGATCGTTGAGCCGGCCGGGATTGGCCGGCTTGCCCGCCACCAGCCAAGCCTCGCGCGCCTGGCCGCCCTTCCAGGCTCTGGTGGTGAAGCCGAGAATCTCCACCTTGACGCCGCAGCGCTCCAGCGTGCGCGCCAGGATGTCGGCGCAGCTCGCCGCGACCGTGATCGGGCGCCCGCGCATCGAGCCGGAATTGTCGATCAGCAACGTCACCGCCGTATCGCGGAAGTCCATGTCCTTCTCGCGCTTGAACGACAGCGGCTGCAGCGAATCGATGACGACGCGCGCCAACCGCGCCGAATCGAGGATGCCCTCTTCGAGATCGAATTCCCAGGAGCGGCTCTGCTTTGCCATCAGCCGACGCTGCAGTCGGTTGGCGAGGCGCGAGACGACGCCGGCCTGGTTCTGCAACTGCTTGTCAAGATAGTCGCGCAGGCGCTGCAATTCGTCGGGCTCGCAAAGGTCTCCGGCGTCGACCACCTCGTCGAATTTCGTCGTGTAGGCCTTGTAGTCGGGCCCGCGCCGCTCCGCGCCGGACAAGGGGGCCGGCCGATTCTCGGCCGCCTCCTCGGATTCGCCGGCGTCGGCCTCGTCAGGGAATTCGGCCGAGGGCGCGTCGGCGGCCTCCATCGCGCCTTCTTCGAGTTCGTCGGCCGATTCCACCGACCCTTCCATCTCCTTTGCGTCCTCGAGGTCCTGCTCCCCGCCCTCGCCTTCGCCCTCCTCGGCGCCCTCGGGCGGCGGGTTTTCGTCGGCGGGCTCCTCGTCCTCGTCCGCATCGGCTTCCGATTGGCTGGCCATGCCGAGCGAAGCGAGCAGCCGATGCAGCGACCTGGCGAAGGCGCGCTGGTCGAGAATGGCGGCCTCGAGCTTGTCGAGTTCCGCGGCCGCTTTGGCTTCGACGAGGGGGCGCCAGAGTTCGACCAGACGCGCCGCCCCGCTCGGCGCCTCGAGGCCGGTCAGCCTCTCGCGCACCAGCATCGCGACCGCGTCCTCCAGCGGCGCTTCGTCGCGATCGCGCGCCTCGACGAAGGGGCTGCGGTGGTAGCGGTCGTCGAGCATCGCCGTCAGGTTCCCGGCCACGCCCTCCATGCGCCGCGCGCCGATCGCCTCCACCCGCGCCTGCTCGGCCGCGTCGAACAGCGCCCGCGCCGCCGGATCGAGCGGCGCATGGCGACGGTGGATCGCCTCGTTGTGGCAGGCCAGGCGCAGCGCCATCGAATCGGCGAGGCCGCGCAGGATCGCCGCCTCGCGCGGGTTGGGCTTGCGCGCCGGCTCGGGCAGACGCGCCCGCGCGCCCTCGGGGCCGCTGACCAGGGCCGGCTTGTCGGCTGTGAAGGCGATCTCCAGCTCGCGACGGCGGGCCATCGCGCGCGTGCACGACGCGAGCGCGCGCTTGAACGGCTCGCTGGGCGCCTCCGCCTTGCCGGGGGGCTTGCGGTTGCTGGGCTTGACGTCGACGGTCGCCATCGAGGGCGCCTCGCTCAGCTCAGCGCGACGTTCAACGCGCTTTCCGGCAATTCCTGGCCGAAGCAGCGCTGATAGAACTCGGCGACCAGGGTGCGCTCGAGTTCGTCGCATTTGTTGAGGAAGGTCAAGCGGAAGGCGAAGCCGACGTCCTTGAAGATATCGGCGTTCTCGGCCCAGGTGATGACCGTGCGCGGGCTCATCACCGTCGACAGGTCGCCATTGATGAAGGCGTTGCGGGTGAGATCGGCGACGCGCACCATCTTGTTGACGACGTCGCGTCCCTCCTTGGTCGCCTTATGGATCGGCGATTTGGCGAGGACGATTTCGACTTCCTTGTCGTGCGGAAGATAGTTGAGCGTGGCGACGATCGACCAGCGGTCCATTTGGCCCTGATTGATCTGCTGCGTGCCGTGATACAACCCCGAGGTGTCGCCGAGGCCGATCGTGTTGGCGGTGGCGAACAGCCGGAACCCCGGGTGCGGGCGGATGACCCGGCGCTGGTCGAGCAGCGTCAGCCGGCCCGAGACTTCGAGCACGCGCTGAATGACGAACATCACGTCGGGGCGGCCGGCGTCGTATTCGTCGAAACACAGGGCGATATTGTTCTGCAGCGCCCAGGGCAGCATGCCGTCGCGAAATTCGGTGATCTGCTGGCCGTCCTTCAGCACGATCGCGTCCTTGCCGACCAGATCGATGCGCGAGACGTGGCTGT
>Ga0326727_10014019_pt1 | contig 17604 bp, 15 predicted proteins | sample MB2enrmetagenome_FD_207643 | JGI IMG/M metagenome (GOLD analysis project Ga0326727, IMG submission 207643) | Lab enriched peat soil microbial communities from McLean, Ithaca, NY, United States - MB29MY | ecosystem: Environmental > Terrestrial > Soil > Wetlands > Peat | place: USA: New York...
GCCAGTCGCGGTGAAGATCGCCACGCGGTCTTGAGGCCGAACCGACTTCGTTACGAAGCTCCAGGCGGCGTCGCGGGTTCGCCCTATGCCCTCGATTTCAGTGTGAAAATCGTCGAAAAAGAGGCCGACGAAGCGCTGGGGAACGACAACAGGCGGCGGAGCAACGGCTGTAGCGCTCGGCGCAACTCGAGTTGGCGCCGCTTCGGGCTTTGGTTTGGAAACCTCGACCGTAAAGCCTGTGATCTCCTGAGGCTTGCCATCGTCGAGCAGGCGGAAATCTCCTTTGTGCAGATCGCCGATGGTCCGGCCGTTAGCGTCGCGCACCACGACCCGAACCAACACCAAGTTGCGTTCAGCGCGTATGCGGAATTGGGGCGTGGTCTCGCGCGCCTGTACCTCAGGCGGGTTGGCGCTTTGCGGGGTAGCGCCAGGGCCGGTGGCCAAAATCAAGGCCGCAAGCGCCGCAGAGCGAAGAAGACTTCGACACAAGCCGCGCGCGCGGATACGAAGGGCATTCCAACCCATTAGTCACCCTCGAAGAATTGCCTCGCTCAACTATGTCAAGGGTTCTTGTCTTTCTCCCCGGTCTGGACGGTGAAGAGCCGGTAGTCCGAGTAGCGGTGTTGGTTGTGAAAGGTGTACTGGTTCGTTTGCCCGCTCACGATCACGTCGTGCGGCAGCCACAGCGTCTTGCCGCCCTGCTTGAAGGTCACTTCGGAGTACTCAACTTCGGTGGTTTCCCTCTGCAAGCCGACGCTCAGTTCCGGTCGCTGGATGTCGGTCCGCAGACGGAGTATCCTGAACCTCGCCGGATCGATCCAGGCCACGCCTTGCACGAAAACATATGCGGCCTTGTCGTCGAACGCAACCCACCCCGCCTGCCGTGCCACCTCGGGCCGCTGAGTAAATGCGACGACATAGGCGCTCAGGCCTTTCACCATGTCCCGCCCCAAGTAACGGAAGCGGGAGCCACGTTGGTAGTTGGGATGAAAATAGGCGGGCAGGGTGACGAATCCGGCGGTAGCGACGGTGCCTCTGACGTTGACCTGTTGGCCCTTGGAATCCGTTCGATACTCCTGGAGGCGAGTCTTGTCAGTGCCCGGTTTAGCCAAAGCCAGATAATCGAACATGGCTTCGTAATGCAGCGGGAGCTCAAGCTTTTGGGATTCAACAGTGAAGAGAACGTGTTCCGCAGAAGTGGTGTTAGAGAAATTATCGAAAAAGTCCGCGACGGCCGCTCCCACTCGCTCCAAGATCTGCGGCAACATGTCCTGGCTGTTCGCAAATTTTAGATGCTTGAGTTCAGGGACCTCCTTGGCGAGCTCGTCAGGCGTCAGATCCAGAAACGTCTTAGGGACAGCCTGCGACTCAGCTCCCTGGGGGCCGGTGACCTGGCAAAGCGGTCGGGGGGGCAGATAAAGAAACGCTGCACGGAGCTTGGCACGATGCTCGGTGAAATCGATCGGATCTTTGCCAGTGGAGGTGAAGGTCGCGGCGCAGCCTTGGGGCTCGACCGCCGTGGATACGCACCGCCAGGCAGCGCCGGGGCCGGTGGCCAACATCAAGACCGCAAGCGCCACAGACCGAAGAAGACTTCGACCCAGGCCGCCCGCACGAATACTAAGGGCATTTCGACCCATTAGTCATCCTCTGAGAATTGCCTCCCTGAACTATATGCCCCAAGACTGGGCGGCGCAATCTTTTTTAGGTGGCGCTACCCGTTTCGTCACTCTCATGCTCCCAAACGACTGCGTCCGTATTGGAACCCTGATTTGCAGTGACTGGTAATTGAACGCCATGGTTATGATAATCTTCTTGCCCCACGCGCAGTTTCGATTGGAGACATGCCATGAAGACTCTCTTTCTCGCACTCAGGTCCGTCATCTACATGACCGGGTTTTTGCTTTTCTTTGGTTGGATTGCCCTGCTGGTGCGAGCCTTCGACCGGCGTTTCGGAGTCTCCTTACCTCCGGCGGCCGAAATACCCGGCGCTATCTTGGTGGTGCTCGGAGCAATTCTGGTGCTTGCGTGCGCGGGCGTTTTCATATCGCGGGGACGAGGAACACCCGCCATTTTTGATGCTCCGCGAGCCTTCGTCGCCATCGGCCCCTACCAGTACGTGCGCAACCCAATGTACATCGGTGGGCTGATGCTCCTCATCGGGTTCGGTCTCTACCTGCGTTCGATTTCGATTCTGTTCCTGACTTTGCCACTCTTTCTTCTCGTTCATTTGCTCGTTCTCTTCTACGAAGAACCTACCCTGACACGGAAATTTGGGAGTTCTTACCAGGAGTACCGCAGCGCCGTGCGTAGGTGGATTCCGCGCTGGCGCGCTCGTGATGCTATCCCCAAGCTTGACGGCAAGCCGCCCTCGGGGCCAGAATGACTCGCGCCTTCGTAAGGTCAGAAACGGAGATTCAATGAAACTGCTTCCTACCAACACCTGCATGTGGAACGCTCGAGGCGCAGGGACCGTCATCCCTGCCTTCAACATCCCGTTTCTGCCCATGATGGAAGCGGTCGTCGAGGCGTTGCGAGATACCGATTGTTTCGGCCTCATCGCCGTGGCCCGGCCCGAGTGGATGAAGTTCGAAGCTCGGAGTGTTCGTGCCATCTATCAGGAGTACCAGCGGGTAAAGGATGAACGATTCACGCGCTTGCACTTGGATCATGTCCCCGTAATCGACGAAGACAATCTGAACGTGGACTACGAGGCGATAATCCAGGAAGCCATCCAACTCGGTTATCAGTCGGTGATGGTAGACGGCTCCCGTCTCCCCTTGAAGGAGAACATCCAGGCAACCAAGAAGATCGCGCGCCTCGCGCACTCCGCAGGAATTGCGCTCGAGGGCGAATTGGGAGCAGTGTTCGGTCACGAGGCTGGTCCGCTTCCTCCTTACGAGGAACTCTTCGCCAGCGGAAAAGGCTTCACGGCCGCAGAGGACGCGCGGCGATTCGTCCGGGAAACAGGAGTCGACTGGCTGTCGGTGGCGGTGGGGAATGTGCACGGGGCCATTGCGGAGGTAAGGCGGCACAACAAAAAGGTCGAGGCAAGACTGAACATTGAACACTTGGAGCGTATTTACCAAGCGGTGCAAATTCCCCTAGTTCTGCACGGAGGGAGTGGGATCAAGAAAAAGTACATTCAGGAAGCCATCCATCGGGGAATTGCCAAGATCAACATCGCCACGGCCATCCGCCAGCCTTATGAGGTAGCTCTCGAAGAATCGCTGCAGGCTGCCAAGAAGGCGGCGCACGACGCCGCGGTGGAAGCCCTGACTGAAGAGCTCGAGCTTCAAGGTTCCCGACGGCTGATTAATCCGGAGGCTTGAATTCCGGCATTCAAATGGAACTCATTCCATAACATTCACGGGGAGGTTATTATGAACAACGGGAAGTCCGCATTTGCGCTATTCATTGGTAATCGAGGGTTTTTCCCTGCTTCGCTGCTCGAGGGAGCGCGTCAGGAAATGGCGGAGGTGTTAAAGAACTTTGGCCATGAGGTCTTGATGCTCGACGCCGGAGCCACGCGTTATGGCGCTGTGGAAACGGTCCGGGAAGGTCAGGTTTACGCCAATTTCCTGCGCCAGAACTCAGGCAAATATGATGGGGTGGTCGTGTGCCTCCCGAATTTTGGGGATGAAACGGGAGCTGTCGCCGCGCTCAAGGATGCCGGTGTTCCGATCTTGATTCAGGCCTACCCGGACGAATTGGGCAAGATGGCCCCGGAGCAGCGACGCGATGCGTTTTGCGGCAAGTTCTCGATCATGGATGTCTTTTGCCAATACGGCTTGCCTTTTACCGCCCTTAAGCCACACACGGTGCACCCGGGGAGTCCGCGTTTCGCAGCCAACATTGATTATTTCGACCGCTTGTGCCGGGTGGTGAAGGGCATGAAATCAATGGTCGTGGGCGCCATCGGCGCGCGCACGACGGCCTTCAAGACGGTCCGCATCGACGAGCTGGCGCTCCAGCGACATAGAATCACGATGGAGACATTGGACCTCTCGGATGTTTTCGCGAGGATGTCCGCCCTCGGCGCCACGGACCCCAAGCTCCTCGCCAAGGCCGAAAGACTAAGGCGGTATACCTCCTGGACCGGCGTCCCCGAAGCTGCGCTCGAGACTCTGGCGAGGCTGGGCGTAATTCTTGACACCCTCATCGAAGAGTTTGGCATGCAAGCGTTGGCCATCCGTTGCTGGGTCGAGATGCAAAAGCAACTTCACATCTCGCCCTGCGTTCTGCTGAGTGAGATGAACGATCGCGGCGTCGTCGCAGCCTGCGAAGTGGACGTGGGCAATGCCGTGGCCATGTACGGCCTGAGCCGGGCTTCCGGCGAGGTCGCATCTTGCCTGGATTGGAACAATAACTACAGCGATGAAGATGACAAGTGCATCCTCTTCCACTGCGGTCCGGTGCCGCAATCCATGATGGCCTCCCGGGGTCAGGTCACCGACCACTTCATTCTTGCCAACGCGGTGGGCCAGGGATGCGGTTACGGGTGCAACACGGGCCGCATTGCTCCCACTCCTTTCACCTTCAGCAGCCTGCTTACGGAAGCGGGCAAGCTGAAGTTCTATCTCGGGCAAGGCCGATTCACCGCAGATCCCATCCCGGAGAATTATTTCGGTTGCGCCGGCGTGGCGCAGATCGATAACCTTCAGGACGCTCTCGTGACCATCGGCGGCCTGGGACATCGCCACCACGTCAGCGTCACTCCGGCACACGTTGCCGCTCCCGTAAGAGAAGCGTTCGTGAGGTATCTCGGATACGAGGTGACATCGGTATGAGCCTGCTGGGGATCGATGTCGGAACCTCAGGGTGCAAAGCTGCGGCCTTTTCGGAAAGCGGGGAGTGTCTTGCCAGCGCCTACCGTGAATATGCAACTTTGCACCCTCGCCAGGGCTGGGCAGAACTTGACAGTCGCGAAGTGTGGAACTGCGTGCAGAACACGATCGCCGAGGTGTCCGGTCTGGTAGCCCGGCATCCCGTTCGGGCGCTCTGCGTCAGCTCCATGGGCGAAGCCATGACCCCTGTGTCCGAGGACAGGCAGATTCTTGGTTCCTGTATCCTGTCTTCAGACACCCGCGGCGCGGAATACGTTGAAGCTCTGGCGCGCCAGATTGCTCAGGAGGTTTTCTTCCGCATCAACCCCAATATTTTGGGCCCTCAATACTCTCTCCCTAAACTCTTATGGCGGCGAGAATATCAGCCTGCTCTTTACGCGCAAGCCCACAAGTTTCTCCTCTGGGGGGATCTCGTGGCTTTCATGCTTGGCTGCGACCCGGTCACCAGTCACTCCCATGCCAATCGCACGCTCCTTTTCGATATTCGCAAAGAAGATTGGTCTGACCCATTGCTTCTTTTGACTGGAATCGAACGCACGAAGCTCCCGGTTCCGCTGCCCAGCGGCACTGTCGCCGGGACGGTTTGTGAGCGCGTTGCTCGGGAACTGAATCTTCCGAAAGAAGTGGTGGTGGTGGTCGGCGGCCACGATCAGTGCTGTGGTTCACTGGGCGCGGGCGTCTACCAGGCGGGGAAAGCCGTTTGCGGCATTGGGACCTTCGAGTGCATTACCCCCACTTATGATCATCTCCCGGACGCGGCGGCGATGTTGCGCCACGGTCTCAATATTGAACACCACGTCCTGCCAGGGCTTTTTGTATCTTTCATCTACAACCAGGGTGGGACCCTGGTGCGATGGTTCCGCGACACCTTCGCCCGCGCAGACCGCAAACTGCTGCCTGCGGGCGAAGACATTTACGACGCCCTGGCCCGCGAAATGCCTCCCGAGCCTACACGCTTGTTCACACTTCCCTATTTTGAGATTACCGGTCCACCCGGCTTTATTGCCGATGCTTCCGGCGTCATGGTGGGACTCAAAACCAGCACCACGCGCGGCGAGATCCTCAAATCGATCATGGAATCGGTCACTTTTTATTTTGCCGAAAGCTTGCATGCCTTGAAGGAACTCGCGGTGAATCCTTCGGAGTTTGTCGCCACCGGCGGAGGAGCGAAATCGGACCAGTGGCTTCAACTCAAGGCTGACATCTTTGGTGTTCCCTTTGTGCGGCCACGCGTCACTGAAGCAAGCGTCCTGGGGGCTGCCATCCTCGCCGGAATCGCCACAGGAGTCTTTCACAATCCCGCCGAAGGGGTAAGCCAATTCGTCAAAGCCGACAGGGTGTTTGAGCCGGATCCGATCCGCCACCGAATTTATCACCAAAAACTCGAAGCCTATCGTGAACTGTTTCCGCTCCTCAAGGATTTCCTTGCAAGACTTGAACTGAACACACCACCTCCTCCACCCCGGTCATCCTCGACAATGTGAACATCCGCAAAGAGTTAACTGGGATGTGACAGGAGACGGTCTGGCAGGCTCAAAGCAACCGCCAGTGGTCGAATTCAGCCACCCCAGTGTCCAGCCCGTGGCCGAAATCGGCCACTCGCGTGTCGCGCTACTCAGGGCCCGCAAGCTTCCACCGGGAAACCGCGACATTAGTACCCCCAGACAATTGGACGGTCGGCTTCGGGTTGCGCTGAGCAGGAGAACTGTGAGTGAGTTCCTCAAAGGCGCAGGGCGTCAGGGTCAAGGATCGGCGTGCTCACCCGCAAAGCGAAGCAGGTCAATCTTTTCGCTTGCTTCCTAACGGTTACTTGCCATACCTCACATGATAGTTGGCGACCGCCCGCAGGGTCTTGCGTAGGGAACATGCTCCCGCCCACACAACCACCCGCCCCTGGCATCGCAGCGATCAACGCAGCCCCAGAACGGCCTGGTGATCAAATTGCGAGTGAACTGACGGTAAGCGGTAGTGGGTCAGCCTCGGCTCCTACCGGCGAGCTTATCCGTCAACTGACGGACCTCCTCGCGGCGTAAAGCCGACTCTACATCAAGCAGACCCATTACACGGGAGGTAGTCAAAACTATGCCACGCAACTTGAGCATCTTAAGTTCGATTGTTTTTATGTTAGCGTGTTTTCCTTCTGCAATCCTAGCCACCGAGCGGCTTCGGATCGAGCCGGGCACGAAAATTCCCGTTCGGCTTGAAAGCAACGTAGGAACTAAAGAGTTTTACCAGTGGCACTCCTTTGGAAACGTGCGCACGGTTTCCGGAACGCTGATGCAGGATTTGGTTACGTCCGACGGGCAGGTGGCGCTGCCGGCTGGCACGAAGATCCGCGTCGCAGTACTCGAGAGCAAGCGTGCCGGACACGTGTTTGGCAGGTCCCGTTTGCGGCTGGGCCTTTACTCGGTGCGTACACTGGACGGTGAAGTGATCCCGCTCGACGGCTACCCCACGGATTTGAACCATCGCAAGGTGGACCGCGAGGGCACAGCTCACGGACGCGGGGGATTGGTGAAGGACGGCGCCGTGGACTTTGGATCGGTGGTTATCGGCGCGGGCGCCGGCTTCGCGGCGGCCGGGCCGGTGGGTGGAGCGATAGGCGCCGGCGGTGGTCTTATTGTAGCCGCAATTTGGACAGTGGCGCGGCGCGGCCCGGACCTGGTGGTTCCCGCCGGCACCGTGATGGAATTTGTGCTCGGCCGGCCGGTTTCCCTCGTTGCCACGGGCGACCTGGTCGATGACAATGCCAGGCTTCGGCCCTCCGCGTGGGGTCGTGGCCAAGTGATCCCGCCTTCAGAGGATTTGCTGGTGTTGGCTGACCAGCTCGAATCCGATCCCGACGGCGTGCTCCAGCAGTTGAAGCAGATTAAGTTCAAGGACCGTCCTGGCGTAGATCGCCCCTTTGCGATGTACTTGCGGGCGGTGGCGCGCTTTCAAAAAGGCGACCACAGCAAGGATACACTCAACCTGATGCGGGAGGCCTATAGTGCCGCACAGAACTCCGCGTTGCCCCCTCAGGCGCGCGCCGAGATGGCCCGCAACATGATTTTCATCCTGCGTGCCTCGGAGAAGGATTGGGAACGCGACCCGATCCTGAACGATCCTCAGGTGCAGGCAGCGCTGGTGGAGGAAAGCCAATGAGACCCACTTTAATTCTGACCGTTGTGTGTTGCGCTCTGGTCAGCGTGGCGCTGGCCCAGCAGCCTGCTCCCACCCAGGTTCCACCGCCGCCCCCGGCGGGCGTGGCCCCGCCACCGCCAACTCCTGACACCACCGGGGCTGCGCCGGAGTCGCCGCCGCCTGCGAATTCGGAAACCACGGAAACGGCGCCTGCGGATGCGCAGGGCGCACGCGAAACGCCGCTGGATGCTGAACCCTTCGATGCGCGCGTGCAACGCCGCCTCGATGAGTACAACCAACGTCGCGAGCAGCGCGAGATCGAGATGGCTTCCTACAACAAGGCGAGTGGGAATGATCCCGGCCTGGAGCGATTCGCCGACCCGCGCAAGGTGCAAGTGGAACTTAAGGACGAACTCGATCGCGAGCAGACCAGCGAGCAACTGGCAAACGACTATGCGGAACAGGCCCGCGAAGTCCTGAGCAAGGAGCAGGCGGTCCAGGACTTCATCAACAAGCGCCGCAAGACGCTGGACGACTTGAGCAAGCAGAACGTCGGGGTCAATCGCCAGGATCTCGAGGTGGCTCTCGCCAATCTAGCCCGTCAGCCCGAGTCGCCCGAGACCCAGGCGCAGATGCGCGATATCGATCGGCGGCTGTCAGAGGCCGAACGCCTCGAGACGGATGTGCCTGCCCGGCAGATGCGCGCTCAGCAAGAAACGGCCGGCGCGGCTGAAGAACTCGCCAAGCTCAAGGCCCTCGAGCAGACTTACGAGAAAGAGTCAAAGGCCTTCGCGGCAGACGCACTCTCCGCCAGCCAGAACCGGGTGGGGCTGGCAGACAGGCTCGAATACTACCTTGTCCGCGCCCAGGCTGAAGACGTACTCGAGCAGGGCCGCAAAGCCACGCAGTCGGTGCAACACCTCTCGGCCAGCCCTGAGGTCGGCAAGACGCTCAACAGCTCAGGGCCAAGCGCCAAGTCGGACGCTGACCTGGAGCAGTTGAGGAGTTGCATTCAACAGACCGGCGACGTGAAGGCCTGTCACGAAAAGGCGCGCCAGGCGCACCAGGAGTAGCTTATGAACACGAATCGAAACTCAGTTTCAGGCGTCTCGGCGGCATGGTGGGTTCTCTCCATGGCCGCTTCCGGCGCCCTGGTTCTAATGGTTGCTCCCTCGAGCCGCGCGCAGAGCGCCGACGCTCAGCCTGCGGCCCTGAGCAAACAGCGCACGGCGCTTTATCTCCAGGCCACCCGCGCCCCGCTCTCGGACCTCGAGAGCGACGTGAATCACCTGGCCAGACTTTCGGAGACGTGCCGCATCGAATATGGCGGCCAGGCGTGCGGCCTGTCCGACAAGCCCCTCGAGTCCGACAAACTCGAGGATCGCTATGCCTATTACGTCAGGCAGCCTGTTGAGGCACATTCCAAGGGGCAGGGAGTGAAAATCGAGCGGCGAAATTGGGCGGGGTCGAGCGCGCCTCCATCACGATGAAGCTGATAGCTAGTCACGCTCGGTCGAAGGAGGAGGTACGACTCGCGTGAGACTCACCGACGTTTCCAATTGGCCGGCCTTCGCCGGAGCAGGGTTGTATCTCCTGGGGGCCGCGACGCCACTTGGCGCGCCGCAGGAAGCATCGAATCCGCAACCTCCCTCGCTTTCCAGGCGCGCTGACTCGAGCAAGCCCACTTGGCATTCCGGGCCAGCTTCAACGCCGCCCCAGACCGAAGTCGTGCTGCCACCTCCCGCCAATCCACCGCCCGCAAAGTCAACCCTCCTCGGATCGCAGGCAGAACGAAAAAAGCCAACGGTTGCGAAGCCGGGGGCTGTGACTCCTGCCGGTTCGGGTTCGCTCACAAGACGCCCTTCAGCGGCTGCCCATGAGCCTGCGCCCACACCGAACGCCATCCTGCACGGCGACTCAAATGGCGCCGATCCTGAAGGCCAGCGCATCCAGGTCGAGCTCAACCACCTGCGCGACGATACTGGGGCGCGTCGCGCCTTCTACGACGAACTGCGCCGCACGGTCGAGCAGGTGCGCGTTGGCTCGCGGGATGAAGACTCCAAGAACCCCCTAACGGCACACCCGGCTTGGCACCACTTCCATGATGCTTCCGGCCAATCTCCTAACCCGCCAGCCACGGAGGAGCCTAATCAGTCCCCTCCGGCAAATGCTGAGGCCCCGCAAGCATCCTTGGGTAGGCGCCGCGGCAGCCTCGATCAAGCAGCCTACCTGCGCGTGGTTCGCTGCGCCAAGGCTAATGGTACGCCGGTGCCACTGGCCTTAGGCGTGGCATGGATGGAGTCTCGCTTGCAGACCTATCCGCCCCGTGGGGCTGCCGGCGAAGTGGGGATGTTCCAGATTCTGCCGGCGCGCTGCCGCATTGAAGGCTGGCCGCCCAAGCGCCTGAAGGAGCCGGAGTTCAATGCCTGGCTGGGCACCCGGCTGCTCGCCCGCTACTACCAGGAAGAAGGCAGTTGGGCCCGCGCTGCCGCTAAATACGTCGCAGGCCCCGGAGTCTTCGACAAGAGTTACTCCCCTGACCTGTGGGCCTACATTAACTGGTATGCAAGCTCAGTGGACAGCTATGCCGGCTACTTCTCACGCTACCAAAGCTGAAATCCGGGCGGCAAATCGCCCCGTCCCGGTCATTCCCGCGAAAGCGGGAATCCGCCTACTGTGGCCCGACGTGGACCCCCGCTTACGCGGGGGTGACCGCAATCGCGATATATGGTATGAGTGACGCGCCTGAATTTCTGCTGCTCGATGCGGCTGGGCCACGTCCCGGTGCTCTCCTCCTCTCGTTCAGTTTCTTGAGCGCGCTTCTGGTCCTGGCCGTGGTTCTGGCGCGCCCGATGAGCGCGACTCCTCCTTTGCGCTTAGAGATCATCTCAGAAATCGTTATGGCCCGCGGGCCACTCTGGCTGCCCGCAAGCCCAGCCCACCTGAATTTCCGCCAGAGCGCAGCGCCTCTTTCCGATCCGGACCCGCCAGCCCGGGAGTTGTATCCGCTGTCAGTTGCGGACCCTCCGGCGGAAGCCGCCGCTCGAACTGACCCCCCTGCGGCGGAGTTACCGAGATTACAACTGAGCGTCTTGCCTCTCGCCTCGAGTGATGTTCTCTTCCCTGCTCTGAAGCTGCCGCCGCCCCTCCCAGGCGCAGCCCATGTTGCAGCCGCCGATGCCCGCAAGCCCGCGCCGAACTCCCTCGGCGCCCTGCCGCTGCCACAATTGATCGAGCGCGAAGCCGCTCTCGCTGCCGGCCTTGCAGCACTGCCTCCCGGCCGGCGCCTGGCTTTGCCGCGTCTCTCCATTCGCGTCGATGCGGCATGGCTCGAAGCCCTGCCTCAGACCAAAGAAGAGCTATACTTCTCCGTTACAACACCGCAAGAGGATTCCGAGGTTCTCGCTTACTTCCCCGCCACCCACAGCTTCACTTTAAAGCGCCCGCTGCGGCCTCTTTGGCAGGTCCGCGAGGGCGAGCGAGTGCCTGCTCTCGCAGCACTGCGCGCTGCCGCTGCCCTCCGGCTGGGCGTCTCCCCAGAGTTGGTGGGCCTTTACACCTGGCATCCCCCTGTCCTTGAGAACGCCTTGCGCATGTTTGTCCTGGCACGAATGGACTACCTGGGGGTGCAGTTGCGCCCCAGCGACGTGGTCACCGTGCGCTTTGCCTCGGGACCAGACGGTTGCCTCATGAGCCTCGAGCCCATCCGCGCCGCTGGGTCTCCGTGACCAGCCCTCGGCTCTTCTGCCTCCTGGGCCCGCCTCCCTTAGATGCAGTAGGCAGTAAGCAGTAGGCAGAAGGCAGTCGGCGGTGGCCAGAAGTAAGAAGCCCACTCGCAAGCCATAATTGATAATTCACAATTCAGAATTGCCCCTTTCCCTGTCCCCTGTTATCTGTCCGCTGCTATTCGGCTTCCTGAATCCCGACTCCTGGGTCTCAAGTCCTGACTCCTGCATCCTGCTCTTCCCCACCTACCGCATACCACCTATCGTCTTTCAACTATGTCCTTTATTTTCAACAATATTACCGCATATAACTTGTAACTGCTTTTGTTTTCATAGACATACAGGCTTAGCTCCGGGCCGCTGATATCCTACCCTTTGTTTTCAAAGACATTCCCGCTTCGTTCCGTCACTTCTTGAAGTTGCTGGTTTTTTCTTTCCCTTTCGACATCGACATTCTGTCGTAGTCGGCGGTACGCACCAAGAGCCCCGCCAACTCGAACTCCACGCGAGTGCAGAAGGCAGTAGGCGGTGGGCAGTAGGCAGTAAGCGGAAGGCGGAAGGCGGAGAGCAGATGCTCTTCATTCTGACTCCTGAATCCTGACTCCAGAATCCTGACTCCTGAATCCTGCTCCTCCCAGCTACCAACTACCTTTAGTTTCAACAAGATTCCCGCTTTCAACGAGTAAGTACTGTGTTTTCATAGAAATGCCCGCTTGGGTCTGGGCTGCCGAAAGCCAGTCCTTTGTTTTCACAGACATTCCCGCTTCGTTCCGTCAAAGAAGATTCTTTCTTTAAGTTCTTGCACCGTTTTGACCGGAGTAACAAATTAAGCGACTGATGCTGGCGCGCGCCGACGGCGTGCAGGCCTTCGTCCGCCGGTCCCCAGCCCCTAGCCCCTGTTTTTCTTTCCCCACCTACCACATACCACCTACCTTTGTTTTCATAGACATTCCCGCTTCGTTCCGTCACTTTTTGAAGTTGCCACTTTCTTCCTTCCGCTTCGGCGGTGACATGTTGTCGTAGTCGGCGGGACGTGGCAAGAGCCCCGCCTACTCGACCTCCCCCAGAGCGCAGAAGGCAGCCGGTGGAGAGTAGATGCTGTTCATTCTGGCTCCTGGCCCCTGGCTCCTGTTTCTTCCACAACCCCACTTGGTATCCTAGCCTATTCCGCTTCGTCTGTCAAGAGACAAAATGCACCAGCAAGCGCAACTCGGACCTGTTTTGTAGCTCTGCGCGCTACGCGTGCTAGGGAAAGGCCCCAGAACCCGGTCCCCAGAACCTAATCCCTAACCCCGAGCCCCGCGTCCCGTACTCCGTTTCTCCGCCCGTGCCCCGCGCGAGGTGACGGAGATGAGGTGGAGACCCAAAAATCCGCAGAGCCTGCCCTGAGCCGAGCGAAGGGGCCAGATTGCCAACCCTGCCCTGCAAGTACGCGTCCCGCGCAATCAATGCAGGGCTGAATTTCCCCTTGACAAGCAACAGATTTGTTGTTATCGTTGGCGCATGAAAGCAACAGTTCTGTTGCTACTGACCGAGTTTCACCAATTCGCGGCAATAGGGGGTTTCTCTACATGACCATTCGCAGCCTTCCCGGCGGGGTACCTGAACCCGACGAGCTATTCGGGCGTGAACACCTCATCCAGTGTGTTTGGGATCTGCTGGAGGGAAACAACATCTACCTCGTTGCCCCGCGGCGTTTTGGAAAGACGGGGGTCATGGCCCACATTCTCAAGCGGCCAGGTGAGGGATACCTTCCCGTCTATCTTGATGTCGAGGACGTCCACGATCCCGACCAATTCGCAGCCGAATTGATCGCCGCGCTCCTTGAGCACGACAAGCTCCGCAGCTATCTAAGTGCCGCGAAGGGCCTGCCTTCACGCCTCATGAATTTCCTGACGTCCCACATAGATAAAGTGCGTACGGACTATTTCGAAGTTGAATTGAAAAACATCATCCAGGACACGTGGAAGGAAACTGCCAAGGCGTTAATTTTGGAAATGGAAAAGGCCGAGGACACGGTCGTCTTCATTACTGACGAGTTTCCGCAGCTCATCGACAACGTTGAAAGAAAGCACGGGGCCGATGGGGCGCGAGCATTCTTGGAATGGTTCCGCTCGCTGCGAATGAAGCAGAAGGACCGTCTGAGGCGTTTCCGCTTCATTCTCGGCGGGTCGACCGGTATCGACATTATCCTTCGGCGATTAGAGGTCTCAGACAAGCTCAATGACTGCTTCCGCGTGCCCGTCGAGGCCATCAGCAAAGAAGCGGCGGAAAAGCTGCTCAACGGCCTTGCCGAAAAATACAAGCTGACATTCACCCCTGAAGCTTTCACACACATATTCGAATTGATATCGCCACCAGTCCCATACTTCCTCCATCTTCTGGTTTCCCAGCTCATCCTTGAGGAGAAATTACGGGATCGCGAGATCAACCCGCGGGATATTGATGATGTTTACCAAAGGCGCCTTTTAGGGCCGACCTGCCGCGCTTATTTTGAGCACTACCGCCAACGCCTGCGGCGCTATGGTGCGGTTCGGGAGCGGGCGGCGGTAGCTATTTTGCAGGAAATCGCCCAAGCCCCGGCAGGCCGCGTATCGCAGAGTGGCCTTTACGACGCGTATCGCCGCGCCCGAGGAAAGGGTGTTTCCGGTCTGGAGTTCGATGAAATCATGGCCGACCTGGAAAGCGACTGGTACGTCGTTCTGGACCCCCCTACCAACGAGTATTACTACCTGCTGAGTACGATGAAAGACTGGTGGAAGCGATACTACCGAACCTTCCGGTCCAAAAAGCGTTAGGAGTCGAGACTGATGCCCATTTCCAGATTCGTCTACGATCCTTGGGAACTCCCGCCGGAGCAGCGGCAGACGACCTTCGTCGGCAGGGAGCAGTTTCTTGATCGTTTTCTGGGGGCCATTCGAGAGCAAGAAGGCCGCGCCACGGTTCAGCATTACATCCTCACCGGGCCCCGCGGCATCGGCAAGACGACCCTACTCCTAGTCCTTCGTGACCGAATCCGCCAAAACCCCGAAATGTCCGCAGGGTGGTTCTGTGTTCAGCTCCGCGAAGAGGAGTACTACGTCCACAAGCAACGCGATTTGTGGCAACTGGTGCTGCAAGCTCTCGCCGTGAACGAGAAGTTGGCTGAGGCGCAGGAGGTTGTGGACCAAGCACAGGAAATCCGCGATGAGGAAAAGAGCTCCGCCCTCTTGGTGGACGGGCTGCGGAGCATCTGTAGTCGTCACGGTAAGCGCCTGGTGCTCCTGATCGACAACTTCGACCATATCTTTCCCAACACCGCAGCCGGAGAAGCCAAACATCGTAAGCCCGACAGTGAATATAGGGCTTTTCGCAAGCGCCTGAGCACCGAAGGTTTCCTGATGCTCATCGCCACTTCGGTGAAGCTATTCCAGGATATATACGGCTACGACAGAGGTTTCTTCCACTTCTTCTCGCCCGTCGAATTGCCGGAGCTGAGCCAGGAAGAAGTTGCTGAGATGCTACGCCGGCTGGGGCAAGCGGATGACAATGCGGAGTTTCTGTCACGGCTCGAACGGTCCAAGGTGAACGTCCGAACGCTTTCCGTCCTTACCGGAGGAAACCCGCGGCTAATCACGATGCTCTACCACATACTCGCCCAACGGGAGATGGGCGAGCCGGTGCAGGCTCTCTGGGAGACGGTGGCCGGGCTTACGCCGATGCTACGGCAGGAGCTCGCGGATATGCCGCGCCAGCAGAGCAAGACCTTGGACGCGCTCCTCCGGCTCAACGGTGCGGCTGCCCCAGCCGAGATCTCCAGGTACTCGCGCCTGCCGCTCAATGTCGTCACCGCACAACTTGGACGGCTCAAGGCAGCCCGATACGTAGCCCTGCAAGGAGGGGGAAAGGGTAGAAAGGCCGCCTACCGCATCGCTGATCAGATGTTCGGTGTGTGGTATTGGATGCGTTATGTGCCGGTGGCTCGCCGGCGCATCGAACTGTTTATTGATTTTCTTCGTGCCTGGTTTTCATTGGAAGAAAGAAAGCGCCTATTTCAGGAACGCTGGGAACGATTTCATGCCTGTCAATCGCGCGGTCTCGTCGGAATGGCCGGACAATGCCTGCGGGATGCCGAGTACTACGCGGCGAGCTTGGACGATCCCACCGAACGCAAGAGCGAAATGGAACGCGTCGCTGACGCGTACATCGCACTGGGCGACTGGCCGTCCGCAGCCGGGCTGTTCGCCGAGCTGGCCGGCAGTGTAGTGCGGTCCAAAGCAAAGTTCGAATCTCTCGGATACTCAGTTTTGGCTGGCCGCCTGATGGACAAAGGCGACGTGGAACGCGCTCTGAAGGGCTACTCAGAGGCACTCGTAAAAGATCGGAAGAATCCGCAAATAAGCGCAAACTTCGGGACGTGTCTTCTACTAAGTGGGAGACATGCCCAGGCGAAAGAGCAATTCGACCGGGTTCTCAAGAGTCCGCGCCTGAATGGTGCAACGCGTTCAATGATCTTGACCAATCGCGGCGTCGCTAGATTGCGCCTTGGAGACCAACAGGGCGGAATCAACGATTTCAGTGCCGCCTCCGAGCTGCCTGGCGCTCCAGCAGAAACGGTGGCCGGGGCCCTGATCAACCGCGGCTCGACCAAAGGCCAGTTGGGTGATTCCCAGGGCGCGATGGCGGACTACACCGCGCTGATCAAGCTCAAGGGCGCCACGGCAGAGCAGGTGGCAATTGCTCTCCTTTTCCGCGGTATCTCCAAGAGTCAACAGGGTGATTCGATGGGCGCGATGGCGGATTACACCACGCTGGTCGACCTCAAGGGCGCCCCAACGGAGCAGGTGGCCAGGGCCCTCGTCAATCGCGGAATCGCTAAAGGCAAACAAGGCGACCTCAAGGATGCCATCGCGGACTTCACCGCGGTGATCGAGCTCAAGGATGCCACGGCAGAGCAACTGGCCAGGGCGCTCGCCAACCGCGGTATCGCCGAAGGCCGGCAGGGCAATCCCCAGGGCGCGGTGGCGGATTACACCGCATTGGTGGAACTCAAGGGTGCTCCTGCGGAATCGGTGGCCGAAGCACTAACGCGTCGAGGGGTGATACATCATAATTCTGGCCAGTATGAGGGTGCTCTGAGGGACTTCAACCTGTCACTTGAGATCACTGGTCTTCCACGAGATTCTCGGATCCATACCATTTTCCATCGAGGTGAGGCCCACGAGGAGATGGGGAAGCCCGAAGAAGCTCTCGCGGATTACGCTCAATGCGCCCAAAGCAGCATCATGCCTTTTGTCCACTATGGCCTCCAGTCCACGGTGCGCCTGCTTCTTTCGGGAAAAAGGGTTGAAGAAGCGCTTGCATGGGTCCGTCGATTCCATGAACTCGAACCTCGCGACGCATCTTTGGATACCGGGCTTGAGGCAAGGCTCGACATGATACGTGCAGCCTCCAGGATTGCGTCACTTGACGACGCGAGCCGTCTGGTTGACGCTCTTCTTGAGGCTGACCCCGAAGAACTCCGAGCGCGCCTGCAATTCCTCAAACCCGGTTTGGAACTGGCCAAAACCAACGACGAATCTGTGCTGGCCAACCTGCCCGAAGACGAACGTAAAATCGCCAGGGAGATTGCCCGCTCGCTGGGTGAAGCGGCACGCCCGCCTATGGGCCAACCACTCTCTTAGGCCGGAACAACCTTGACTAACGCCAAACCCTGCCCAGAATTCATAATTCAGCTTTCACCGTTCACTCTTCACAACGCTCAGTAATCAGTTTTCAGTCGTCAGTTGTCAGTTTAGAGCGGTTAGCCCGTATTTCTCACCAGCTTTTTGGGATCGGCTTCGAGGGCGCTGAGAGCGGCGACTGCGGCCTGACTTTGAGCCGGTAGCGTCGAAAAAGCACCTGTGGATAACCGCTGGAGACTAGACCAC
>Ga0326727_10014020_pt1 | contig 17604 bp, 18 predicted proteins | sample MB2enrmetagenome_FD_207643 | JGI IMG/M metagenome (GOLD analysis project Ga0326727, IMG submission 207643) | Lab enriched peat soil microbial communities from McLean, Ithaca, NY, United States - MB29MY | ecosystem: Environmental > Terrestrial > Soil > Wetlands > Peat | place: USA: New York...
CGCACCTCTTTCAGAAATGCCCGATATTGATCGACCGTGGTATTGATGCTCTTGATATACAGGTCTTCTGTTTGCGGAGTGGGATTCTTGAAGGCCAGGCCTTTGAATGGGCCGAACTTCGGCATGTATCGCAGGAGTGTCGATAGGATGCGAGTGCCCACCCCAGGCTTCTTATAGTCCTTGCCCCACTCCTTTTCATACCCGGAGCGCGAAAGGCGGTAGAGAAACTCTCGCTTCGCAAAATCCGGCTTTTCGCGTATCAGCTCTTTCTTGTGGGTTTGCAGGGCGACTCGGGTCATTTCTGGAATAAGCCGGCTGATAGCAAAGCGGTAGGAACCCACCGCTAGATCCTCGTGGGTGAGCACGTCCTTCAGTTCCACTCCGTACACCACGGGAAACACCCGCTCCAGCAAGGGCTTGGATACTTGGAAGCCAATAAAATCGTGGTACTGCTGCGAGGCATAGCGATTTTTCGCGACCTGCAGGGTGTCGAATCCGAACTCTGTTCTCAAATGTGCATTCCTGTCCTGAGCATACCGGACTGACTTGCCATACTTCGCCCGTAACTTCGGATACGCAATCGCGACAGCCTGGTTCACCGCAGGGTGACCGGCGATATCCGACGCATAGTGGGACAGAGCGCCCAGCGCGAAAGCGTACTCATTGACATCCTGGCTTTCGAGCAGCAGCTCACGAACAAAGTCTCCACTGCGGACATAATGCACCAGGTTGCTGAATTCCTTGCTACCGAATGGGTAGTAGCCGAGATCCTGGATGACAGCGCCTCCGTACGCATAGGCGTGAGCCTGCCGGATCTGGTCCTCCGACAGTCCCGGATATCGATCGAGCAGGAGAGGGCGGATCTCACTGGTCCACAGCAGGTCTACGATTTCCTCGTGGGTCAGAACCGAGTACGCGGGCGCGCCGGCACTGCACAGGAGCACGATGAAAACGAGCGCCGCCGCGCGCATGGTGAGCAGGCGCCAACCCTTAGTTCTGGCGCCTGGCGATGTTGACGACGTGCGCATGGTTCAGATCCGGCCGAGAAGCAGGAGAATGATAAGGATCAAGAGGATCAGCCCCAATCCTCCGGTCGGATAATAACCCCAGTTTCTGCTATGCGGCCATGTTGGCAGTGCGCCAATGAGCGCTAAGACCAAAATCACGATCAATATGGTTCCGATCATATTTGACTCCTTTTCCGTGGCTGGACATCACTTCGAGCGAGCCCAGAGAGTGGGCCCGCGCCGATCATAGTTAAAAGCGAGTTGCGCCCCCAAGGCACGCCGGACGGGCCGCTATGGCATGATGCTGAGTGCAATGTTCACGCCGGGATACAATGGGTTGCACAGGTAATACACGCCGTTAATCTCAACCACATAAACGTCTTGCGTGTAAAGCCAGTTGCTTGGCCACGCGTCCACAAATTGGAACGAATAGCCACCGTATTGGAAGCGGTGATTCCTGTATTCGCCTTGGCTGACACGAAACCTGTGTTGTTCTCCAAATTTAGCCTTGTACCGGTCGGCCGGAATGCGGCCACCACCGGCCTGCTTCGCCTGCTTTTCAGGCTGAGCCTGCGTTGTGTGCTGCTGTGCCCTTTTCTCTTCCGGCTTAGCGTTCTTCTCTTCCGGCTTAGCGTTCTTCTCTTCCGGCTTAGCGTTCTTCTCTTGCTGCGCCCCAGGTTTTTCCGCTTGCTTTGTGGACCTCTCTGGCTGCGCTTTCTGCTCTTCCTGTTGGGCTGGCCTGTCCTTCTGCTCCTCTTCGTGCTGTTCCTGCGCCCAGGCAGGAGCAACTAGGGCGAGAAGCAAAGACAGAATTGCTGCACTCGTGATTCCAGGTACTTTCATTTTTGTCACCTCGATACCGGCGGTGAACGACGTTTGCGTTAGCCAGACTTTCTGTCGTTATGTTGGCCGACTCGCCGATGGCGGCTTTCCACCTCAAGCCGCGCAGCGACGGTAGATTAAGTCTCCTAGACTGCGTTCTCTTGCGTGATACTTCACTTGCCAATGCGGATTCCGGAGAATGAATGGAGAAGCCCAGTAGCATTCAGTATCCACAGGACGACAGCAATGACCACAACGGCATTCAAGATTGACTTGATGGTTGCCTGCATTGGAATGAAGCGATTCACCAGCCACAGGAGGACACCCACAACGATCAGAACTTCCACGAGTTGAATCAGCGGCATGACTTCGACCTTTCCTACTTCACGGGACAACGCCTCTTATCCTCCGTGAGGTTTAAACGAATCTGTTGCGGCCGAAAATTGTCCAAAGCATATCGAACCTCTCTGCGCATTGTGAGCACCCGAGACCTGGCATTCATTTCGCGAGTGCCCGCACGTATTCCCTATCGACTATTCCTTTCCAGCTTCTACGGCCTGCGACTTTGCACCCCTGACTGCACTCAGGAACGATTGGGCTGCGGCTGGTGACTTTACTTTGCCCGTCAGTACGGCCCGGGTCGTGACATGACGCCCGTAGATCGCCTCCATGGAATCGTCGTCCCGACGAACCGAAGCGCCCGACAACGTGAGCCCTGCAAAAGCACCCTTGGCTCGAGAGTAGGTCAGGATCTCTGTGTTCAGCTTCCAGTCTGTATCGGCCGAAGCATGACGTCCTACCGGTCCGGCTGCCGCAGAGGCATCCGCTCCAAGCTGGAACTTGCTCGAAAGCAACCGCTGCATGCCTTTGTCGCCCTGGATAATCATGACCAGATCGACGCCTTCAACACCGATCTGCAATCCCCAGCTACCTCCCGTGATTGCAAAGAACGCTGGTGCGCTCCATCCTGCGGCGGTTCGGCATGTGGCAACGCCTCTGCCATTTTCCGCGCCAAACACGAAGCCACCCTTGATCATGTGCGGAACTATGGCAATGCATTTGGCGTGTTCGAATACCTCTTCCGGAATGCCCTTATCCGGCGCAGCCATGATCTCGCGTAGCACCTTGCCAGCGTTATCCAGCCGATCGGTCGATGATTCGCGGTTCGAGTCCGCCCAACCCAGGCTGGCGAGACTGAGTAGCGCAACTAACAACAAGAGTTTCTTCATGGTTTCCACCCCTTTCTTTTACCTTGCAACACGTTTCTTGTTTCAGTCGCATTCGTAGCGCGCGACCCTTTGAACTCTTGCCAGTCAATTTCTGATTGGCCTATCCAGCTTTTCTTAAGTCTGCGAGCTTTCCTTTCAACTTTGAGATGGCTTCTTTCGCGTGGCCTATCTGTTGTTGAACTTTGCCCGCCTTCTTTTCGGCTTTCCCTTCGGCTTTCAAATTGCGGTCATTCGTGACCTTCCCGACCTCCTCCTTGATTATTCCCTTCACTTTGTGGAAGCTGCCCTTGATCTTGTCCTCCATGCTGGTTTTCATGTTTCTCCTTGGCCCTCGTAAAGCTCGAAGTGCGGCATCGAGAGCTATCGCGTTATATATAATCCCGTTGGTTTGCTGCGTTCTGAGCAAAATTGACCATCCCCCTTGACTTCTTTCCAAAGCGGAAAAAAACTACACGGACTCCGCACCCACCCTATCCGCAGTTTCAAATCGGGACGGCCGCGAGACTCTCCGCATCGCAAGCAGAATGCCAGGCAAGCAGAACGACGAAGCCGCCACTTCCGATTGGAGCTATACTTTGCCTGCTCGGGGAGGGCCAGCGCATACGATCCCCGGATGGGAGATTCCCATGGCAGTCAAACGCCCTGTTGTAAAGAAAGAGCGGATGACGGCGGGTAACCAGTGCGCGCCAGTGCGCCCGGCAGCAACTCGCGAAGCGATGGTCGACCCAGTAGCGATTGGCGCTTCACCTCAACCGCCTGCCGCATTCGACTCCTGCCGTTTCATGACAAAGATCGACACTGAAAGAACCATTCGGGAGTACCGGGAAAAGGAGTCCGTCTTTTCGCAAGGGGACGCCGCTGACGCTGTGTTCTATATCCAGAGCGGCAGAGTGCAGCTCACGGCTGTATCCAGGAGTGGCAAAGAAGCCGTGGTTGCCATCTTGCCCGAGGGTAGCTTCTTCGGCGAGGGCTGTCTGGCGGGCCAACCATTTCGCATGTCCACTGCCAGCACGCTCCAACGGAGCAAAATTATACGGGTGGAGAAGCAGGTCATGTTACGCCTGCTCCATCAGGAACCGGAGTTTGCGGAACGCTTCCTGGCCTACCTGATTTCCCGGAACATTCGCATGGAAGCCGACCTAGTGGATCAGCTGTTCAACTCCAGCGAAAAGCGACTCGCTCGCATTCTACTTCTGCTCGCGAACTTTGGTCAGGAATCCAAGCCGCTGCCGGTCGTTGCGAAAATCAGCCAGGAAACCCTTGCCGAGATGGTGGGCACCACTCGTTCGCGCGTCAGCTACTTTATGAATCGGTTTCGGAAGTTGGGCTTCATCGAATACAACGGCGGCGTTATGCACGTTCACAGTTCGCTGGTTAGTGTCGTGCTCCACGATTAATGGTCCGGCCTTCCGATGCTTCTGAGCGATGAGGCGTGGGCCGCAAACTCAGGGTAATGCGAGAAAAGATGTTTTCTCTTGCCGTAAAGCTGTTCTCGACCGAAGAATTTGGATGAGCTCGGCAGAACGGTAGAAGAGCGCAAAGCAACAGGACGAAAGCACAGTCAAACGCCGCACTTGAAAACCTGCGTTGAGAAAAGGTTTTCGCTCGTGAGACCGGGCGAAATGGCAGTACTGCTGGTGTTTAGAGTTGCGGCACTTGTTGTCAATGGTTGGTGTTCGGCAGGAGTCATGGAAGTTTCCTCGAACAGCGCTCAGCGTAGTCACCGCATATTGACCAGGAGGTGTAGATCGCATCAACGGCAGGACACGGCAGAAGATCCATTCGTGCCGGTGCTTCAGTTGTGCGCATCCCAGCCAAGTCGCGTGCGATCCAAAGCTGTCGGCTTTCCCTCGTTTCATGCCGCAAAGTGCTTTTCCGATGGCACATAACCGTGATGACTGAGGGCCGCCAAGGTCAAGCGTTCCGCCTCCCTTCGCTCCTCTTCATTGGGCGGATAGACCTGCACCAGTCCTCGAAGATTTGGAGTCACCAAGAATTCGTTCTCATTGTCCACCACAAGCTCCAGTGTGCGAGCGAACTCCACGGAGCGGTAGTTACCGCCGAAGCGTATGCCAGTGACATGCGACCACAGAGGCCGCATCCACAACTCGCAGACCAGTTTCCATTCGCCCCAGACTGTGGACGCCCAGATCTTAACAAAATCAAGCGAGCCGTCATCTCCGGTTTGATATTCAATGTGGATCAATCCTGAGGTCGATTCCGGCATCAGTTCATCCCAGCTTAAGACCACTGCAGACGACAGCAAGCGATTGAGCAGAACGGTTTGTGTTTCTTTCGATTCGGTGATCGGTGTCATACCATCTCCCCTTATGCCGCGCGGAAGCCCAGCACCGCTTGTTGTGCGGGCGAGGCATACAGAACCAGCTCGGCCCTAGTTTGAAACTTCAGAAAGTGCGTCAGCCATAAAATGCAGTTGTGCACTGTGACTTCAGCAATGTTCAACTGATTGGCAATCTCGCGATCGGTCAATCCTTGGCTGACCAATTCGTAGATGGGACCGAGCACGCCCAACTTTCCCCAATGGCAACGCATGGTACGCCTTCTTTCATTTTGAGTAATCGGGGTAGTTTGCCCGTTGCTGGCTCCTGCGGCTAAATGAGTAAGCTGACAAGAAACCAGCGGTGCTGACACTTAATTCGAGCGCCCATTGCAGCAACCGCAAGGGCGGTGCTGCGAACAATTCATAGAGTAGCGTTCTGAGTGGATGATCCATATCAATTAACCCTGCCAAGTCAGAATGAAGACTTCTGAGCAATAGTGCTCACATGATCGAAGATGAATTCTGCACGTGTTTACCCGTCGAGGAGAAAGGTATGCAGTGCTTTGTGCACGTGCAGGCTTCCGTTGTAGTCGATGTATCCCATCTCCCGGAAGCGGTTCATGAAGTAACTCACTCTGGACCGCGTGGTTCCAACCATTTCTGCCAGCGTTTCCTGGTCTATCTTTGGGATCTCTGAATTCGGCTTTGCTTTCAGACCAAAATCAGCCAGCAGTAGCAGAATTCTGGCCAGTCGCTTTTCGCTCGAACTGCAGACTTGATCTACGAGATCCTCTTCGATCCTGCCGATGCGAAATAACAGGTGTGAAGTGAAGAGCTTGGCGAAAGCAGGTTCTTGATGAATGATGCGGACGATGGCTGCCCGTTCCACCCTGGTGATGGTGGAAGGACGAATCGTCGTTGCGGTAGACGGCCGCATTCTTCCCACTCTTGGACCTGACCGTCAACTTCACATTGCCATCCTGGATATAGAACATGGCATCGGCTTTGTCGCCTTGTGCAAAAACGGCCTGACCGCTCCGGTATTCCTGAGTGGTCGACTGAGTGCCGATGCTCTTGGATGATCCCAAGGAATTGAATGCAAGCAGATCTGTATCAGCCATATACGACTCCTGGAGGAGGGTTGTTCAACTTGCAGCATACTGACCCGTCAAGTCGCTGCGCTGGTCAAGAAAGCTCACAATGGCGAAATATTTCTGTTGCAGAATCAGGGAGTATCGCTTGGGAGTGTGTCGAACCTGTGTCGAATTGCTCAGCGCTTCAGACTGAGGGATGGGAGACTAAGCTTGCACGCACAGGTGAGGAGAACACCATGCCACAGAGCAGCCACGATCGAGCCGCAGAGCTACACAACCTTGCTATCCACGCCCATGAAGCTGCAGCCGCAGCCCACGACAAGGGCGATCACCTCGCAGCTCATGAGCTCACCAAGCGGGCGCTTGAGTATTCCATGAATGTATATGGGCTCTCCGAGAAACTCGCCATCGAGACGGAACGGTCCAGCAAGACGGGACGTGAAGCGGAGTCGCTTACTCCGCAATGTCGCGTTTTGGCGAAAAAACGGCAAGAGAAAAATCGATGATATATCTGACAGGGGTTGAGCAGAAAAGACAGGGCGTTTCCTGTATCTCCTGCACGTTTTCATGCACGACGCTCAACGGAAAAGACCGCAAGCACTCCGTACAGGTCAATACGATGAAAGGCACTCCGTTCGAATCTTTCCCATTGCGTGGTATCCAGACGGGAGCAGACTGTCGTTGATGGTTGGTCGCCCGTGCCGCTGAGGTTCTAATCAATTCGGCGACAGTACGCAAGAGTTCCGCGGGATGATGCTGTCCCTTGGAATAAAACGCGTCCGCGATGACTCCGCCGGGCACGCAATCACCAGACTGGTAGGCGCCACTGACAGCAACGACCAGAATCTTAGGAAAGCGGCGGCGCACGACGGAGAGGAACTCGAATCCCGACATCTGCGGCATGTTGAGATCGGAAATGATGACGTCCGGAGTCTCTCTTCTGAGCTGCAAGAGAGCGTCAAGGCCATGTTCGGCAGTACTGACGTCGTATCCTGCGTTGTTCAGGAACCCGGCCAAACTTTCGCGAACGTTCGGTTCGTCGTCAACTACAAGAATTTGGTGCTTAGGTGTGTTGCTCATGGCCGATACACCCCTTCGTACTGGACCGATCGCAGGTATCCCAAGGATTCAAAGCTTCGGAGCCAACACTGGCCACTAGTCGTGAAGCACAACGCTGACCAGTGAACTGTGGACGTTCATCCCACCGCCGCTGTATTCGATGAAGCCCATTTCCCTGAACCGATTCATAAAGAAACTGACTCGCGAACGGGTTGTGCCGATCATTTCTGCCAGGGTTTCCTGGCTCATTTTCGCAATAAGCGGTATCGGTTTCGACTCCTGACCAAAGTTGGCCATCAGCAAAAGAAGCCGAGCTAGGCGCTTTTCGCTGGAGTTGAAGAGGTGGTCGACGAGGTCAGCTTCCATGCGAATATTCCGGGAAAGAAGATAGGCAAGAAAGCGTTCGGCAAACTCCGGTTCCTGATGGAGCAGCGCCACCATCGCCTGCTTTGTCAGCCGAAGGATCGTGCTCCGTCCAACCGCGCCGGCCGTGGCCATGCGGAGATGTTGCCCCGCTAAACAGCCCTCACCGAAAAAGCTGGCTTGTGGCAAAATGGCAACCACCGCCTCTTTGCCGCTCTTGGAAACTACAGTGAGCTTCACCTTGCCGCTCTGGATGTAGAACACCGCATCCGCTACGTCCCCTTGCGAAAAGACGGACTCATCATCCTGGTATTGCTGTTTACTTTTTCCATCGGAAAGTTTTAGAAGGAAAGCGCGAGGATCTAATGCGTCAGTCTGTTCAGATGAGGCGTCCCTCTCTGCTAGGCTGAACGTTGCTTCGTGAGCTGTTACCAGGTGCAAAGGCGCACGCTGATTATCCGGAGTCTTCCGCTCTTTCTTCTCCATCACAACCGCACATTTGACAGGCATATGTAACCCCTCATCAAGAATGCAGCAAGTCAGATAGAGGGGGTATCGGGGATGCTGCTAAAAATGGAGGGCTTTGTCGGGGAAATTCCGGACACGATGGCCTAGATGGAGTCCACTACCGAGCCGAGCGGCGCGGTTCAATTCTCCAGCGACTCTGCGGTTAATTTCCCCGTTCGGATTGCATACCGAACGAACTCACTGCGCGTCCGCAGCCCGAGTTTGTCAGCGATACGAGCACGATACGTTTCCACAGTTTTCACGCTCACAAGAATCCGTTTGGCAATTTGTTGACTGCTGTATCCCTGCGCTACAAGTTCGAGCACCTGCTGCTCACGATCGCTGAGGTTGTTCACCGGCAGCTTGGAACCAGACTTTGCGCCTTTCTTTGATAGCGCATCCTGGACAAGAACGTTGGCCAGACTCGGGTCCACGAATGTCCCTCCGCGATGCACCGCTCGTATGGATGTAAGCAGCTCCGTATCCACGGTCCGTTTCAAGACGTAACCAGAGGCACCGGCGGCCAATACCGCTCGCAAATAGGCAGAGTCATCATGCATCGTGAGGATGATCACCCGGGTCTGGGGGCAGTTTCGCGTCATCTCCTGAAGCGCTCTCATGCCCCCGGCCCCAGGCATGGTAAGGTCCAGCAATGCCACATCCGGTTTCGTTTCCCGTGCGGCTTGAACTGCTATTTCTCCATCGGGAGCTTCTGAGACAACTTCCATATCGGCCTGGGCGTTGATCAGCATTCTTAGCCCCGTGCGGAGAATTGCGTGATCATCCGCGATCATGATTCTGATCTTGTGCGTTCGCGCCGGCATTCTTAAGTACTCGCTCTCCCCACCGGGGACGGAAGATCCTGGCTGTGAAGTGGGATTTGGACCAGAACCTTGGTCCCCTTGCCGGGGAAGGTGAAACTGATCGTTCCACCCAACATGGCTACTCTTTCCTGCATGCTCTGAATCCCCAAACGATGCGAGGAGACAGCCACCGCTTCAGCGTTAAAACCACATCCGTCATCGATTACTGCTACCTCCAGGGCCGAGGTCGAACGCGCGAATATGATGCTGATCTGCTTGGCGCCCGAATGTCTTGCAACGTTGGTCAGGGCCTCCTGGAGAATGCGATACAACCCGATCTGGACTACCGACGGCAGGCTGATGGAGTCCAGTGCACCCAGCGTGAGATCCACAGCTATCTTGTGGGTTGCTGCAAACTCGTCAACGCATCGGCTCAGTGCTACACCTAAGCCATGGTCGTCCAGCACCGCTGGGTGAAGTCCGCGGGCTAACCGTCCAATCTCGTCGATTGCCCGCACAGTAATTGTCCGTAGCCAATTCCCTTGGGCCTTAGCATCTGCCAGATTCTTGGAGTGTTCCAGAGTGCGCAGGCCGACCAAGAGAGACGTGAGCAACTGGCCGGCTTCGTCGTGCAATTCGCGCGCAACGCGGCGCCTTTCCTCCTCTTGTGCCGAAAGCACACGTTCCAGGAAAAGTCGACGCCTTGCTTCGGTTTGTTTGACCTCTTCAAACTGCTTGCGTTTTTGCTCGCTCAGATCGGTTATCACCATGCCCAGGGCAAGGCCTTCGTATCCTTGAAACCTGTTAATGGACAAATAGACCGGGACCAGACTCGCATCGCCGGAACGTAGGTTGAATTCGCCTCTTGCAACTCCTTTTTGAGCCTTCACCAGGAGAACTTCAAATCTGTCTCGTTCTGTTTCCGCAACCAGCGACTGAACCGCAATTCCGATAACTTTTGCTGGTGACCTGCAAATCAGTTGTGCGAAGTTGCGATTGCAGTAGAGCACCTCGCCATTCCAGGATAGAGTCGCCGCGCCTTCGCTCATAGCCTCTACCAGCATGCGATAAGCAGGTTCTCCACCTGCCAGAGTGACCACCTTAGGCCCGCGACGGCCCGAAACCATCAAAGCATCCACTTCGCCGGACTTTATGGCGTCCAGGGTCTCCTCCGCAGTCTTCATCCGAGCCAGGATCTTTCCTTGCCCATCAAGTGGCGTGGATGACGGCAGTTTGCGTGGGGATTGTCCGAGATCTCGGCGAGTTCCTCTAGGCCCACCGACTTTGCCAGTCAGCCCTTCTTTGAGGACTCGGTCGTCGGAACGCGTTCGCTTGTTAGACATCTGCTACTAGAGTCCTTACTTCAGCGCATCGGTTGAAGATCCAACCCCACGATGACACTCTCGGTCTTGGAAAGATTGCCGATGATTTTCTTGACCGGCGGCGGGAGCCTTCTCACCAGGGTCGGAATTGCAATGATCTGATCGCCCTTAGCTAGTTGTGGCTTCTCCAGCAAGTCGATGACTTCGATACGGTACTTGCCCTGCAGCTGTTCCTCGCAAATCTTCTTGAGGTTGCTGATCGCCAGAATCGAATTAGTGGTTTGGCCTGCTATGTAAAGCCGCAATCGCCAAAAGTCACTCTTTTCGCTCTTGGCGGGGAGGCGTTTCGTTGCTGAGCTCTTCTTCATGTCGCTGCTCGGTCTCTGGTCCAGATGGGCCAAAATGCTACTCGGTTGCCGCGACTGCACTTGGGCCTAGGCCGGTCGTCGCCAGCGTATCGTCCTTCAGCACGATACACAACTCTATGCCGCGGTTACTTACGGTTAGGTCACGAACTTCGCGTGAATGTGCCATGCCGCGGGATTTTAGAACGTGAAGTTCGCGTCCCTGCCGTCCATTGGGCTTGCTGTCCCGCAACACAATCCAGGTATCCATAAGGGAGGAGACGGCCGCTGCGGTTCTCTCCTGGGGATCCCCCGCGAAGGTCAGATTCGTGAACATCGAGGTGATCTGTTCCACCTTTAGAAAATCAACCAGGCGCATGAGCATCGATTTAACGTCATAAGTACCTAAGGCCGAAACCAAGTTCGTGATCGGATCGATGATCACCACGCTGGGTCGAAGCTGGGCGACCAATTTGTGAATAGCAGCCAAATGTCCTTCCAGGCCAACGCTGGTTGGCCGCATCGCATGGAAGTTCAGTAAACCCTTTTTTACCCACCGCTCCAGATCAATGCCAACCGAGCGCATATTCCGGAGAATCTGGCTGGGAGATTCTTCAAAAGCGAAATAGATGCAAGGTTCGCCACGGGCGCAGGTGGCGCTGGCGAAGCTTGCTGCCAGGCTGGACTTCCCGGTTCCCGCAGTGCCCGTCACCAGTACACTGCTTCCACGGAAGACTCCCTTACCTTCCATCATCTCGTCCAAAGCGGTAATTCCCGTTGAAACGCGGTCCGTCGATGCTTTGTGGGCAAGTGCCAGTGAGGTGATCGGCACCACCGAGATGCCCTCGCGATCGATCAGAAACGGATACTCATCGGTGCCGTGGGAAGTGCCCCGGTACTTGACGATTCGTAATCGCCGCGTGGAAATCTGTTCCGTTACGCGGTGGTCCAGCGAAATCACGCAGTCGGCGACATATTCCTCCAACCCGTGACGGGTCAGCGTGTGCTCTCCCGCTTCACCGGTAACGACAGCCGTAAGCTTGTGGTCTTCCAGCCACTGGAATAGCCGACGGAGTTCTGCTCGCAGCATCGTTGAGTCACTTAATCCGGCAAAAAGTGCCTCAATGCTGTCCAGAACAACGCGTTTTGCTTTGATCGCTTTGACTGCGTGGGCCAAACGGATGAAAAGGCCGTCGAGGTTGTACTCTCCCGTCTCGGCAATCTGGTTTCGCTCAATGGAAACGTGGTCCACCAGCAGTTTCTTGGATTTGGTAAGCGCACGCAAATCAAAACCCAGCGATGCGACATTGGCCGTCAGTTTCTCCTCGGTTTCTTCAAAGTCCATGCACACGCCGGGTTCACCGTATCGAACAGCCCCATGCACGAGGAATTCCATCGCGAGTAAGCTCTTGCCAGAACCAGCGCTGCCACACACCAGCGTGACACGCCCTTTCGGCAGTCCTCCGCCTGCGACTTCATCCAGTCCTTGAATTCCTGTTGGGGCCTTGCTGAGCGAGGGGCGAATGACTTTCGTTTTGGCGCGGGGCATAGCAACACTCCTGAAACCAAATCTCCCTTAGGTCAGGTGTCGACCGTTGCACCTGGTCTCTTTTTATACCACAGGTTCCGATGTGAGTCTGGCCACGGTCGGCTGGGCGGAGAAAAAGTAGCTCAGCAATATTTCGTAGCATGAATCGCAGGGATGCCGACGCGATTGTCGCTACATTCGCCGAAGCAGGCACCTGCAGTGACTCTGCCCTTACCGCGCCACTGACGGGCCAGACTATCGGAGAGTATGCCAAAGGGCTGTGAACGGATTTTCCCGATCTGTTGTTCGAGACGGTCAGCGTTGCGCAAGGTACAAGCGGCCTGATTGCGGCAGATTGGCGAATGAACGGCACCAATACTGGCCCATTCAGCGGACTTCCGCCCACTGAGCGGAGCGTGTCGCTGCCAGGCGCCGACTTCGTCGGGTGGAAGGCGACAAGTTTCGCTCCGTGCAGGGTTACTTCGACACGGGCACCTTCGCTGCCGCTCTAGGACTCACTGCCGGTCCTAATCAAAAATGACCGACGCCAAAGGCGCCATCATCGCGAAGAATGTTTGGATCTGGAGAATGTTGATTCCATAGTTCCGCAGGTCCACCCGTCCGACCTGCGGGCGGTTTGTCGCGTGATCCGGAAGTAATCCAAAAGGCCGCCGAGTTGATAGGTCCTGGGAAGTCTTAGGGCTGTATCTGAAGCGCCCAAGAGTGAAGAGCTGGTTCTACTGGCGCTGTGCACGGGCGCTTCAGATACAGCGACTTGAAGGAAGCCGCCTTTCGGGCCTATGGGATTTGTATGTGGCTGAGCCGTTCCTGATCCTTCGCGAGGCTGCCGTTGAGGCAGGCACGCTGCGGTTTTGCAGGGTTATCGCGACGAGAAGCGCCGTGGTGTGGTGTATCGGAGGGCCTGCGCCGACGAGCAAGATTGCGTTTTGAGGGACACGAGACAGAGAGGGACTGTGCTTGCCGGAGCATGAGCGAGATTCGAGCCTGGAGATGTGCCATCATGCTGCGCACCAGCCGGGATGAGGCGGCGATCTGAGTAGGAGTTGCGCGGTAGAGAGCCGCTCGACGACGCGCACGATTCCGTCGCAGAGGGGACGGGTTTACGGCGACTGTGCGGAGGGCACGGTCGCCGAAACTGTGGGTGATGTTGGCTTCTCCGGTCGCTGGTGCAAGCGGAAACAAAGTGGAAGAAGTTTTGCCCGCCGACGATTGGCGAGGAAGCCGAAGTTGCGGATGTGCATAAAGCCACGCGGCAACACGTGGAGCAAGAAGCGACGCAGGAACTCACCGTGAATGAGAATGCGCCAAACGAAAGCGAGTTCTGAACTCGTGGTTTTCGCTCAGATAATTGACGCTATGAGCAATTTTGCTCAGATCAAGGGTGATGGGGGCAGTACTTTAAGTAAGGTAGGAGGACTGTATGCAAGTGTGGCCGGGAAAACGATCCCCTTTGGGTGCAACCTGGGACGGACAGGGAGTGAACTTCGCGCTCTTTTCAGAAAACGCTACCAAAGTGGAGCTATGCTTGTTTGCGGCACCAGAAGGAAATACGGAAACGGCCCGCATAGCGCCCCTCGAACAGACCGGCAGAGTGTGGCATGTTTACCTGCCCGAAACGCGCCCTGGGCAACTTTACGGCTACAGAGCGTACGGCCCTTACGAGCCGGCGCAAGGACATCGTTTCAACCCGGCCAAACTTCTGCTGGACCCCTATGCCAAGGCGATCGCTGGCGATTTTCTGTGGAGTGACGCACTTTTCGGCTATACCGTAGGTCACCCGGATGCTGATCTCTCTTGCGACGGCCGCGATAGCGCGGCGAGCCTGCCAAAGTGCATGGTTGTGGACGATCAGTTCGATTGGGAGGGTGACGAACGTCCTCGGACCGCCTGGAACAATACGATCATCTACGAGATGCACGTCAAGGGATTCACGGCGGCGCACCCCAAGGTGCCCAAGGAATTGCGGGGAAGCTATGCTGGCGTGGCATGCCCAGCGGCTATTGACTACCTTCATTCATTGGGGATCACAGCCGTAGAGTTGATGCCGGTGCAGTGTTTTGTGCAAGACAAGTATCTCGTGGATCGAGGATTGACGAACTATTGGGGATATAGTTCGATCGGCTTTTTCGCGCCGGAAGCAAGATATTCGAGCGCCAAACTCCCTGGGCAGGAGGTGGCCGAATTCAAGACCATGGTAAAGGCGCTCCACAGCGTTGGGATTGAAGTGATCATGGACGTTGTCTATAACCACACCGCCGAAGGAAACCAGTTAGGTCCGACCTTGTGCCTGCGTGGGATTGATAATGTCAGCTACTATCAGTTGTCCCCGGAGAATCCGCGCTATTACCTCGATTACGCGGGTTGTGGCAACTCTCCAAACATGATGCACCCGCGCATGCTTCAACTCATCATGGACAGCTTGCGGTACTGGGTCAACGAGATGCACGTGGATGGGTTCCGGTTCGACTCGGCGACAACCTTGGCACGGACGCCGCACGGAGTCGATCAGTTAGGAACGTTCCTCGACATCATTCAGCAGGACCCCATCCTGTCGCGGGTGAAACTCATCGCCGAGCCATGGGATTTAGGTCCAGGTGGATATCAAGGGGGACGCTTCCCGGTTCTTTGGGCGGAGTGGAACGGCAAGTATCGGGACACGGTCCGGCGATTCTGGAAGGGGGATAGCGTTCAGGCCGCTGATCTGGCTTATCGGCTTACCGGCAGCAGCGACCTCTATGAGCTAAGCGGTCGGCGACCCTTCGCCAGCATCAATTTCGTGACCGCTCATGACGGTTTCACCTTGTATGACCTGGTGAGTTATAGCGGCAAGCACAACGAAGCCAACGGGGAGGACAACCGTGATGGCATCAATGAGAATCTGAGTTGGAATTGTGGGGCAGAAGGCCCCACGGACGACGCGGGCATTCTGGCTCTTCGAGCACGTCAACAACGAAACTTTCTGGCCACACTCCTTCTTTCAGTAGGTGTGCCGATGCTGCTGGCAGGCGATGAAATCGGACGGACACAGAAGGGAAACAACAATGCTTACTGCCAGGACAACGAGATCTCCTGGATCAACTGGGATTTGGACCAGCCTCGCCAGCAGCTACTGGATTTCACCCGATTTCTGACCAAGTTGTTCCGGCAGCACCCTTCTCTGCGCCGCCGAAGGTTTTTTCATGGGCGGAAGATTCGGGATGACAAGGTCAAGGATCTCAGTTGGTTCCGGCCTGATGGGAAAGAAATGACGGATGAGGATTGGCGCAATCCAGAAACACGTTGCGTCGGCGAGCGTCTAGCGGGTGACGCTATCGAGGAAACTGACGAACACGGCGGCAGAATCGTTGACGACACTCTGCTGCTTCTGCTCAATGCCCACTACGAATCAGTCCCGTTTGTTTTGCCAGCGCACCGGTCGGAGCAGCGCTGGGAACTGGTTCTGGACACTCAGGAACCCAGCGGCAGGCGGAAGACGCCGCCGGTCCTTGGAGACGATTCGTACGTGGTCGCACCCCGCTCTTTTGTGATGCTCCGCATCAAAGCGAGCAACTGAGCCGTTTGGATGCCGTCCCGGATAACGAGATCGTTCTCTTCTATCCGTGCTCCTTAGCCGATTATGAGCAGGCGAGGGTCCATACGCACTTGAGCAAACGCACCTGTTTTGTTTCGGGCGATTGTGATGAAGTCTTGGGATGAGCGAAGAGCAGGTTGTTCGGGTAGCTCATGAAAACGTAATTTCCAGCTAAAAGCAAGGAGGAATGCAATGAAAGTAATCTATCGTGTAGCTCTGATGGTGGCTGCCATCGCTCTGTTAGCGATCAGCATGCCTGTGCAGGCGTCCGAGACGGATGACCGCATCGAATCATCCGCCAGGAACTCGTATGTATTCAAGACCTACCTCCAGACTGATGATATTAAAATCCAATCCGTGAATGGCGTTGTGACCTTAACGGGAACTGTCTCCGAAGAGTCCCACAAATTATTAGCCCGGGAGTCCGTGGCAAGCTTGCCAGGGGTTAAGAGTGTGGACAACAGGCTGGAAGTCAAAGGTGAACACCCCGCTGAGAACTCGGATGCGTGGCTGATGATGAAAGTGAAAACCACGCTCTTGTTCCATCGCAGCGTGCGCGGCTTCAACACTGAAGTGAACGCCGTCAACGACGGAATCGTCACCTTGCGAGGCGAAGCGACCAGCCAGGCACAAAAGGATCTGACGACCGAATACGCCAAGGGTGTGGAAGGGGTCAAAGACGTAAAAAATGAGATGACAGTGGCAGGAGCAACGACATCGAGAACGGTAGGTCAAGATGTTGACGACGCTTCCATTACCGCCCAAGTCAAGATCATCTTGCTATATCACCGCTCGACCAGTGCCCTCAATACCTCGGTCACGACGAAGGACGGTGTGGTTACATTGGGTGGCAAGGCGTCAAACGTAACTGAAAAGGACCTGGCCACCAAACTCGTCAACGACGTCAACGGCGTAAAAAGCGTAAATAACCTCATGACCGTCGAGTAGTCCAAATAGACTCCCACGGCTTGCCTCTCGACGCTATGAATCGCCATGGGGAACTCCTCAGAAATTCTCATCTAGGCGTTCAAAATGGTACAGACTCCAGCCGCTGATTCAGCTCGTGGAAGTTCTAATTGTTGTGGGTGTCATCCTTTGGCTAGTGAATCGCTTCATAGCAATCTACGGCGTCATGTCACGACTTGTACTCGTACTGACGGCTAGAGTAGCGGCAACAGCGACGGCAAGGCTCAAAGCATTCGTATTGGAAGCTTTCAGAAACACCACGTCGTCAATCTCATCATGAAAAACCTCGACGACGAGCGGTTGAGAACGAGACGGGGGCCCCAAGCTCATGGTAATGGAGAAAATGCGAAGCATGATGTCCAGGACGAGGAGAAAGGATGTTTTCTCTTGCCGAAAAGCTGTTCTCGGCCGAAGAATTTGGATGAGTTCCGCAGAACGGTAGAAGCGCGAAAAGCAGTTGCGTCACAATAACGCGGTCCGAGAGCTTCTCAGCGGAACTCGGCTGCGATTTCATTGTGCGAGTTAGTCATTTGAAAAGTTCCGTACCAAAACCTCCAAAGCTGCGTCCTTCGCAGAGACAATACGTGCTCGATCAACGCCGTAGATTGAAGATGGCGGAGTCGGCGCATGCCTATGTCCGGGGCAATGCGGTTAAATTCTACGAGTGTCTGGAGTCTTTGCGGCGCG
>Ga0326727_10014021_pt1 | contig 17604 bp, 18 predicted proteins | sample MB2enrmetagenome_FD_207643 | JGI IMG/M metagenome (GOLD analysis project Ga0326727, IMG submission 207643) | Lab enriched peat soil microbial communities from McLean, Ithaca, NY, United States - MB29MY | ecosystem: Environmental > Terrestrial > Soil > Wetlands > Peat | place: USA: New York...
AGTGGCAAAGCAATGTCGAAGCGTGTGCGGATGGACACCTTTCTTGAGACCGGCACGCTGCGCCGCATAATGGCAAGCCTGCCAGAGAGCCTTGGTGCCGATGGGCTGCAGGGCGGAATGCCAACGGTTGCCGGGGAAAAGCCAGACTTTCGGCTTGAGTCGGCTCCAGTGCTCGCGTAAGGCGGCTAGGAGGACGGGGCTGAGCATCACATCGCGGTCTTCCCGGCCCTTGCCGCCCCGGATATGGACGACCATGCGCGAGCTGTCGATATCGCCGACTTGCAGTCGCGCCACCTCGGCGCAACGCGCCCCGGTGGCGTAGAGAGTCATCAACAGAACCTGATCGAAGGGGTTGCGGGCAGAGTTAATCAGCAGGGCGACTTCTTCCTGACTGAGCACCAGGGGCAGGCGACGCACCGGTTTGGGGTAGGGCGTCTCGGCCACGCTCCAAGGCTTCCTGAGCGTCTTAATGAAAAGGAAGCGCAGAGCTGCGAGTTTCTGCGTCACAGTGCTCGGATCCAGTTTCCGTTCGCGGAACAGATACGCTTGGTATTCCCGAATGTGCTGGGGGCGCAACTGGTCCGGAGAACGGTGGAAGTAGCGGGCAAAATCCGCGACCGCACGCAGGTAACAGCGAATGGTACCGGGAGAGTAATTGCGACGCTGGAGTTCCTCCAGCATCATCTTTCGTAAACGGGTCATAGGGAACCTCCTTATGACCCGACGATACCTTGATTAAGACAGTCCGCCTGGCATCACGTACGCGTAGCGTCCGCCGCACGGGCGGCTTCGTTCAAGTCGCCTTCCCGTCTGCCATCCTCCGACCCGTGATGCCGAACTCGATCGGAGCTTCAAAAACTGAACGACCGTCCAAATCCAACCCGCCCGACGGTTCGACTCGGGCGAGCTTTCTGCCTGGCGGTTCAACCATTCGTGGGGAAGCCCAGGCAGGTTGCTACTTCTTGAGACGGGCATCAAACGGATAAGAGAATGCTCCTGCAATGCGGAATGTTTTTGCATCAGGGTGGAGGGGATTGAACAGAAAATTCCCCGTCTCCGGCACGATCGCACTGGGGATTTGGAGCAAAACAGATTCCTTCTTGTGGAGCCACACCGTACCCAGATTCCGAGTCACTTCGAGGCGGGCTCTCCACTTCTCAGGCAAGTCGTCAAGTGTAATGACGGAGACCTTTGGGTCCGGGCCCTCGATTTTCAGTAACGTGAATTCCGGCGGAACGTCATTCGCGCTCGTATGAACGCACACTTCCAGCAGGGCTGCCGCCGGACTTTGGGCGAGATAGACAACCGGCTGACCAGCATGGTGCCAGCGACCCGGAACCTTCAGGCCACCCGCTCCGCTGAGGTCTCGATGGCGGCTGATTCTCCACAGGGTCATCAGATGAACATGCCCTCGTCAATCTGTATCAGCAGCTCTTCGACAATCCGGCTGCCCGTGTCTGTCTTCAGAAGGGAGAGCGGTGTGCGGCCATCGAGCCGTGGATGAGATTTGCGCAGCCAGCCGAAGGCCCGCTCTCGGCTTGCATAGACGGACTCCGCGAGCGAAAGCGCCCGGATCACGCGCAGGACGCGGTCAGATTCCTCGATCGTCAACTTTTCACGACGGGACCTGCGATGTTGGAGGGTCCGAAGCGGAATGATGATGGCGTCAATCTCGGACCTCTCCAGCCCAAGGCCAACCAACCGATTGATGATGCTGGGCGCCAGTCGCCCTTCAACGATCCGGAGAATCTCGGTCTCCGTTGCCGGAGGCTGCACCCCGAGCCAGTCGCCGATTTGGACGTTGGCTAAGTTCATAGCGCTCTCCTAGCTACATTATGCCACACTACCGTTGGCAAATTGCTATCATACGCCTTAAAGCCGTGCAGGGCAAAATGAATCTGATGTAGTCCGCAAAGATTGTGTCTGGGGCGAGAAGTAACAGTTAGACCCACTCGAATTAAACCCCTTCAAGACGGTTCGGTCGCGTTAACAACTTCCGTGGATTCAATGCAAGCGAGGTTTTGGGTATAGACACCCTGGCGCGACTCGTGAACAAGCAAGGCGAAGGTGGAGCGCGACGACCGGGTGATTGGTTCTCGTCGACTGAAAAATGCCTGGAGAAGCAACGCTCGGGATACCGCAAGGAGAATCAAGATTGGACTCCGGTTGAACGATTGGCATCCGAAGCCCCATGATTCATCGTCATATAGGATTGGCATCCGGGCCGGAGGTTAGCGTTGCCAACCCAGCTCATGAAGCATTGCAGGTGACGCTCCCCGGCGCTCGCGCAGGTAAAGCGCGGCGTTCGCTTGTTTCGGCTTAGTGCATGTCACTACACGCCCAGCCGCCCGCTCTGCCCGCACCTCACGGTTTTCCGCAAAGGTACAGGATGATAGCGAATGCCCGGCGAAACTACGACGACACTTACGACGACAACGACGACAGTTTCGGGACTAAAACAGATAAAATGGGATAAGTTGGAGGAGAGAGGCGCTTGTAGAATCAACAGTTAATAGGAGGGTGCTGGGCCGGCAACGAATTAGCAAACCGCCCCCTTAAGCCACTCGGGCACCTCTCCGCATCCGTTGTTTCAATAACTTACCCCACTTACCGCCATGTGTCAACCCTTAGAGGAAAGCGAGGGTTGCACAAACCGTTGTATAGGCCACTCGTGCTCGCCAAGCTCGGCGCGCGCGATCACAGTTCCAGAACGGCAGGGTGCGTGCCCGGCGGCCTGATAAACATATCAAAGCGAATCGACGACCTTGGAATCGGGTTGTCCGTGGGACGAAATCCAAGGGGTCCGTCCGCATCCAGCCCAATGGGACCTCCGATTATGTGAGAGCACTTGGGGTCGTCCCCGTGCGTGGATTTGGGCGTGGAAGGGCATCTGTTCTAAAGTTTGTTTCCCAGGCATGATCCTGTTCGGGTTGTGCGGCGGGCTGCTTTCGCCGTCTGCAAAAACATAATTAGCCACATGAAGCCCTCGCTCTCCAACACCGCCGAAAGACCGAACCTCCCACTGCTGCCCCCCTCCAGAATCGAGAGTGTTTTCCGAGTCCGCTGGCTCCGACGGGATATCCGCAGCCAGGGCACCGGGAAAAGGACGCAAATGACCCGTGACGCCGTAGAGTCTGACAGCAGCGCTTTGGAAGGCCACCGGCGGCAGCTCCGGAACTTGCGTTGGGGCTGACGGGGCGCTGTCACGGGCCCCGGGCCCTGCCAAAGAAAAGAGTGCTCTGGAATCCCCTGATGGGTGTACGGATTGAGCGTCGTGGACCCCAAAATGATTCGGCATTCGTGCTTCCGCTTGTGATATAAGAGGCTGCGCATTGGTTCGCCCCCGGGTCTGATGCGATGAAGAACTGTCCTGCTTGCCACGCCAACTACCCAACGGATTACACCCACTGTCCGCGCGACCTCACGCCGCTCAGAGAACTGGGCGTTTGGGCAGAAGGAACGGTGGTGCGGGGACGTTACCAGAGCAGGATACCGCTTGGACACGCCGCGGCTGCATGGGTTCGCGAGCTTCACACACGCGAGTTCGCCGATCTTAGAAGAGAAACACACCAAGTGGACGGCTGGTGAAGGAGGAAAATATGTTTCGTGATCCACAAGGCAGATGGGTGCTATCAGGAGATGGGTCATATAACTTCCACGCAATCGTCGAAGGCAATGACCTTGTGGTTCAAAACGCCAAGGCGACATGGTTCGGGGGAGACGACGATCCGGAAGATGATGGCTTTACAGCCAGCGGCGTTATGACGAAAGGCAATCCAACCTTGCTCGGCTGCGCGTTGCCTATGAGCGGATGCCATTGCGTTTACACTGAAGGGAGCCCTCTGCCCAAAGTTCCATGGAGGACGCTTATTCAGGTTTTTTCTCGGGAGACTGGCCGGGTCCTGAAAATTCCGCTAATCGACATCGGGCCGAACAAGAATGCGAAATCACATGCTGCCATCGATCTGACCCAAGCCGCTTTCAACGCGCTCGGCGGTTCCAAGAGCCGAGGACACATCAGTGTAGATTTCAGGGTAATCGGAGGCGCCACTTACGTTCCGGCTCAAATCAAGGCCCAAATGAAGTAGCGGGTGGGTGGCACACACATTGCCTTGTAAGTAAGAGCCCGTAAGCAGAGAGGGCCACGGTGCTTGTTGGCCCGGAAAGCAAGATTGTCATAGCCTCGAATATCTGCGTTGTCTGACGGCGAGCGGGTAGCCGCGCGAAGCCTCATCCTGGCCGCCGGCCTTATTTATTTGCGCCGGCCGAGAATTGGTACGGTTAAGTAAGTACCAACCGCGCTTACCTACTTTGGAAACTTTTCATGACGCTTCAGCGGCAGGGGACGCCCACATAGTTCTTCATTTATGCGCCTCAGGAGTTGCGTACGTAGGTAGCACGAGTTACAAGGAGTGCCATTCATTCACAGAACGAAGAGGCTTATGCCAAGAGGACGCAAAACCATCACTGGCCCGCTAACTGCGCTTGCCAATAACAGGAAGCAGCTGGAAAAGAACTATCCGAAAGTGGTCGAACTTATCCGGAGGGAAATGGGCTCAATGCGTTCTGTGCCCCACACGAACCAACCCGTTCACTTCGGTTCCAGCCTGCGTATTGACCTCCAGAGGGCCCCCTACCAACGGGACGGGCGGTGGTGGGCGAACTATGCGGTCCAAACCGGCAGCAAGGTTCACGGCTCGCTTGAGGTCGAGTGTGATGTGGAATTTGGGCCCGGAGAGCTAGCGGAGGCAATGATTGAAGCTTGCGCCAATGCTCAGGAGACCCGGCAGCAGGGGCAAAAATGGGTGGTTATCAGTGAGAGACAGTATGTGCTCTGGCAGACCAGACGCCCCGCTGGCGTCTTCGATGCTTAGGGTTGCCCTCGCGACAACAAGGATTCAAACCGAAGCGGGAGCCACTGTCAATCTTTCTTGATGCGCTTACAGTATGCTTGCTCCAAAGCCTGATTCAGAACCCGGCGGCTCACGAAAGGAATGTGTGTTTGAACTTGGTGCGCCCTTAGTCCTCGTCGCGCGACTTGCCACTCTGCTCCGAGTCGGTTTCATCTTGCGATTACATTTTTGGTAGCGACAGGCAGTCTTTGACCACCGTTCTTCATGCTCACTTGCTGTCGGCGCTCATGGAGCGCGGCGACAGCAAGGTGCCCCCTGCCGGGGAAGAGCATCGATTGCCTTGCAGTGGCAAAGTGGTATAGTAGCCCGCAAGGCGGAATGAATTCGCCGAACCTCCTTTATCCCAAGGGAGTGATTGATGAAATCTAACAGACACGTTTATGCCGTACTACTTGCTCTGTGCTTGGCATTGCAGTCCCTTGCCCAGATCCAGAAAGCCAACCCAACAACCCCTCTGCCTGTGGCGGTCGCCACCGGGAAGGCAAGAGTTTCAATCCACGGTACGGGAGCAAGCAGCGGAGATTCTGTAAAGATTGACGTCTCCAAGGGTCCTAACGCGCCCCCCGGGGAGCAAATCCTCACTATTCCTCCCGGAACTGTTCTTGAAAACTCCAATTCGGCGGGACAAGGCATGGTCGTAGCCGAAGTTCGCGGGCGGGTGGTTTCGGAATCAATGTACGAGCCCGCCTCTCGAATCGAACTTGCCGGAAAAGGAGTTGTCACCTATATATTGTCTGCGTTCTGTATGGAGTTCGAGAAGGAGAATCCGTCGAACACTGACTCGTTCGACATAAGGACGCCTGATCCCAAACTGGCGTGCATCCTTAAGAATTCCAGCAAGCTTAGTGTGCCGACTCGTCAGGCGGCGGTATGGATTCATACCGATCATGTCACCTACGACCAGATGAGCCAAAAGTTCCCAGTCACCGTGGAAGAGTTCAACCAGGGGCAAGCTCTCGTTGACCGGTGCCAGTGATCTTGGTCGACTCGGCCGCCACTATCTGTTGGTGGTGGGGTTTAGGATCCGTTCATGATCATCAACGATGGGGGAGCAGAAGGCCATCCCACAAGGCCATTGTTGCGCCCAAGGGCTGGGGGAAATCCCGATTACTGGCATCACCGGGAAACGGGCCTAAAGCACCTTGAGGGCGGACGGATTGACGACGCAGTGAGATCCTTCAGCTTGGCTGCCCGGCTGGAGCCTGCCTTGCCTGAAGCGCTCTGGAATTTGGGGAAAGCGCTCCAGCAAGCACGCCGCTATGAAGCGGCGCGCCGAGTTTATACCGGCCTAATTTCCCTTGAAAGAAAGTCTGAAGCTGTTGCCGCCGCCCTAGAGTCCCTTCCCCCAGCCCCTCCAGAGCGTCCTGACTTCATTCCCGGTCAAATCCTTCGCAGTCTGACCACGAATACCGCGTGGGAGATAGAGCGCGTTCTAAAGGGGGGATACGGAACTGTGTGCGTCGTTCGTGATCAGAACGACGGATTGCTGTATGCATTAAAGACACTTCAGGCTCACTATCTTTGGTCCGACGAGGATCGAAGGAGATTTCTGCGAGAAGCTGCTACCTGGGTGAGCCTTGGCCTTCACCCGCACGTGGTCTCAGCACACTGGATCGAACGAATTGAAGGATTCCTCTTCATTGTTCTGGAATATGTTGAGGGAGATAACCTTGCAGCAGCTTTGAGTCGTGGCCACTTTGGTCTGACTCAGGCGATTGATCTCGGGTTACAGTTCTGCGACGGTATGGCCTACGCCCACAGGACGCTCAAGATTGTTCACCGAGACATCAAGCCAGCAAACTGTATGCTCACAAGGAGCGGAACACTAAAGATTACGGATTTTGGCTTGGCTCGTCCGACGGAATCGGCTTTAGAAAATGTCGACCTCGATCTAGTCATTCGTACCTTTTCAGGCGACAGCACCACTCCCCTTGGAACGGACAGGTACCGCGCACCGGAACAACAATGTGGGGCAGGAATTCCGCTCAGCTTCCAAACGGATGTCTACGCGTTTGGGATCGTGCTGTTTGAGGCGCTGACTGGCGACAAGCCAGAGATCGGATATGCAGCGAAGGAATGCATGACCGGGAGTCCGGGGGCGCGTAACCTCCCGAAGGAGCTTTTCACACTATTGCTAAGCTGTGTCGAACATGACGTTGCTCTCAGACCCTCAAATTTCATGGTGGTCCGGAAGGCGCTGGAGGACATTTATCGCCGGCACACTGGCCGAGGCGCCGCAACACTAGCGGTCATTCCTGCGATGACCATGCGCGATTGGCAAAACAAGGCCGCCGCGTTTCAGATGTTGGAATTCTTCGATAAGGCACTCGAATGTTACGACCGGGCGCTTTCTCTGAGGCCTCGCAACAGCAGCTTGCTCAAGGGCAAGGCAGGTACCCTTCTCGGTCTCCAGCAGTACCAGCAAGCATTCGAATGCTGCGAGCGCGGTTTGCAGTCTGCCCCGGACGATTCCGGGTTATGGAACAACCGGGGATTGGCCATGCTGCGCCTCGGCCACAAGGAGGGAGCATTATCGTGCTTCGATACGGCACTTCGCCGTGCTCCGGGCGACGGTCTGATTTGGCGGAATCGTGGCGAAACCCTCTATCTCTTAGGCCGCTCGACTGAGGCCCTTGCCAGCTATGACCGGGCTCTCTCCATCGACAAGAATGATACCGGCACCCTGGAACTGAAAGGCTTCGCCCTCCTCTCGCTGGACCGCTTTCAGGAAGCACTCGATGCATTCAATCAAGGAATTACCGTTGCGCCCCGCCAGCCGGGATTATGGAAGGGCAGCGGTATCGCCCTGCACAACCTCGACCGATACAGCGACGCGATTCTGTCCTATGCTCGAGCAATCGAAGCGGATCCTTCAGACTTTGAGCTATACCGCTACGAGGCGCAGGCGCTGAACAGCGCTGGCGATCCGAAACCCGCCGTCATAGCCAGCGAACGCGGTCTTAGTCTGAAACCCGGAGACAGCGAACTCTGGAAGGCAAAGGGTGTAGCCCTTTTCCTCCTGGGTGAGACGGAGCGTGCGCTGGAAACCTTTCTAACCGGACACCAACTGGCGCCCAAAGATAGCGAGTTTTACAAGAACATTGGTGGTGCCCTCATTGAGTGTGGTCAATTTAGGGAGGCAATCTCGTGGCTCAATCGCGGCCTGGAGTTGGCTCCCGACGATCCTTATCTTTGGCGTAATAAGGGCGTAGCTCTGTATCGTCTGGGCGAGCACGCACAGGCCCTCACTTGCTTTGATCGCGGTCTTCAACTGTTCCCCGAAGACCCCACTTTGCGCGAGGGACGCGAGCTAGCGTCACACGCTTTGCGGGAGTCCCGTGCCAAGACCGCGCCGACCGTATATCTCGGAATCGGCACGGACCCTCGTCCACGTTGAGATAGATTTTCCAGGGGTATTCAGAATGCCTGCCAAGGTTATTCTCGAAACGGATGCTGGTTCAAGCGGTAAAGTCACGCGAGTATTTGAGGAAAGAACGACTTGCGTCATCGGCCGTTCATCCGAGTGCCAGTTGTGCATCCCTGACGACTCTATTCATGCCGCGGTCTCGCGGCATCATTGTCTGTTGGATATCAATCCCCCCGACATTCGCATTCGCGATCTTGGCAGTCTGAATGGGACTTTCATCAATGACAGACTAATAGGCTGGAGGAAGCCCGATCAAAGCCCTGCCGAAGCCTCACAAATCCCTTTTCCTGAATGCGATTTGAAAGATGGTGATGCCGTTCGATTGGGCTCCGCGGTCATGCGGGTTCGTATTGTCTTTCCGATGAGATGCTCTGTCTGTGACGCAGAGATACTTGAAGACACGGTTGCCAATTCTCGGACGGGGCCCCACCGGTATCTATGCGCAAAATGCCGTGAAGCTGTTGGTCCAGCTCCCACCAGACCTGTCCCTCGCCCTCAAGTCTGCGCTTGTTGCAGAAAGAACTTATCGAGTGAGGCAGAAGAGGCGAGACACGGCGAAGTACTTTGCTCGAATTGTCGTTCCGGGCCCGCCCGCCTTTGCCTTCAGCTTTTGCAGTACGCCCGCGAGAAAGGCGAATTCGGCATATTAAAGTCCTGTTCGGTCGAGAGGGAATTGGGGCGCGGTGGATTTGGAGCGGTTTATCTTGTTCGCGATGCCGATACAGATACCAAGCTCGCATTGAAGCTGCTATTCCCACAGGTCACCGTCGAACCCGAGGCCAAGGCAGCTTTTCTGCGCGAGATGGCTAACGCGAGCGCCCTCGACCACCCCAATCTCCTTCGCTTGCACAGTTATGGAGTGTGGAATGCCCTCTGTTTTTCGGTCTGGGAATTCTGCGAGGGAGGGAGCATAGACCAACTCCTGCAGCACCGAGGTCAGCCCCTCGAAGCGAGGGATGCGGTTCCCATAATCCTTGACGTATTGCAGGGCCTGGAGTACGCGCACAAAGCGCGCTTAAAGACACGGCTGAGTGATGGCAGGGTCGTCGAGACCGCTGGTCTAGTCCACCGGGACATTAAACCAGCAAACATTTTTCTCTCTCGCATTGGTGACCGCCAAATCGCCAAGATAGGAGATTACGGCCTCTCAAAGGCATTTGACACCGCCGGTTTGAGCGGCCTGACTCGCACGGGGAGTGGCATCGGGAGTTACCAATACTTGGCGCGGCAGCAGGTCGTCAGTTACAAGTATTCCAAGCCCGATGTGGACGTGTGGGCCATGGCAGCATCCCTGTATGCGATGCTGACTAACTTTTGTCCGAGGGATTTCAGAGAAGGGAAAGACGTTTGGTTGACGATCCTGGAGACGAACGCAGTACCGATTCGTGAGCGTCGTGCGTCAATTCCGAGAAAGTTAGCTGAGGTCATTGACAAAGCTCTCGTGGACCGACCAGAGATTGGCTTTAAGTCCGCGGGAGAGCTTAGGCGCGCGCTATTGGAGGCGTTCGAGGCAAATTAGGGAGGATCTCGTCAGCGCCCGTTCGGTGCTATGAAGGGGAGTTCTGGGCAACTATACATGACGCTACAAATAAAGGCGGATGAATGTCGTCAATACCCAGTTTTTACGAGACTTTGCTTCCTCAGCATGCGCCATTATTTATGACGATCTGTATAACTCCCCTAGCGCCACTCAGCATAACGACGGGCAAGGGTCGCGAGTTGGCCCGTGGTTGTCATCATGATACCAATGGCAAAGAAAGCCCAGGTTGGCCGAGGCAGATTGATCAGGGCAGTGGGTGGTCAAGGCCGATTGTCAGTTCGCTGGCGTCGTATTGAAGGAGGGTGGCATGCAGGTTCATGAGCTTTACCACGGGACCATCGCGAACAATATTCTGAGCATTTTGAAAGAAGGTGCAATTCGTCCCAGCAATGGGGAAATCTACTTCATAAGGCAGGAATCACAGTTGCACAGTGCCTTTGCATACGGCGCGGACGTTTCGCGAGGTGCAGCGTTTGTCATCAAGGTGCGAGCCAAGATCCCTGACGGGCTGCACTTGAAACCCATAGACAGGCCGGGGGCGCCGCCCGACTCGTGGAAGCTAGAAATCGACAAGCCGATTGCGGTCGAGGTGTTAAGGCTTTATGTGCGGCACAAGCCGGGCGAGCCGGTTGAAACAAGGGATGGCGCAGCGGAGATTCGGCGATACTTGGAGACGCAGACAACGGACTTTAATCTGGTTATAAATCGAAAGATTGCGTTCGCGGAAGGGCTCATTGGCGAACTTTCCGTCAATGGCGCGTTTGTCTGCTACACGCTGGAACTGGCATGGTTATGGAATGAAAATAAAAAAAGCTGTGTTCCCCCGGGGAAGTACAACGGCTTTCTGCGCCACGATCATATGGACAAATGGAGGATCGAATTGGCTGGAGTGCCTGGCCACCGGGAGCACGTTCAGATTCACATTGGAAACTATCCTAGGAACACAGTAGGCTGCGTGGTGGTGGGTACCTCCTACACTCCCGACGCGGTGTGGAACTCCGCGCAAGCCTACGAGAAGCTGAAGGCTGCTTACCCTCACCATCCCGGTCGCATCACCGTGGAGTTCAAGGGTCTTCTTGCCACGCCGTATGGAGATTATCCCGGCCGTCGCACCGGCAACCTGGGATGAGCGCGATGGCGAGCACGGTTAGACTTCTCCTCGCCAAAGCCGGGGCGGCCAGCCAGAGGGCATCAGTGTAGTTACAGAATTTCGGAGCAGAGCCGTGTCCCTGACCACGAGAAAGAGACATCAAGGGAAAAGGAAAAAGGGTCATGGAATATCCACTTCCCGCGCACAACGAACCCCGCTGTTGTAACCCCAGACCGCTGGATTGAGCCTGCTGCGGTTCGACACGCGAACGTCCTTGGGTTTGTTGTACCAGGACCCTCCACGAAGAACGCGTAATTGGCCACTGTCGGGGCCTGGCGGGTCGCGCTTGGGGCTGGCAGGGTAATAGTTCTCCCCATACCAGTCGTTTACCCATTCCCACGTGTTCCCCAACGTGTCGTAAAGATTCCATGGGTTGGGGCGCTTCTGGGCCACTTCATGCGTCTGTTGGCCGCCGTTGTTAGAATACCAGGCAACCTCATCGATGCGGCCGTATCGCGCTTCGGTGCTTCCGGCGCGGGCGGCGTATTCCCACTCCGCCTCCGTGGGCAACCGGCCTCCCGCCCAGCCGCAAAATGCTGTCGCGTCATTCCAGCTTACGCCCTCGATGGGCAGCATGTCCTGCTTGTTCCAACCCGAGAATTTCGGTACTCGCGGCATCTGCGCCCCAGTGCTCACGGCAAACCTCTTATACGCCTTCACGGTCACTTCCGTCTGCCCCATCCAGAAACCCTTCGTGATCGCCACTTGATGAGCTGGTTTCTCGTTAGGGCCGCACGCGCCGTCCCCCGGCGAGCAGCCCATCATAAAAGTCCCGGGCGGTATCCAGACGTACTTCAACCGGTCTTTCGGGTTCTCTTTCACTGTGCCGGCGGTAAGTGCAGAAACGCCCCACGTGGGCGTCTCTACTGGGGGCTTGGGTTTCGGCTCTTCGAGATCCGCGAGTGCTGCATCAATCGTGCTTTCCTGTCCCGCAGTAACACTGACAGTTTCTCGGTACTCCTTTTTTCCTCTCGCACTAACTCGCAGTTCGTGCGTGCCAGCAGGCACTTCGGGGATGGCGGAATATCGTATCCGTCCGGTGGACCCAGGGGACATAGTGCAATGGCTTCCATAGTTGAGAACGATGCTTAAGGGGTAAAGAGGCCGCCGGCTTCGATTTCAGAGAGGCATTCTTCCAGGGTGAGAAGTTGGGCAATTTCCCACCATTGTCCAGTGTGACGGAAATAGGCCAAGTTGAACCGGTCGTCGCCGGCGTACTGAAGTCGGGCGAACTGCGACTCGAAGAAGGGTGATAGGGCGCGGGGTCCGGGCGAACAATATCGGGAGGAGAAGTAAAAGAAGGGACCTCGCCAGCGGGCGTGAAGGTCCACCAGGTAGTTCAACTCGGTTTTCCTCGGAGGCGGCTGGATATAGCGAGGCTTCAAGGTCGAATCGATCAGCGCTTGGGCGCGGCGCTCGACTTCCTGTTGGAGGTCGGCAGGCACGGCCTTTTTAGATCGTCGAAAGGCCCCCGCCGGATCATAGACCCAAGTCCAGCCCGAGAGTCGTCGGGAACGGTTCACGGAGGTTATCCCCCTTCCTTTCCGTCCACCGCGGAGTGGGCGGCTTGCCATTGGTCAGGGAGTAGTTCGGCCAGCCGGCTCTGGGGATGAGCGCCGATGCGTTCGAAGATATCGCGCAGGTAAGCGAAGGGGTCGAGACCCAGCCTTTTGGAGGTGGTGATCAGGCTGGTCAGCACGGCGGCGGTCCGGCCACCGTTGTCGCTGCCATAGAACGTCCAATTGCGGCGACCGACAGCGATGCCACGCAGGCTGCGCTCGGCCCCGGAATGCCGACTTCCGGATTATGCCGCGCGATTTCACCTCCAACGGATAGCGAGCGGGTGTCGGCCGCATTGATTGTTGCAGATGCGGCATAATCGGTGTGGTCTCATCATTCCGGCAATTGTGCCGGAAAAGGAGAGACCACATGATGACGAATGTTTTGAAAGTTCTTGGGCTCGGCCCGTTTCAGCACCACGTTGATGCTTTTGTTGACCACCTGCACGCCAAGCGGTACGCACCCCAATCAGTTGCCCTAAAGAGGTCGATAACTATTGCCTTCGCTCGGTGGAGCCAAAGCCAAGGGATTGGTGTCGACGACCTCCACGAGGACTATCTCTCGGCGTTCGTGAAGCGCAGACCGCTCAGACACGCTTCCGCCGTAGAGATGAGGGCTTTGCGTCAATTCCTAAGGCATTTGCGCCTCGAGCGTGGGTTGCCCGAATCGGCAGAAGGCAGATCGGCCTCACCAGCCGACGCTCTGACCGAGCGTTACATTCATTATCTTCGCACCGAGCGCGGGCTGGCCAAGAATTCGGTACTGGTCTACGCTCCGTGTGTTCGTGACTTTCTCACCTATCGGTTGGCTAAGGCGGGCGACCTCGCCCTCAAGACGTTGGATGCCGAGACGATCCATGCGTTTCTCATGGAGCGGATCGCGCATCGCTCGTCAGAACCGGCGCGGCTTGTGTCTGTTGCCATCCGCTCCCTGCTCCGCTTCCTTTTCCTCCGCGGCGAGATACCTCGTGATTTGTCACCCGCGGTGCCCAGGGTCCGGACGTACCGGCAGTCGGGCGTGCCTGCGGTCTTATCCCCTGAGGAAGTGGAAAGCGTGCTATCGGCCACCGACCGAACCACGACGCGAGGGCGTCGCGACTACGCGATCTTGCTTTTACTCGCGCGTCTTGGTCTGCGGGCAGGCGAAATCGTGTCGCTTGAGCTCAGTGATATTCATTGGCGTTCGGCCGAGATCCTCGTGCACGGTAAGGGCTCCCAGCTGGATTCCGTACCACTCCTGGCTGATGTCGGCGAAGCTGTTGCCACATATCTCTGCGAGGACCGCGGGGCAAGTATCTCCCGGCGGTTGTTTCTCCGTTTGATCCCGCCACACATCGGATTGACGGGACCATGCTCGATCGACCACATTGTGCGGCCTGCCCTCGCCCGTGCTGGCGTTCGGCCACGACATCGTTGCGTTGCACACCTTTTCCGGCACGGCCTCGCCACCCGCATGATCCGCCGCGGTGCATCGATGGCGGAAATCGGCGAGGTCCTACGGCACCGCTCGCAGAGCACCACCGCGATTTACGCCAAAGTCTCGTTCGACGCACTTCGCACCGTGGCTCGGCCGTGGCCAGTTAGCGGAGGTGCCCAATGACCCTTCGCGAAGCTCTCGTGCAGTATGTGGCCATCCGGCGGGCACTCGGCACCAAACTCGCGGAGCCGGAGAGAACGCTCGGGCAGTTCTTATCTTTCCTGGAACGTGAGCATTCGCCGCGCATCACCACGGCATTGGCTCTGCGCTGGGCCATGACGCCACAGGGCGTACAGCGCGCGACGTGGGCCCGCAGGCTATCCATGGTCAGGAAGTTTGCGACCTGGCTCAATGCCTTCGATCCCCAAACCGAGGTGCCGCCACGGAGACTCATCCCGGGTCACCGACGACGCAACCGACCACACATCTTCACGGATGCGGAGATAGGTTGTCTCATGGCCGAAGCAGGCCGACTGCGATCGTCTACTGGATTGCGTCCGCTGACGTATACGACTCTCATCGGACTGCTTGCCTCCACGGGCCTCCGCCCCGGAGAAGCACTGGCACTCGACAGGTCCGATGTCGATCTTGAGAACGGGATTCTATCGATTCGCCAGACCAAGTTTGGGAAATCGCGCTTTGTTCCCCTTGCTCCGTCTACCCGTGATGCCCTGCAGCGGTATGCCGAACAGCGGGATGCCCTGTGCCTCCGACCCCGGAGTTCTGCGTTCCTCATTACGGAGCGTGGCATGCGAGTCCAGGGATCGGCGGCCCGACGAACCTTTGCAGTGTTGTCGTGTGCCATCGGTCTTCGACCTCCGAGGGTAGGACGACATCTGGGGCGTGGACCACGCCTCCAGGACTTTCGTCATAGCTTCGCGACACAACGCCTCGTGGAGTGGTACCGGGCCGGACTCGATGTCGAACGCGAGTTGCCGAAACTATCCACCTATCTCGGTCACGTCGAAATCGGGCTTACCTACTGGTATATCGAGGCCGTCCCCGAACTGCTGGCCCTTGCGACCAAACGTCTTGGTGCCGTGCACGTGCCTGGAGGTGGGCAATGAACACCTCCAACTTCCCGGCTCTCCTCCAGCGGTTTTTCACTGATCGGTTGATAACCCAACAAGGCGCCAGTCCCCATACCGTGGCGGGATACCGTGACACCTTCCATCTCTTGCTGCAGTTCGCCAAGGGCCGTCTCGGTCGGGCTCCGTCCGCTCTGCGTCTCGAGGAACTCGATGCGGAATTCCTGGAAAAGGTCCTCGAACATTTGGAACATGAGCGAGGCAACACGCCGCGTACGCGAAACCATCGTCTCTCGGCACTTCATGCTTTCTTCCGATACGTTTCGCTTGCTGAGCCGGCGTTCAGCCTGCAGTGCCAGCGCATTCTTGCAATCCCTGCGAAACGCTTCGAGAGAGGACCGGTGGAGTTCCTCACCGAAAAAGAAGCAACAACATTGGTGTCGGCACCGAATGCCCAAACTTGGATTGGCCGTCGGGATCGTGCACTCCTGCTGGTGGCGGTGCAAACGGGCGCGCGCAACAGCGAACTCACCTCGTTACGTTGCCAGGATGTAGAACTGGGAGTAGGGGCCCACATCCGCTGCCTTGGAAAAGGGCGGAAGATGCGGTGTACGCCCTTGAAGCCGGAAGTCGTCAGTGTCCTCAAGGCTTGGCTGGCGGAACGCGCCGGAGGTCCAGCGGACCCTGTCTTCCCCAGTTCACGCGGTGGACAACTTAGCGCCGATGCCTTCCAGCGCCTCGTCACACGACACGTGGCTCGCGCTGGCGATACATGTCCTTCTTTGAAAACGAAGACGGTCACGCCGCATACTCTTCGACACGCCGCGGCCATGGCGCTGCTTCGAGGCGGCATTGACCTGACCGTGATTGCTCTTTGGCTCGGCCATGAGTCCACGGAGACAACCGAGATTTACTTGCATGCGGACATGCGGCTCAAAGAGCGTGCGCTTGCCCATTCCAATCCGTCCGGCGTTGTCCCCGGTCGGTATCGGCCTCCGGATCGCCTCCTCGCCTTTCTGGAGGGTCTCTGATTATGCCGATCGCATCCTGTCGGGACATCCGTGCTCCGTGACCCGCGATTCAAATGTCGGCATAATCCGGAAGTCGGCATTCTGCGGCTTATGCCGCTCGCGGCACAAGCGGCGTTATTGTCGATGGCCAAATCACCGTCGTCCAAGTAGCGGGTCAGGGCTTTCCAGTTCGACAACGTGTAGGCGATGGCCTCGCCCTCAGGGCTCTTGGGCAATACTTGCGGCTGCTCTCGTTCCAAGTAAGCACGGATGTCATCGAGGATCGGTTTTGATTTTTCCTGCCGCAGGATGCGGCGTGCCTCACCCTTCAGCTTTCGTTCGCCCGCTTCGCGCTCCACATCATACAGCAACCGGATATAGGCGAGCATCACCGTCGAGCGCATCAAGTCTGAAGACTGCGCTTCAAAAAAGCGCCGCCTTGAGTGCGCCCAACATGCGACCTCGATGATTCCGCGTTCCGGTTTCTTATAGAAATGATCGTACCCGGAGTAGGCGTCGGCCTGGAGATATCCCCGGAACTGTTCCAGGAACGCTTCCGGCCCATCACGGCTGCGCGTGGGCGTGTAGTCATAAACCGTGTAGGGATGTTCGTCATCTCCCACATAGGTCCAGATCCGGCCCGTCCGGGTGCGCGGCAAGTCCGAATCCAGCACGGGTACCGGTGTGTCGTCGGTCTGAACCGCTTTCGAATCCAGCACCTGCTGTTTCATCAGCGCGTAGAGCGGACTGACCAGATCGGCGCCGGCGCGCATCCAGTCGCACATCGTCTGGCGCGACAACTCCACACCCTGGCGCCCGAAGATCTCCTCCTGGCGGTTCAGCGGCAAGTGATCCCCATACTTGCTGACCGCCACGTGCGCCAACAGCCCCGGCCCCGGCAATCCTTTTTCAATCGGTGCCATCGGCTTTTCCGCCGTCACCACCGTACATCCCTTCGGGCAGGCGTATTTCTGACAGGCTTCTTCGATCACCATCAGCGACGCCGGCACGTATTCCAGCCGCTGGCGGGTGTCTTCTCCGATCCGTTTCAACGGCTCCTGGCACTGGGGACACTGGCGTGCGCCTTCCCCCAGATCATGGACCACCCGTTGCCGCGGCAAAGATTTCGGCAGCGCCCCCCGGCCATGCCCGGGACGCTGGGGCGTCGACTTCGCGCCCGTAGGAGGCGCTGCCGTTTCGCCGGAGGGAGAAGGAGCCTTTTCCGCCCGGGCCATGATCTCGGCGGCAAACATAAATAGCTGGTTTTCATCCACCCGCTCACGCCGCGGCCCATAGCGCGCCCGCAGCAATTGCTCCACCCAATGCAGCAGTTGCCGCAGTTTCCGCTCCCGCTCCACCGCTTCCCCGAGCAGCCCCATCACCATCTGCCGCAAGGCCGCCGGATCGCTGGGGAGTTGGTTGGGATTAATTTCCACCGGCGTGTTTCTCCTGCCCCCGCTCGGCCTGCTCCCGCTCCACCTCCAGGTCCACCCATTCGTT